>Ga0190272_10000001_pt1 | contig 308881 bp, 282 predicted proteins | sample Popmic504T_FD_133746 | JGI IMG/M metagenome (GOLD analysis project Ga0190272, IMG submission 133746) | Populus adjacent soil microbial communities from riparian zone of Shoshone River, Wyoming, USA - 504 T | ecosystem: Environmental > Terrestrial > Soil > Riparian zone | place: USA: Wyoming... | reverse complement strand
GCTGCTCACACTCTTCTTGCTAGACTTCTTCATGGCCAATCTCCTTTCCTTTGCAGAGCCTTTTCTGCTCACACAGAAAGCCTACTGCGGGGAGGTTGGCCTTCTCATCTCATCTCCTATAGCTCCAGACGCTTCTCAGAACCGGATCGTGAGCTCCGCGCCCGCCGTGCGCGGATCGTTGGTCATGCCCGTCAGGTTGTTGAAGTCGATGCCGTTCTGCACGATCACTTCGTCGGTCAGGTTGCGGCCGAAGAGGGCGATGCCGTAACGGCCGCCGCCGAAGAGATAGCCGAAGCGCAGGCCGAATTCGAAGGCGTCGGCGTGGAACTCCTCGGACTCGTAGAGGAAGAACTGTTTGTCGCTGTGGTAGGCCCAGTCGATCGAGCTGGTGAACTGTCCTGTGCCGACCACGCGGCGGTAGTCGAGGATGCCGTTGATGATCCACTCCGGCGCGTGGGGGAGGGAGTTGCCGTCGACGAGGACCACGCCGCCGGTCACCGGATCGATGACCGTGCAGCCGCCGCCGCACGGAGCGACGGTGAGCCCGGGATCGTCGATGCGCGTGTGGTTGTAGCTCACGCCGAGCGTGGCCAGCCACTCCGGCGCGGGCAGCCAGTTGATGTCCGCCTCGACGCCGTAGCCCTCGGTCTTGTCCGCGTTGAGCAGCGTGGCCACGTTGAACTGGCCGCCCACGGCCGTCATCTGCTGGCCGTCGACCTCGTAGCGATACACCGCGCCGTTGAGACGCAGCGTGCGGTCGAGCCACTCGCTCTTGAAGCCGACTTCCGTTGAGAACAGTTCCTCGGTCTCGGCGACGGAGAGGCCGTTCGTGGCCGGATCCGTCCCGCCCGACGCATCGGGCGCGAAGAGGATGCGTCCCTGAATGCTCGGCGCGCGCGATCCCGTGGCCATGCGGCCATAGACGTTCAGGGTGGGGGAGGCGGTGTAGATCGCGCTGATGTCCCAGTTCACGAAGTCGTCGTTCGTGCTCGCACGGACCGGCGCGATGGTGGGCGTGTTGAAAAACAGTGGCACCGGGCGCTCGGCGGAGAAGTCCTTCTTGTCATGCGTGAAGCGCAGGCCGCCCTTCATCTTCCAGCGGTCGCTGAACATGATGTCCATCGACCCGAACAGCGCCCACGAGTCGGCGTTCTGCTGCTGCGTGGCCCGCCCCTCGACCGGATGCGTCGGAGCGATCGAGACGTAGCTGATCGTCTCCGCCTCCAAGTCTTCGTTGAAGAGGAATGCGCCGACCAGCCATTGCAGCGGACTGTTTCCGCTGGTGGCGTAGCGCACTTCCTGGGTGAACTGCGTCAGCTCGGGGATGCCGTCCGACGATTCGGAGAAGAAGGGGATGAAGCCGGGGCCGAACGGCGGCGCGAATGACGCGCCGAAGCCGCCGTCGATGTCGCCGCGGCTGAACATGTCCAGCGTGTCGTAGGCGGTCACCGAGGTGAGGGTGCCGCCGGCCGCGTCGTATTCGAGCTTCAGACTGCCGCCGTGTGAGGAGATGAGCTGCTCGTTGAGGCCGTCCTGAGAGACGGTCTCCTGCTCGTAGCCGGGGACGAGGGCGTTGCTGCCCTGCTGGAGGATGTTCGCGCGGAAGATTCGGGCCGTGCCGTCGACGTCCCACGCGTGCACGTTGGCCAGCGCGCGCAGGCGCTCGGTCGGTTCCCACAGGAACTGCACCCGGCCGGCCCAGTTGCGATGGCCGCCGAGGGCATCGCGCTGGCCGGTGTGGGCGTTGTCGATCCAGTCGTCCTGAGTCTGATACAGCCACGACAGCCGCGCGCTGAGCGTCGATGTCAGGCCGCCGCCGAACGCGCCGCGAAAGTCCGTCGTGCCGAAGGTCCCGTACGAGCCCTGCACGTAGCCCTCGCGCGTCTGGCTCGGCTTCTTCGACTCGAACTTCACGATGCCGGCCGGCGTGTTGCGTCCGAACAGCGTCCCCTGCGGACCGCGCAGGACCTCGACGCGCTCGACGTCCCACACCGGCATCCCTTTCAGCACGGGATTCTCCAGCACGACTTCGTCGTAGATCATGGAGACCGGCTGCGAGGCATTCAGGTCGAAGTCGGTGTTGCCGAGGCCGCGGATGTAGAAGCGGGGGAAGGCGCGGCCGAAGGACGACTCGATGACCAGGCTGGGCACGCGTCCGGAGAGCGCCTTGATGTCCGCGCCGCCCGCGGTGACGACCTCCATGGCCGCGTCGCTGACGGTGGTCACGGCGGCGGGAACGTCCTGCACGTTCTCCTCGCGCTTCTGCGCCGTCACCACGATCTCCTCGAGCACCTGCGGCGACGCCTCCTCGGCGGGCGGCGGATCGGCGGGAGGAGGCGGCGTGTCCTGCGCGAGCAGCGCCGCCGAAGGAACGATCGCGAAAACGAAGAGGACGACGAAGATCCAGAGCGAGGGCCGGTTCCGAAGCATGAGCAGCCTCCTAATTCACCGTGGGCCTTTTTGGACGGAAGTCAGTGTAGCAGGGTGCGCCGTCGCAACCCGCCTCCGGTTCACGCGTGAACATCCCGACTTCACGCGTAGACCTCCCGACTTCACGCGTGGACATCCGGACTTCACGCGTGAACATCCCGACTTCACGCGTGGACATCCCGACTTCACGCGTGGACATCCCGACTTCACGCGCGGACATCCCGACTTCACGCGTGAACATGCCGACTTCACGCGTGAACATCCCGACTTCATGCGTGAAGATCCCGACTTCATGCGTGAAGATCCCGACTTCATGCGTGTCATCGGGCGATGACACGCGTGAAGTCCGAGACTTTACAATTGGAGTGGTTTACTTCAAGCGCGGGGCGAATCGCCCTGCATTCGAAGTCCCGGACTTCACGTTCGAGGTCGGACGACTTCACGTGTGCCAACTTTCTTTCCATTCTTGAAGTCGCGATGTTCACGCGTGAAGTCCGGATCTTCACGCGTGAACATCCGGACTTCAAGAATGACCTCCAGACCGGACACTCATGCCATTTTGGCCTGGTCGGACACTTTCCGGATGGCGTTACAGATCGGCATCGATCGGGGCGAATGTGGTGATCGGGAACGAACAGGGGACGAGCGGTCGCCACACCGCCCCAGACGCCGCACCTCCGTTCGGGCAGCGTCTTTGCTGAGTCAGCTCGGCGGAGGTACTGCCGTGAACTGGTTCAACCTGTCATTCATCGGGTGGCTGATCGTGATCATTGCGCTGGCGCTGGTCGCGTACAAATTCGACGTGGCGCCGTTCTGGATCGGCATCGGGGCCCTGTTGCTGCTCGGCGTCGGCATCATCACCTCGGTCAAGAGCTCGAAGCCGCGCATCTGAGGCGCGCTCGCGGGAGCAACAAAAAAGCCGGCGCGTCGCGCCGGCTTTTCGTGTGCCCCGAAAGGCGTTCTGACGTTCGTTCTCAGTGCTCGCTGACGAGGCGGCGGAGCGCGTCGACGACGGCCTGCTGCGAGAGCTGCTCGTCGAGCGAGACCGTGCGCTGCGTGGACCATTCGCCGTCCTTGAGCAGCACGTAGCCGAGCTTCCCGCCGTTTTCCGCGTAGAAGGCCATGCGGTCGTTGTCGCCGTAGACGCCTTCGATGCGGCTCACGCCCGTCTCCAGCGACGGCGACTTTGACATCGACTCACGCTTGCCGCCCGGCACGCGCAGGCGGCCGTCGGCCGCGACTTTCGGCGTGATGCGGACGGTGTGCAGGGTCGAGCTGGCGAGATCGCCGTAGACGACCGTGACGCTGTCCTGCTTCGACGACGTGAAGAGCTGCGGCTGGCGGAGCATCTCGGAGTCGTTGACTCCGGCCGCCGGCTCGAGGTCTTTCGGGATGAACTGGTTGAGGTCGACGGCCATCATGTCGACGCCGCCACCGCTGATGCTCGACAGCAGCATGTACTGCGCCTCGTGACGGTTCGTCTCGAAGTTGAACTGCCACCAGGCGAGGTGCACCACGAGGCCGCTGCGGAGATTGCCCTCGTGGTCTTCCAGCTTGCGGGTCACGGCGATACGGAGGTTGTGGCGCGTGTTGTAGAAGACGCCGAACGAGACCGCCTCGCTCCACGTGCCGTCGGAGGCGCGCGAGGCGAACATCAACTGGTTGGAGAGCATGCCCGAGTTGTTGATCCAGAAGGCGAAGAGCGTTCCGGACTGGGCGTCGTAGGCGATGGCGGGATTCGAGTGCGAGCCTTTCAGCGAGCGGGTGGCCGGGACGATCTCACGCGTCACTTCGTCGAGACGGCGCGTGGTCAGCATCAGGTAGACCTGCGAATCCGTTTCCACGTCGGGATGCTCTTTGGCACGCTCGTAATTGATGGTGAACATCGTTCCATCAGGCGTGAGGAGGGCATCCCCCTGCTGCGCGCCGGCAAGCAGCGGCAGGCAGAGAAGGGCCAACAGCAGGATCAGTTTCTTCATAACTTGAGGTTCACCATCGACCGGAGATCGATCGCATACAACAGGTTCTTGAGATTGCGAAACTGCGGGTAGAACTTCGAGAGCTCACTGAAGTGAAAGTCCGCTCCGTCGACGTCGCCCGACTTGTAGCAGGCCTCGCCGAGGAGGTAGTGGGCGTTGCGGATCTGGCGCGAGTCCTTGGCGATGTCCAGACCGGCCTGCCCGTAGAAGAGGGCCTTCTGGAACTGCCCCTTCTCGAGGTAGCCGTAGCAGAGATCGACGTACGCCTCGGCGCGGCCGATCGGGTCGTGCAGCAGCTCGAGCGCGGCGTAGACCTTCTGGATGCCGCCGTCGAGGTCTCCCTGCAGGAGCAGGCAGTAGCCGAGGTTTTCCAGCGCGTAGCTGTGGCTCAGCTCCTTTTCCTGGAGCGGCGATTCCTCGGTGATCGACAGCGACTCGTTGAAGCAGTCGATGGCCTGGGGGATCTGCGAGTCGAGCTCGTAGATGTTGCCCAGCTCCAGGAGGACGATACGGCGCCACGACGGCTCGCTGGCGTCTTCCGCGGTGCGCAGCGCGAGCTGCCCGTAGAAGAGCGCGCGCTTGAGATCGTTCTCGAGGCGGTACTTGTACTGGAGCGCGTACGCCGCGAGGTACACGTGGCGCGGATTGGTGCGGCGCATGATCACGCGCGGCAGCGCCAGGACCTCGGGGCCCGTGCGCTCGAGCGCGATCATCGCGTCGGCCTTGTTGATGGAGATCAACTCGCGCGTGTCTTCATCGTCGGCAAGCAGGAAGGCCTCGTCGTACACCTCGAGCGCCTGCTCGTAATCGCCCTGACGAAGGCGCGTGCGCGCCTCCTGACGAAGCTCCTCGACCCGATTTTGCTGATTAAGCATCGGCCCCTCCACCCTCTCCCCCGTCGAAACCGTCGTCTTCCAAGTTGCGTTTGAACTCGATGAAGCTCTCCACTTCCTTCTGCGCCGCGGGGCTGAGCTGGCGGAACTTGTCGAGGACCGTGTTCGCACGGCTGGTCTCGTCGAAGAAATCACCGATGCTCAGATCGAAGCACTGAAGGATCTTGAGGAGCGTATCGAGGCCGACTTTGTACTCTCCCTGCTCCATGCGGGAGAGGTCCGACTGATGGATGCCGATCTTCTCGGCGAGTTCCACCTGCGTCAGTTTCCGTTGCCGCCGAAGCTGCCGGATCTTGCGTCCTACGAGTTCGAGTTGTGCTGGCCTGTTCATGGTCGTCGCGTTGACTTTTATGCTATTGAACAATAAAATCCAAGAACTTTCAAGTCGGGTCGCAGAGGGCGCTGTCGAGTGGAACGCTCCGGGGCCCTGAGGTTTCCTGCCACGTACGCCACCCTCCATCTCCTCCGGGAGCTCGTCAAGCGCGACTTTCACGCCCGTTTCACCGGCTCTGCCCTGGGCGTGGTCTGGGCCGTCCTTCAGCCGCTCAGCCTCGTCGCGCTCTACTGGTTCGTCTTCACCTTCATGATTCCGGGCGGCCGTGCCGGCGGCTCGGGCGGAGAGTACATCTATTTTCTCATCTCCGGGCTGATCCCCTGGCTCGGGTTCAACGAGGGACTGCTCCGCTCCACGACGGCGATCGTCGACAACGGCACGATCGTCAAGCGCGTCCCGCTCCGGAGCGAGCTGCTGGTCGTGGTGCCGAACATCTCCGCGATGATCTTCCAGTGCATCGGCCTGGCGATTTTTCTGGTGGTGATGATCGGGCGGGGGATGCCGCTGCACCGGCTGTGGCTGCTGCCGGGAGCCCTCCTCCTCCAGCTCCTGCTGCAGACCGGCCTGGGGATGCTGCTGGCGGCGAGCTACGTTTTTTTTCGCGACCTGACGCAGATTCTCGGGTTCACCCTCTCCATCCTCTTCTATCTCAGTCCCATCCTCTATCCGGTCGGAGGACGCTTCGAGGCGATCTTCTTCTGGAATCCACTCACCGCGCTCCTCGGTTTGTTCCGGAGCGCAGTGCTGGCGTCACCGTTACCTGACGCGGCGTCGATCGTCTTCTTACTGATCGTCGTGTCGGCGGCACTGGGCGCGGGTCTGCTCTTCTTCCGCAAAACCCGTCCGACGCTGGTCGATCTCATCTAACTCAGGAGCTAAAGAAGAATGTCTGTCCGGAATGTCCTTTTGGCGTTGATCGTCGTCGTTCTTTCCATGGGCGCGGCGATGGCGCAGGAACAGGTCCCGCCCAAACCCGCCACGCTGCTCGAGCCGACGGCCGAACCTGCCGCCGAGGAGCTGGAAGTGCCGGAAGGCGGCATGCCGCAGTACATCAAGGAGGAGACTCCCGAGGAGCGCCTCAAGCGCATCGCCACCCAGGAGGACCCCGGCATCAACCCCGACCCGGAGAAACTGTGGGTGCGCTTCGGCAAGCAGTACCAGATCCGCAGGTACGAGCGCGAGTGGGCGCGCTATCTCCCCGAGCACCCGACCCTGGTCCGTCCCGTGGCGATGGTGAACTTCACCTTCGAGATCTACCAGCAGAACGAAAAGTACGTCTGGGTGTGGATGGAGAAGCGCGACCGGAAGTCGCGCGAGGAGCGCGCCAAGATCGAAGACACGGTCACGGTCCCGAAAGAGACGCTCGACTACCTCGAGACCATCCGCGACGACTTCTCGCCGCTCGATCCGCCGACGTCGCCCGTGACCCTGACGTTCGAGGAATCGTCGGACGGACTGCCGGACAACGGCTCGTGGCGCAATTCGCCGGCGGTGGCCGACATGAACGGTGACGGCTTCGTCGACCTCGTGCTCCCGCCGCAGCGCGCCGGCAACGGCGCCCCGTCGATCTTCCTCGGCGACGGCAAAGGCGGCTGGAAGGGATGGCCGACCGTCTGGTCGACGCGCCTCAACTACGGCGGCGTCGTCGCGGCCGACTTCAACAAAGATAAAAAGATGGACGTCGCGTTCGCCGTCCACCTCAGCGGCGTGGCCATCTTCCACGGCGACGGCAACGGCAATTTCGAAGAAGTCTTCTACGACAAGGCGTTCCCTTCGCGCCGCCTCATCACCAGCGACATCGACCTGGACGGATGGACCGACCTCGTCGTCATCACCGAGGGTCCAACGGGCCGCGTCAACGATCCGAAGGCGAAGACGTACACCTCCGTGCGCGGCTACCTGAACCGCAAAGGGAAGTCGTGGGAGGGGATGAACATCGCCAACCCGAAGGACAACAGCAGCGGCGACTGGCTCGTGGCGGGCAACTTCAACAAGGACAAGTACCCCGACTTCCTCACCTCCACGATCTACTTCAACGGCACGTCCACCGTGCACATGAGCCAGAACGAGGCGAAGAAGTACGACTTCTTCTGGGACGGCAAGGGCTACGTCATTCCGTTCCGCTCCTACTACTACGCCATGACCGCGGGCCGCTTCAGCCGCAAGGATCGCGACGACGCGATCGTGTCGAGCTTCCGGATCTGGCCCGAGAAAATGGACCGGAACGTCGTCACCGAGCCGCCGATGACGCGCGTGGTCTCGATCGACCGGATCGCTTTCGACGGGAAGGACGCGAAACGTATCCCGATCATGCGCTGGGCACCGGGCCGCTCGGTGCAGGGCCTGTCGCGTGGCGACTTCAACCGCGACGGCAAGGAAGACATCATCTTCACTCGGCACGATCCTCGCGAGACGGTGATTCTCCTCGGCGACGGGAGCGGTAATTTCGCGCGCGCGACGGTGGAGGGGCTGCCGATGCGTCCGCAGGCGAACTACGAGGTGACGGTGGCCGACGTGAACAACGATTCGCGTCCCGACGTCATCCTGATGTACGAGGCCGAATCGGCGACGTCGCTGTCGGTGAAAAACGGCAGCGTGCACGTCTTTCTGAATCGCGGTGCCAAGTGACGAGAATCTGCGGTTGCAGAGAGCGGGGGAGGCGAGTATAGTTCGCCGGATCGGGACAAGCGATATGTTGATACGGCATAACAAGGGCGCTCGGCTATTGACTTTGAGAATAAAACGCCCTAATTTGTACGCAGCTCAGCCGACGACAGTCGGTTTGTTCGTCATCAAACGTGAAGAAAACTTTGAAAAAACTGAACACGGAGGTGATCGTATCGTTTGGATCGGGTGAGCAAAACCTTCGTTCGTTTTTCACTAACCGCTGAAGTGTAGGAGATAGAAATGAAGAAACTTACCGTTTGGGCCATGTTAGCGATGCTGCTCGTCGCGGGCTCGGCGTTCGCCAGGACCGGGACTAGCGTCGCTGCAAATGCGACGTTCCTCACCGGTGGACCGGCGACGACCAACAACGACGACAGCTGCGACATCAGCGTGCAGCCTGCTGCCACGCTGCTGCTGCCGTACTTCGAGGTCGACCTCGAGGACGCAGCTGGCGAGACGACTCTGTTCACGATCACGAACACGTCGAACCTCGACCAGATCGCCCACGTCACTCTTTGGACTGACTACTCGTTCCCGGTCATCGACTTCAACATTTACCTGACCGGCTACGACGTCCAGGCCATCAACCTTTTCGACATCATCTCGCGTGGTGTCATCGCGCCGACTGCCGGCACCGGCACGGCGGTTTCGCCGAAGCGCGGAGCGTTCTCGGATGCCAACGGCGCCCTGAGCCTCACCGCTTGCGACCGTCTCCCGGGCCCGCTCGATCCGGCGTACATTGAGCGTATGCAGGACGCGTTCACCCTCGGCTCCGTCGAAGACCTCGGTATCCTCGAGGGTTGCGACGAGGTCGGAAACGTTCACGACAACGCGGTTGGTTACGCGACGATCGACACGGCTGACCTGTGCTCGACCTCGCTCCCGACCGACGCCGGCTACTTCACGTCGGAAATCCGCTTTGACAACGTGCTGATCGGCGACTATCAGCAGGTCAACAGCGCGAACGACTTCGCCCAGGGCAACCCGATGGTCCACATCCGTGCGATCCCTGAGGGTGGCGAGCCTGGCAGCGCCGCGATCGTCAACTTCGATCGCACGTTCTACAGCCGCTTCATCGCCGGCATCGGCGCGGCCGACGTCATCGACCGCCGCCAGCCGCTTCCGTCGGTCTTCGCGGCCCGCTGGATCCAGGGTGGCGCGAGCGGTTTCGCGACGTCCTACAAGATCTGGCGCGAAGGCGACACCGCCAACGGCAACCGCACCTGCGGTACCTGGGATGACAACGTGACCAACGTCGCGGAGCTCGTCCGCTTCGACGAAGCCGAGAACGCTGTCGGCGACGTCCCGGTGTCCCGTGTTTCGCCCCCGATCACCACCGAGTTCACGCTGCCTGAGACCTCACTCACTTCGGTGGCTGATGCCTCAATCTACCCGCAGCTGACCAACGGTGCGGTCGGTGGCTGGATGTACCTGAACCTCGACAACTCGACCACCGACGCGCCGCTGGCTTCCCAGAACTGGGTCGTCGTCTCCATGCGCGCTGAGGGTCGTTACTCGGTCGACTTCGACGCGGCCCACCTGGCCAATGGCTGCACGATCCAGGAGCCGGTCTCTGAAGTCACCACCGGTTCCGAGATCATCGGACCGGCGGTTGGCGCTGCTGGCAACTTCAACCCCGACCGCGGTGTGGTCGGCGGCGGCGTCTAGTACCTAGCTTCAAACCGCAGTAAGCCGAGAGGCGGGCTGGAATCCAGCCCGCCTCTTTTTGTTTTTACCGACGTTCGAGCGCACGCCGCTCCCCTCCTTCCGCTCCGTGGAACGTCCGGAAACCAATTCAGAATAAAAAATCCTTGCAATTGATGGACGCCTGCTTACAATAACAGTCGTTCGTCCACTAACCTGTTCGTCGCGTCAAAATCCTTCGGGGGTGTCATGTTGAAGTTCGCTCGGTATCTGGTGCTCACTCTGCTGCTCTGCACGCTGTCCGCACCGCAGCTCCTTGCGCAGCTGTACCCGATGCCTGGATCGAAATCGGAAGCGGCAGTGCCTTGCACCGGCTGCACCGGTACGAATGTCTCCGGCCAGAACAACGATGGCCTGCCGACGTATCCCTACGCCCCGCCCCTTCTCGACCACGTGGGGCGGTACGTCGATTCCAACACCACTCCGAGCACCCGCACCGGCTATCGCACGGCGCGGGCACGCTTCATCGAGGTGGCCAAAGATCGTCGCGGTTCGGCTCCGCCGCGCGTGTACGTTCAGATCGGAAACGGCGTCGGCGTCTATTCACTCGACACTTTCTTCACCTCCAGACTCCCGGGAGGGATGGTTTCGATCGGAAGCGTGTTCCCCTCGGCCGGTTCGGACGCGGGCTTCGGCCGCAATCCCCTGGAGAAGTTCCTGAACTGGGATGCGTTCGTCTATCCGGAAGCGGGTGATGCCGGCTGGCAGGTGCCGGGCGGCGACTTCCAGGATCCGTTCGGGAAGCTTCATCCGATCGATTTCGACGATCGCGGCAATGTGCTCATCGGCACGCAGCAGTACGGCTGGGGCATCGTCCTCGATGCCGGGCAGACGACCGGCGCGCACCTCAAGAAGGTCGTGCAGCTCATCGCCAAGCCCGACGCCCGCGCCAAGGAAGACAAGACCGGCGTGTCCGCACACACGGTGCTCTCGCTGAAAGTCGGATCGAAGTATTACGCGGTCATCGCCGATACGTCGAACCAGGCGATCTGGGACGTCACCAATGCGGCGTCCCCGTCAGTCGTGTCGCCGGTCAACACCTCCGCCAACGACGGGCCGGTCGGCAGGACCAAGCTCGTGGGAGCCAAGTACGGCATCATCCGCGCCGATCGTTACGAGGACAGTGAGCGTGTGGCGTTCGTCGGCGGAGACAGCCGTCTGTACGTATACAGGTATGCGGATCTCGTCAGCAGCGGCGCTCCGATCGCGGAGTACTCCGCGCCCAACGGGTTTGCCGATGTTGCCTTCGACGAGAGCGGAACGCTCTGGGCCGTCGAGAACAAGCAGGCCATCTGGAAGCTGACGCCGAGCGGCAACGGCTACACCTCCGACAAGTACACTCCCTTCGGCGGCGACTTCGAGCCGCTGTTGTTCCATGCCCACGCGGGTTACATCGCGGTCGGCGGCGTCGACCGGAGTGCCGGCGGAAATTATGACGTCAAGGTGCTTCGCATCGAGGCGAACGCGCCGAAGCTGCTCGATCTCGACGGCTTCTTCCGCAAGTACTACCACGCGGCGCCGTCGGGCTACGCTCAGCCGGGGCAGTACACCAGCATTCTTCAGCAGTCGGCGGACGTCCAGATCGTGAAGTCCGGCGGCAAGACCTACCTGATGTACAGCGGATTCGGCCTCGGCGACGTCTTCGAGCTCGAGGGCGGCAACGCCATCAACCTCACCGCCAAACCCAGCTACGGAACGGCCAATCAGCACAGCAAGCAGTCCGTGCCCGGTCCGTTCTACGGCGACATCCTCACGTTCGTGGCCAACAGTTCCAGCACGACGACCGCGTATGACGTCATCTGGGACTTCGGCGACTCGACCGCCAACGGCAGGAGCCGCACCGGTGAGGACGAGGTTCACCAGTACACCGGGTTGACCACGGCGGGACAGATCACCTCCCCGAAACTCGTCCGCGGCGCTACGGTTCAGGATCCGAGCATTCAGGCGCAGCTCACGGTCAACCTGAAGTTACCGACCCCGCGCGTCGGCATCTTCGGCGTGGACGAAGCCATCGCGGCCAGCACGACCGGTGTCGAGGTCGTCGGCGGGGGCAGCTTTACCGATGCCTCTGACGGCGTTCGCGAAGGTCACTATTCGATCTGGACGCGGGATACGGAAGCTCCGGCCAACGGAAGACCGCAGGAGATGTTCCCGGTCGGCGCGCCCGGTCCTCACACGCTGAAGTTCGAGACGCGTTACGGCGCGTACGACAGCGTCCTGAATCTTCCTTCCCCCTATGTCCCGCCGGCACTGACCATCGGCTATACGGTCGTGCCGTTCAAGGTGACGCTCGGAACGCCGGTCAAGGGCGCCAATGGCGTGACCTTCACGGCGACGGCCGCGACGAGCACCGACCTCTCGATGTTCGCGAACGGCGCGAAACCCGCGAACTGGACGGTCAGCTGGAAGAAGAACGGCGTTCCCTATCCGCTGGCCGCCGGCACGATCGGAACGAATGCGGTGCAGACCGTTCCCTTCGGCACGATTCCGCCCCAGACGTTCGCCGAGACTCTCACCGACAACACCATCATCAGCGTCGAAGCCACCGTGCTGCCGACCGATCTCGCCACGTCGGCAGTGGCGTACGTGGCATCGACCGCGTCGCTGACGCTCTCCACGCCCGATCCCGACATCGAAGTGACCGGCTGCGGGAACGCGAACAGCGCCTGCAAGTTCACGGCGAAGTCCGCGACCGGAAAGGCGCAGACGGGATGGATTTACCTCTGGACGCTGACGCGCCCCAGCGGTGCGGCGCTCACCGGAACCGGCGCGACCTTCGAGCCGGCCCTCACCGCGCCGGGCAACTACACGATCACGCTCAAGGTCACCAAGACGGTCTTCGACGTCGAGGCCTCCAAGCAGCTCACGGTCGGCGGATCGCTTTGCGGCCCGCTTCCGAACTCGTTTGACGTCACCGTCGGACGGGATGCCTGCTCCGGGACCTGCGCACCGGGGACGACCGTCAACTTCTTCATCTCCTACCGCGGGTACTCGCGCCAGACGTGCGACGTGTATGAATGGACGCTCCCCGACGGCTCGAAGTCGGCCGCGGAGACCGTTTCGTACCAGTTCAACAGCCCCGGCACGCACACGGTCTCGGTGAGGATCTCCAACTCCGGCACTGCGACCCCGCTCGTCAAGACAGCGAACGTCACCGTCGGCAACACCGACAACAACCCGACCTGCACCGCGCCGACCACGGCCTCGTTCACCTACACCGGCTCCGGAAGCTGCTCGACGGGTGCGAGCTGCCGTACCACCGACACGATCACCTTCTCGGCACGCCGGGGAACGAGCAGCCTGCAGTCGTGCGACAACGTGTCCTGGAACTTCGGCACCGCGACGAGCACGCAGCGGACGCCGACCCACCAGTTCACGACCGCCGGCTCCTATCCGGTCACCCTCACGGTCTCGAACAGCCTCGGCTCGACCGACACCACCCAGACCATCACGATCCTGCCGCCGGCCACCGGCAACTGCCTCACGGCACCGGCGCCGTCGAACTTCGTGATCGAGTACACGGGCGCGCAGAGCGCGTGCGACAACATCAACCGCGCCAACTGCGCCCCCGGCGAGACGATCTCGTTCCGTTCGCCCAACTACTTCTACACGGTCGGCTCGTGCGACTCGTTCCTCTGGGAGTTCGGCGACAACACCACGTCGACGGAGCGCAACCCGACCCACACCTTCGCCGGCGGCCGGACTTATGCCGTGAAGCTGACGGTGTCGAACGGTGCGGGCAGCTACCCTTACACGCGCAACGTTCCGTTCCCGAACCAGACCCCGACGAAGCCGGTTCCGACCATCACTGCCAGCACGTTCCCCTCCACGGGCCACAAGGGCAGAGTCGTGACGTTCACCGCGACTTCCAGCCTCCCGACGACCACGAAGGGCTGGACCTGGAACTTCGGCGACGGCACGGCCTCGGACTCGTCGCAGGCCGGCTCCGTCTCGCAGACCAGCACCATCACCCACACCTTCACGAAGAACGGCACGTTCACCGTCAAGGCCACCGCCTGGAACTCCGAGGAAACGGTCACGCCGGCGCCAGTCGGTACGGCCCAGGCGAACATCACCATCACCGAGCCGCCGGCCATCCCCGAGTACAAGTTCCTGCTGCCCGCCACGGCGTACCTGCCCGGCGACGGTGGCACCGCGTGGCGTACGGACGTGCAGATCTACCACTCCGATCCGCAGGTCTCCGAGGCCAAGCCGCTGATCATGGAGGCCACGTTCAAGGGCATCTCCAAGACCTTGACGATGATCAAGGCCACGCACAGCTACGAGAACTTCCTCGGCAACCTGCTCGACCTGCAGAAGTCGGATCAGGGTCCGGTCATCATCACCACGAAGAACACGATGACCCCTCCGCAGATCTGGACGCGCACGTACAACCAGACCGCCAACGGCACGTTCGGCCAGTACATCCCGGCCATCCGTATCGACAACCTCGGCGGCGCCGGGGCGACCGGCGACACGAAGTACTACATGTCGGGCCTGCGTGACGACGCGGACTACCGCACCAACGTCGGCTTCCTGAACCCCAACGCGACCGCCATGGTGGTGACGGTGACGGTGTACGACGCCGCGAAGTTCAGCAAAGGCAGCTTCCAGATGACGCTGCAGCCGTTCCAGATCGATCCGTTCCGTCTCAAGGCCCGGCTCCCCGAACTGCCGGACGACGAGCCGTTCAGCATCAAGATCGACGTTCCGGCCGGCAACTGGCTGGTCGGGTACGCCTCGTTCATCAACAACGACAGCGGCGACCCGGTCTACATCCAAGCCATCCCCGAGAGCGACGTGGCTTCGGCTGACTTCAAGACCACCGTGCTTCCGGGCGTCGGCCACACGGGTCAGTGGCGCAGCGACGTCACGATCTTCAACCCCGATCCGGACGGCGTCATGTTCGACCTGGAGTACTACGACGCCAACGGCGTGAAGCAGGGTGGAGCGCCCAACGTCCCGCTCGCGTCGGGCCAGTTCCTCCAGTACGGCGACATCCTCAAGCAGGGCGTCCTCGGCAGTGCAGTCCCGGACGGTCTCGGTACGCTCAAGGTGATCGTCAAGGACAACCACGAGAAGTACCCGATGGTCTCCGCCCGCACCTACTTCGACAACGGCGCCGCCGGCACGTACGGCCAGGGCATCCCGGGCTTCTCGGCTGCCCGCGCCAACGTCAAGGCTGGCAAGCACGCCATCATCGCCGGCGTGCGCAACACCGACGCGTACCGGACGAACATCGGCCTGATGAACGTCAGCAACGCGCCGGTCACGGCCACGGTGACGCTCCTCGATCCGACCACCGGTGCCGCGGTCTCGGCGATCCAGTACCCGCTCCAGCCCAACCAGACCATCGTCGGCGCCTTCAACGGCTGGGGCGCGATCACGCAGGGCACGTTCAAGATCGAAGCGACGGGCGCCCTCTGGGCCTTCGCCTCGATCGTCGACCGGAAGACGTTCGATCCGGAGTACGTCGCAGCGATCCCCATTCCATAAAACAACATCTGTCGCTTCAGCAGGCAAGTGGCGGGCTTCGGCCCGCCACTTCGCTTTTTGGACGACCTCTCGAACAACTCCGTAGAATGTCCGCGATGGAGACTGCCGTCCGTGCCGCCGACGTGTCGAAGCATTACGACATGTATCGCCGCCCCGCGGACCGGCTGATCGAGCTCCTGACGCGCCGCCCGCAGCACGTCGTCTTTCCCGCGCTGGAGAGCGTTTCCTTCGACGTCGAGAAGGGGGAGACGATCGGCATCATCGGGCAGAACGGCGCGGGCAAGAGCACGCTGCTCAAGCTCCTCTGCGGCGTGACGCGCCCGAGCTCCGGCACGCTGGAGACGTTCGGCACGATCGCCTCGATCCTGGAGCTGGGAACGGGCTTTCATCCCGAGTTCAGCGGCCGCGACAACGCCGCGCTGAATGCCGCCATCCTCGGGCTCACGCCCGCGGAGATCCGCGACCGCCTCCCGCAGATTCTCGAGTTCTCCGAGCTCGGCTCGTTCATCGACCGCCCGGTGAAGACGTACTCGTCCGGCATGTACATGCGCCTGGCGTTCTCGGTGGCGGTGAACGTCGACCCGGACATCCTCGTCATCGACGAAGCGCTGGCGGTCGGCGACGGACACTTTCAGAAGAAGTGCATCGACAAGATCCGCGACTTCCAGGAGTCCGGCAAGACGATCCTCTTCTGCTCGCACGCCCTGTATTACATCTCTTCGATCTGCCGCCGCACGCTCTGGCTCGACCACGGCCGCCTGATGCGCTACGGCCCGTCGCTCGACGTCGTGCACGAGTACGAGTCGTTCCTCTTGGAGCGTGACCGCGCGCTGCCCGGCTCGGAGGAAGTGAGCGAGAGTCTCTCGCCGGTACGCTTCCGTGAGGTGACGGTGACGGACCGCGGCGGCGCGCCGCGCGACCGCTTCGCGCGCGGCGAGGACGTGTACGTGCGCCTGCACATCGAGGCCGATTCGCCGGCGCAGCCGGTCCACGTGATCGTCGGGGTGCATCGCTCCGCGGACGACCTGCAGTGCTTCGCCGTCGGGACGCACGCGGACGGCATCCCGCCGCTCTCCGGCCGCACGGAATACGACGTCACGGTGCGTCTCGTCGACGTGCCGCTGCTGCGCGGCGACTATTCGGTCATCGCCTTCGCGGGCGACGAGAACGCCATGACGGTATTCGACCGCCGCGACGTGCGCCCGGCGTTCTCCATGACCGGCGACCGCTTCGAGATCGGCCTGATCGCCGTCGACCACCGCTGGGACCTGCAGCAGCGCGTGGCGGAAGTGCCGGCGGCGCTCGACCGGCGATGATCTCGCTCCTGGTCGTGAACTACCGCTCCGCCGCGCTGGCCGCCGAGGCGGTGCGCACGGCGCGGATGTCGACGGCTGCGCCGCTGCAGGTGGTGATCGTCGACAACAGTTGCGACGAGGGCGAGGCCGCTGCGCTGCAGGGCATCGCGGACGTGCTGGTCGTCTCGACAAAGAATCGCGGCTACGCGGGCGCGATCAACGACGGACGCCGCGCGTGCGAGGGGCGCGCGATCGTGATCTCGAATCCCGACGTCGCCTTCGCGCCGGCGTCGATCGACCTGCTCGCGCAGGCGCTCGACCGGAGGACGGCGGTGGCCGGTCCGGCGCTGTTCTGGGACGATGCCCATCAGTGGCACCTTCCGCCGGGCGATCTCTCCACCGCGCCGCAGAAGCTCGACCAGATCCTGGCCAGCCGGTCGCGCGAATGGCAGGCGCAGCGCGACCGCCGCCGCTTCCGCGCGCGGGTCGCGTTCTGGTCGCTGGACCGCACCACGCCGGTGCGCATGCTCTCGGGCGCCGTGATGGCCGTGCGTGCTGCGGACTTTGACACGCTGGAAGGCTTCGACGAGCGCTTCCCGCTGTACTTCGAGGAGACGGACTTTCTGCGCCGCGTGAGCGCGCATCGCAGGCGCATCGTGTACGTCCCCGCAGCGCGCATACGGCACTTGTACAACCAGAGCGCCGCGCAGACGGCGGAGCTTGCGGCGGAGCGCTTCGCGGAGTCGGAGTGGAAGTATCTCGAGAAGTGGAACGGCCCTTGGCTCGCCCGCGTCCTGAAAGGGCTGGAACGACCCGGGAGTGAGAGGAAAGAGGAAGGAGGAAAGAGGAAAGAGATTTCTCCCGCGGACCTACCCTCCACGGTCGTTACCGAGGCGTCGCCGCTGGCGACGTTCGACACGGCGGCGGGCTACCTTGGGCTCGCGCACGAGCTGCCGTCCGAGGTGCTGGCGAGCGCGCGGAATGCGCCGCTTTACCTCCGCCATGTCGAGCGCGAGACGGGGCGCGTCCTCTCCACGGTTAAAATCACACCATGAGCTCGACCAGCGTGTCGGTCGTGGTGCCGCGGCGGCCGGGCGACAGCCCGTCGCTCGCGGAGCTCGAGCGTTATCTCGAGACCACCGGGCTGACGTTCGAAGTGCTCGCGCCGGAGGGGGAGGAACTGGGGCCGGCGCTGCGGCGCGGAGTGAGCGACGCGAAGGGGAGGGTGATCGTCATCGCCGATCCCGCGCTTCCGTATCCCGTCAGCGCGATCGGCGCGGCCGTGGCGATGATCGAGTCGGGGACCACCGACGTCCTCTTCGGATCGACCGAGACCGACTACGTGGCGCCGCGCATCCTGCGCTGGCTGCTCGTTCCGGCCCTGCCGGACCGCACCATCCAGCTCGCGGCGTTCACGAACGTGGCGGCCAAGATCGTCGTCGGCGAGTCGCGCCTGCTCGACGGCGGCTGCGAGCTGGAGCTGGCGTACCTGGCGAACAAGTACGGTTTCCGTGTCGAGCACCTCGTCGTGCACGCACGCGGCCGCACCCGCTCCTTCGGCGCGCTGGGCGGATTCGCGCCGGCGATGAAGATCCGCATCGCCAACCGGCGGCACGCCTATCGGGCGGCGCGGCGCTGCCCGGTGTGCTTCTCGTCCGAGGTCTGGACGTGCGCGCAGATCCCGGGGAACGTCGTTCGCGCGTGCCGACGCTGCAAATGCCGCTACCTGAACCAGTTCGCGGACGACGAGGGGACGCATCCGGTGCGGCGCGTGCTGCGCGCGCACGGCGCGCCGGCGCCGCCGTCGTACGAGTCGCACTCCGCGCCGGCCCGCGAGCGCACCAGCCAGCGCCAGTTCCACTGGGTGCGGCGGCAGCTTCCATCGCGGGCGCGCGTGCTCGAAGTGGGCGTGCGCGACGGCAGCTTCGGCGCGCTCTCGGCGAACGACTACGAGTACGTCGGCATCGACCCGGCGTCGGCGGCCGCGCGTCATGCGCGGGCACGCGGACTGGAGGTCTACTGCGCCTCGCTGTCGTCGTTCGTCAACGTCGGTCCGGCATTCGAGGCCATCACGCTCTTCCACGTCTTCGAGAACATGGCCGACCCGCACGACGCGCTGGGCCGCATCAAGGACCTGGTGAAGCCGGGCGGCGTGCTGTTCCTTTCCACGTTCGACACCGAGGGGCTGATCTACCTGTTCAGCGAGCGGAAGCGGATGACGCAAAACTTCCGCACGCACCTGATCCTCTACTCGCGCTCCGCGCTGATCGAGCTGCTGGAGCATTCGGGATTCGAGATCATCGACATCGGCCCCGACTTCGAATATCGCGACCACAAGTTCCTGCGGCACTGGACCGCGTCGCACCATCCGATCGCGGCGCCGTTCGTGCGGGCGTTGCTGGCCATGCTTCCCGACCCGATGATCGTCAGCACCGGCTCGATCCGGATCGTCGCGCGGCGGCGCTCCGGCTCGCCGCTGAACGTGCGATCCATCCGCTCGGTGGAGCCGACGCATGCCCGTTGAAACGCGCGCCTGTGAGGCGGGCGACGAGCGTCAGATCCACGAGTTGTTCGCGCGCTCCTTCCCGCACGCGCCGCGCTCGCTCGGGCACTTCGTCTGGAAGTACCGCGAGAGCCCGTTCGGCAACGACCGCATCAGCCTGACCTTCAACGACGAACAGCTCGTCGCCCACTACGCCGGCTACGCGGTGCCGTTCTGCGCGTACGGCAACGACGTCCTCGCCCATCAGATCGGCGACACGATGACGGACGTCTCGGTCCGCCACATCGGCCGCGGCCCGACCAGCATCCTCGGGCGCACGGCGCTGCACTTCTACTCGCACTTCTGCGAGGGGCAGGTCGCGTTCAACTACGGCTTCAACGTCGGCAACATCCAGAAGATCTCGCTGCGCTTCCTGCGCAGCGACCGCGTGGAGCCGGTCACGTACCGCGTGGCCGCGCCGCCGAAGCCGATCGCGAAAGCGGCGCGCTGGCTGCGCGGCTATCAGCTCGAGCTGGTGCGCCAGACGACGCAGGAGTGGGATCAGTTTTTTGCACGTGTCGCAAGCGCCTACCGGTTCCTGGTGAAGCGCGACGCGGCGTATGTGCGCTGGCGCTACCTGCAGTGTCCCGACACGGAGTACGCGGTCGTCGCCATCCGCAAGTGGCGGAAGCTGGTCGGCTGGATCGTGTTCCGCGTCCGCGGCGACCGCTTCAGCTGGGGCGATGCGCTTTTCGACCCGCAACATCCCGACGCGGTGGAAGTCGTGCTGCGTCATGTAGTTCCGTCGTATCCGGTCGAGGCCGTGGAGGCGTGGTTTCCGCCGCGTCCCCCTTTCTTCGACGCCATCCTGCGCGACCTCGGCTTCGAGACGCGTCCCGAGCCGCAGGACCTCTCGGTGATGTGCGTCCCCTTCACGTGGCCGGACGTGGTGGAGCGGATGCGCGCGGACCTGTACTACGCATGGGGCGACAGCGACCTTTTCTGATGGCTCACGTTCTGCAAGCCGCTCTCATCCGTCGGTAGAATACCGGGCGGATGCAGATGAACATCGAGCAGGCTGGCAGCGGGACGAAGGACAAGCGGCTCAAGGAAGTCGCGAAGAAGCGCGTCCTGGTCATCGATGACGACCTCCCGATCCGCGGCATGCTGGCCGCGGCACTGCGCCAGCACGGCTTCCAGGTCCTGCTTGCGGGCGACGGCGCGGAAGGGCAGCGCGCCCTGACGATCCACTCGCCCGACGTCATCCTGCTGGACCTGGCCATGCCCGACGTGAACGGCTGGGACTTTCTGCAGCGCCTCCAGGAGACAGGCCGCCTCGGCACGATCCCGATCATCGTCGTCTCCGCGCACGTGACCGTGCAGCCGCAGGCACTGCTGCAGATGGGGGTCGCGGCGATCCTGCCGAAGCCGTTCAATCTGCCGGACCTCCTCAGCCTGATCGAACATTACTGCGCGTGAATGAACTCGAGATCTCGAACCGGTTGGCGGGCCTCTACGAGCGCCGCGCGCTGCAGGGCTACGTGCGCTGGAAGGTGCGCACCGATCCCGCGTACGCCGCGGCGCTCGACGCGCTGCGGGACCGCGTCTTCTCGCTGATCGACCTCGGATGCGGCGTCGGGCTGCTGGCGTTCTACCTGCGCGAGCACGGCTACATCGCGCCGATCATCGGCATCGACTTCGACGGCCGGAAGATCGACCTGGCGCGCAAGGCGGCGCGGCGCTACCGCGGGATCGACTTCATCGAGGCCGACGCCCGCGATCCGCTGCCCGACAACCACAACGTGGTGATCCTGGACATCCTCCACTACTTCGACGCGGAGTCGCAGCAGAAGATCCTCACCAACGCCGCCAACGCGGTACCGCGCGGCGGCGCGGTCGTGCTCCGCCAGCCAATCCGCGACGAGTCGTGGCGCTACCGCATGACGAAGACGGTCGACGGGCTGGCGCGCAGGTTCCGCTGGATGAAAGCCGAGGCGCTGAATTACCCGACGCGCGAGGAGGTCACGCGCGCGTTCCAAGGGTTCGATCACGACATCCGCCCGCTCTGGGGACGGATGCCGTACAACACGTACTTTTTCGTGTTCACGAAGCCGCGGTAGGTCGTTCAGTTTATCCCGAGCAACGCGAGGGATCTCCGGTGCCACCGCAGCGGCTGCGGCTCGTTCAGCGCGGGTTCACCGGAGATCCCTCGCGTTGCTCGGGATAAACTGAAGCCCCGCTCACGCCGCGCGCAGTTGCTCGTCGTCAGGAATCACGAACGCGTACCCTCTCTCCTTCAGCGCGACGATCACATGCTCCAGCACGCGCAGCGAGTGCTCGCGGCCCTGGTGCAGGACGATGATGGCGCCGGGGGTGAGGTGGGGGAGGATGCGGGCCAGGATCTCGCCGGGGTCGGAGCGGACGGCGTCGAAGCCGCGGGCGGTCCAGCCGATGAGGCGCATGTTGCGGCGGGCCAGCGTGGGATGGACGAGGAAGTTCTTCGTCCCGACCGGCGCGCGGAACCAGCGCGAGGGCGTGCCGGTGGCGGAGCGGATGGCGTCGTTGCAGCGGTCGATCTCGTTCGCCACGCGTCCCGGAGGCGAGCACCAGAAACTGCCCGACGGATGCGTGTGCGTGTGATTGGCGATGGTGTGGCCGCGGCGGAGGATCTCCTGGATCGCGTCGCCGTGCCGCTCCGTGAGCGTGCCTTTGACGAAGAACGTCGCCTGCACGCCGTGCCGTTCGAACAGGTCGAGGACCGCGCGGGTGTCGTCTGTGGGGCCGTCATCGATCGTGAGCCACACTTCCTGGTTCGACGTCGCAAAGCGCGTGACCACGGGGCCGAGCCATTGCACGTTGGGGCGCAGCGTGGGGTAGAGCAGTAGCGCATGCGACAGCGCCAGCACGCCGATGGCCGCCACGGGCGAGTGCGGCCACAAGGCGATCAGCGCCAGCGGCGCGACGACAGCAAATCCCAGGATCAGAGCTCGGATGTGAGACCTCCCACGGCGTGCTCCATCTCCGCGATGGCGCCGCGCAACAGAAGTACGATCGCTGCCGCGACGGCGTTCAGCGCGAGCACGCCGAGGAACTGCCAAGCCACATAGCGGATCCACGACTCCGCGCGCGCAAAGTAGACTGCCATGGCCACGAGCAACGTCATCGTCACAACGGAGTTCAGCCCGTTGTTCTTCTCGGTCCTCCGTATGAGACCGACGACGATGACCGGGATTTCGAGGAACGTGATGCCGGCCACGATTCCGGCGAGGAGCGCCAGCGGCAGCGGCCACGACGCGAACAGTATCGCGGATGCGTAGCAGGCCAGCGTCAGCGTGGCCCAGATGCCGATGGTGAAGCTCTCGAGACGGTTCTGATTGCGGTCGATCACCAGAGCCACGTCGCGCGGCTCCGGTGTCGCGGTCTTCATCCGCAGGAACGCGTAGAGACGGAAGAGGGCGAAGTTGAAGCGCGCCGGGAGCCAGCGCGCGTCGGCGCGTCCGCGAATGACCTTCATGCCGCCGGCTCCGGCGCGAACGGCACGAAGTTGTACCACTGGTACCAGCCGTCGCGCGCGACGCCTTCCAGCTCGCGCGTCCACCGCACCATGGCCTGCTCGAACGCCTCCGCGCGGTCGCGCGTGCGTTGCACGTCGAACGGCGGGCCGACGACGAGACGGTAGCGGCGCCGCCCGAGACGGACGACGAAGAGCGGATAGATCGGGACGCGGGCCGCCATCGACAGCGCGAACGGGCCCGCGGGGAGGGCCGTCTTCCTGCCGAACAGCGTCGCCGGGAGCGTGGAAATGCCGGGCGTCACGCGGTCGCCCTGGATGGCGATAATCTCGCCGCGCTGCACGGCGTGCAGGAGGTCGAGGGCCAGCTCGCTAGCGCGTGTGCTGAAGTCGATCTTCAGCGACTCCGCGATGCGGCCGTGCTGCGCTTCTTCGTACTGGCGCGTCTCCGGCTCGACTTCCGGCGCGCGCACCATGACGATGGGACGCTTCGAGAGCTGCGCGAAGAGGTTCGCGCCGAGGTCGTAGCTCCCCATGTGCGCGGTGAGAATGATCGCGCCGCCCGGCTCGTGCCGCATGCGGTCGAAGTGCTCGCGGCCGACGAACTCCCAGTCCGGGACGACGCCGAGCTCCTGGAAGCGCACGTTGTCGTCGATGGTCCAGGCGAAGTTGTACATGACGCGATACGTGCGGAAAAAGTTCGCGAAGGCCGACGAGCCGGGGATGATGGCGCGGAGGTTGGACATCACGCCGCGGCGTCCCGCGCGCCAGAGCATGAACAGCAGCGCCCAGAACGAGAGGATCACCGGCTCGCACCAGTACGGCACGTTGACCACGGCCCAGCGGAGGAAGTGTCGCCAGAAGACCGCGTGCACGACGAAGCGGCGGGGCCACCTCACGGCCGGGACAACTCCTCCAGCGTCTTGTCTTCCGAGGGGAGCGCGGGGCGCAGCAGACGGAAGAGCGCGCTCTGCATCATCTCCGCGTCGCCCGGGTAGGTCGGCACGAACTGCAGCGGGAAGCGCTCGAAGATCTCCCGGTCGCTGCGCTTGCGGCGCTGCTGCACATCGTGGCGCTTTCGGGCCAGCCGCGCCTCGTTCTTGAAGATCCAGTCGATGGCGCGGAACTGCATCGTCGTCAGCGGATCGTCGATCGCGGCCAGCGGCGTACGCGGCCAGCGGCGCTTGCGCTTCGACGGCGCGCCGAACGTGCGGGTCAGCTCGTGCGCGTTCTCGTTGCGCGTCGTGGCGTAGTGATGCAGCCGGTGCAGATAGGCGAACAGCATCGCCGAGCCGCTCTCGGCCAGGTTCTCGTAGTTCTTGATGGCGGTCTGCAGCGCGTTGCGCTCGAACAGCACGCCGCGCTCGAAATTGCCGAGGCGGTTGCTGGTCGTGCTAGAGGCGTGGCGCACCAGCGCGCGCGGCTCGAACAGCACGCGGTAGCCGCAGATCCACGAGCGCCAGCCGAAGTCGACGTCCTCGAGGTAGGCAAAGAAATCGTCGTCGAACGCGCCCAGCTCCATGAGAGGGGCGCGGCGCGCGATCATGTTGCCGCCGCAGGCGAAGAGGATCTCGTCTCCGGCCGCCGGCTCGGCGCGCGAGCCGAGGGGATAGCGGAACCCGTTCTGGAAAGCATGGCCGTCGAACGTCAGCACGCCGCCGATGAAGTCGATCATCGTCCCGGTGGGATCGACGATCTTGCCGCCGATGGCGATGACGTCTTCCGGCGCGGCGCTCATCGCGTCGACGAAGGCCGCCAGCCAGCCCGGCTCCGGCACCGCGTCGTTGTTGAGGAAGATGACGTTCGTCGCCGTCGATCCCGCCAGCGCGGCCGCCAGTCCGCCGGTGAAGCCGCGGTTCTCCGTCAGCGCGAACAGCTTCACGTTCGGGTGCCTGGTGGTGATGGCCACGGCGCTGCCGTCGGTGGAGCCGTTGTCGACGACGGTGATGGTGGCGCCGTCCGCCAACTGCGCTTCGACCGCGGCGACGCACTCCAGCGTCTCGCGGCGGTTGTTCCAGTTGACGATGATGATCTCGGTGGTGGTCATGCGCGGAGCCGGCGCTTCAGCCGGCGGAGGATCGACACGGGACGCTCCGGGATGGACGGCCGCATCGCGAACATTTCCTTCGTGCGCTCGATGCGCGGCGCGCGGCAGAACTCGCGCAGCGGCGCCAGCGTGCGGTCCCACTGATGGTCGCGCACGAACTGCTCGAACCGCCCTTCGCGGTGGACGCGCACGATGGCGTCCGCGAACGCTCGCGGCTCATCCTCGGTGACGACGACGCCGGCGTCGTAGCGCGCCAGCAGCTCGTCGGTGCCGGGCGCGGAGCTGGTCACGATCGGCAGGCCGCACCAGAGGTAGTCGTAGACGCGGGTGCGCATGGAGAGGTCGGTCTCGAGCGAGCGGGGGAAGGTGATCAGGGCGAGGTCGAAGCGCGCGAAGAATTGCGCGCGCTCTTCATACGGCGCCCACGGCTCGAAGCGCACGAAGTCATACGACTTGCGCCGCACGTGCTCCATGGCCTCGGCCAGTTTGCCCTGCGGGGTGCTAGCCGGGTTGGGGTGGTAGTTGAAGGTGAGTGTGGCGTTCGGGACGAGCGCCGTGGCCTCGATGGCGAGGATGGGGTCGTACCAGTCGTAGATGCCGCCGAAGAGAATGTTCAACGTCTGCCCGCCCGCCCCCGGGAGGGGCGGGCTGAAGCCACGCCCTACGTTTGGCACGCCGAACGGTGCGATCGCAATCAGCGTATTCAGCTCGGGGTCCGATTCGAAGAGCGCGGGATTGAGGCGTCCCGCCGCGAGCAGGGCGCCGAGGTAGAACTGGCGCTGCGCTTCCGAGGCGCAGAGGAAAAAGTCGCCGCGGGCCAGGGAGGTCATCAGCGTGAAGTGATCGTGCTGGAACACCTCCGCGCCGCGCTCGGCGTAGTAGTGGAGGTTCTCGATGATGTACGGGTCGTACAGATCGACGACCGTCGGGATCGGCGCCGCCTGCTGGAAGAACGCGTTCGCGACGTGACCCTGTACGACCGCGGCGTCACTGGCGTGACTGACCGCCAGCAGCGTCTCGGGATTGATGTAGTCCGCCGCGCAGCCCTCCACCGCCCCCGCGTCGGGGGAGAGGATGGTCACGGCGTGGCCGTCGTCGCGTAGCACGCGGGCCATCTCGATGAAGCGGATGCCGACGCCGGCCGGCTGGCCGTGTCCGAGGGGCTCGGGACAGACGAGCATGACCCGGCTCATCCGCGTCCTCGGATTTTCTCGAGCGTCGTATGCAGCTTCCACGTCTTCGAGCGATAGATCATCTCGAGCAGGCCGTTGAGCCGGCCGATCTCGACGCGCAGCCGCTCCAGCTCCGCGGCCGCCTCGGCGTTGACGCTGCGCAGTTGCAAGTTCTCGGTGCGTGCGCGCTCGAGCTCGAGCGTCTTCTGCTGATGATCCGCGACCAGCGCGCGCAGCGCGTGCAGCGCGCCTTCCAGCTCGCGCGTGCGCAGCGCATAGGCGTTGATCGTGTCCTGCGCCGTCGCGCCCTGCGCCAGCACTTCCGCTTTCTCGCGTGTCAGACGATCGACGTCGCGGCGCACGGTGTCCGCTTCGCCCTTCGCTTCGATCGCGCTGGAGTGGAGCGCGGTCATGCGCCGCTTCTGCCGTTCGTACGCTTTCGCGAAGATCGCGGCGTCGACGCCGTGCTTCGCCCAGACGCGCAACTTCGCCGCCCGGAACTCCTCCGAGCCCTCGGGTGCCGCAAGCACGACGGACGTCCCGCCTTCGAAGTGCCGTACCTCGCACGTCACGCGAGGGATGCGCAGCAGGTCGCCGGCCTGGGTCATGCGCAGCAGCAGGTCCCAGTCCTCGAAGAGATCGAACCGCGCGTCGAAGCCGCCGAGGTCGAGGAACGTGTCGCGCCGCATGAGCAGCGTCGGCAGCGGGATGTAGTTGTCGACCAGTAGCAGCTCGCGATCGTAATCCTGCGCGAAGAGGCGCATGCGCGAGTACGTCTCGTACGCGCCGCTCTCCGCGGGCCGAAGAAACGCGGAGACCGCGTCCGTGTACCACGCCGCGTGCTGCGACCGCGCCGCGTTCGCGAGCGTCTGCAGATGCTCGGGGTAATAGAGATCGTCGTCATCGAGAAACGCGATGAACGCATGCGACGCCGCGCGCACGCCGGCGTTCCCCGCCTCGGCGCGGCCGCGCGAAGTCTCGTGCTCGATCAGCGTCACGCCGTCGAGCTCCACCCGTGCACCGCCGTCGTTCACGACCACGATCTCGCACGGATACCCGGTCGCACGCACCGACTCCACCGCCTCGCGCAGCAGCGCGGGACGATCCTTCGTGCGGATGACGACGCTGATCGGCAGCGTCTCACCGGCGCTCTCGATCTCCGGGGGCGTCCCGACGCGCCGGCGCAACTCGCTGAACGGAGTCGTCCGCAACGAAGGCAGCTCCACGACGAAATACGCCTCCGCGAACGTCGTCGCCGGGGGCATGGTCATCGCGCGATACGCATTCAGGCCGCGCGCGTACTCGACGTAGTTGCGTTGCGCGAGCTGCGTCTCGTGCGCCGCGATGGCCGCGTATTTCAGTTCGGCCACGTCGCTGATGTCGACGATCGCATTCGGACGGATCGGCTGGCCGACCTCATAGAACGCGACGCGCGCCACGGCGAGATCGGCGAAGAGAGTCTCGTCGCGCTGCACCAGCTCGCAGAAGACGCGGGCCAGGGCCAGGTGATCGGGGTGGATCTCGATCGGCGACGGGACGAGGATGAGGTCGGGACGGAACGAGAGCAGCTCCTCGCGGAGACGTGGCGCGGCGTCGTGGCCGAGGGCGCGGTCGGGGAGGGAGAGGAACTCGATGGAGGCCTCGCCGCCGAGGAGGGACAGGGCCCGGCGCGATTCCTGCTCTCGCGTGTCCGCAGCGCCTGCCTGTGCGCCGTCCGTGGCCACGACCACACGCACGGCTCGCCGCTCGCGCAGGTGTTGCGCGACCAGACCGCCGCAGCCGATCACTTCGTCATCCGGATGAGGAGCCAGGACGAGCAGTCGTTCGCCGCGGAGCAGCGCCGGTTCGTACGGAATCGCCTCCGCCTCGATCAACACGCGGGCATTGTAATGAGGGACGCTACAATTGCGACCGGGTTCGCCGATGCCGGATGAGAGAACGCTGGACGAGCTGGCGCGCTTACGCGCCGAGACTCGACAGCTCAGCGACCTCCTGGCGCTCATCCAGGAGCTGACCTCGACCGTGGTGCGGAGCGAGTCCGTGGGCGATCTTTTCGTCCGCGCGGCGGCCACGCTCTTCAAGTGCGTCCCCTTCGATGTCGGCGCGGCGGTCATGCTCGAGCAGCACCTCGACCTCTATCTCTCCACGCGCATCGGCAGCGAGTCGCTGGCCAATGACGAGCTGGCGGCCAAGATTCGGGCCACGCTGGAGACCCTCATCCCGGTCTCGTTCTCCTCGACCGAGATCATCGTGCGCGCCGAGGAGCATCATCTGCCGCCGCGTGGGGACGCCGGCGTGGAGCACACCGTCTCGGCGCTGCTCCAGCACGACCGCCGGGCGGCGGGACTGATCTTCCTGGCGCGGGCCGAGCCGTTCACCGACAACGAACAGCACATCCTCTCCATCTTCGCCGTGCAGGTCTCGATGCTGCTCGACACCATCCGCGCCCGCGAGCGCATCCGCAATCTCGCCGACACCGACGACCTGACCGGCATCTGGAACCGCCGCTACTTCCGCCGGCAACTGCCGCAGGAGATCGAGCGCGCACGGACGTTCGGCGTGCCGCTGTCGCTGCTGCTGTACGACATCGACGAATTCAAGCAGATCAACGACAGCTTCGGCCACGTGATCGGCGATGTGGTGCTGTCGGAGCTATGCGGCTCGGTGCGCGAGACGCTGCGGCCGACGGACATGATCGCCCGCTTCGGCGGCGACGAGTTCGCCGTCATCCTGCCGCACACGGACCTCAAGGGCGCGCGCGCCGTGGCGGAGCGCATCCTGAAACGCGTGCGCGCGCTGACGATCCCGACGGATGAAGAAAGTGCCATCCAGTGCTCGATCTCGATCGGCCTGGCGGAGTTCCGCCGGGACGATACGGCCAACGACCTCGTACGCCGCGCGGACGAGCGGCTCTATTCGTCGAAACGCGCCGGGAAAAATCGCTACACTTCGTGACGATGGCGCGCTACCTGATCGCGAACTGGAAGATGAATCTTCCCCCCGAGGGCGTGGAGCGCTTTCTGGCGCGCGTGTGCGGTGCCGATCCCCGCGACACGCAGCTCGTCGTGGCGCCGCCGTACCCGTTCCTGCGCCAGGTGGTCAGCAACGGCGAAGGCCTCGGCGTGGCCGGCCAGAATTGCAGCGACCACGAGTCGGGCGCGTATACGGGCGAAGTCTCGCCGCACATGCTCCGCGAGTGCGGCGCGGGCTACGTGATCCTCGGCCACAGCGAACGCCGCAAGCTCTTTCACGAGAAGGACGATCTGATCGCGCGCAAGCTGGCGCTGGCGATCGAAGTGGGACTGGCGCCGATCCTCTGCATCGGCGAGGACCTGCAGGTCCGCGACCTCGGACACGTGGCCCGCCACCTCGCCGACCAGCTCAAGGAAGCCGCCGTGCCGGAGCTGGAGAAGGCGGACGAGGTCGTGATCGCCTACGAGCCGGTCTGGGCCATCGGCACCGGCCGCAACGCCAGCGGCGCCATGGTCGCCGAGACGCTGGCCGGCATCCGCAGCGCCCTGGAGCGTTTCTGGCCCGCCAAACTGGCCCAAGCGCCCATCGTCTACGGCGGAAGCGTCACCCCGGAGAACACCGCAGACCTCGTGGAGCACGGCACGATCGACGGCTTCCTCGTAGGCGGCGCCAGCCTGGACTCGCGCAAGTTCCTCGCAATCCACGCCGGGATGCGCTGACAGGCACACTTGACGTCCCCCCCGTTTCCGGGAACAATCCGCGTCCCTGACAGGTTCACAGTCAGTCGTCACCGGAGAGTCATAGTTCATGATCGTATTGCTCGTCATCCTCCACGTCCTCATCAGCCTGTTCCTGATCCTCGTCGTCCTCGTCCAGCAGGGCAAGGGTGCGGATCTGGCCGGCGCATTCGGGGGCGGCGGCTCGCAGACGGCGTTCGGCGCGCGCGGCGCGACCACGCTCCTGCACAAGCTGACGACCGGATTCTTCATCGCCTTCGTCATCACCTCACTGTCGTTGGCGGTATTGCAGGCTCGTCCTCGCAGCTCGGTCATGTCCGGTGACGCACCGGCCGCGACGTCGACGGCTCCGGCCCCGGCGCCCGCGAAGAAGTAAGCAGCACACTCTTTGAATCGCCAGCCCAAGTGGCGGAATTGGTAGACGCGCACGTTTGAGGGGCGTGTGGAGTAATCCGTGCCGGTTCGAGTCCGGCCTTGGGCACCATCTTTCCAGTACGCAAAAGGGCTCGCCGTCGGCGAGCCTTTTTTGCTTGCAGTGAGGAGGGCGCAGAGGGCAGGAGAAAGAACCCGCCGCCTGATCTCCTGCGCTCTGCGCCCTGCCAACTGCGCCCTACTTCTCGGTGATCCTCCGGTCGTACTCCGCCGCCCGGTCGAGGAACGACTCGATCGACCTTCCCAGCGCCAGTTTCTCCGACAGCTCGCCCGTCTTCTCAAAGTCGGCGCGCAGCCGCTCCGCTTCGGCCAGGTAGTAGTCGCGCAGGCCGACCTCGATCTTGAACTCCGGGTACTTCTCGGCGAGCGTGCGCATCCACTCTTCCACCTGACGGCGGCGATCCTTGTCGCCCGTGCCGCTCTTCAGGTCGGACAGGAGCGTCGTCACCACGCCCGAGAGAATCTGCATCCGCTGTTCTTGTACGGCGTCGCTCATGGCGGCGATGGTACAGCGATTACAATGCCCGCCGCGCATGAAAGTCCTCATCGCCAACCGCGGAGAGATCGCCGTCCGCATCATCCGCGCGTGCCGCGAGCTCGGGTACCCGACCGTCGCGGTCTACTCCGAGCCGGACCGCGCCGCGCTGCACGTCGTGTACGCCGATCAGGCAATCCCCATCGGCCCCGCGCCGTCGCGCGAGAGCTATCTGCGCATCGACCGCATTCTCGACGCCGCCAGGAAGTCCGGCGCCGAGGCCATCCATCCCGGCTACGGCTTCCTCGCCGAGAACGCCGAGTTCGCGCGCGCCGTCCGCGACGCCGGCCTGCTCTTCATCGGCCCGTCGCCCGAGTCGATCGACGCCATGGGATCGAAGACCGAGGCGCGGTCGCGGATGCAGGCCGCCGGAGTGCCGGTCGTGCCGGGGCTGGTCGAGCCGGTGAAGTCGTTCGACGAGATCGCCGCCTTCGCGAAGGAAGCCGGCTTCCCGATCATGATCAAGGCCGCTGCCGGCGGCGGCGGCAAGGGCATGCGCCGCATCGACCGCGAGGAGGAGCTGTTCCCCTCCTTCGAGCGCGTCACCAGCGAGGCGGAGTCGTTCTTCGGCGACGGCGCCGTGTACGCGGAGAAGTTCATCGAGTCGCCGCGCCATATCGAAGTGCAGGTCGTCGGCGACCAGCACGGCAACATCGTCCACGTCGGCGAGCGCGAGTGCACCCTGCAGCGCCGCCATCAGAAGGTCGTCGAGGAAGCGCCGTCTCCCGTCGTCGACGACGAGCTCCGCGAGCGCCTCGGCGCGATGGCCGTGAAGGCCGCCGCGGCGGTGAACTATTACTCCACCGGCACCATCGAGTGCCTCATGGGTCCGGACAGGCAGTTCTACTTTCTCGAGATGAACACGCGCCTCCAGGTCGAGCACCCCGTCACGGAGATGGTGTGGGGCGTCGATCTGGTGAAGGAGCAGCTCCGCATCGCCCAGGGGGAGAAGCTCTCCTTCACGCAGCAGGACCTCAAGCGCCTCGGCCACGCCATCGAGTGCCGCATCTACGCCGAGGACCCGGCGCGCAAGTTCGCCCCGTCGCCGGGCCTCATCCGCTACATCAACCTGCCGCAGGGCCCCGGCGTGCGCAACGACCAGGGCGTCTACGCCGGCTACACCGTCCCGGTGTACTACGACCCGATGCTCTCGAAGCTGATCGTGCACGGCACCACGCGCGAGGAAGCGATCGCGCGCATGCGCCGCGCGCTGGCCGAGTACCGCGTCGAGGGGATCGAGACCACCATCCCGTTCTTCAACTTCATCATGAACAACGACGACTTCGCGGCGGCGCGGTTCGACACCGGCTACATCGACCGCATCCTGCCGACGATCGACTTCGCCCAGCGTCCCGCCGACGAGCGCAGCGTCGACGCCGCCATCGCCGCCGCGGCCATCATCGCGTTCGAGGAGTCGCAAAACGTGAAGCTCCCCGAGGACACGGCGTCCGCGTGGCGGACGGCGGGGCGGCGGGAGGCGCTGCGATGAAGTTCATCGCCCGCGAGAATGAGCGCGAGCTCGACGTTGAGGTCCAGCGCCACGGCACCGGCTACCGCGTCCGCATCGGCGACCGCTGGCTGGAGGCCGACTTCATCAACATCGGCCGCTACGTGCGGTCGCTGCGCCTGGAGGACGGCACCCAGCTCTCGCTCGTCCACCACCGCGAAGGCAACACGCACGAGATCTCCCTCGGCGGCTCGACGGTGAGAGTCGAGATCATCGACCCCATCGCCGCCAAACGCCGCCGCCGCGACGACGACATGGGCGCCACCGGCGTCGTCAAAGCCCTCATGCCCGGCCGCGTCGTGCGCGTCCTCGTCGAGAAGGGCGGGACCGTGAAGAAAGGCGCCAGCCTCCTCATCCTCGAAGCCATGAAGATGGAGAACGACATCGTCGCCCCCACCGACGGGACGGTGGATGAGCTGTACGTGACGCCCGGCCAGACGGTGGAAGCCGGCGCGGATCTCGTGCACATCACCTGAGCAGACCGTTCGCTAAACCGCGCGGCAGAACTGCACGCGTGCTGCAGCGATGTTCGCGAAAAGGGCCAGAACCAGTCCCCTCTCCCCGCGCACGGGGAGAGGGTTAGGGTGAGGGGCTCCCTTTTGCCAAGTGCCGCAACCCCTCACCCTGGCCCTCTCCCCGCTCGTCGCGGGGAGAGGGGACAACTGATTCCGAGACGCCCCTGTCTCTCTTCCGTCGCGCGATCTGTCACCGCGCAACGCCGCGGCTCCCGTCTGTCGGCGGCGGTGGGCTAAAGTCCACCCCTCCACGCGGCCACGCTTTGTGACCGAACTTGGCGGATGAAGGCTGCCGGACTCCAAAATTACCCGCTAACCATGCAAATCGAGGCGTGGGACCCTGAAACCACACCATGGAGTGTATTCAAATGCTCCCCGACCCTATCGAAACACACCATGGTGTGAATCTCAAATGCTCCGGAGAGTCTCCAGAGACACCCGACCGTCCTCGCAAGGCTACGCGAGGGGTCCAAAACACACCATGGAGTGTGTTCGTGACGCTCTGAGGGTCTTGCGAAACGCTCGCAGAGCCCTCGAACACACACCATGGTGTGTTTCGAAGCTCCCGGAAGGCTATTTATTCACACCATGGAGTGTTTCGATGGCTCCCCGTGTGTCTCGCGAAGCATCGTCGGGGTATTCGAAAGGCATTCGCAGTGTCTCGGATTCACACCATGGAGTGTTTCGATAGCTCACCAAGCGTCTTGCGAAGCATCGTCGGGGTATTCGAAAGACCTCGGCGGCGTTTCAACACCCTCCATGGAGTGTTTAGGCCGCTCCCCTATAATTCCGCCGCATGTCCACAGGTCAGCCCCTCGGTCCCTTCGTCATCGGCGAGCGTGTCGGCTCGTCGACCTGGCTCGCGGACGACACGCGGAACGGAAAGCGCGTCGCGATCAAGCTCCTGACGCGGCAGCTCCCGAAAGACCAGGCCAAACGCGACGCGCTCATCCGCGACGTGCGCGTGGCCGCGGCGCTGTACCACACGTTCCTCGTGCCCATCCTCGAGATCGTCCCTGAGGGCGACAACCTGCTGATGGTCATGGAAGTGGTCGACGGACAGGCCATCGCCCGCAAGGTCAATGGCGCACCGGTCGAACGCACGGAGTTCTTCCGCATCGCCTACCAGCTTGCCTCGGTCGTGAAGTACCTGCACACCAAGAACATCCTGCACGGCAACATCGCCGGCGACTCCGTGCTCATTACCCCCGAGGGGCAGGTCCGGCTGGCGGGCCTCAACATCGGCAACCTGCTGCGGCGCGAGCACGCGTCGAGCGCGTATCAGCAGAAGGGGAGTGACCCGCGCGGCGTCGCCTATCTCGCGCCCGAGCAGATCGCGCAGGCCACCATCGAAGAGCGCACCGACATCTTCTCGATGGGCGTCGTGCTCTACGAAGTCTCCACGGGACGCCTGCCGTTCAACGGTCCGACCGCGACCGACGTCGCCCGCGCCATCGTCGAGGCCCAGCCCGCGTCGCCGCGCGCCGCGAATCCGCAGATCGAGAAAGACGTCATGGCCGCCCTCGGCCTCTGTCTCTTCAAGGACCCCTTCAAGCGCGTATCCGACGTCCGCCAGTTCGTGCAGGCGCTGGAGAAGGCGTCGCCCGAGGCGACGGTGTTTGCGCAGCAGCTCGAGAAGAAAGTCACGACCAGGCCGGCGGCGGCGACAGACACGCGCCGCACCATCATCTTCATCGCCGACGTGGCCAACTACGACGCGCTGGCCGCCGAGGATCCCGCGCTGGCCACGCAGGCTGCCGCGCGCATGCAGCAGCTGCTGGGCGAGTCCGTGTATCTCTTCGACGGGCAGGTCGTCGATCCGTTCAGTGCGCGCATGGTGGCGGAGCTCCCGACCGTCGAAGCCGCGCTCGAAGCGGGGCGCAAAGGGGAGTTCGACGTCTCGCCCGGCCAGCAGGAGGGCGAGCCGCTCGACGTGCGCATGCTGCTGCACGCCGGCGAGATCGAGGTCCAGGATGGCGCCGCCGGCGGCCCGGCCGTGGAAAAAGCGCTGGCCACGCTGGCGCACTTGCCGGCGAACACGCTCTACATCTCCGAGGAGTTCGTGAAAGAGGGGCGCGGCAACGTGCGCCTGCGCGACGCCGGCGCGAAGGGCGGCATGAAGCTCTACACCATCGTGGCGCCGGAGCCCGAGAGCGCGCCGGAGACGGAGATGACGCCGAGCACCGCGGAGCTGGAAGCCGATGCGGCGGCCGAGGCCTCGGCCATGGCCATCGCCGCGAAGGCCAACTCCGGCAAGCGCCTCTTCGCCTTCGCCGCCGTGGGCATCTTCCTGCTGATCGCCGCCGCCGTGGTGGCCTTGATGTGGATGCGCCGCGGACCGCGTGCCGCGCCGGTCGTGGCCACGAACACCGCGCCGCCCGCTCCCATCGGCGCGACGGCGGAGAATCCGAAGAAGGTCTACGTCGCGCCGTTCGTCGTCGACGGCACCGACCCGCTCCTGACCGAGCGCGCCAATGCCATCCGCCTCGGCGCGACCGAGATCCTGCGCACCTTCCCCGAGCTGCGCCTCGTCGAGAGCACCGCGCCCGACACGGCGCTGGTCTCCGCGCGCGTGCGTCCCGGCGCCGCGGGACCGGAGCTCGTCGCCACCGCCGGTGCGACGTCGTCCGCGCCCGTGGCGCTGCTCGACACGGCCAGCGGCATCCGCGCCGTCGTCGAGCAGGCCCTGGCCGAGGCGAAGGCCAAGCCGCGCAACTTCACGATTGCGGCGGCGCTGAACTCGTATGCCGACGCCGTCGTGGCGAAGACGCAGAACGATCCCGCGCGCACCGACGCCTCGTTGCGCGCGGCCTTGGCCTCCGACCCGAACTTCCTCCCCGCGCAGCTCATGGCCATGCAGTTCTACGCCGACAACGGCCGCAACGCCGAGGCGCTCACTGCCGCGCGGCAGGTGGCCACGCTCGACCCGAACAACCTCGACGCGGCCCGCCGCGTGGCGCGGGCCAGCATCGCCGGCGGCGACCTGCAGCAGGCCTTCGCCTTCTACGACCTGATCCTCGATCGCCAGCCGAACGACGCCGAGGCGCTGAACCTCGTGGCCCGCTACGCCGTGTCGGTCAACGACACGGCCCGCTTCAACGCCACGCTGGCGCGCCTCAAGAAAGTGCCGGCGCTGGAAGTGACGGCCCACGAGCCCGATCTCCTCGCCGCCGCCGGCCGCCTTGGCGTCGCCGCCGACCGGTACTATGACCTCACCGAGACGGGCGGCGGCAATGCCGCGCTGGCGCTGAAGATCGGCCGTCTCTACGTGCTGCGCCACACGCTCACGCTCGCCGAGGACGAGTTGAAGCGTCTCGAGAAGAACGACCCGCTGTACGGCTATCCGATGCTGAAGGCCTACATCGCCGCCGAGAACCGCAACGCCGCCGAAGCGCGCAAAGAGCTCCAGTCCGCCCTCACCGCCGCCGATCCGGGCGACGATTCCTACACCGCCGCCGCCGAGGTCCACGCCATCCTCAACGACACCTCCGCCGTCCTGTCGTCGCTCGAAAAGGCCGCCCAGCGCAAGGAACCCACCTCGGCCTACGTCCTCGCCAACCCCCTCTTCCGCTATCTCGAAAGCGATCCGCGCTACCAGAAGCTGCGCGCGGACCTCACCGCGCAGCAGGACGAAGTCCGCCGCGCGCTGGCAGCCGTGAACTAGCGCTATGGACTGCGGCGACCGCAGGCGCCGCTTTCACTGCCTTCGGTGCAACAGCGACTCCGCACCACGAACGGCAGTCAAAGCGGCGTCTGCGGCCGCCGCACTCCATAAGGACGCGCGAATCAACTCACGGCCATCACCCGCACCGAATCCTCGTAGTGCACGAAGGCCAGCTTCCTCGCCGTCTTGAACATCGGGATGCGGTAGCGGAGATTGAGGACCCGGCGATGGCCCTCGGGGATTCGCGCGGCGGAGATCGTCAGCACCTCGTCGTCCTGCCGGAGATAGACGAACCCGTTCGTGATCATCGCCTCCAGCGCGCGGTAGACGCTGTCCGGCAGGAGGAAGACCCCGTTGTGGCAGACGACGTAAAGCGATTCGTTCGCATCCATATAATGGCGCCCGATGATCGTGACGGCTCGATTGACCTTCTCGGCAGCACACCGTCTGCATAATCCGAACCGGGATGCGCAGTGGAACCGCTCGACGTACGACAAGTGCGACAACCCCAAAGGGCACGGCCACAACTACGCCCTCGAAGTGAGCGTCAAGGGGCGCATCGACCCCGAGACCGGGATGGTCATCGACCTCAAACGCCTCAAGGACATCATGCGCGAGCGCGTCGTCGACCGCGTCGACCACACCAACCTCAACGAAGACGTCGACTTCCTCCGCGACGTCATCCCCACCGCAGAGAACCTCGCCCGCTGTTTCTGGCAGCAGCTCGCGCCGGCCATCCCAAACGGGGAACTGTACGAGGTCGTGCTGCAGGAGACGGAGCGCAACTCGGTGCGGTATCGGGGAGAAGACGAATGAACTACGACCTGGCGATGATGGCCCTCGAAGGCATGGCGCGCGCGCCGCTGACGATCCGCACCGACGGCGGTGCCGTGACGATCGAAGGCGAGGCCGCCACGTTCAAGGAGCTGGCCCGCCTCTGCCTCCTCCTCGGCGGCACGCAGTCGCCGGAGGACGCCTTCGAGCTCGCCCCGGGCACGCACGTCACCGAAGAGTCGCCGCGCGTGCATTTGAAACTGCGGGAGGAGTGACCGGTTGCTAGTTGCTGGTGGCTAGTGCGGTACTGCCCCAGCAACCAGCAACGAGTCACCAGCAACGCTTCTAGGACTCGTAATCCGGCGAGTACGTCACCAGCTCGCCGAGGAACGTCGCCTTGGCGCGTTGCGCGGCGTCGTCGATCTCCAGCAGGTCGCGGATCGAGATCATCCCCACCAGCTTGCCGTCGTCGACCACCGGCAGGTGGCGCGAGCCGATGGCGTGCATCTTCTGCAGCGCGCTGTCGACGTTCTCCGTCGGCGCGGCGATGACGATCTCCCGCGTCATGACGTCCGACACTTCCGTCGAGTCCGGATTGAGGCCCTTGGCCACCACGCGCGTCATGATGTCGCGCTCGGAGAAGACGCCGGCCAGCGTCCCGTGATCCACGACCGCCACCGCGCCGATGTTGCGCTCCGTCATCCGTTCCGCCGCATTGCGGACCGTCCATGCCGGCTCCACGACCGTCAGCACCTGTCCCTCGATCAGCTCCGAGATCTGCTTCATGCCGGCCTCTCTTCAGTAGCGCAACAGCGAGTGCAGTTGTACGTCCGCGAGTTTCTGCCGTCCGGCCAGGAACTCCAGCTCGACCACGACGGCGGCGCCGACGAGCGTGGCCTCGAATCCTCGGACGAGGTGCGTCGCTGCTGCAAGCGTGCCGCCAGTGGCCAGCACGTCGTCGATCAGCAGCACCCGGTCGTCCGGCGTGAGCGCGTCGTCGTGGATCTCCAGCGTGCCGCTGCCGTACTCGAGCACGTACTCGTGCTTTCGCGTCTGCCACGGCAGCTTGCCCGGCTTGCGGATGGGGATGAAGCCCGCGCCGAGGTTCAGCGCCACGATGCTGCCGAAGATGAAGCCGCGCGACTCGATGGCCGCCACGCAGGTGATGCGCTCGTTCCCGAACGGCGCGGCCAGCAGCTCGCACGCGGTCTTCAGCGCTTCCGGCGAACGGAGCAGCGGCGTGATGTCCTTGAAGAGGATCCCCGGCTTCGGAAAGTCGGGGACGTCGCGCAGGAAGTCGTGCAACTGTTCGACGTTCATCAGAACTTGACGTCGAAGTCCGGCAGCTTGCCGCTGAAGTCCTTCGACTCCTGGTCGATCTTGGTGACCTCGGCGTAGCGAGGGCCTTCGCGGATCTCCTCGATCCACTCGTCGATGGACTTCTTCTCCCCCTCGACGAGCGCCTCGACCGAGCCGTCGCGGTTGTTCTGGATCCAACCCTTCAGCCCCATCCGCCGCGCGACGCGCGTGGCAAAAAAGCGGTATCCGACTCCCTGAACTTTCCCGTGGATGCGCAGGTGCCGCTGTTCCTTCATATGGCGCGAGATTGTATGTCACCCGACAAGCGAAGCAGAACGCTCTTAGAGGACCAACACTTGCGTGTCGCGGGACGCGCCACAATCTCTGTCATCCCGAGCGTGAGTCGAGGGACCTGGGTGGGAGGGCGGCGCCAGTCATGCGCCCGGAGGCACATGTATCGAGCCACGCTCCCGCCCAGGTCCCTCGACTCACGCTCGGGATGACAAAGCTAGCGCCGCCGCTTCTTCGTGGTCGTCTTCTTCTTCGGCGGCGTCTTCTTCTTCGCCGATGCCTTCGCCGGCGCGGGCTTCGGCGCGGGGGCCTGCACGGTGACGACCTTCGGCGGCGCGTTCTGCACCGCGGTCACCGTCTTCTGCAGATTGTTGAGGAGCTGCGTCTGACGCTGGTTCTGCGTGCGCAGCACGGCGATCTCGCGGGCCAGGTCGTCGCGCTCCTTGCGGCCGAGGGACCAGAGCGCGACCGTGGCGGCGGCCGCGGCGTCCGTGCGCGGGTACTGCAGCACGATCTTCGACAGCGACTGGCGCGCCTTGTCGTTGTTGCCGGCGGTGAGGTCCTGACGCGCTTCCTTGAGCAGGGCATCCGCGCGAAGGTCGTTCGGGACCGAGAGCGCGAGATAGGACGCCGTCGCGCCGAGGATCGCCGCCACGAACGCCGTCAGGTAGAGCAGCGGCCGGATCTTCATCGGATCCCTACTCCTTCCAGCCAAACTTGCCGACCAGAGGGACGAACTCCGCGCTGCCGCGGTCCTCGATCTTCACGCCCGTGCCGACCCGCGTCACCAGTGCCAGGCGCTGATTGCCGGCCGGGCCGACCGGGATGATCAGCCGCCCCGTGCGCGCCAGCTGCTGCACGAGCGGCTCCGGCACTTCCGGCGCGGCCGCCGCGACGATGATCCGGTCGAACGGCGCCTGGTCCGACCAGCCATAAGTCCCGTCGAACACCTTCACCGAGGCGTTGTAGACCTTCAGCTCGCGGAAGAGCTCCGCGGCGCGGAGCGCCAGCTCGTTGTGACGTTCGATGGTGAAGACTCTCGCGCACAGTTTCGACAGTACCGTCGCCTGATATCCCGTTCCCGTGCCAATCTCCAGCACTTTCTCCGTCCCGCGCAGCTCCAGCAGCTCGATCATCCGCGCCACGATGTACGGCTGGGAGATGGTCTGCTTCGCGCCGATCGGCAGCGCCCCGGGCCCGTACGCCTTGGCCGCCACGACCTGCGGCACGAAGCGGTGCCGCGGCACTTCGCGCATCGCCTTCAGCACGCGCTCGTCGGTCACGCCGCGCGCGACGACATGGCGGTCGACCATGAGCGCGCGGAGGTGCGCGAATTCGCGCTCCTGATCATCTTTTCGCGGCGGCGGCGAACTGGCCAAGCGTCTCCTCGAGCGGCTTGAGGCGCGGGATGGACTCGTGATGCGTGAGGTCGAGATGCAGCGGCGTGATGGAGACGAAGCCGTTCTGCAGCGCTTCGAAGTCGGTCCCTTCGCCGGGATGCCACACCGGCGGCTCGCCGCCGATCCAGTAGTACGCGCGCCCCCGCGGGTCTTTCCGCTCGATCACGCCCTCGGTGTACACCCGCTGCCCGAGCGTCGTGATGCGCACGCCCTGAAAGTCGCCGAGGGGGAAGTTCACGTTGAGGATCACGCGCGGGTCGCGATGCTCCGTCAGCGCGATGCGGGTCAGCTCGCCGGCGAAGTCCGCGCAGTGGTCGAACGAGAAATGCTCCCCCACCAGCGCCGAGAAGGCGATCGAGGGGATGTTCAGCAGCGCGCCCTCGAAGGCGGCCGAGATCGTTCCGGAGTACGTGACGTCGTCGCCGAGATTCGGGCCGAAGTTGATGCCTGACACGATGAGGTCGGGCCGCTCGTTCTTGAACAGCTTCAGGATCGCCAGGTTCACGCAATCGGACGGCGTGCCGTCGACGATCCATGCCTTCTCCTCGATCTGCAGCAGGCGCAGCGGGCGGTTCAGCGTCAGCGCGTGCGAGGCCGCGCTCTGCTCGCGGTCGGGCGCGACGATGGTGACGTCGCCGTGCGCGCGGCACGCATCGGCCAGCTTGCGCAGACCTTCGCTGTAGATGCCGTCGTCGTTGGTGACCAGGATGCGGGGCATGTGTCGCTGCGCATCATAATCGACGCTCAGCGCACGTCCTGCTGTTGTTGCTGTTGCTGCATCTTCTGCAGCGTGCTGCGCATCGCCGCGAACATCAGCGCGAACGCGAGCAGCATGACCAGCGCCAGGATGCGCACCGCCCACCTGTTCATCGCCTGTGCTCCGGGGATGCGGACACATGCCTGGCGGCATAGCGAATCGCATACTCCATCGGCCCCGCGTCGGCGATCCCCTGGCCGGCGATGTCGAAGGCCGTGCCGTGGTCGACGGAGACGCGCAGGTAGGGGAGGCCCAGTGTCACGTTGACCGACTCGTGGAAGGCGAGCGTCTTGACCGGGATCAGCCCTTGGTCGTGGTACATGGCCATGACCACATCGTACTTGCCGTTGGTGGCCGCGAGGAAGACCGTGTCGGGCGGATGGGGGCCGGTCACGGCCAGTCCGTCCGCCCGCGCCAGCGCCACACCGCGCGCGATCGCTTCCTCCTCGTCGCCGAAGCGCCCGCCCTCGCCCGCGTGGGGATTCACCCCCGCCACGGCGATCCGCGGCGCGGCGCCGTGCATCCGGGCGTACTCGCGCGAGGTGAGCCGCGCCAGCGCGGCGATGTCCTCCGCCACGATCGCCTCGAGCGCCGCGCGCAGCGGCACGTGGACGGTGAGCAGCACGGTCCGCAGCCGCGGCGAGTCGAAATACATCGCGTAGTCGTGCCCGTAACGCGAAAGGCCCGCCCGCGCCGCCAGCAGCTCCGTATGCCCCGGAAACACCGAGCCCGCCAGAGCGATGGACTGCTTGTGGATCGGCGCAGTGACCAGCGCCGAGCACTCCCCGCGCTCGATGGCCGTGATGGCCACGTCGATCGCCTCCAGCGCCACGCGCCCGTACTCCGCCGAGATCTCGCCATGCCGCACGTCCGCCGGCACCACCCCGAACACGCGCGCCGCGACCCCCGTCGCCGCGAGCGCCATCTCCACGATCTCCGGCCCGATCCCCGCGGGATCGCCGATGGTGATGGCCAGAGGTTTCACGGGGACGATGTTAGCGGAGAGAGGGGCAGGCCGGTTGCTGGTAACTGGTTGCTAGTGCCTTTAGCCGATGCTGCACCAGCAACCAGCAACCCAGCGACAACAGCCGGTTCCTGGTTCCTAGTTACTGGTGCCTTCAGCCGATACCGCACTAGCAACCAGCAACTAGAAACCAGCAACTAGTCAGTAACCAGCAACCAGCAACACTTACTGCGTCTCTTCTTCCTGCTTGAAGCAGTACTTGATGCAGTGCTTCTGGATCAGCAGGTTCGGGGCGCCTTCGCGGTTCACCTTGAGGCAGCTCTTGTCGTACCACTCGATCCAGCCGCGGATCTCCTCGCCGTCGGTCATGACGATGACCATTGGCGTCTTGGAGTTCATCTGCTTGAGGTAGTAGAAGTTCTCCGCGTTGGTCGACTCGGGTGGAGCGGGTCGGGTGTTGTTGTTGTAGCGGCTGTTGTTGTTGCCGTTGTGCGGGCTCTTGGCGCGCTTGAAATCCAGTGTGCGGAATTGCCTGCGCCCCTGTCCGTTACCGTCCGCTTCATGCGGCCTCACCGTCGACATGCCGTCCCTCCGTCTCCTGCCTTTGTGGGATAACCCGTTTAGCGTCGGAGAGGTTTGCGATTTGCGTGCCTCCGCTCATAGAATGCCGCGCCGGCCCGCGCCGGCCACACCTTTGGAGGCTCCCACTTGAACTCCGTCGTCTGCATTTCCCACGTTCCCGACACTGAATCGCGCATCAAAGTCTCCGGCACGAAAGTCGACGAAACGGGACTGAAGTTCATCGTCTCGCCGTACGACGAATTCGCGCTCGAAGAGGCCATCCGCATCAAGGAAAAATCGCCCGGCGACGTCACCGTGATCACATTCGGCCCCGACCGCGCCCAACAGGGTCTGCGCGAGGCGCTGGCCCGCGGCGCCACCAAGGCCATTCACGTCAAGGGCGACGCCTCCGACGCCGACTCGCTCGGCATCGCCAAAGTCCTGGCCGCGGCCATCAAGTCCGTCCCCCACGATCTGGTCTTCCTCGGCAAGCAGGGCGTCGGCACCGACAACGGTCTGGTCGGCCCCATGGTGGCCGAGCTCCTCGGCTATCCGCAGGTCAACGTCGTCACCCACCTCGAGGTCGGCGAGGGCAAGCTCACCGCGCACCGCGAGATCGAAGGCGCCGAGGAAGTCCTCGAGACGCCGACGCCAGCCGTCATCACCGCCCAGAAGGGGCTCAACGAGCCGCGCTACGCCTCGCTGAAAGGCATCATGGCCGCCAAGAAGATCGCCATCGACACGAAGTCGGCGGCCGACCTCGGCCTCGACGAAGGCGACGTCTTCAAGCAGCGCGTCGTCGTGGTCTCGCTGGAGATGCCGGCCGAGAAGAGCGGCGGCCGCAAGGTCGACGGCAGCGATCCCGCCGCCGCGGCCCGGGAAATCCTCAAGTACATCAAAGACGAAGCGAAGGCGCTCTAGGAGATCTCCATGCCTGGTGTTCTGGTTTACACGGAAAGCAAAGAAGGGAAGCTGAAGAAGACTTCCCGCGAAGCACTCTCCATCGGCCGCAAGCTGGCCGAGGCCGCCGGCGGCGACCTCGTCGCCTTCGCCGCCGACGCCTCGGCCGCGGAAGAAGCGGGCCGCTTCGGCGCCAGGAAGGTCTACGTCGCCGCCATCCCCGCCTACACCACCGAAGCCTTCACCGCCGCGCTGGCGCAGGTCGTCAACGACGTGCAGCCCTCCATCCTCCTCCTCCCCGGCACCTCGAACGGCCGCGATCTCGCGCCCCGCCTCGGCGCGCGCCTCAACGCCGGCGTAGCCTCCGACGTCGATCGCCTCGAGTGGACGGAGGGCAAGCTGCGCGCGCGCCGCCCCATGTACTCCGGCCGCGCCTTCGCCACCGTCGAGGTCACGAGCACGCCCGCCATCGCCACGACCCGCCCGAACGCCTTTCCCGCCGAGGAAGGGGGCGGCGGCGCGGCCGCGGAAGTGGTCAACGTCACCGCCGATGCCACCGACCGCGTGAAGGTCGTCGAGACGAGGACGCCGGAAGCGGGCGAGCTGTCGATCGCCGAGGCCGACATCATCGTCAGCGGCGGCCGCGGCCTGAAGGAAGGGAACAACTTCTCCTACATCCGCGACCTCGCCCACGCCATCGGCGGCGCCGTCGGCGCCTCACGCGCGACCGTGGACGCCGGCTGGATCGACCACCAGCATCAGGTCGGCCAGACCGGCCGCGTGGTCAGCCCCAACCTCTACATCGCCGCCGGCGTCTCCGGCGCCATCCAGCACCTCGCCGGCATGTCCTCCTCGAAGCACATCATCGCCATCAACAAAGACCCCGAGGCCCCCATCTTCCGCATCGCCGACCTCGGCATCGTCGGCGACCTCTTCCAGATCCTCCCCGTCCTCACCGAGGAAGTAAAGAAAGCGCGCCACTGAGCGTCGGCTATCCTGAACAATTCCGTTCGAGTACGGCACACCAAGTTCGGTCACGCCGGAGGCGTGCAGGACGGTAGCCGGTGGTAAGCGCCGCAGGCGCGCCACCACCGGTGATGGTGCGACAACGATTTGCACCCCAGCGGGGTGCCGTCCGCGACCCCGTCGGGGTCGAGATGATGGTCGTCCTGATCCGGTGGTGGCGCGCCTGCGGCGCTTACCACCGGCTAATTTCCGGCACGCCTCCGGCGTGACAAACCGGCACGAACGCTTTTGCGACATCCTTTGAAGGCGCCGCACTCCACAATCACCGCGGCGGAATCGCGTTACGGCTGCGGCGGAATCTGATCGTCCGGCCGGTCCGGCGACACCAGCGGCGGGTTGCCCTTCACCAGATTGTCGTCCATCAGGAACCCCGCGCCGAGGGACGACGGCACGGCCTGCGCGTCGTCGCCGCAGTTCATCGTCAGGCGGATGATGTGGCGGGCCGAGGCCGACTGGCAGTCGGCGGTCACGCGGGTGCGGTAGATGCGCGCGCTGCGCGAGACCACGCGCACTCCGTCGATCAGCACGAAGAAATACTCGATCTCATCGCCCGTATCGAACTTCGGCAGGACCACGCGCGACAGCGGACCCTCGTTCGTGCCTTCCACCGAGCACCAGTCCGTCGTGTTGAGGCGGCGGAAGTATCCGCGCAGCTCTCCCTCGGACTCCGTCTTCACCTGCAGCAGCGGCAGTTCGCCGCTCTTGATGCAGACCGCGGGCGTGTGCTCGATGCCGCTCTTCACTTCGGCGTTCATCGAGATGGCGACGAATGCGACGGCTGCGGCTGCCAGTGCACGGATTTTCATGATGTCCTCGGCTTCGGTTGCACGGATGATTGTACGGGGGTCAACGCCTGAAAAACGAGCGCAGGCGCGTCAATAATCCGCTGTTTTCGGGAGAAATCGGGTCCGGATCGTACTCCAGAGGCCGATTTTCGACCACCGCCAGCGGATTCCGGCGCAGCAGCGCGTCCGTCGCGTCCGCTCCGACGAGCCCTTCCAGTGCCGCCTCCGCCTCGCGCACACGCGGCTTCCGCTTCGTCAGATTGTGCGCATCGGTGGCGATGAAGTGCACCAGCCGGCGCCGTAGAAAGCTCTCCGCCGCCTGCCGGGCCTGCGTCCCGAAGTCGCCCAGCAGGCTCCCGGCCGTAACCTGCGTCTTCGCGCCGTGGCCGAGCAGCGACTCCAGCACCTCCGGGTGCGCCTGGAAGACCAGATTGCGCTCCGGGTGGGCGATGACCGGGATCCACCCCTCCAGCTGCATGCGGAAGAGCGGCTGCTCGAAGAGCGGCGGCACGCTGTTCGACGCCAGCTCGATCAGCACGTAGCGCGAGCCGGCCAGCGGCACGATGGCGTCCTTCGCCGCCAGCACTTCCACGATGTCGTGTCCGAAAAAGTACTCCGAGCCGAGCAGCAGCCGCGGCGTCTCGCCCAGGCGGCGGCGCAGCTCCGCGATGCGCTCCTCCAGCTCCGGGATTGTGAACTGCTTCCAGCGCCCGCGCAGCACGTGCGGCGTGGCGATGATCGTCTCGATCCCTTCCTCCGCCGCGGCGTGGCAGAGAGCCACCGCCTCGTCCCATTCGCGCGGACCGTCGTCGACGTCCGGCAGGCAGTGGTGGTGGATGTCGATCATCGAGTGGCCAGTTCGCGAGGTCCGTTGTTCGTTACTCGTTGCTCGGCCGGGGTGCTGTCGGAGCTCGCGACACACATCCCGTTGACGCAGTAGCACCCCGGCCGAGCAACGAGCAACGCGCACACCGCGGCAGGAGAAAAAGCAGCGGACTACGCCTGCCGACCCGCACTACGACGACTTTCGCGTACGCGCCTGTTCGTCGTCGGCCGACTCGTAGTAGTCGTAGTAGCTCTTGCGGTACGTGTAGCCGTACTGCTGCAGGTCGAGATTGTTGAGCAGCGCGCCGAGGACCGGGATGTTCGACTGGCGGAGCCGTTCGGCCGAGCGCTGCACCAGCTCGCGCGGCGTCTTTCCGCCGTGCACCGCCAGTACCACCCCGTCCGCCGACGCCGCCAGCACGATCGCATCCGTCACCGCCAGCACCGGCGGCGAGTCGAAGATCACGTACGCGAACTTCGAGCGCATCTCTTCGATGAGGTGCTTCATGCGATCCGAGGCCAGCAGCTCCGACGGATTCGGCGGGATCGGTCCCGACAGCACCACCGAGAGGTTCGGCACCTCGGTCGGCTGGATGATGTCGTCGAACGGGATGTTCGCGGCCAGGTAGTTCACCAGGCCGAGGTTCATCTTCCCCGTGAACACCTTCTGCAGGCGCGGGCGGCGAAGGTCGGCGTCCAGCAGCAGCACCGGCTTGCCCATCTGCGCCAGCACCGTGGCCAGGTTGACCGAGGTCGTCGTCTTCCCCTCGCGCGCGAAGGAGGAGGTGATGACGATGACCTTCGGCGAGTTCGCCGACGCCAGCAGCAGCGACGTACGGAACGCGCGGTACGCCTCGGCGATCGGCGAGCGGGCATCCGTGTGCGGGATCAGCTCGATGCCGCCCTCCTTGTCTCCGCCCCCCTCCACGGCGCGCAGCCGCGGCGTCGTCCGTCCGTAGCCGTTGCTGTAGCCGTACTCCTTCGAGACCGTGCCCGCCGCCGGGATGACGCCCAGCGAGGCGAACTTCGTCACCCGCTCCAGCTCCTCCGGCGTCTTCACCGAGCGGTCCATGTACTCGAGGAAGAAGATCGCCGCCAGGCCGAGCATGATCCCCAGCGGGAACGCGCTGCGGAGGTTCTTGTTCATGGTCAGGTTGTAGCGGCCGGTGGGCAGCGGGGCGTGGTCGACCCAGTGCACGTTCGACGTCGCCGCGCCGCTGAGGCGGGCCGCCACCTGCGTCTCGTTGAGCTGCTTCTGGAGGTTGGCCAGCATCGACTGCTTCGTCTCGACGGCCATGCGCAGGTCGAGGTACTGCGCCGCGTCGACGTTCAGCCGCTGCACCGCGCCGCGCTGGCGGTCGTACGCCTGGCGCAGCGAGCCGACCCGGCCCGCCGCCGAGGCCACTTCCGCGCGCGCCGCTTCCAGCGCCTGCACGTACGCCTGCCGCACCGCCACGCCGCGCGCGGCCCGCGTCTTGGAGATCTGGTCGGCCAGCGCCAGCATCTGCGGGTGGCCTTCCTTGTAGGTCGCCCGCTGCTGCGCGTACTCGCGCTCCTTGGCGGTCAGCTCCTCGCTCAGCTTGACCGCGATCGGGTCGCTGCTGGCGATCGACTCCGCCGTGGTGCGCTCCAGCGAGTTGTACGCCGACTGCTTCTCGATCAGCGCCTTCTGCGCCTCGGTCAGGTCGGCGTTGACCTGCGTGAGCGTGGTCATCTCCACGTTCTCCGAGCCGTCTTCCATCGAGATGATGCCGTGGCTGCGGCTGTAGGCCGTCAGCTCGTTGCGCGCCGCGTCGAGGTCGCCGCGCACCGTCGCGATCTGGTCGGTCAGGAACGTGCTCGGCGCCTGCACCGCGTTCACCTTCTTGGCGATGTTCATGCGGCGATACGAGTCGCCCCATGCCTCGGCCAGCCGCTGCGCCTGCTCCGGCGAGGTGCCGACGTACGAGATCTCCACCAGGGCCGTGTTGCGCACGGGCGTCACATCCACGCCGCCCAGCAGGCCGCCGGCGATCCCTTCCTTGATCTGCTGGATCTCTTTCGGCGTCTTGCCGGCCGTGCCCGGCGGGTAGAAGGCCGGGTCGTTGTGCAGCTTCTGGTCTTCCACCACCTGCAGCGCCAGGCCGCGGCTCTTGAGCAGTACGTACTGCGTCTGCAGGAACTCCTGGTCCGAGGCCGCGATGCCGAACAGATCGTCGATCGTGACCGTGTTCTGCTCCCGCTCGATGTGCAGCTGGATGTGCGAGCGGTACAGCGGCTTGGAGAAATAGCTGGCCAGATACGTCCCCAGCATCACCACCACCAGGATCGCGGCCGCGACTTTCCAGCGCTTCCGGATGATGTTCCAGTAGTGGGAGAGGTGGACTTCCTGCTGGGTGTTCAGGTCCATGGCGCGTGCTCAGTAGTGCGCAGGCAGCAGAGCGCGAAACGACCGCTGCGCCCCGCGCCCTGCTCCCCGCGCCCTTCTAGAATATGGCTTCGCCGAGGAAAACGGTATCGTTGTCGCGCAGGATCTCGTCCGGGCGCTTCCCGTCCAGGATCCTCATGTAGTTCACTTCGATCCGCTGTTCCTTGCCGCCGCTCGTGCGCTTGATGATCACTTTCTTCGAGGCGCGGTCCGTCGGACCGCGCGCCGCCGCGATGGCCTGCAGCAGCGTCGGCGTCTGCGAGCTCCGGAAGTCGATCTTGCCCGGCTTCATCACTTCGCCCATCACGTAGATCGCGATCGGCGTGTCCACCGGCACGTTCACCAGGTCGTTCGGCGCCAGCGGGATGTTCAGCTCCGGTTTCCCCTGCACCAGCAGCTCGTCGACGTTGATCGACACCTGCTCGGAGAGTCCGTTGCTGCCCGTGCGCAGCACGTAGAGGTCCTTGCCGTGACCGGAGGCCAGGCCGCCGGCCTGGGTGATGGCCTGGATGAGCGTGGTATTGCCCGTCGCCCCGATCCGTCCCGGACGGACCACCGCGCCGACCACCGAGATCGGCTTGCTGGCGAACTCCACCACCTGCACCGACACCGTGGCCCGGTTCAGGATGTTCGACTCCAGCAGCGCCTTCAGCTTCGCTTCGATCTGCGTGGAGGTGAGGCCGGCCACCGCCACCTTGCCGATGACCTTGAGCGCGATCTCGCCGTTCTCGTTGACCGTGACCCGCGGCTCGTTGATGTTGCCGTCCTCGATCACTCTCACGTCGAGGACGTCGCGCGGACCGACGGGCGCGTCGGCGGACAGAATGGGGAGATCCTGCGCGCTCGCCACGGCGGCCAGTGCCAGCAGGATCAGGATCGTCGTTCCGCGAAGCTTCATCGTTTCTCCAGACAACATGGAGCCGATTCCGTTTACACGGAAGGGGCTCACTCCCTGACTATTGGACCCGTTGGACGTCCCGAAGGGTACGCCCTCGGTTGTGACCCTGCCGTCGCGCCGCGTGTGACTCGTACGTGATTCCGTGGCTGCGGCGTGTACGGCAAGACTGATATTGCAAATAACGATTACGGGATCAATGACAACCTGAGCACGTAGCGTATTCCTGAGTCCTCGTCACCAAATGCCGTCGAATCCCTCTCGTACCAGCCCACGTCCGCCCCGAACCGGACGGCCCGGACCCCGTACGTGAAGCCGACGCTGCTGTAGGAGATGTCGTCCCGGCGATCCACGCCGTTGACCGGCGTGTCGTAGTCGTCGCGCTCGGCCGTCGTCCGCGCGTGCAGGGTGAGCTTGCGCGTGGCCACGTAGTCGACGCCCACGTGGGCCGACGTGGAGATGAAGTACGGGTTGCCGGCGAAGAGGCTGAAGCCGAGGTCGCGGCTGGCGCCGGCGTAGAACGTGCGGCGGCCGTTGGCGCGCGAGGCCCGCAGCTGCGCCGTCAGTCCCTGGTAGTCCGGCTCCACCGGGTCCTTGAAGTCGAGCTTCATCGGCCCCGCCTCGACCCGCACCTGCGTGCGCCCGGCGTCGTAGAGGAAGCCTCCGCCCGCGTACGTGCGGCGGCTGGCATACGACGCCTTGTTCTCGAAGTCGTAGTTGCTGGCCTCGGCCGCCACGAACAGCGACGTCCGCGGGAAGGTCTTGTGCTGCAGCGACACGCGCGCGTTCTGCTCCGTGCGGTCCAGCACCTCGATCGGAAAGTCCACCGCCGGCGGCGGATCGGGCTGGAAGCGGTCTTCCGGATAGCTCGTGTCGCGCAGCCGCACGCTGAACAGCGCGCTGGTGCGGCTCGAGTATTTGACCTCGCCGCCGATGCCGATCTCGTCTTCCTTGGCCGTGGCCAGGCGGTTGATGTCCGCCACGTGCGCCCGGAGCTGGTCGGCCCGCAGCGCGTAGACGTCGAGATAGAGGTGGTTCAGCAGAAAGTGCGCGTCGCCGCGCACCAGGTAGCTGAACTGGCTGTCCCGCTCTCCCTCCGCGAACCAGCTGTAGCCCGGGATGACCTCGAGGCTGTAGATGGTCTTCTTGCGCGGCACGAAGTAGAGCCGGTGCGGCGCCTCGACCGTCAGCGAGAGTCCGCCCGACGAATCGCCCGTCGGCACGAACGCCGTGTCGCTGTAGCCGGCGTCCGAGAGCCGGATGCGCGAGACCAGGTAGAACGGGCCGCGGTGCAGGTTGGCCTGCTGCAGGTCGGCGGCCAGCTTCTTGGCCGCGGCCAGATCAGGGTCGCGGTCGCGCATGGTCTGGCTCTGCTGCGCGGATGCAGCGGCCGCCAGGCAGATGACGATGAATACCGATAGAAGGCGCTTGTTCACGCGCACACCTCACTCATAAGCGCTGGACCTTGGACGGAGTGTAACACGCGCGTTATCTTGCACATGCCGTCCCTAAATGAACGCTGACACGCGTCAGCAAAGCGCCAAATCGGAGGGCCCTTACAATGGCGGCACTCACATGCAGACCAGCCGCTGGATCCTCGTCGCCGAGCGAGGCTGCCTCACGATCGTCTTTGCATGGCTGTTCTGGCTCCCGCTGCCGTTCGGGTCCGTCGTCGAAGTCGCGCGCCTGCCGCTCGTCGCCGTCCCCCTCGCGGTCTGCACCGTCGCCACCCTGCTCCGCCTCTACGCCACCCGCGACCGCAGCAGCACCGCGCGGCCCACCACGCCCTGGAAGATCTGGGGAATCGGCGCGCTGCTCTTCCTCGCCGCCGGCCTCCTGCAACTGATCCCGCTCTCGGCGTCGCTGCTCCATTCCCTCTCTCCCGACGCGCACGCCGTCTGGAGCAGCGCCTCGCACGTCGTCACCCTCGCCGGCGCGCCCCCGCGCACCGCCTGGCCGCTCACCGTCGACCCGCACGTCACCGCGTACGAGCTGCTGCGCCTGACCGCCCTCTTCGCCACCTTCACCTGCTGCGCCCTGCTGGTCCGCAACCAGGCCCGCCGCCGCGCCCTGGCCTTCGTCCTCTGCGCCGCGGCCCTGTTCGAGGCGCTGTACGGACTGCGCGAGGCCGCCCTGCAGCGCTATGAGATCTGGGGCTGGGTGAACCGGCTCGTCTTCGACCGCGTCACCGGCACCTTCGTCAACCCCAACCACTTCGCCCACTACCTCGCCGTCGTCCTGCCGATGGCCATCTTCCTCATCGCCTCCCTCTGGCGCGACACCGGCGGCCGCGACATGCCCGTCACCACGCACCTCGTGGCCCTCCTCGAGCGCCACACCCTCCTCCTCGGCTTCACCCTGCTGGCCGCCCTGGCCACCGTCGCGGCCATGCTCCTCTCCCAGTCGCGCGGCGCGCTGCTCGCCCTGGCCGCCGCTTGGTTTGCAGTCGCCGCCTTCTTGCCGGGACGCCGCGTGGCCCGCCTCGCCCTCGGCGTGACGGCCGGCCTCGTCCTCGTCGCCGCCCTGGCCCTCTTTCTCGGCACCGAGCGCACCGTGGCCCGCTTCACGCCGGGCGACGCCGGCAAGAGCACGGCCAGCCGCCGCCACTCCATGGAGACCGCCGGCCGGCTCTGGCAGCGCTTCCCCATCTTCGGCAGCGGCCACGGCACCTTCGACCGCGTCGTCTCCATGGAGCAGAACCAGGACCTCGGCCACCTCTACAACCACGCCCACAACGACTACCTCGAGCTCGCCGCCACCGCGGGCACGCTCGGCGCCACCATCGGCATCGTGGCCCTCCTCGGCGGCTACGCCGCGCTGGTGCGGATGACCTTCGGCGAACAGTCGCGCGAGCTCTCCTTCGTCCGCCGGGCCTGGCAGCTGGCCGCCCTCCTCAGCCTCACCTTCGCCATGCTCCACGCCCTCATCGACTTCAACTTCTTCATCCCCTCCAACCCCGCCACCCTCGCCGCCATCGCCGGCGCCGCCGTCGCCTCCATCGACCACGACAAACGCACCCGCCGATAAACCCCATTGAGGAGTGCAGTGACGAACGAGCCGCCGCTTTGGACTGGGCGGGGGGGCCCACGTTCCCAAGCGCACGCGTAAAGCAGCGCTTCGCGAGCCCCGGCTTCCATCCGGCCCAGTGGGCGGGGGCTATGGACTGCGGCGACCGCAGACGCCGCTTTCACTGCCTTCGGTGCCACCGCGACTCCGCACCACGAACGGCAGTCAAAGCGGCGTCTGCGGCCACCGCAGTCCATAGCCCCCGCACGGTCAGCTACGGACAACTCTGCAGAGTCTCTCGAATGGAAGTCGACCGCGTAAACGTTTAAGACGCGTACTGACTTGGGCGGGGCGCCTTTCCTAACTCGTGGAACGAAGGGACGCGCAGGCGTGACGCTGGCTATAGCTGCTTCTTTTTAGGATTTGGCCATGGCTTTGGCGGAAGGAGCGGGTGCCATGGTCCTTCAACTTCGATCATGATTGAAGTTCCTTCGGCCACCACAGTGATTCCATCGGAATCCGGCGGTTGACCTCTTCCGAGCATCGATAGAGTAGCCGGGGACTCGCGAGACTGTCGTCTTTGATGCCCATCTCACGCATTCGATCGATCATGTTCTCGTACTGGTTCCATGTTTTATCGGAGACCGCGTCGTCGATTCTCATTTGCCGGATCAGTGTCTCGCAGTCGAACGCCAACGCCTTGTAGCCCGTGACCAACTCGCCGTAACGCTGCACGTCGTCGTTCAGTCGGAGCACGGGGCGAAGCACGCCCACCACGGCCGCCGCACCCCCGATACCCTGCCACACCACGCGCCCGTCGCTGTCCTGCCAGAGCGTCCAGGCTGCAATGGCGGTGGAGGACCCGGCAGCCACGATGAAGTCGGAGGCGGTTGCCCATCGTCTCGTTCGCCGCAGGCGCGCAGCATAGTAAAAACGGTTTAGCGCGGCGGTCCGGTACATGTCGTTGATCGCTTGCGCACGTGCAAATTGGCTCATCCGGCCACCTCGCTATGGCTTGTCCCGACAATACATAGTGGTTCCGTTCCGCTTTCGCGGCCACGATGGTTGGCGAATCTCCGGCCGAAAATGGAGTGCCCTTGCTGAAATTGCATGGTATGGCGCTTTGAATCGGCCGCGTAAACGCTGATCGCGCGGTGGCCGCCGCGGAATGGCCGTCGGGAGCCACGTACTGCGACCACGACAAACGTGAAGGACGGCTGTTCCTGCCGGCCCGTTTCTTAGCTACTCGTACGGTAGCGCGACCGCTGCTCCGGAAAGGAACGGATGCGCTCCTTATTGACAGCCCGTGGCGCAAGCGCGTCCACTGGTATCCGATGAACGACCCTCCAGAACCTCCCGGGTTCGATCTCGACGCCGTGGAAGAGGAGTTCGTGCTCCTCGCCGACATTGCCGCCGCGCATCACGTTCCCCCGGACGAGGCAGACGGTCTGGTGCTCGATGTGATGCTCAGCTCCCTGCTGGGAGCGCGTGGCGTGGATCGTCGGCCGTGGCTGATCGCCGCCATGACTTCCGCGAGCAGGATGCATCGCGGCGACGCGCGCCCGAACTGATTGGAGCATCGAGCGGAAGCTCGTGGCGAGAGGCCGCGATTCGCCGCCCGTCTATTGGTGCGCATCCCTAGTGGCCGGTGATCGCAGCTTCACGAGGGACGTTCCGCCAGCGACGACGTGACCGCGGGTGCAGTCGCCTTCCGGTCGCGTCGAGCGGGCAAGCAATGCGGCTTCGAGCGGCAGGGCACGGCAGACGTCGTATGGACCTGGTTCGATGTTGTCCATGACCACCAAGGCTCGATCTCGGTGCGCAATTCCCGACGTTTCGAGCGACCCGATCGAAACGAAGGCACCTCCATGAAAAAGAAAGAGATGCCCGGCATCCGAAAAGTCGCCCTCCAGGACGAGGCGACCGCCCTGCTGATCCACCCGAACCTCCAACGGCTGTTGTGGCTCGGCCGGGAGAGGAAACATCCTGAAGGCGAATCCGGGGGCTGCGACCGTCGCCGTCATGTTGCGCGATTGCCGTTCGACCGGAACCCGGAACCGTCCCTCGAAATCCGTGCGACCCCACGGCAGAATGCCGAAGCCGCTGCGGTCCTCCGGGTAGATCGAAACCCGTGCCCCTGGTACAGGCCCGTGCCGGGACACGACCGTGCCGCCAATCTCGGCATCCTTCTTCAGTGCGATGGTGAGGAACGTGTCGTCACCGACCTCCACCGCTACGCTCATCGCGTCGCTCTTGCCCGGGGCGCCAATCGCACGCACCGAGTAAGTGCCGGGTGCGAGCCCGTTGAACGCGAACGTGCCGCCTTCGTCGACATCGGCCTGAAGCGGTCGTCCATCTCCCGGCGGTTGTGCGTAAACCGTCGCGTTGGATACCGGCTGTCGATCCTCCGTCGTCACCTCGCCGTAGAGGCGCGTACGCGGCAATACGATACTCACGGTGGTAATGCCTTTGTCGTTGGGAGGGGGCAGACGGATATCAGTGAGCGTGGCGCGCACCGCCGGCTCTGATGCGGCAACATCGACCCGTTTCCAGACGTTGCCTTCGATCTCGGGGAGAATTGCTCGAAACGTTCCGTCCGGCGACGTCTTCACGGGGACGGAGATCTCTCCCTGCTCGCCGCCAAACCAGATGGAGCCGGGGATGCGCTCGGCGTCGAGCCGTAGCTCGCCGGCGACCTTCAGCAGCGGGATCGTGATGTCGATGACCGTGCTGTCGGTCAGCGTGGTGAACCGTGAATGCCATACGCCCTGTATGCGGCGAATTTTCAGAACATAGTCGCCCGGAATGAGGCCCGCTTTCGTCCAGCGCCCCTCCGCGTCCGCTGGGGCGTTCCCCGCCGGCGTTCCCATGCGTGCACGAGAGTCGACGCGAGTGAGATCCACTGTCCAGGGACGGCGCCACGGGTCCAGCGGCGGATCGACCTGGACCGTCAAAGTGAGAGGCGCCGCCAGCTCCAATGGCTCGCGAAGCTCTGCCTCCAAACCATCGATGATCGTAATCTCACGCCTGTCCGAGATGAGGCTGCCCCCCACCGCCGACAACTCATATGCACCCGGCTGGAGGCCTTCGAAAACAAACCGTCCTCGGGCATCGGCTGTCGAGGATGCCGTTGCCATGCGCACGTGAGCCGCGTCCTCGGGATGCAGCGACGGCACCAGCGGGCTGAGAGTGACGCGAACCGGCGTGCCTCGCGGCAGCGGCGCCGCTGTCACGACCTGTCCAATCAGGGAGGCCCCTTTGCGGAACTCGATGCGGCCGAGATTCACCACCGTCCCGGCAGAGACCATCTGGTTCCACCGGTAATGCGGAATGTAGCCGAACGAGCGTAACGAATAATCGAGCCGGCCGGCCGGGACGATGCACTCGATGCGCCGGCCTTCGACGCTACAGTCGCTCGCGCCGGGCGAAAAGGTGCTGCTGCCTTCCGTCGCCGGATCGGTCGCGACGGGCTCGAAACGAGCGACTACCTGCTTGACGGGCGCCTTGGGTGGAAGCTCAGCGCGCAATGTCGCCGCGGGCCACAGTTTGAGCTGGACCGGAGCGCCGTCATGCGGAGTGACCAGGGCGCGCGTCTCGCCGTAGTAGCCCGCCGCGCGGGGTGTCAGGTACCAGACGGCGGGTGCCGGGAGATCAATCGCCAGTACCCCGTCCTCGACGCGCAGAAGGTCGTTCCGTGCCGGCTGGCCTTCTGGCCCGCCCGTGAGATGGACCTCGACCGCCAGCGCCGGCGTAACTGCCGCGCCGGCGGTCGAGACCACGATCTGAACTGGAGCGCCCGGCGCATTCAGCGCGGCAAGCAAAACCCAGAACGACAGGATTGGTCGAAGAGGGATCACGTCAGGCGCTCCTGCCCACTTACGTTCCCTTGTATGTGCACGCGCCGTTGGACATGCACGTCTGGAGGCCGTTTTGCGTGATCGGATTGCACTTGCAGTAATCGTTACGGTACGACTTGATACAGACCGAGCCGGGCTGGGTCAGAAGCTGTTCGCAACTAACGCAGTACCTCCATGCCTGGCATTTGTCCATTCCGCCGGCAGTGCCGCCGTTGGCGTAATCGGCGTCGGAGTAGAAACACTCCTCCACCGTCATTTCGGGACAGGGATCGCCGTCCACCGGATTCTGAAGCAATTCGTCATATCGCCCCGCGTGCAGGTCGTGGGGAGAGACAACGAGGGCGACCAGGCAGGCGACAGCAACGGTCAACATCACTCTGAGCCCACTTCTTTTCATGGCGCACTCCTTTTCACTGTGTCCGCAGTTTCACCCCAGGACGGCGGGGTGTCAATAAGTACCCGACTAGTTACTGTGGTGAATGAAGCGCAGGTTTGACGCACGCGGCCTGAACGCGTTGCACATGGTTCATCACTCACCACAGCTCCCGAACCGACGCCACGACGCGTCCCAACAACTGCAGCTTTTCTCCTGTGCGGATCGTCATGGGGTCGTACCCGGTATGTGCGCTGCGCAGGACGATGCGGCCGCGTGCCGCGACGGTGAATTGTTTCAGATAGAACGCGTCATTGAGCCGTAGGATGACGAACGCTCCGACCGCGGCTTTGACACTGAAGCGGGAGTCCAGCGGCTTTACGTACACCAGGTCGTCATGCATCAGGCCGAAGCCGGACATGGACGAGCCCTGCACGCGGTAAACCTCGCGGGCACCGCGTAATTTGAGCTGGTGCGGCACCGCGAGCCGCGTCTCGCGCGCCACGTTGGACTTGGCGCGCACGTCGGCCCGAAGACCTCTTGCCAGAGCGCGGATGGTTCGCACGCATTGCCGAAGCTCCTTCTCCTCCGTCTCCGTCAATTGCCGCTGCGGGATATCGGCGAACAGCCATGCCTTCGGGACGCCGAGCAGCGCGACGATCGTCTCGATCGTTCTTGCGCTGGGGTTTCGCCTGCATCCGGTCAGGACGCCGTCAATCGTGTTCGGTCCCAGTCGTGTTTCGCGCTGGAGCCACGTCTGATCGCGGCCCATCAACGCCAGCGCCATGAGCATGCGTGCGCCGGTATTCATTCAGGCTCCATCCACGCCCTGCGTCTGGCGACTGCTCTATGAGGGGCGCGTATCCGGCCAGGAACGCGCGCCAGCCCGCGCGGCTGTTGTGGACGAGCAGTCCCGCGCCGATCGCCCAGAAGTAATCCTGTGCCGCGAACCATGTCTCACCGGCATCTTCGGGCAATGGGCCGTGCGAAACCATGTTCATTTCGTGACCTGCAGGCGGTACTGGCCGGGCGTCATTCCGTAGGCCGCCTTAAAGGCGCGGTAGAAGGTGGGATGCGTCCCGAAGGCCGCGGCCTCCGCGACCTGAACCATGCAGAGCGACGTCGTGCGGAGCAGTTGCTCGGCGTAGAGGAGCTGCCGCGAGCGGAGGAAATCGCGGAGGGAAACGCCCAAGACTTCCGAGCCGACGCGGGCGAGGTGCTCGCGCGTCAGGCCGAGCTGCCGTGCAAAGTCGTCCGCGCGGGCGGGCGTGCGGCGCTCGTAACACCCCCGCAGGTAAAGATCCGCGGCACGCTCGAGGCGTCGTCGTGCGGTATGCCGGCCGGGGCGGCGGCGGCCGGGTTTGGGCGCCGTCTTGCGTTCCGTTTCAGGGAGGCTCCCGGCCGGAGCAGGCGGCGTGTTCCTCAGGGAAGGCCTCACACCTGAGGAGTGCGCCGTCGCAGAATACCTACTCCCTCAAATGTATAAAAAAGAACATCGCGGAAGGCGCGTGGGTCACCACGGGACCCACGACCATCCGCGCGAGACTGAGTCCGGTTAACCGTTCGGTATAACGAGGCGGCCCATGAGCCAGATGGTGAAGCCGACGTCATCGGCGGTGAGGCCGCCCGGGATATCTAAGCGCCCCTGAAGCCAGGCCATGAACTCTGCCCACAGGCTGGAATCACCCGTGCTATCGGACGCCAACGCGCTCGGCGCCAGCAGCACGGCGATCAGCAGGCATGCAGCGGCAAACCGCAAGCCGCGAGGAAAGACACTTCGCATAAGCCCTCCTTTCCGCCGGCCTCATGGCCGGGCACGATGGAGGGCGCCCTTAGTGGTGGGTGTGAGACGAGGAAGGGAAACTTACAGTGTCGGTGGGACGAAGGCCAGCTCGGGCTCCACTTCCAACCGGCGGAAGTAGCGGCGAATGTAATCGATGACACTCGGAGAGACGCTTTGCATCGCCGCGGACTGATTCAGATAATCCGCGGCGGTCAACGCTCCCGTGACCATGCCACTCTCCTTGAAGAGCTTGACGATGTTCCCCGCGGCTCGGCGGACTTCCCTCGGCTGCCCGAGCGCGAGGAACGTTTCCATGATGTCGAGAGTCACGAGCGCGGCGTCAGACACGCCACCGAGCGCCGCAAACTCATCCCGGACACTTCGCAAGCGCTCGACCGCCGTGCGATGGCGGCCCTCACGCTGTACCACCAATGCGAGCGCCCAGCGGCACCGGATCTCACCGTGTTCCATTTTGATATTCCGGAAGGCGAGCATGCTTTCGTGAATATATTGAGATGCGTTAATCAGGTCGCCGCGCTCCAGATGGCAGTTCCCCAGGGCCAGTGAAGTTATCGCCATCGAGAAGACGTCGCCGTTTGCTTCGCCATAGTTGAATACAGCGGTAAAAATCGACTGGGCCTCGCCAAGCTGGCGCTGCTCGAATGCGATACAGCCCTGTAGATAGAGCGAGTCAAAGTAACGCCCAGTTTGGCCCAAGCGCTCGAAGGCCGCCGTGCTTTCCTGGGCCGCCGGCTGCGCACGATCATAGGCCTGCTGCTCGCAATAGATCGTCGCGCGGATGTAAGTGATGCTTGCGAGATCTAACTCAGGCCGCGGCAGTTCGCGATAGGCGCGCTCCGCGCGATCGAGTGCTTCGAGCGCGACGCTGAAGCGCCCGAGATGGCGATTCGCGTTCGCACGCTCCTTCCATGCCAGGCCGCGCAGTGCTGCAATCTCGAGCGGGGAGTACGCCGACGTGGAGAGCATCCCCACAATTGCGCTCGCCGTTTCAGCGAGAATCAGCGCGCGGCGCGGCACAGTGTAGGATGCCTTATCGGCCGTATCCGCAAGCTTCCGAACGACGCCTCCGGTATAAAGGTCATGATCCGAGGTGATGTCCGCCCATAGGAAGGCATCAGACGACCCCGACAGAAACGCATCGAGCAACACGTCGAGCTTGTCCGCCGCATCCGCGTCCTCCTCACGATTCCGCGCTGCCATTGCGCTGAGCTCACGCCACGCCGGTGGCAGCGCAAGTTCTGGCTCTTCATCCGGCCAGGTATGCGCATCGGCGAGCAGCGTGTCGAAGGCCTGATGCTGGTCCAGCGCCTTCCGGCAATCGGGACAGGCATCCAGATGCGCTTCCAGGCTTGCCGCGTCATCGACCGCGGAGCGATCGAAGCTGTACAGCAGGAGCAGTTGGTCGTCCGGATGATTTGGCACTCAGGAAACCTCGCTGATGGCGCGGTAAGCCTCACGGGCCCGGCCGCGGCAGTAATTGAGCAGACGGTGAATGGAATTGGGCGTCGTGTTCCGGGACTCGGCGATGCTGATGGCGCTTTCCCCGTTGACATAGAAGCGGTGCAGCGTTTCGCGGCAGCTTTCGCCGAGCTGGGAGAGCGCCGCCGACATCAACGCGTTCTGGATCACCGAGTCGAGCAATACCTCGTCCGTTGCCGCGTGACTCGGATCGGAGTCACAGAAGACCTTCCGCTCCGCATCCGCCTCCCGCCAGTACTGGCGCGAGGCGTTGCAGATCCCGCCGATGAGATAGGCGTGCAGCTCGCGGACGCGGCTGGAGTGCGTGAGGTAGGTCGCGAAGACGTCCTGCACCAGCTCGTCCACGTCGGCGCGCGGGATCCCGAATTTCCGCATCGCCACGCGCCGCAACAGTGGGACGTACTTCGTATAGACCCGGTCGAACTCCGGCTCGGCCGGCGGCACGTCCGCGCCGCCGACGAGGGCTGGGACGGCTGGGGTTGACGTCAGGGGTTCCGCTCCCGGCATTGTGGCTCGTCGATCCTCTTCCATAGGTGTGTCGGAAACCGGCGGTTCCCTACCTCCATCACGAAATAAACATGGACCCATATTCCGCGCGCCGATAAAAGGGCACGCATAGGCGGCAAAAGCGCGGACAGAATGGCATACCGAAGAACAACAGCCTCCGATTGGAGTCACATTCGCGAGGTCTTCCTCAGACGCGCGGCAGTGTATGGCCTCACAGAGGTCAGCGGGCTGTTGCGTCTTCCGGACGCGGCCATACAGGCGGCGGTCGAGCAGGGCGTTGTGACCGTGCTCGGGAGCGGCAGTGAGGCCGCGATCGCGTGGGAGGATGTGGTCATGCTCGGGCTCGAGCACCGCTGGACCCCGCGCATGTTCACCGAGGCACTGCGGGGACGGGGGATTCAGGTACTGCCGCCGCTCGTCCGCGTCACGCCGGAGCGCGTTGTCCTGCCGGCCTATCAGTGGAAGATCCTCCGCCTGACCTCCGCAACACGATCCCGGTCCGAAGAGCGCGAGATCACCGTGAGCGACCTGATCGAGGAGGCCGTCAGCACGGGCGTCATCGCGAAGATCGAGGACTGGACCACTCTCGAAGCATCGCAGCCAAGCTTACGTGCCGCCGCGGAATGGCCGGCGGGGGAGTAGCGAGTGGCGACAATGACTCATTGTTTATCTCTTATAAGTCGCTTATCCGGGGCAGAACAGCCGGGAACAGCGAGACAGGGGGCGCAATGCGTTGCCGCGTCCGGATGAGCGCGCGGTCGCACCCGTATGCGCTCGCCTATCACCTCGCGGCGCATGCCGTCGTGGCAGAGCGGCTCGACCTCCCTCTCATCAGCGTGCGGCTGGACAGGCGGCGGCGCACGGGCGCCGTGCACATCCTGATGGAGCATCGCGATCCGGACGGCAGCCGCATGCCGGTGGAGCGGGACGCACTCTGCGCGAGCGCCGGCATCGCCGCGCAGGAACGTGGGTGTGGTTTCGGATCGTGGCTCAACGCGCTGGAGGACTGCGCGACGGTGTCGAAACGGCTGTCTCGCTTCACACGCGATGCGGGCGAACGGGCCGCGTGGGGCCTGTATCTGCAGGAGCGCGCGCGGGTGCTGGTGCGGACGTGCTGGCACGAGATCACCGTAATCGCGGCCGTTCTCCACCATGAGGGCGCGATGGACGGCGCCAGCCTCGGGGCGACCCTGGAGGCCTTCCGCGTCAACCCGTTTCGCAGCGACCTCCGGCCCCTGCGCCCGATCCCCTGGACACGCCCGGCGCGTCCTCCCGGGGGCACGGACGAAGTGGAGTTGCTCTGGAGCAAGCCGAAGCTGTCGGAAGTCGTGGCGAGGATGCGCCGATGAGGCCGCGGAGCACACCGCTTGCGGACATTCTCGTGCATGAGGCGGCTCACGCGGTGGTGGCGTGGGAACTGGGCCTGACCATCGTGCACATCCGGTTCTCCTCCGGGGACCGGTCCGGGGAGATCCCGTTCCAGGGGAGGATGCACGAGTACGACGGAGTCGTTTCGTCCGACGAGGCGCGCGAAGCGGCCGAGTGTGACCTGCTCGTCTACCACGCCGGGATGGTGGCCCAGCGGCTCTTCCACTACGAGACCGCGCGCAGCTCGGCCGGCCCCGTGGACGCAGCGGGGATCATGAGCATCTGCCGGATGGTGGAGGAGGACACGGCGGTCATCGACGAGTGGTCGGAGTACATCGAGGAGCGCGTGCGGGTGATGCTCTCCCGGCCGGCGACCTGGGCGCGGGTCATCGCGCTGGCGCCGGAGATCGCCCGGCGGCTCTACTTCCCCGGCGAGGAAGTTGCGGCCTTTCTCACGAACGTAGACATGACCGGCGCGGCGTTCCCGAAGGCCCCGTCAGGCAGCCATGAGCAGTACGCGTTCGCCAGGAGCATCGACGCCCTGGACCTCTCGCACCGCGCGAGCAGTCTGCTCGCCATCGCGGAGATCGAGACCGTGGCCGAGCTACTGCTGTACAGCGCGCGGGACCTGCGCCGGATGATCCCGCGCGCGGGCGCAAAGTCCGTTGGTGAGATCGAGGGCGCGGTACGGGCGCTCGGCCTCACCCTCGCGGAAGGGGAGCGGCGGGCCAGAGAGACACTGGTGCAACGGGCACGGCGTGAACTGCCGTGATGGATCGGGAAGCGGAATGGAGGCAATGATGGACCGAGCAGACATCCGGCCGGAAGCGGGGCTCCGGTCGACATGAGCGCGCCGGAGCTTCGGATCGCGAGCCGCGTGACACGCGCGCACGGGAAGATCTTCGCCGATGCGTGGATGGAGGAGTCGCCCCGGGGCGGTTCGGACGGCAAAGCGTTCGGGGCCACTGGTCTCATCGAGTGGCCGCCGGAGATGACGCTCACTAGGAACATCAACGCACAGGCGCGGTACATGGACCTCAAGGACGAGATCGTCCGGCGGATGTTTGCCGCGGTCAAGGACGCCGTTGCCGAGGCGTTCGTAAGAGTGGCCAGAGAAGTGTTCGCGCGCGAGCGGAGGCGCGGTTGATGGCGTGGCGGAGCGGCGCCGCGAGGCGGTCGACGCGGCCGGACAGAAGCCATTGCCTGTGATCGTGCATGAACAAAAGCGGCGGAGCCGGTCTTATGCATCGCGGCGGAATGGCCGTCGTTTGAGTCGGCGGAAGGCATGAGAATGAGGTACACCAAAGCTCTATGCTCAATGACTGAGCAATGGAGCACGGTCACTGCTAATTTCGGCATCGCCGCAACGGATGCACAGTATTGTGCGCGCGGGTGATGACGCGTATAAGTTACTGATTCACCCTGTTCATTGCGTTTTCGCTCTTGAAAGAGAAAACTTTTCTCCACCGGGTAGGGATTTGGTACCTAAAAGTACCTCCCTTGATACGGAGGGATGGAAATGCAGCGTTACATCCTCACAGTCTTGCTACTGAGCCTCAGCGCGAACCTGCTGGCGTTGCCTCCGCAGAATCACGATCGAGGCAAAGCCCGTACAGAAACTTCGACCCCTTCCCCGCGGCAGGTCTGGGCATGGACGCTCGAGGAGCGCATCGCGGCCCGCACCGATGCCGCAGCGGCCCGGGAACGCGTTCGCGGTGCCGCGCGCGGAAAGGCCGCCGCCAATTCGACGCCCGATCCCGAGCTGAGCCCGACCGTCGACTCTTTCGACGGGAAGGGCCATCCGGAGCTGTTCCTTCCTCACGAAGTCTTTCGCACGCTGATCGCGCAGGCATTCCTCGGGTCATCCCGGGGGAGAGAGCTCTTTCGTCGCGGCCTGAGGCCGGAAGTCCAGCGCCACGGGCTGCCCGCCGATTTCTGGGAACGGCTCGAATCGCTTTCCGCGGTCTATGTCGCCGACACCTTCGCCGAGATCGACCTCGGCGACGGTCTACGCGAACGGAGCGGTGCTGACCGCGCTCGTGCCGCGCAGGCGCTGGCCCTCAAGCAGAGCGACGCCTGCCGGAGCCGGGCCGCCGCGATCGACGCCGCGCGCAAGCAGTTCGGAGCTGAACGGTTCGACCGCTTTCTCTACGAGGTCGTTGCCGTCAACATGTTCCACGTCGCCGATCGCCTGCCCGATCCGGAGCTGCTGCGCCAGCATGCGCGAGGTTGCCGATGAAACGCGCGCGTTTCGGCCTCGTGCTGGCCATCGTCATCGGTTGCGCAGGCACGCTGCGCGCGGGGATCGACGGCTCCGTATTTCTGTTTCCCATCGAGCAGGGCGGCAGCTTCGCTTCGCACGGCGAGGCCGTATACGTCAATGCTCTGCAAGTGGTCGACACCACCGTGGTCCTGGGCGGCACACATAGCGTCCACGGACCGCAGGTCTTCAACCATCCGGTGACCGGCAACGGCCGGTATCAGTACGTCCTCGAAGGTCCGACCGTCCCCGCTGCCTGCTACGGCACGACGCTCAGCGTCACCGCTGATCCGGAGGGTCCGTTCAACAACCAGACCGCCACCTACACGGGCGACACGAAGTGCGCACCGGCGCGGGCCTGTCTCGATGCCAACGGCAACGGCATCTGTGACACCCAGGAGCCCCAGGACAAAGACCCGAACCAGGACTCCTGCCCCGGCGGAGCGCCCTGCAGCTCACCGATCATCGTCAACCTCCAACCCGGCCCGTACAGACTCTCCGGCCCCGACGAGGCCGTCGAATTCGACATCGACGCCGACGGTGTGCCCAACCGCATCACCTGGACGACGGCTGGCAGCTCGGTCGCGTTTCTCGCATTCGACCGCAACGGAAACGCGGCCATCGACAATGGAGCAGAGCTGTTCGGGAACTGGACGGTCCTGCACGCAGGAGGACGGGCCGCGAACGGGTTCGAGGCACTGAAGGAATTTGACAGCAACAACGACGGCATCGTCGACAGTCGTGACACGCAATGGCTGTCGCTATTGCTCTGGTCCGACGCCAACCACGATGGCATCTCACAGCCCGGCGAATTGCAGACCGTTGCCGCGAGCAACGTCCGCGGCTTGGAGACCGCGTACCACTGGACGGGCCGGCGGGATCCGTTCGAAAACTACTTTGGCTATCAGGGCACGGCGCATCTAAACGCCGGCCGGCGCGCGATCTACGACGTGTACTTCCGCAGCGTGAACTGAGGAGCCGCACGGTACGGGCGGAGTGCGCCAGCGGGTCTCTCGCCACGCGAACCGGCGACGATTTGGACCATGGGAACCTACCGCGCGACGCCGTTCTCCCGCGGCGTCTTCCCGCACCGCGGGCAGGCCGTGTCCATCCACTTCTCGAAAGCCGCGTCGTCGCTCTCCGTGTCTCCGCGAGTCGCATCGAACCACGGAGCGATCTCAGCACCGCACGCCGCACAGAAAGACTTCACTGCCATCGCATCCCCTCCCCGATGAGGTGCGCAATTCCACCGCGATGATAATGGGGTGGGCTTCGATGATGACGTATGCGCGGCCCTGGAGCCGATAGGGATGGTTGCTTTGTCGTTTCCAGATCCCAGCGATCAGTCTCTTTACTGCGTTGTAGAGGTTCTTCCCGGCTTCCTGTGCAACACCGCCAAACACGCCACCCAGGAACGCGGCGCCAGCCGCCCCTGCGAGCGTAACGAGTGCGATTCTCTACTCGCTCCTGCCGAGAAGACGCGGCTGCTGTTCCTGACAACGGCTGACGATCCGGGTGGACATCCCTTGGTCCCACGCCAAGCCATGCCCAAGAGAAGGGAGGTACACGTCGTTACGTCGTCGGCCTGGCTTCATCTACTGTTCTGACGTCATGCGACGCGCGATAATGATCGTTGCAATCAGCAGCAACACGTAGAAAATGCCCGCCGACGCCGCCACGATTGATTTCTGAGCGATGAACGAATGCGCCCACCCAGCACTGGCGCTCGCGCCGAGCACACTTGCTTCAGTGTCTCGCAAATAGCGAATCAGTTGTCCTTGGCGCCAACCTAAGCCTAGAGCACGGATTGCGGCGAACAGGACGATAAACGTCGGTGCATACCAGGCCCAACTCCTGAACTGGGCCGGTACGCCCTTCGTAGCAAGATAGGAATACATGCCCGCAAGACCGATCAGAACGTATCTCTCACTGGCGCGGACCTCCAACTCGGCCGCTTCGTACAACTTGTAGACAAAGCCGGCTTCGGTGGAGAGAAAATCGACAGCGACCTTTTCGAGCAACATCTGCTATCTCCCATTCCGGTGGTTGCGTTTCACTTGGGGGCGAAGACGGGACAGCCGTTCTATGGTGGAAACAGCTCGACGGGCACCTCGATCACAAACCACTTCGGGTCACCCCCCTTGAGCAGGTAGATCATGTCTTTCTTCGGCCGTGAATTACGGCGAGCCGACGGGGGCAGCATGATAAATCGTCCCTCGCATTTCTTATTCTCTCATTCGACTGGCTGGGGATTGTCATCACCGCCCGCTACTCGTTTCTCGGCACGATCCACGAACGTTTCACAATTTAGATCATAGAGATACGCGGGCGGTTGAGCGGATGGGTAACATGCGAACCAGAACGCTTTGGCGACCTCGACGCCGTCGGCGGCGGCGTTGTTTGCGCGCCGCAGCCACTCCTGAGGCGGGCATATAATCGGCATCTTCAAGGGCGCAAAGTGCATCGCCGCGTCGCGAACTTCTTTGGTTTCTGCGAAGAATCGGCGAAATGGCTCCTGCCGCTGTTTCTCATCAATGACCCGCAGAGGTGAAGCGCCGTCTGCGCGGATCAGCGCTGGAAAGCGCTCAATTTTGACCTCAAGAGAAAGGTATCGGCCCTTTCTGGTCCCGTTCAACTGTTCGGCGACGTCTGAAACGAGGGTTGGGCGCCGCGCGTTTTCATTCGCGCCGATGCTGTTCACGAATGATTCTACGAATGCGGAAACGGTTACGACGGTGAGTCGCGCGAATGTCGCCACGTTCATATTGAGTCGCGTCAGAGTCTCGTGTATGTGTTGCGCCTCGCTGGCAGAACTCGGCGCCTTGGCGCGTTCGGCGGTAGTCAGCATCTGCTCATAAGCGCGCCTGGTTTGAACCAAAAGTACATGTACGTCATCCAAGAGCGTCGTCTCTTCCAGCGCTACTGAGCCAGCGTGGTGACCAAGGCCGACTCTCGCGTGTGCCGGCAAATCGGCAGGAAGCGCAAGAATGGGCGCATCGAAGTGCTCAAGCAGCCAACTATACGACACGCCGAACCGCCAGATGTCCAGCGTTTTTTCTAACTGGATGAAGGTGCTGCCGATCGCATCTCGTGATCTTTTTGGTTTTAAGCGCGGGTGCTCTATTTTTAGCAGCAGCGACACGAGCTGCGGGCCACGAATGCACATATCTTCGGCCGAGGAACGAACGAGGAATTCGCCAACGGCATTTAGTACCTGTGGGATCTCAGGATTTCTCGTTCCGACGCCGCCCGGCACAAGACCCACGTGAAGTCTTGCGTAGGCGTGCAGATTTGCAACGTGCTGACGAACGTGACTGGCGCACATGAGAAGCGACATTGTAAGCTTTTAGGATCATGGAGACGCGCGGCTTCGGAACGCCAAGCTCACTCAGTTGACTGTCGGTCGTCGTGCGCTCATCTTGGTCGTTCGCTAACTTGTGATTCGGCTAGCAGTGCGGCCCACTTCCGTCATCAATGAGCCTGAAGGTCTCGGACCATCTGATCTACTTCCGCGATTCGGGTGCAGACGAATGCTCCAGGTCTCCGGCAGTATTCGATGCCCATACCCACGAGCCTCGGTATGGGCGCTTCTGTAGGGCCGTTCGATGTATCCAGTAACCAGACACCTCCGCCGCTGATACCTCCTGGTGATGAGACGTAGCGAGAAGGGGCCGAGAGCGCAAAATGAATCGGGCTGTATTTATCATCGGACCTGATCGCAGAGAGTGGCACCTGCTTGTGCATGATGAAGTACGCCGACTCGGCGTGAGGTTCCCGAAGAAGTCGAGGTGAGACCTTGTTGCGCGAGTGCGGAAAGCCGATAAGGGTATAAAACGCGGTTTCATCTGGCGGCCGGACAGCAGCGTACTCCATGGAATACGAAAATTCGACTCGCTGGCGCAATTCATCGCGCTCATGATCGTAGAGAACTATCACCGCTAGATCGACATCTACGAACTCCAGCTTCCGATAGCCGAAGCCTCTGCGCTCGCCAGAAAGGAGCACTGTCTTGTTTTCCCCGAATGTAAGGACCGAGGCACTACCGATTGGCTGAAGAACGTGAGCGGCGGTTGCGATGACAGACACTGAGCCGATCTGCAACGGCACACCCGTGCCGATCAAATGTGGCTGTCGGGGGCCTTTCATGACGAACAATGGACATACGCGATTGACGAGCCCTGACGAAACGTCGCGAAGCGGAGCGACTGGTGAGGCGAACGAGGATATCAGCACACGATAATGGTACTCGCTCTGCGATGGAGTATCGCCTTCCACTATGACAGATTGCTCCTGCTCTTTCGGCGTGTGCCGAGCTTGCCAATGTCCCTTGCCAATGTCCGGCCGTTCCGGACCGTGCGTCGAGTGGCCGGAGCCGACGCCGACCAGGAACAATCGGCTGACAGGCGCGGTACATGGACCTCGAGGACGAGATCGCCCGACGGACGTTCGCCACGGTCAAGGACGCCGTTGCCGAGGCGTTCGTGAGAGTGGCCAGAGAAGTGCTCGTGCGCGAGCGGAGACGAGGTGATCGCCTGGCGTGAACGGCTCAGCGCCCCGCTGTCAAGCGCAACAAAGATTACGGCGTTAGAGGGGCCTCTCGTTTAAGAATGATCACAACGCGCCCGTAGCCGAGGCCTCGGCTCGTCGTATCCTCGAGAGCTTCGAGCGTGGCATGTTCGATGTCTTCCAATTCACCGAGTTTGCTAGTCCACGTCCCTGAAGGAAGCTGTCGCGCAGCATGGGTGGGTGTGCTGTTCTCGTCAGCGTAAATTGCAATCTTCTCAGCACCGCTTTCGAGATGGGGCGAATCACAAATCGCATACCCTTTCGTGCTATACGCGGCGACGAAAGATGCCAGCGTCTCGGCTTTGTCGATGCCATCAGGCCACGTGACACCGTCAGCATCGACCGGCCACCACCACCCGTCAGCGTGCCCAGCCGCATGCGCGATGCAGTTATACTCGGCGGTCGGTGGGCTAGTAATGCGGTATTCCGCGCGATTCAGATTCGGAAAGAACGCCTCTTGTTCGAACGGGAGGTGCATAGATCGTGAAGATTATGTTTAGTCGATGAGTCGGCCTTTCCGGCCCCAATCAACCCATGCACGGGCCGCCGATCGTAGGTCCTTGCTCTCAGCAGCCTCCACCGGCGTCGCACCGGTAATTGCTTGAAGGGCAGTGAACCAGTGCGCCGGCCGAGCGGCGAGCTCGTTCAGAATGAGTGGGACCGCTGGCATGCCCATCGCGATAATCTGTTGATATGCAGGATGCGCGACCTTCTTAGTGATCGACGAGTAGTGGCCGGTTTCTCGCCGCCACTGGTCAGCAAGCAGCCGAAACGATGCTAGACGCGTCGCCGCGTCGGCTTCCGCTAGATCCGCGGTACTGACGAGGTCGTGGATACGTGTTGTGATATCGCTCTTCTCGGCCGAAATACGATTGAGCAGCGCGTGCATCTCTACGTCCGCCCGACGCGTCGTTTCACAGATCACGACCTGCTGAGTGTCCGTAACGGCGGGCACGCGGAGGCGCCGCAGATCGCGGAAATAAAGTCGGTCTCTTATGGAGCCCGTCGTCACGACGTCGATGTACATCTTGTAGAACGGCGCACGCAGGAGCGTGACTAGAAACGTCGGATCCAGTCTTTTTGAGCGGAATACAATGTACTCAGGACTAACCAAGCTACCTTCTAACTCGACCGGAACAACACCAACGCTACCGATATTGATTCGGCTTGGATTGTAAACGAGGTCATTGCGTTTGACTCGCTTATATGACTGTGTGAAATCCTCACCTCTCAGATAGTCGTTCAACGTTACTTTACCGTCGCTGGACACTGACAGGATTGGATAATCAGCGTCGAGCTCGTCGTCCGTTTTGGGTCGGAAGCGGGCGCCACTCGCTTCTTGCACCGAATCGCCGAGTGGCGAAAGAGCTTCGATCAGCTTCCCGGCTTGGTATCGCAGGAGATAAAACGGGGCGTCCAAGCGGTCCTCGGTGTCGTTCAAATGAACGATAAATGCTGTTTTGAGTCCCTTAACTGTGCCGCGGATCGTCTGGTCTTTGCGTCGATACGATCTCTCCCCGTAATGGCGCGTAGCGAAGTCGAAGACGTTAACATCGGGGTGACTGATTTCAGATTGATTAGAGAAGTCGTCAAGCAGCAGATCCAGATCGGTTTTTTCGGCGGGACTAGCGATCATCCGACCGCTAGGCTCGTATCCGATAAATTCCGCTGTGCCCATGAATATGGGGTAATTAAAGTCTGAATCGGTGCGGATCAGCTTCCTCACGTCTTCAACGGTAAGTCCGGCTGTTTTGGCGTCGTACAGACGTTTTTTTTCTTTCGTGAATTTCTGCAGGTAGAGGATGCACGTGTTGACGGTAGGAACGCCTGATTGAACAAAGGTGTGTGTCGGCAGGCTGACGATTGCACGAATTTCTGCTTCACTGTGAAGGTAGTCGCGCACGCGCCCGTTGCTGGACCCACTTAATAGACCCTGAGGAAGAACGATCAGCATTTTCCCTTCAGGACGAAGGAGCTTGATTCCCTTCTCTAGAAACAGAATCTCTGTCGGTACGGAAGCGCGCTGCTGCTGGGCGCTCCCGAGCACGTATCGCTGCAGAACCTCAGGGTCCTTCTCTTTGCTGCCGAACGGCGGATTCGCAAGGATTAGCGTGCAACCGGAATCGGGGTCGCTGTCAGCGTACTCCGCAGGTTCGTAAGGCTTTCCGCTAAAATCCTTCTGGTCGAGTGCGTTGCCGCGGACGACTTTGCGTCCGTCGCCCCACATTAGCATGTTCATCTTGGCCGTGCGTGCAGCGCGCGGTTCGGCGTCAATCCCGAAAATCTGCTTGGATTTGACATCCTCAAGCATCTCCTCGCGAGTCGTACCAAGACGCTTCAGAGTCCCGGCCGGTAGCTGTTCAACACCTCGGCGCATCTGCTCGAAAGCCTTGATTAGGAACCCCCCGGAACCACAACTGAAATCTACAACGACGTCCTGTATAGAGATGCCGGCCATATCGGCCATAAAATTCACGATGGGACGTGGCGTGAAATACTGGCCTAGACCCTTCCCGCGGAGCTGTGAAGGCAAAAACTCCTCAAATGCGCGTCCCTTCACATCAATATCTTCATCTTTGACGTGAAATGGACGCATCATCTGCAAAACGGCACGCAAAGTTCCCGGCGACAAATTGATGCGCGGCCGATCGTCAAACACGCCCGGAAACAATTCGTCAGTGGCGCTGTGAAACCACTCATTCACGAACGCCTCGGCGCTACCTGTGCCCAAAGCCTCCCATTCTTCGATTTTCTCGGGCGTAAGTACGGGTTTCGACTTTGCTCGTTGACGCCATTCGTCCTCGGCCGCTTTCAGAAAGAGCAGTTTGCTCAGTTCATCAAACGCGGCGGCCGGGTCGAGACGATCACGGTCACGGATAACACTGTGAATCTTACGGAAGAACCGTCGGTAGTCCTTGATCTTGTTTTCGTCCGGCGGAGCGATGAGATTCGCCGGTTCGGTGATCGCGGTCGGGATCGACTTGAACGAAATAAGATTCTTCAGTTTGCGCCAGTGATCCTGGCGTAACCGGTCGACGGAATCGTCGATGACGTTGATGCGGCTGTTGAATGAGTAATAGCCTCGAAGGACGAAATGCCTGCCATTCGTCACAACGCTGTACGGCGTTTCCAGAGCAAAGGCGTAGGAATCAACCTGACTCAGGCCGCTTTGCACCGGTTCAGTAGGCTTCTTGGCTTCAACTGCAATGACGGGGCGGTTGCGGTAGTTCACAACCAAGTCAGCCTGTTTGGTCTTCGTCTCCCGCCCGAACGTCACTTTTACGGACCGTGCCCACTCCAAGTCTTTCTCGGCATAGCCAAGCACGTCCCGAAAAAGGGGTCCGAGTAGGTTGACTTCGACCTCTCGCTCGCTCCTGTAGGACGTGCTCATCGTTCTGCCTCGTGGGCGTACGTCCCCCGCCACTGCTCGTGCGCCGGAGCACGGAGCGTACCCTTCCCCGCGCCTATTCTACCCTCACGGCCGCCAAGAGTCATACCCTTGAGACTGGTTACGCGGCCGGCGCGGAGCAGATCATGAGCAGTATCGATAAAATCGTACATCAATGGCGCGCCGTCTTCACGCGCGATGCACTTGCTCCGAGAAGAAACGCGGTTCTGCGCAGCCGACATTTTACTTTGTTCGGCTAGCTCCGACTTTAGGCTGCCTTTCCGCTTAATCGTATTCGCTGTGCTACGGCAGCGACGGTTGCCATGTAGGCTGAATCGGTTGAAGGCTAGTCTTGTCGCGGATCGTTGGTTCGCCCCGCGGGCCCCGGCGCAAACAACCTTGGCTGCTCCGCGCAATGCCTCCCCAGCGAGAGCCGCGCGTCGCGAACGATCTGCGCCGAAACCTTCCCCAGCGCCACCGCCTCGTTGAGGTAGGCGAGGGCGGTGATGGCCGGGGTACGCATCCCCGCTTTGGTGAACTCGGCGATGAGCTCGCGGCAGATGGTGGGCACTTCGTAGGGGCGGTTGATGGCCAGGAGGGCTTCGGCCAGCTCGAGGGCGGCTACGCCGGCTTCGACGGTCAGGGAAAGCTCCAGGTACTCGCGGCGCGACTTGCGGAGGACGGGGAGGGCGTCGGCGGGGCGGCCGGAGGCGATGAGGGCACGGCCGAGGAGCATGCGGCTGCGGGTGCGCTCGGAGGGCATGTTCAGGCGCTCGAATTCGGCCACGCAGCGGGTGGCGGCGGGGATGGCTTCCGCGGGGTGGCCCAGGTCGGCGTGGCAGAGGGCGATGTTGTGGGTGAGGCGGACGGTGCGGATCTCGTCCAGCAGCGGATGCGACGCCACGGCGCGCCAGATCTCCAGCGCTCGCTCCACCGCTCCGGTGTTGTACATCACGGAGCCTTCGGTGATGCGCGCGTCCACGGACCAGAGGTGTTCCCCATGGGCGCGAAAGGTCGCCGCCGCGGCGCGCAGCAGCGCCATGCCCTCCTCGGCGCGCTCGACGTACTGGAGAGCCGATGCCTTGACCATCGCCAGGCGAGCCAGCTCGAACGACGTCCCCGGCACGCTCTCGAACAGCGCCTGCGCGCGGCCCGCACACTCGAGGGCCTCGTGATAGCGCCCGGTGAACGACAGCATCAGCGCGCGACTCCGCAGCGCCTGTCCGTGCACGTTGTCGACGTATTCCCGTGGATAGGCAGTCGGGTCCAGCTCCTCGGCGAGCTGCAGGGCGAGCGTCGTGATCTGCGTCGCTCTCGCCGGCGACTGCTCGATCGTCGAGCGGACCCGCTCCAGCAGATACCGGATGATGCCGGCGGTCTGCGTCCCGGCGGTCTTGCGGACGTGCTGCAGCCACCACGCCTCTGGACCGGCCAGGATCTCGTCGCACAGCGCGGGCGCCACTTCGCCCTCCCACTCCAGGCGCTCGGCCAGCGCAACGATTTCGCCGATGTGCCCGGGGTTGATGGCCGGCAGATCCTCGCCAGCGCGCTCGTGGGCCGGCGTCTCGCCTAGCCACTCCCGCCACTCGGCCGCTTGCGTCGCGCAGGCGGGGCACGACGACAGGTGGGCCTCGATCTCGGCGGCCCTGGGCGAGGTGCCGTTGAGATAGTCGAACAGGGTCTCGGGGTCGTAATGCGTCATGACCCCGGCTCGTCCGGCTGTCGCCGTTGTTGCAGTGCCCACGCCTTGGCGAGCGTCTTCTCGATCAGCCGCGGGACATAGAACTCGGAGAGGTCGAGCTCCGCCGCGATCTCCGCGTAGGTCCTGGATTCATGGAAGCGCAGGCGCACGGCCTCGAGACCCCGTTCCGGCGTTGCGGCGGGTGGATGGGCGGCGGACAGAAGATCGTGTGCCGCCGCGATCTCTTCGGCCGTCGCTTCGGGCGGCCCGGACGGCGCTGCTCCACGAGCGCCGCGGCGGGCTTGCCAGGTGCGGGCGCCGTTGCAGGCCGCGGCCACGAGCCATTTCTTCCGGTCGCCGACGTTGCCCGGCAGGACCATGAAGATCGAGTCCAGCAGCGGCTCGGCTTCCTCGGCCGGCATGGCGAACTCCCGCGCCAGCAGGCGGCGGAGAAACGGGTCCATCTTGGCGTGGAGGGCGGCCATGCTCTCTGCTTCCGCGGAGCGGCGCAGCCGCTCGGATTCGTCCCGCGATGATGGATTCATGGTGTGCGCAGCATCGTACCACCTTGGTAGCAACATTTCCACTCGGGTGGTATCATCACAACTCGGTAGCAAACAGCACACCCCGGTCCGCACCAGAAACGAAGGAGTCGACGATGTTCGAAACTCTCGGGAATCTCATTCGCATCCGCCGCCTCGAGCGCAGGCTTTCGCAGGAGCGGCTCTCCGAAATCGCCGGCGTCAGCCGCGGGCAGCTCCGGCAGATGGAGAATGGGGAGAACGTCTCCCTGCAGTTTCTGACGAAGGTCGCCACCGCCCTGGAGCTGACCGAGCTGCCGATCGGCGCGTTGCGTCTGCGCGCGTCCCCGCTGGAGCTCGACCCGATCGTGGAGGCCTTGGACGCCGTGGCCACCGCGAAGCGCGCCATCGAGCAGGCTAAAGAGGTGGAAGCGCTGCTCGCCGGGGCCGAGGCGGTGCTGGAAACGCTCGTCGAGCGGGCGCTGGGCGAGACCGCGTCGTCCCGCGACATCACCGAGGCCGCGCACCGGATGTTGAACGCGCCGGCGGCGATGCGACGCGCCTCGCCGGTGCCCGCGCAGCGCACGACGGAGGACGCCAGGCCTGCCGCGCGCAGACGCTCGCGTTAGAAACCCATGACACGGGAAAAATTCATCGGAGTCCTCGAACTGAGCCGGTGGCTGAACGAGAGTGTCGCCGCGGCGGACCGGTTGCTGCCGCAGCTGCTGGACCTGAGGCCCGAAGGGCTGCGGCAGGCCATGGCGGCGCGGCCGGAGCTGCGGACGGTCGGAGTGATGCAGCAGCTCACGGCGGTCGCGGCCGACACGGTCACGCGTCTGCCGCACCGCGCCCACCAGCTCACATCGGTGGTGATGGAGTTTGCCCTGTCGGTCGATGTTGCTCCCCTCGGGCGCACGGGTCCCATGGTGGTGCTTTCGACCGAAGCACACGCCTGGAAGGAGCACGGCCGGGCCTTGCGCGCGCTGGGGCGGAACCATGAGGCGCGGGCCGCTCTGGCCGGTGCGCGCGAGCGGTACGAGCAGCTGCCGGCCGACGTCTGGTACCGGGCCACGGTGGACCTGGTGGATGCACCGATCGTCAACGACCTGGGCGATCCGGAAGCGGCGCTCTGCCTCATCCGGCGCGCCTCGGCCGTGTTCGCGCAACACGGCGATCAGGATCGCTATGTCGAGGCGCAGATGATCGAGAGCGGCATTCTCTGGAGCGTGGGCGATCGGGCCGCCGCCGTCGGCGTATGGGAAGCGACGGAGGAAACGGCGCAGACGCGGGCCGACCGGACCATCCTGGCGCGCCTCCGGCGCAGCATCGCACTGTTCGAGCTGGAGCACGGCGACGCCGACCGTGCCTCCGGTCTGCTGGCCACGGCGCTGCGCCTCTTCGACAAAGCCGGCATGACCCGCGAGACCATCCGCACACGCTGGGACCTGGGCCGGGCGGCGGCCGCACGCGGCCGCATCCACGAGGCCATCTCGGAGCTGTACAAGGTGCGCGCGGAATTGCTCGCGGCCGGCTCGGTGGTCGAGGCGGCGGCCGTGTCGGCGGAGATCCTGGGGCTGCTCCTCGAGGCCGGACGCGACGCGGAGGCGTCGTCCCTGGCGGCGGGGCTGGTGGTCACGTTCCGGAACAGGGGAATGCGGGAGAACGCGATGGAGGCGTTCTTATACCTCTGCGGGCGCACCGTGGGGGGCCGGCTCACGCCGCAGGACGCCGCCACCGTCCGCAGCTATTACGAGGATCTCCCGCAGCAGCCGAACAAACAGTTCAACCCGTGGGAAGGCGGGATTCGTGACTGAGAATCCGCACCAGCGGCGCTCCGCCTCGGTGATGAAGGTCCCGCAATATCAATGGTCCCGCGCGGCCCTCGGCGATGCGCCGGAGACCGCGCAGGTGGCGCGGTCGCTGGAGGCCCTCGCCGCGGCGCGTCCGTTCGCCGCGCCGGTGCAGCCGGGCACCCTGGTGCGCGTCATCAAGACACTGCCCTACGGCCCCTACCCGGCGCTGCGCCTCTTCTATTCAGTGGATGCCCACGCCGTGAACCTGCTCTGGATCGAGCGGTACGACGCGATCGAAGGTGGGGCCGAATTGAGAATTGAGAATTGAGAATTGAGAATTGAGAAAAGGCCGGCCTGGCCCCGTCTTTCATTCTCAATTCTCAATTCTCAATTCTCAATTCCGTCTCTTCCGCTCGCGCAGATGGTTCCACCCGAACCGCTCGATCAGCTCCTCCGTCCGCTCCGCGTCCGCGGCGGAGGGCGTGGTCACGATGCGGTTGGGGATGCCGGTGCTTCTCCGGAATCGTTCCAGTGCGGCCAGCAGGCGGCCGCGCGCGGCTTCGAGCCGTGACGCCATAGAGTAGAGGATAGCGCCGTTCACGAGTGATCGGCCGGCAGGGTTGCGCCGTTGGCGGGTTTCGCGCCGTTGGCGAGGTCGGCGCCGCGGGCGAGGGCGACGGCGATGGAGTTGAGCTCCTCGGCGCGCTGCTGCTCGGTGACGTACGGGTGGTGCAGGACGGCGCCGGCGGCCGCTCCGGGCTGTTCCCCGGCCGGGGGGGCGGCCTGCTGGAGCACGGCCAGCACGCCGGCGGCGGCGGCGATGAGCTCCGTCAGCGTGGAGCGGAGCGCCTCGTCGGTCCGCTCGGCGTCCGCCGCGGAGGGCGTGGTCACGATGCGGTTGGGGATGCCGGAGGTTTTCCGGAATCGTTCCAGTGCGGCCAGCAGGCGGCCGCGCGCGGCTTCGAGCCGTGACGCCATAGAGTAGAGGATAGCGCCGTTCACGAGTGATCGGCCGGCAGCTTCGTGCCGTTGGCGAGTTTCGCGCCGTGGGCGAGCTTCGTGCCGTTCGCGACGTCTGCGCCGCGGGCGAGGGCGACGGCGATGGAGTTGAGCTCCTCGGCGCGCTGCTGCTCGGTGACGTACGGGTGGTGCAGGACGGCGCCGGCGGCCGCTCCCGGTTGTTCCCCGGCCGAGGGTGCGGCCTGCTGGAGCACGGCCAGCACGCCGGCGGCGGCGGCGATGAGCTCCGTCAGCGTGGAGCGCAGCGCCTCGACGTCGACGTTCTGCAACTGCAGCTCCGTCGGTCCGAGGGTCAGGCGCTCGAGGTTCGGGAGCGCGGCGATGATCTTGTGGAAGGTGGTGAGGGTGATCCCCACACCGCTCTCGAACTTCCGCAACTGACTGCGCGGGACACCAGCCAGCTTCGCCAGCGCCACCTGGGACAACCCGCGCTCGATCCTGGCCCGGCGCACTTGTTCATGCAGCATGCGATTACCTTAACAGATGTGGATGTAAATCCAGCCAGAAAATTTGGTGACGGATCGCCCGACAGCGTACTGACCCGGTCGGGCGGGGGCTATGGACTGCGGCGACCGCAGGCGCCGCTTTCCCTGCCTTCGGTGCCACAGCGACGCCGCACCACGAACGGCAGTCAAAGCGGCGTCTGCGGCCGCCGCAGTCCATAGCCCCTCGCATCGCAGCAGCACGCGAGCGGTGATTTGCTGCGACCGAGCAAAATTTTGGTGCGGACGGTCTGAGATTTACTGCGCGGGAGCTGTGATTTGGTACGACCGACCAAAGTTTTAGTGCGGACGTCCTGGGATTTACTGCGCGCGACCAAATCACAGCTCTGTCCCAGTACTTTTTTGGTCGCGCGCACTAAAAAAGTACTGCGACCGAGCTAGCGGTTACTGCGACCGAGTAAATTTTCGTAACAGCCGAGGTAATTTTTACTCTGTCCGAGCGCGGAATTGGTGGGTTTGACCCGCTCTCAGCTCCATCGCAGTAAAGATTACCAAATCGCCCCTAAAACATAGCTCGGACCGAGTGAATCTTTGGTCCTCGGAAGTAAAACTTTCCTCGAACCCACCAACGAATCACTAGTTTCTGACAAAATTTGTCAGCGACCGAGTAACGATTTACTCGAACCCACCAATTCCGCACTCTGACCGAGTAAATATTTACTCGGTCAGAGTAAAAAAGCCTGTTTTTGTCCTCTGCAGGCGACAGCAAATTGTAACCGTCCCGGGCCATGGCTGCATTTGCAGTCAGTTATGATGCCCGCATCCGACACAAACGAACCCGGAGTGAGGGCCCCGCGACGGGAACGGGCGTGCACGGATGAACAGAGGAGAAAGAAATGTCCAACATCCCCGATATCCCCGAATCCCCCACCCATCAGGACAACGCGCAGGCCATCCTGCTCGACCTGCGGCGCCTCGTCGGGGGCGTCCGCGGCCTGACCCTGCTCACCGAGGCCGGGCGGCGAAAGCTCACCATCGCCGGCCATGTCGATGATTCGTTCCTCCGCAGCATCGCGGTGATGCTCGACAACAACCCACGGCTCGCGGATTCAAGCGAGATCACGGGCGCCGAGATCCGCGACCATCTGAACTTCTCCGGCTCGTACCAGGGCGTCGGCGAGGATCTGATCCTGAACGGCCAGAAGGTGGCCGACACGAGGCTGACCGAGCGCGCCAGCGTCGGGCGCCGCGCTCTCCGGGTGCTCAAGATCGCACGCAGCGCCAGCGAGCCCGAGGAGCGGGCGGCGCTCGTCCCCGAGTTGCAGGCCATCGAGCGCCTCTACTCCCGCGGGCGGCGCCGTCGTCCGGCGGCCGCCAAAAAGGAGGAGTCGCCGGCGGCACTGGCGCCTGCACCGCAGCAGCTCGCATTGCCGCCCGCACCCCCGCCCGCACCGCCTTCCTGGCCGGAGGTGAAGTCGTGAGCCGCCGCGCGAGGCTTGCCGTGCTGCTGTTCGCGGGCGTCATCGCCCTGGTGGCCGGTTGTGTCAGCCGCGTCGCCCCTCACGACGAGGAGATCGCCCGAGGTCTGGCCGGCCTGCAGTCGAGCTGCGGCCAGTTCCTCGATGAGCTGCACCGCACCGCCGGCACACCCGAGGCGGCGTGGGAGTGCCACACCGCCTGGTACGAGAACACGCGCGAGGAGCTCGGCGCGCTCCGCGTCCGCGCGGCCTCGTACGGGACGAAGAACGACGCCACGGTCGATTCGCTCGATCTCCTGCGCGAGAGCGTGGAGCGGCTGGAGATCATTCATGCCGGCGGCGTGACGGCGGGTGAGGTGGCGGTGCTGCACACCATGCTCGACGCGCAGCTGGACATGCTCATTCGTTTCGAAGCGGCCAAGCGGCCCGCGGGCCCGGAGGTGACGCCGTGAACGGTGATGCCGCAAACAGCGAGACCACGATCGACGTCGCCGCCATCGCCGAGTCGATGACCAAGGCCGCCCGCGAAGTGGTGGCCGGCAAGTGGCCGGCGATCCGCGACCTGGCGGAGGTGCAGTTCCGCTCACTGGCCGCCGCGCTGGCCGAGATCGGGGCCATGCGCGCGGCCGGAACGATCGGCGACGACCGCGCGCGGGAGCTCCTGGCCGTCCACGACCTCTCGGTGCGCAGTGCCTTCGTTGTCGTGGGAGGTCTGACCAGGAACGCGGCCGAACAGGTCATGCAGGCCGCCACCCGCGTCGTCGCCGCGGTCGTCAACCGCGCCGTCGGAATCAAGCTTCTGTGAAAGGAGAAACCATGAAGAAAACGAAAAAGAAACGCCCCAGCGGTCGCAAGACCAACCCCGTCCAACCCGCCGTGAACGCCGAGCCGATTCAGCCTGCCGCCGCGAGCGGCGGCGCGGATGCTCCCGTCACCAGCACGCCGTCGTTCAAGGCAGGAAAGGACCTCGAAGCCTGAGCAGGGGCGGAGGGGGCCGGCGCCAGCCGGCCCCCTCATTTCCCTCATTGCCGCCACTCAAAAGGGAGACGACGGGAGGCCTCCGGCGGGCCGGTGCGACCGGCGGCGCTGAGTGAGCCCATGTCGCCGCGCAAACACGTGTTGCGTCGACAGGTGTGCATCCTGGCTAGGCCAAGCAGCGCCGCCGGTCGCACCGGCCCGCCGGAGGCCCCCGGTCGTCTCCTTTTGAGTGGCCCCAATGAGAGATGTGAGGACGACCATGACCATACCGATTCAGTTGGCCATTCAAGGCGGCGGGGCGAAGATCACGCACCTCATCGCCGCGCTGCACGCCGTGCAGGACCTCGAGCGGGAAGGCGTGTTGCGCGTCACGCGCATCGCCGGGACGTCGGCGGGCGCCATCGCCGGGGCCCTCTATGCCCGCGGCGTCGACATGGAGCGCGCCCGCGACGCCCTGGCCTTCGGCCGTGACGAATTGCTGCGGGCCTTTCCGCCCACCAGCGCCTCGCTGCGCGCCGCCTGGAAGCTCCTGACGCGGCAGCCGTTCTGGGATGCCGCGCCGCTGCGCCGCATCGTCAGCACATTGCTCGCGCCGTGCACCTCGCTCGGCGAGCTGCGCGTGCCGCTGATTATCGTCGCCGCGGACCTGACCAACCTCCAGCCGCGGGTCTACGCCGATCCGGGCGAGCCGCTGATCAGCAGCCTGATGGACTCGGCGGCCATCCCCTTCTTCTTCCGCACCGCTTTGCCGGCGGCGCACGGCGGCCACCGCGTGGTCGTCGACGGCGGGGTCTGCGAAAACCTTCCCTCGGAGAAGCTGGCCTACAGCCCGGACGAGGGGGAGGTGGTCGGGATCACCTTCAGCGTGGCGCGCCGCGGCGCTCCGCTGGCCGGCTATCTCGACTTTGCGCGGGCGTTGCTGGAGACGGCCCTCAACGCGTCCGTCCTCCGCGCCCAGCTGGCCCTCGGCATGAACAGCTTCGTCATCCGCAGCGACGCGGGCTCGTTCGATTTTCACCGCGCCTTCGGCCGCGGCCTCGGCGCGGAGTACCGCGAGACGCGGCTGCTGGCCGAGGCGTACTTTCGCGCGTATGCCGAGCGGGCGCGGAGAGTGCGCGAGGCGCAGGTGCACGCCCAGAGGCAGGCGTCCGCGGCGGCGGCCGTGCCGCAGACCGACCTGCCGGAGACGCGGCTGCACGACATCGTCGGCGCGCTGCGCTCCATGTACGACGCGCAGCAGGAGCCGCTCGGGTTCGAGCTGCTGTCGCTGCGCATGGTCGTCACCGCGCCGTCGCAGGCGCTGCCGGCAACGGGTCCCGACCAGATCCGCCACGAGATCGTCTTCCGCGCCGGGCGGCATGCCGTCAGTTGCTACAAGATCAAGCTGACCTCCGCGGCGGCGGGGCAGGAGCAGCGCACGCAGTGCGAGGTGTTCGACCGCTCCGGGCAACCGATCGCCTTCGACCTTGTGCCGATCACCGACGATCCGGCGGAGGCGCGCGAGTACCTGCTCTTCTTCCGCCAGCCCATCGCACCCGGCGACGCCCGCGCGCCGGTGACGCTGCGCGTGCGCGACATGGTGCCCCGCGCGCTGCGGCTGGCCGACGACGGCCGCGACGAGGTCGTGGCGCGCGCCTCCCGGGCCGACCGTCCCATCGCGCGCGTGGAGATCGTCGTCCACCTGCCGGATGCCCGGGCCGACACGGTGATGGCGGCGGCGCCGGGATCGCGCGGCGCGCGCATGTCGCCGGCGGAGCTGATGCCGTACCCGGCGCCGGCCGGGTTTTTCACCCTCGGATGGAAGGGCGAGAACGTCACGCCGGGCACGCGCTTCGGCTGCAATCTCGTCAAACCGTAAAGGAGAAACGTCATGACCCGACTCTTTCTGGAAGTGTGAGGAGACCGATGGACCTGCCGATGAACCTGACCCCTGCCACCAAGCGCTTCATGGACCGCGTCGTCAACACGCTCGAGACCGGAAGTCCGGACGGCGCGTACGGCGCGGTCGTGACCCAGTGCGACGGTCCGCACCTGATCGAGCAGATCACCTATGGCCGCTCGCGGGCCACGGAGTACGGCACCTTACGGGCGCTCCTGGAGCGCTATGCGGACTGTAATGGCGTCTACGCGGCGGACCTGTCGCGCTATCTCGACCGCCTCGGCGCGGTGCCGCTGACGGACGACCGGAAGTTCCGGTCACTGCTTCGCGCGGCCGGGCGCGATCCGGTGATGCATCAGGTCCAGGACCGGCTGACCGACGAGCAAGGCTTCGACCCGGCCATGCGCTGGGCCGCGGAGCAGGGGCTGAAGCTGCCGCTGTCGGCGCTGGTGGTCTACGACTCGTTCGTCCACTCGGGCTCCGTCCTGCCGCTGATCCGCCGCGCCGTGGCCGTGCCGCTCCCGGCCGCCGGGGGCGACGAGCGCGCCTGGACGACGGCCTACGTCGAGGCCCGGCACCGCTGGCTGCTCGAACACCGGCGCGTCGACATCCAACGGACGACCTACCGCACGCAATGCCTCGCCGAACAGATCCGCCGCGGCAACTGGGAGCTGGAGGTGCGGCCGGTCCGTGTGAACGGGGTGGCCGTGGGATGAGCGCCAAAAAGAACCTGACTCGAATTTCGAATGGAGGCTGAACGATGAACGCAACCGCTGCTGCAAAACTCAACGTCAAACCCTACCCGCTGCAACGCGGGCAGTACTTCCCCGAGAAGACCCGCAAGACGCACGTGGTCTGGCACGGCACGGCCGGCCGCACCCGCGACACGCCGGCGTCCGGCCGTCCCGGACGGGCCACGACGTCGATCGACGGCTGGAACCTGAACGCCGAGCGCGTCGGCGCGCCCTATGTGGTCGACCGCGACGGCACGATCTACAAGACCTTCGAGGACAGCGCCTGGATTTACCACCTCGGCCTCAAAGGCACGAATGGCCGCTATGACAAATCGTCCGTGGCCATCGAGTACGCCAACGAACTGGCGTTGACCCAGGAAGCCGGCCGCCTCTACGCCTTCGGCATGGAGACGCCGAACACGGTCTACAAAGGCCCGTTCCTCACCGAAAAGTGGCGCGATTACGACTTCTTCGCCCAACTCGACGAACCCCAGGTCGACGCCGGCATCGCCCTGACCCTCGACATCTGCCGCCGCCACAAGCTCGACCCGGTCTTCTACTACCCCTCGACCACGTACGACTTTCCGCGCTGCTTCGAAGTGGCCACCATCCTCTGCCACTCCAACTGCCGCAAGGACAAGACGGACCTGTATCTGCCGAAGTGGGTGTACGAGAAGATCGAGGCCGCGGGAATCCGCATGCAGTCGTAAGCAAACCATGGGGGGCCGGCACCTTGCCGGCCCCCCATACATTCAACAGGAGAAACGCCATGAAGCCAAAGAAGCTCGACGCCGAACCGATCCTGGAGCTCCTCGCGCGGATGCGCAAATCGCTTCCTCCCTTCGACCCGAACGTCCGGCGCCCATCGGAAGACAGCCGCACGCGCATCGCGGACGACTTCAAGGTCGAGACGGCGGAAGACTTCGAATGGGCGGCTGTGATCGACGGAATGGAGTCGCTCGCCGCCGACGTCCGGACGATGGTCGACCAGATGCGCGCGCAAGCGATCGAGGCCGCCCTGAAGATCTACTACACCACGGAGGAGCTGTCCCGCGACCCGGAACACGCCTACCTGATCCCCCTCGTGGAGCAGATGCGCGCGGCCTATCAGCGGGACTTCGGGAGGCCGATCCCGCCGAAGGGGGAGGGAGGAGGGGCGTAACCGCGCGAAGTTACGGAAGGAGGCGCCGCCTGAGCAGCGTTGTCGATGGCATCGAGGAGCGTCTGCTCGTCGACGGGTTTCTGAACCCACCCGGCCAGGTCGGAGAACGGCCAATCGCTTTCGTCCGGGGAGAAGAGGCTGATCACGATCACGGGGATCGATGCCATCGCCGGATTGGCCTTGAGGATGGCCAGCGTCTCCACGCCGTTCAGGCCGGGCATGAGCATGTCGAGGAGAATCACGTCCGGTGAGAGCTCGGATACCCGATTGAACAACTCGCGTCCGGACGCGACGCCCACGGTGCGGTGACCGTGCTGTTCGAGAAGCGCGCACATGACCTCCCGGATGGAGGGGTCATCGTCGCACACCACGATGGTGCGGCCCGAGGCGGATGTCGCCGGAACGAGAGCGTGGCGGGGAATCGTGAATCGGAATCGACTTCCCTTCCCCGGAGTGCTCGAGGCGTGGATCTCGCCGCCATGCTGACGGACGATGCTTCTGCAGATGGCCAGACCGAGTCCGCTACCGCCCTTTTCGCGCGAGTCGGACGCGTCCACCTGCTGAAAGCGCTCGAAGATCAAATCGATCATTTCGTGCGGGATGCCCCGTCCCTGGTCGGCGACCTCGAAAAGCACGTCGCCACCAGCGACCGTCGCGGACAGGGTCACCACCCCGCCAGGCGGTGAAAACTTCACGGCATTACTGAGCAGATTGCTGAAGGTCTGCAGAAGGCGATCGGGATCTGCCCACAGCGGCGCATCACACGGTGCGCATTCCAGGGTCACTGCAGCCTTGTCCGCGAGGGGGCGGATCAGGTCGATGGCCTTCGTCATCAGTTCGTAGGAGTTGCACAACTGAGAGTTCAGGGTGATCTTGCCGGACTCCAGGCGCTCGATGTTGAGAATGTCGTTGATCAGCACGACCAGGCGGTCGGTGTTGGAGACGGCGATCTCGAGCATGCGCCTCCCCTTTTCCGGAATCTCACAAAGACGGCCGCCGGCCAGCAGGCCGAGCGCGCCGCGGATCGAGGTCAACGGCGTCCGCAGTTCGTGGCTGACCATCGAGACGAACTCGCCCTTCATCCGCTCCATGGCCCGGCGCTCCCCGACGTCGCGGAACGTCACTACCGCCCCGGTGACATGCCCGTCGCCGTCGCGGATGGGGGTCGTCGCATACTCGACGAGGAGCTGGGAGCCGTCTTTGCGCCAGAAGACTTCCTGATCGCTGCCTCCCGCTTCTCCCGATCGAAGCGTTACGGAGGCCGGACACTGGTGCGGAGGATACGCGCTGCCGTCGGCGCGGTGATGATGGGCGAGAGCATGCATGTTCCCGCCAACCAGCTCGGCGGCATTCCAGCCCAGCATCTCCGCCCCGGCCTTGTTGACGAAGGTCGTCATGCCGGCGAGATCGAGAGCGAAAATCCCGTCGGCCGCCGAGTTCAGGAGTTGTGTGTTGTAAGCCCGCTCGGCGCGTTTGCGCTCGGTGATGTCCATCGTCACACCGACTGAGCGCAGCGGCACCCCGGTCTCGCTACGTGCGATGTAAACCTGAGAGAGCACGTCCGCATGGGTTCCGTTGACTCGTCTCAGCCGGTATTCTGCGGACCAATATTGGCCGCCTGCGTCGAGCACGGTCTGGTTTGAGGCCACGAGGCGGTCACGGTCATCGGGATGAACCGCGTTGAACCACACTCTGTAGTCGACATCACCCGAGTCGCCGTCTCCATATTGCGCCATGGCCTCGTTACACCAGCAGACGTTGGTTGCAAGGTCCCGTTCGAAAACGACGTCGTTCGTGGCTCGTGCGGCAAGGTAGAAACGTTCCTCACTTCGGCGCAGAGCCGACTCTGCTCTCTTCTGCTCGGTAATGTCCTGGACGAACGCGTAATGCCCGAGAAATGCTCCATCGCACGCGAGAGAGGCTACCCGAAGCAGGCGGATGTCGATCGCATGTCCATCTACGTGCCGGCAGCGGATCTCGACCTCGCTCTTGCCGTTCTCTCGAATCTCGACATTCGACTGCCGGACTCGTTCAATATCGGCAGGATCCGCCAGCGTCTCGGTAAAGACTCCGATCAGCTCCTCCGGCTTGGATCCCAGCAAAGTGGCGAGCGTTCGATTCGCGTAGGCCAGGCGCCCGTCGTTATCCACGAAGGCGATTCCGGCGATGGCGTGCTCGAAGGCCGTGTTCAACCGGCGTAACTCTTCCTCACGCTGCTGCATCTCTTTCAGCATGCGGCGGCCATAGAGGGTCAAGGCAACGACGCTCAACGCGATCAAGCCGGCAATTACGTACTCGTATCGCCGGAGGATGACCAGATGCCGCGCCCGATGTTCGAGCGATTCTTCGTCGCGAAAGGCGCGAATCAAGCCGTTGACCAGCGAAAACTCGCGCCGGACGTTCGTATATCCGCGGTCCGTCCGGGCCATACTCCCCGCGGCTTCATGGCGGCGGCCTGCTCGAAGCGCGCTGAAAACGCTACGGGCGTCCGCGACCAAGCCCCGCATCAGCCGGTCGATCTCGTCGATGTGAACCAGGATTTTCTTTGCGCGAGCAGGTGACTCCTTTGTTGTCTCTTTACGCACATCCGCGAGTGCTTCAGTAAATCTGACGGCCGAGGCCTCCATCTGCTGGGCGTTCGCTTCGATCCGTCCGTCGTCGAAGACATGGTTCGTCGGTGACTCGACGTTACCGGCGAGCTGGTCCAGCTCGCTGTAGGCCGTCATCTGATCGATCTCTCTCTGGGACGCTGCCAGCGCGCCCGCGTGATCCTGAGTCACATGCCGATCGAGGAGAAGCGCGACGGAGATCGTGAGGAGATCGAACATCGCGAACGCGAGGAACAGCCGGTAGAGTCTCTTCATCCGGACCGTTACGGCGCAACGCGCGATCCATCCCCCGCTCGAGCCGGAAACACATACGGCTCTTCATCTTGAGCCCGGATTCGATTTCCAGACCGCGTGCAGATGCCGGTCATGTGGCCGGTATATGGACGGCAACGACGGGGCGTTGATTCATTGCGGGCCCGTATCCTTCAACCGCCCGTAAAGCGTCGACGGGCTGATCTCCAGTTGCCGTGCGGCCTTTCGCACGTTTCCGCCGGTGGCATCGACCGATGCCTTGACGTAGGCCGCAATGACGGTCGCGAGCGGCTCGATCTCCCACTCGGCGGATGGCAGTCCACCACCGGCGGCCGGCATCGGTGCGGCCGTGCTCTCGAGGACGAGATCTTCGTTGCGGATCTCGTCGCCGTGAAGGGTGAGCATGGCACGCTCCAGCACGTTGCGAAGCTCCCGGACGTTTCCGGGCCAGCCGAACGACTGCAGTTTCTGAATGGCACGCGCGCTGATCTTCGGGACAGGGCGGCCCAACTCCTTCGCCAGCGACGGCAGAATCGCCTCGACCAGGGTCGGCACATCAGCCATTCGCTCACGCAAGGGCGGCAGGCGCAGACGAACGACGTTCAACCGGTAATAGAGATCGCTCCGGAAGCGCCCCGCGGCCACTTCGGCCGCCAGATCGCGATTCGTCGCGGCGAGCAGCCGGAAACCGGCGTGGATGTCGCGCGTACCGCCGACCCGGCGAAACCGCTTGTCCTCGATGGCCTTGAGCAGCCGCGCCTGAACGGTCGGCTCCATCTCGCCGATCTCGTCGAGGAACAGCGTTCCCTCGGCGGCGATCTCGAAGAGGCCCTGCTTGGTGCTCGTGGCATTCGTGAACGCTCCCCGTTCGTGACCGAAGAGCTCGGACTCCAGAAGCTCCTTCGACAACCCGGCGCAGTTCAGATCGACGAAGGGCTTACCACTGCGCGGCGAGCGGCTGTGAATCAGCCGGGCCATGACTCCCTTCCCTGTGCCCGACTCCCCTTCCAGCAGGACGGGGGACGGCGCCCGCGCGACCTGCGGCAGGATCTCGTTGAGGTAGGTAATCGCCGGCGACGCGCCGGGCAGGCGCTCGGGCGGATGGGTCTCGCCCCGGCGCAGCGCGAGAAGCTCCTTGCGCGTGGCAATGATCCGCGAAACCTGCTCGAGCGTGGCCAGAAGCACCTCCATTTCGAACGGCTTCTGCAGGAACGTTTCCGCCCCGAGCTTCATCGACTCGACGACCCGGACCAGGGTGCTTCCACCGGACATCATGATCACCGGCGTCGTCTCCGAGTAGTTCTTGAACTGATACAGGAGATCGATCCCAGTCATGTCCGGAAGCTGAACGTCGAGAAGCGCCACGTCGGGCGAAAAGTCCGCGAAGGCGACGACGGCCTCCTTCCCGTTGGCCACGGTGCGCACATCCCACTCCTCGCTGAGCAGGGCAGCCAGCCCGGCGGTGATCTGCGGATCGTCATCGACGATGAGAATCCGATTTCTCAGGTCCGACATGACCGGAAAGTAGACACCTGTACCGACTTGAAACGCAAATAAACTATCTCGTTCACAAGCAAGTCGTGTTGCTGGTTACATTTAACCGTTTTTCTGGCGTGGTCCGGCATTTGGACTAAAGGTCGGCACGGTCTAAAACCGGACAACGGAATCCTGGAGACGACAAAATGATCCTCGCCGCAACCCTCATTACCGCATCCATCAGCGTAGAAATCGCCACTGGAGGTTTGCGCGCGCGGTCAGTCGGATTCCGCGAAGCGCTTCCTTCACCGGCCGGCTCGAGGAGAGACCTGCCATGAGCAGATTCATGACCGAAACCCTCGAAGACATGCGCCGCGGCCGCCAGTCGTGGCGCGTCTTCCTCGCGCTGTGCACGACTTCGTTCGCGTTGACGATTGGCGCAGTGACTCTTCAGCGGCTCGTCTGAGAAAGGACCAAACCATGTTCAAACGTACGACACTGGTCGTCGCCACCACCCGGCGGCATTCATGGAATCTCGACCGCGTCCTGTTCGTCGGTTCCCTGTTCGAGTTGCGTGCCGGGTTCGCCAGTCGCGACGTCGAGCGCATCATCCTCGACCGCTCGACGTCTGCCGACGAGTTCCTCCACTTCCTCACGGCCTTGCCGGTCGAAGCGGCGGGTGACGTGATGTCCGTGGGCGCTGACGGCGGAGCGTTTCTGAGCGCCGTTGGCCGAGGCGGCGATCGTGTTTTGTACTCGCTCGGTCCGACCGACGTCGCTTTTTATCTGGAGACGAACCGGCTCACGGCGGCTCACGCTGGTCTGGCGCTCACCGCATGACGCCCCCAGTGCGCCAGACCATCCTTCTGATCGACGACGACCGCCACATCACTGCCGCACTGACGATGGCCCTCGAGTGCACCGGTCGAACGGTCGTTGCCTGCTCCGACATCGAAGCGGCCGAGATCGCGCTGCACTGCTTCGCCTTCACCGACGTCGTCACGGACGTGCAGCTCTCCGGTCTCTTCGGCTTCGAAGGCCTGCATTTCGTCGATCGGATCCGGGCCACTGTACCGGAGGCGCGGATGGTGTTGATGACCGGATACGCGTCGGATGTCCTGCGCGGCGCCGCCGCCGGTTACGGAGCGAGTGCGCTTCTGTGCAAGCCGTTCGATGTTTCTGACCTGGAGGCCGTTTTGGGCAAGCGGGAGCGGGACGCTTCACCATATGAGCTCATCCGCGTTCCGTCCGTGGACGAGATTCTCGCCGAGGGCCGCATCGAAACGGCGTTCCAGCCGATCGTGTCCATGACCGGACAGGATGGCGAGCCGTTCGCGTTCGAAGCCCTGGCGCGGCTCCGTGGCGGATGGCCACTGGCCGGTATCGACACATTGTTCGAATACGCGGTACGGCGTGGGCGGGCGGCCGATCTCAATCGCGCGGCCATCACTACCGCGATCGAATCCGCGGCGGCGCTCCCGCAGCAGTCGCTCGTCTTCATCAACGTCGATCCGCCGACGTTCAGCGATCCCCGTCTGGCACGCCAAGTCGTTGCGGCCGCGGCCCGAAGCGGGATCGCGCTCCAGCGCATCGTTCTCGAGGTCACGGAGCGCGCTTCTCTTGGCGAGGACGCCGTCTGCCTCGCCACTTTCAAGGGCCTGCGCGAGGCCGGGGTGCGCTTTGCGCTCGACGATCACGGCTCCGCCTACTCGCACCTGAGCACGATCTCCACGATCCGACCGTCGTTCATCAAGATCAGCAGCGCGTTCGGAACGGACTTCGAACTGGACGACGACAAGCAGCGCGTCATCCGCAATATGCAGGCGCTGGCCCAGGACTTCGGCTGTTCGACCGTTCTGGAAGGCATCGAGACCCAGGCCACCGCGACCGCGGCAGGGATGCTGGGGATCGAGCTGGCCCAGGGCTATTTCTTCAGTGTCCCGCGGGCTGCGTCCCATTGGAGCGTGGCTGCATGAGTCTCTCAGGAAACGAAGAAGGGGTTCTCATAGAGCGATCCGCCGATCACCACGACCGGATGCACTCGCAGCACGTCGATGATCACCCCGCCGTCGAACCTGGACAGGTCGTACGCGCAGATCACCACGTCCGGGAAGGCCAACAGCGCTGAGTCCAGGGCCGCTTCGAAGGACGCGAGCCCGGCGATGATCGACGGAGAGGCCAGGGCCCACTCCATGTGTGCGACGAAACGCGTCAACGGGAAGCCCTGCCTGGCGTTGTTCTGAAGCAGGGTTTCGATCCGGCTGACCGTGGTCGGCCCGTCGAAAGGGCTGCCGCGGGGATGAATCGTCTCGCACCCGACGACTTCCATCTGCCCTTCCACGGTGGCGCGCTCAACGTCGACGCCTGCTCCCAGCAACCTTCGCACGTGCGCGTACTGATCGGCGCGGCTGATGACGTGAAATGCCTTTTCGCCCCGCGCCAGACCTTCAGTGATGAAAGGGTTGAGGACCCCGTATCGTTCCCCGTCGGAGCCGAAGAAGGCCGCCACGTGCCGGCGGCCGGTCAATTCACCTCCGGCCAGGTGAATGACTCTTGCGCGCCCGCCCAGGGAATGGATCGTGGCGATGATCGTGTGGGCGTCCGACTTCAGGATCATGCCCGCCGCGCCGGCGCGTCTGGCTTCGTCGGTCAGCTCGTCCGATTGGTGTGTAGTGAGGAGCAGGACACACACCCGCGGTACTGCCAGCAGGATCTGCCTTGCTGCCGCGAAGCCATTGAGCTCCGGCATCGTGATGTCCAGAAGGACGATATCCGGTTGCAGCCGCCGCGCCTCGTCGACCGCCTCGCGGCCGGTGCTCACCTCCGCGCATACTTCCCATCCCGGCTGTGCTGACAGTAGAGCACGGATACTGCGGCGTACCGCGGCGTGATCGTCAGCGAGCAGGATGCGGAGACTTGTCATTGCGAGTCCTCCGGCAACGGCAGCCTCACTACGACTCGCGTTCCGCGATCGCGCGATTGGATCTCGATCTGCCCGCCGAGCTCCCGGACTCTCTCATGCATCCCGGCGATGCCCAGTCCCCGTAGCGCGTTCGGTTCATCACGATGCTCGCCAGCCATACCGCGGCCTTCGTCTTCCACGATCAAGTGCAGGGATTGAGCATCCCGGTCCACATGGATCTTTGCAATGGTACTTCCGGAGTGACGCTGAATATTGGTCAGAGCTTCCTGAACGATCCGGAACACCGCCGTCTCCAGCTCGAGAGGAAGCCTGCCGAACTCCGAGGGAGCATCGAGCGTGGCCGCGATGCCGCTGCGCTGTTCGAACCCCCGCACGAGCCACCGCAGGCTCGGCAGCAGACCGGCTTCCTCGATCATCGGTGGGTGCAGGAGATACGAAAGGGTGCGGATCTCCGCAATCGACTGCTCGGTGAGCGTCACGCACTCGTCAATCGCTTCCCTGAGCGGACCGGATGAGGCAACCGGTGCCCGGCTGATGATGGTGAGATTCAGCCTGATCGCGGCGAGGCTTTGAGCAGTGGTGTCGTGCAGTTCCCGGGCAATGCGCTGCCGCTCCTCATCCTGCAGGCGCAACAGCCGGCCCGAAAGCTGTAGGAGCGAGCGCTCCGCCTCTTTCCGGGAAGTAATGTCTCGCATCATGACGAAATGGAAGCCTGGCCGAACGTTGCTCACCGAGCGGAACTCGATCTCTCTCGCGATTCCGTCTTTGCGAACGATCACCGCTTCGCCGCTGCCGTTTTTCTCCGCAATGATCGAGCTGACCCACTCAATCGTTTTCGGACGCTGCTCCGCTGACGAAAAATCTCCGATCCTCGAACCGATGACCTCTTCACGACTGTAGCCGAGCAGCCTGGTCGCGGCAGGGTTTGCATCGATGTAGCGCAGGTCGTCGTCGATGAAGAGGATCGCATCGAGAGCGGTATCGAACACGCCGCGGTACCGGTCTTCGGCCTCGCGGGCTTCCTTTGACCTCTGACGGCTGACGCTCACCAGCACAATCGAGGCCACGAGGAAAAGCAGCACCCGCATGATCCGCACGTGGGACGGATATTCCAATGCTTCGAGAGTAACCCTCCAGAACGCAAGGGCAGAGGCCGCTGTGCAACAGAGCGCCGGACCGAACCCCCAGAAACGCGCGACAACGGCGATACACAGAAAGAACACGGACGCCGGGAACGGGTAATGGCTCATGGACCACGGCCAGGCCATTGCGATGATTGCCGGAACGAGAACTGCGACAGCGTATTGCCAGGCGGACCTGATCTGCGCAGATATGACCATGCGGCTCCTTCGGCTCGGCACACGGATTCGGTGACCGCGTCGTAAACCCTAGGAATTTGTCCTATAGTAGAATCGGAACCGGCCTATACGACCGGGTGCCTTTATTGTGCATCCTGCGTCCGAGGATAACGATGACGCTCTTTCGGATGCAAGTCATGCGGTGGGGAGTTCGTCGATGACTCGAATCGCCATCGCCGATGATCATGCCGTCGTACGCAAAGGCGTGCGCCAGATCATCAGTGAAGCGGAAGGGCTGACCGTGGTTGGCGAGGCCGCATCGGCCGACGAGCTGTTGACGATGTTGCGCTCACAGCCGATCGACGTCGTCGTTCTCGACCTCGGTCTTGGGGTCCGCAGCGGCATTGACCTGCTCAAGCACATCAAGAGCGAGTTGCCGCGCGTGCAGGTGATCATCCTGAGCATGCATCCCGAGGACCTGTTCGCCGTGCGGGCGCTGCGGGCCGGGGCATCGGGCTACGTCGAAAAGGACGCTGCTCCGGAAACGTTGCTCGCTGCCATCCACCGCGTCCGCGCGGGGGGGACGTACGTGAGCGCGGAGACTGCGGAGAGGATCGCTGCCGACATCGCCAGGGGCGGCGCGGAAATCATGCCTCACGAACGCCTGTCCGATCGCGAGTTCGAAATTTTCAGGCTGCTGGGCTCCGGCATGTCGGTGACCGCGATCGCTCGCGCTCTGAACCTCAGCGTGAAGACCGTCAGCACGCACCGGAGCCACATCATCGAGAAGACCGGTCTTCGCGACAATGCCCACATCGCCGACTACGTCATCGCCCATGGCCTGCGGTGATCCGGCTGGTATGTCGAGCGTTCGTGTGGGGTCTCTATGCCGCCATCTGCAGGCGCATTTTCGTCTTGGCGCGCATGTACATGGGCCCGATCGACCCGAGCGGCAGGTGCATCAGCGCGCTTACTTCCTCGTAGGCGAAGCCGTCGATGGCGATGAGACGGCAGAGAGCCCGGGACTGATCGTCGAGAATCGCGAGGGCCTGGCCGAGAGCGATGCCGGTATCCACTTCCACGTGAATGGCCGGGATCCTGGCGAGGTCGTGATCGTCTGCGAACGTTTCACGGGTGCGTGCCGACGATCCGAGTTGATGCCGGCATAGGTTCGCGACCGTTCCCATCAGCCAGGGGCGCGCTTTTCGAATCACGTCCCGGTTCTGGAGAAAAAGCAGCCAAGCCTGCTGAACGACTTCCTTTGCCTCTTCGTTCGACATGCCGTACCGCTTGAGAGGAATCGAGTGGAGGAGCCGGCGCAGTCCGTTGTGCAGCGCATCAAAATCGAGGGTCTCGTTGCCGACTGCCAGCACGTCGATCGTGGCAAGGAGACGGCTGATGGCCTCGACGATCTCCCCGTTTGCAGACGGCTTGCGAATGACCATCACTACGCCCAGCCTCACAACGGTTTGATCCATTTCAGGCGTGCTGAAGCCGGTCAGGGTGACGACGCGCGAGCGCGGACTGATCCGGCGGATGCTCTCCAGCAAATGCAGGCCCTCGGCTTCACTGTGCAAGCGAAGGTCGGCGACGATTACGGAGAAAAACTCGGCGTGCATGAGCGCTTCCGCCGACAGGCGATCGAAGGCGCCGACGCTTTCGATCTGTTCGGAGTCGAGCAGGCACATCAGACCTTCTACGATTGATTTTTCGTCATCGACAATCAGCACCCGTCCGGTCATGTGTGGATCTCCGGCACTCTCAGGAGCACCGCGCACGCCAGGCCATAGTAACTATCAAATCATTGACTCACATGACGTTGACCGACCCGCCGCCGAGTAGGGGTGCGCGTCGGGCGGACATGCGTCCCGAAACGGGACACATCGGATGCGCATCGGCTGGCATTCGTTGGCTCTTTTTCTGTGGGCCGCCATACCGAGGTATTTATCCGGGCCGTTCGAAGCACAACTGCACATGAACGACCGCCGTCCGCGACATCTACTCCTGATCGACGACGAAGACGATATCCGCGAGGTGGCCGGCCTGAGCCTGGAAATGACCCAGGGTTGGACGATCACGACGGCAAACGGGGGGGCGGCGGGAATCGCCGTGGCCGAGTCGTGTACGCCCGACGCGATCCTGCTCGACGTCATGATGCCCGACATGGACGGGGCTGGCACACTCCGCGTCCTGCAGTCGCAGGAAGCCACGAAAACGATTCCGGTCATCTTTCTGACGGCCAAGGTTCAGGCTGCGGATCGCGAGAGCTTCCTGAGGCTCGGTGTGCGGGGAATCATCGCCAAGCCCTTCGACCCGCTCACGGTCGGAGCACAGATCAACGCCTTGCTGGCGTGGAGCTAGTGTCGTGTCACGCTTGAAAACGTGGGTGCTTTGCGGCGGCGGCGGACTGTCTGCGGCGCCGCCGCTCCTCAACGATGTCCCAGCATCGCCTGTGTCGCGGCGGCTTGCATCCAGTCCACCGGCGCTCGTAAATCACCCACGTTTTCAAGCGTGACACGACACTAGGAGCCGGCCCTGTCCGGCGAAATCGGGTAGGAGGCGTTGCCGATACCGCAGTGGACGGATTGCTGCCGTGACGCGCGATGGTCGAGCGCTTTTAGGACGTAGGCCTAGGGGATCATCGGAAGGCGTCTTACATCCCCGATGCCGCAGGGCTGGTACGGTATGCCATTCGTCACGGCTCGCTCACGAGCGATTGACGTCCACGACCAATCTTCAGGTCTTCACCCGATTCCAACCGAACAGAGGGGCGGTCCATCGAAGTGTCCAGAATCCCCGTAGCCGGCGCCGCTCACACCTTGATCATCGATGCCCACGACGTCATTGCATCAGGTCTCCAGGACTTTCTCACTCTCCGCGGCTTTCCAATACACTCGGCGCACGGCTACGCTGCGGCCATGGCGCTGATGAGCACATCGCGCTACGCCGTCGCGCTCGTCGATGTCATCGGCATCGGCGACCACCTCGAGAGCGGGCTCGAATTCCTTCGCTGGGTGCGCGACAACTCGCCGGAGACGGCAGTCCTCGTGCTCACCGCTTATCGAACACCCTGGCTCGAAGAGATCGCCCTCGCCACGGGGATGTCTCACGTCCTCGGCAACCCAAAACGATTCGACGACATAGCGGAGCTCCTCCTCGCTCTCGAGCCGGAGCGGTTGTGCTGAGCGCGAAGCTCGCGCACGTCGTCAAATCGGCCGACACGGTGGACCTGCTTCACAACGTCCTCGAGTCTTCCACCGAGTACTCCATCATCGCCAACGATCTCGACGGTCTGATCGTTCTGTGGAACGAGGGAGCGCGCCGTATTTTTGGATGGGCGCCGGAAGAGGTCGTGGGGAGAGCCAATTCGGAGATTCTGCACACGGACGAGGACGTGAAAGCCGGACGGCCACAGGAGCTGCGTGTAGCGGCGTTGCGGCAGGGAAAATGGGAAGGGGCGATCGAGCGTGTGCGCAAGGACGGCCAGCACTTCACGGCACGATCGGTCATCACGCCCCGCTTCGACGCTGCCGGACGCGCGGCCGGGTTCCTGTTCATCTCGAGGAACATCGCAGGCGAGATCGAGCTGACCCGGGAGCTGAAACAGGCCCAGGACAAATTTCGCGCGCTTCTCGAAGCGGCGCCCGACGCGATCGTGGCCGTGGATGAGGCGGGCCGGATGGTCCTGGTCAACTCGCAGACCGAGATCCTGTTCGGTTACTCCCGGAGCGAGATGCTGGGCCAGCCCGTCGAGATCCTGATGCCGGCGCGCTTCCACGCCCACCATCTCGGTCATCGCGGCGGCTACTTCAGCGAGCCGCGCGTACGGCCGATGGGGGCCTCTCTCTCTCTGTTCGGCATCCGCAGGGACGGCACGGAGTTCCCGGTCGAGATCAGCCTCAGCCCCCTTCAGACCGAGGATGGCCTGCTCGTGACGGCGGCCATCCGCGACGTCACCGCGCGCAAACGCGTGGAACAGGCGCTCCAGGAGAAAAACGTCGAGCTGGAAATGGCCAGTCAGGCCAAGGACCGATTCCTGGCCAGTATGAGTCACGAGCTGCGCACGCCGCTCAACGCCATCATCGGATTTACCGGAACGCTGCTGATGAAGCTTCCCGGTCCGTTGACCGCCGATCAGGACAGCCAGCTGCAGACCGTTCGAAGCAGCGCCCGCCACCTGCTGTCGCTCATCAACGATCTTCTCGATCTCGCCAAGATCGAGTCGGGCAAGGTCGTCCTGAACCTCGAGCCGGTGAGCTGCCGCGCGGTGGTGGAGGACGTGGCCGCGTCCCTGGCGCCACAGGCGAAGGCCAAGGGTCTGCGCTTGGACGTGGTCATGCCTGATGACGCTCTGGTCGTGCCCACCGATCGTCGCGCCCTGCGGCAGATCGTGATCAACCTGACCAACAACGCCATCAAGTTCACGGAGAACGGTTTCGTACGCATCGAGATGCAGGCGCTGTCCGAGCCTGCCGGTGTCGAGATCGTGATCACCGACTCCGGAATCGGAATCACCGAAGAGCACCAGAGAAAGCTGTTTCAGGCCTTCGAGCAGGCCCGCGACGGTGCCCGCGCACACTTCGAGGGCAGCGGTCTCGGTCTCTATCTCAGCCAGAAGCTGGCGCTGCTCCTGGGCAGCGAGATCGTCTGTCACACCGAGTACGGCACGGGAAGCCGGTTCAGCCTCGTGCTGAGGAGGGAACCATGTGTGCCCGAGTCCTTGTGATCGACGACGACCCCGTCAACGTGGAACTGATCGGCTATCTGCTGCGCGCTTTCGGACACGATGCGGTTCTGGCTCTCGGAGGGGAACCGGCCATGGACGAGGCCACGCAACGCGTTCCGGATCTCGTCCTGTGCGACATCCAGATGCCTGGCGTCGATGGCTTCGAAGTCCTGAGGCAGCTTCGCGGCGATGCGCGCTTCGCGGCGACGGCCATCGTCGGGGTCACGGCGCTGGCGATGGTCGGTGATCGCGAGAAGATCATGGCCGCGGGGTTCGACGGCTATCTCACCAAGCCGATCTCGCCGGAAACGTTCATCGACGACATCGAGAAGTACCTGCCGGCTTCCCTGGCTGCGCCGCGAATGTCTCGCGGTGCGGAGGTCGTGTCGGAAGACGTACCGTCACTTCGCGCGAAGAGCAGCGGCTACGCTCTGGTCGTCGATGATGACCCGCCCGGCCGGGAGATCCTGCGCCACCTCATCGTCTCCCTCGGCGTCGACGTTCGTACCGCATCGAATGCCGAAGACGCGCTGGCCTTCACGCGCGACGCGCCGCCGCGGCTGATCATTTCCGACCGCCTCGCACTCCTCGAAGCCGCCAGGGCCGACGCGATCCTCAAAGACGTTCCTTTTCTCCTCGTGTCCGATGACGCGCCGTCCGATGAAGAAGAACGGCGAGGCCGGAGCGCGGGCGCGAACGGGTTCGTCGAACGTCCACTGGACCCCGAGACCATGCTCGATCTGCTCGCGGCCTGGATGCCCTTGGAGGTCTGCGGTTGACCCGCGTGCTCATCCTCGACGACCGGCCGATCAACCGGCAGATCCTCACCACGCTCCTCGCGTACAAGGGAATGGAAACGCGCGAGGCGAGCGACGGGATCGAGGGGCTGGAAGTGGCGCGGGAGTGGCTGCCCGACCTGGCCATCGTCGACATCGACATGCCCGTCATGGACGGGTGCGAGTTCGTAAAAAAACTTCGCGCGGATGCGGCGATCCAATCGACAGCAGTCATCTTCTACACCGCCAGTTATGAGACGGCCAAGGCCGCACGGATGGCTGCCGAGTGCAATGTCGAGCACGTCTTGATGAAGCCCAGCGAGCCGGAGCTGATCCTGACCACGATCGAGAGAGCTCTCGGCCGCGACACCGGGCAAGCACTGTCGGCTGAAGAAAACACTGCGGCGACGGAGTTCGTGCGATTTCACACGGACCCCCTGCGCATCACGGCTGTCGTCGATTTTCAGCTCCAGATCGCCGGTCAGCGCCGCCCGGCGGACCTCCTCAACCATCTGGCTTTCGCGGGCCGCACGATCGTCGCTTCGAGACGAGCCACCGTGACCATGCTCGACGGCAGTCGCACCACCGAGTTTTCATCGGAACGACCCTCGCCGGGCGGGTCTCCGCAGAACGAGGCACAGTTACGGGCCCGCCTCCAGACTGCGACGGCGCGTTATGGCTCGATCTGTCTTACCGGCCGGGATGGAGGAGGCGATTATTCAATCGACGACGAACGGATCATCCAGACCCTGGCCGCCGAGACGGCGCTGGCGTACGAAAACCTCGTCCTTTACGAAAAGGTCCGGCATGAGGCACGGCATCGGGAGCTCCTGCTCGAATCGACCGGCGACGGTATCTACTCGGTCGACAATGACGGCCGCTGCACGATGGCCAATCATGTTGCGGCGAGCCTCCTGGGGCGGTCGCGAGATGAGCTGATCGGAAGTGCGATTCACGAGCTGATTCATCACCATGGCCCGGACGACGCCCGGCCTACAGCGGCCACTTGTCCGGTCATTGGTGCGGGCGGCGGCAAGCCTTTCTCATTCCGTGACGAGATCTTCCTGCGCAAGGATGGAACTTCGCTGCCGGTCAAATTCAAGACCTCTCCCATTGTCGATGAAGGCGAGGTGCTTGGCGCCGTAATCACGTTTTCGGACGTAACCGAGCGCAGGGGCCTGGAACGACGGCTCGAACAGGCCGACCGGATCAACAGCCTTGGCCGGATGGCGGCGACGATCGGTCACGAATTCAACAACGTTCTGATGGGCATTCAGCCATTCGCGGAAGTCATCCACCGCCGTGCCGCCGACGACGCGAAGGTGCATCAGGCCGCCACGCAGATCCTCAGTTCCGTCAGCCGGGGAAAAAGCATCACTCAGGACATCATGCGCATGACCAAGACGGCCGAGCCGTCGCTGCAGGTCATCGATGTCTCGGAGTGGCTGACGCAGCTGGCCGTGGAGATTCGAGCCGTCGTTGCCGACACGATCGAGATCAACGTCAACACGCCACCTGCCGGCGATCTCTTTGCGTTGTTCGATCCGGCGCAGATGCAGCAGGTGATCACGAACCTCGCCCTGAACGCCCGCGATGCGCTGGGCGCGGCGGGAACACTCACGCTCTCGGCCGGGCGGGATCGCGCTACGGTCTGGCTGGGCGTCGGCGATGACGGCTGCGGGATCGCGGCCGAAACATTGCCGTTCATTTTCGAGCCGCTGTTCACGACCAAGCAATCAGGGACGGGACTGGGGCTCGCGGTGGCGCACCAGATGGTGACGCGCAACGGCGGCGCGATCACCGTCGAGAGCGCCGTCGGTGCCGGAACGTGGTTCCACATCGAGTTTGCCGCGGCGGCGCGGCCGTTGCCGCCTGCAGCATGCGAAGTGCCGGCCATTTCACGCCGCCGCAGCGTGCGCCGTGTCGTCGTCGTGGAGGATGACCTGGTGGTGGCCGCGGGTCTCCGTTCGATCCTCGAGTCGGAAGATGTCGAGGTGCGCGTCGTCCACCTCGGAAGGGAGGCCATGAACGCGGTCGATGCATTCAAGCCCGACGCGGTGGTCATCGACGTCAGCCTTCCGGACGTGAGCGGGACCGTCGTCTACGAGCAGATTGCCGCGAAGTGGCCGGCCATGGGCGTGATCTTCTCGACGGGGCATGCCGAGGAATCGCTGCTCGTCCCGCAGTCGTCGCGGCACCTCGGATTTCTCCGCAAGCCGTACAGCCTCGACACGCTCATGAGCAAGCTGCAGGATGTCGTCTGACTGTCAGCGCCGCATGACGTATCCGGCGAATCCTGACTCCTTCAAACGCGCGATTGCGACATCCGCATCGTGTCGGGTCTCGAACGGACCTACGTAAACGAACGTCAGACCGCGCGTGAGGACGGTGAACGGCTCCTCGCCGCGACGCCGCAGGCGTTCGAGGAGCTCGATGGCATTCCGGCGATCGCGGAAAGCACCGGTCTGGACTACATGCGATCCGGTCGCGACGGGCGATGCCGCCGTCGCCGGCGGCGCAATGTCCACGGACTGAGTGCCGAGAAGCACATCGCGGATCATCGACGGCTCCGCCGGCACGGTCACATTCGTGCTCGATGGACGACCGCCGCCGCGTACGGCGATCGTGAACGTGCCCGCCGGCATGGAACGGAAGACGAAGTGGCCCGCGCCGTCGACGCGAGCGGTTCGGCCCAGCGACTCGATGCGTACCTCGGAGGCGCCGGTCGCCCGTCCGGCAACGCTGCGAAGCGCCTGGACCTCGAACGACATCGATTGCGGCCGGTCCGGCTCGACAGTCACGAGTTGCTCGTGCTGGCCGCCGATGGCATAGCCGGCAGGCAGCGAGGACGCCGCCAGTGCGACGCGAAACGTTCCGGGCGGGACGGCGAAGGTGAAACGCCCTTCGGCGTCGGTGGTGGTTGTGATCGGCACACCGTTCCCGGCGGCCGCTGAAACGACGAGGCCCGCGATCCCTTTGCCGGCGTCGCTGACCGCTTGCCCGTCGATCCTCGCGGCGGCCCAGACGAGACCGAAGTCGACATGCGCCGGGCCATTCGTCTGCGCGTGAGAAAGCGTGGTGAAGAATGCGCGGGGCGAGGCCGGGAGTTGCGCAACGACGCGATGGGCGCCTGGCGAGACCTTGTCGAATGCGTATGCGCCATTACGGTCAGTTCGTGCGGTCCGCTGTCCATCGAGAGTGATGGTGATGCCGGGGAGTGTCTCGGTGTTTTCGCCGCGCTCACCGCGCATTTCCGGATCGAGAAATGCGTATCCCTCGATCGTGCCGGCGCGCCGCAGGAACATGGGCAGGCCGTTGAACTGCTGGCGTACGCCGACGTCGATCGAAGTCCCGCTTTCCTGTTGCCTGCCGACCGTGGTGCGGTACCACGAGTACGAGCCATAGAGGTCGGTCGCGGCCAGGATGCGGCGGCTGTACGTGAGAGTGGCGATCTCGCTCTCGCGCGTCATTCTGATCCCCTCATCGCGGCGATAGACCGCGAGGAGCCGGAGATGATCGCTACGCGGCCCCCATCCCAGCCAGCCAAGATTGAAGCCCGCCTGAACGCGTCGCGGGGTGAGATCGACGTTTACCCCCGTAATGAACCCGAGATCGATCAGCGCGGCATTGTCGCGAAGAGCCCGCGCGACATCCTCGGGATTGCGAGCGGAAATGCCCAGGCGAAGCAGTGCCAGTTCCAGCCCCGGCGCTGCGCTGAAGATGAGATCGAGCGTCGGCGCCTGGCGCTGACGCTCGGCCCACGCGTTGGCGGTGAACCTGCCGCGGCCGGCGTGGGCATTCAAGCGAAGAGCGTCGCCATTGCGTGACGCATTGGAGTTGTGAAGCAGGCGATACGAGGCCGCGAGCCCGAATCCGTGAGCGTCATAGGAAAGACCCAGCGGCAGACCGAGCGTGCGGACCGACGCTGACGGCGTTTCGATCGACGAGCCATCGAGGCCGCCCACGAGGGCAACGCGGTCATTCAACGCATAACGGAGACCGACACTGGCGACGCCCATCGTCTGCGGAAGCGCAGCGAGGTTGAACCGATCGAACGTGCCATAAAAAGTGATCGAGAGCCGATCGCTGGCGCGGTGGCTTCCGTCGACCTCCACATGATGCCCGCGGATGTCCGCCAGTCCCAGCGTCGGGAAATCGTCAGGCTTGACGGAGAGGAATGCGCGAAAACGGCTGCGTGGCGAGGCATACCGAAGCTCACCCGCCGCGGCGATCGAGCGGCTGATGCCGACTTCTCCGCGCACGAAGAGCGTATCGCCTCGACGATGCTCCGCCGTGACCGCGCCGACGATGCCACGCCGCGCGGCGGTGCCGGCCGGTTGCGAAAAGAACCCATAGACGGATGGCGTCCAGCGCGTCGAGCCGCGGTCGATGCCGTAGCCTGCGCCCCCGGCCCAGCGTCGGTCGGCGGGGAGGAAGAAGCTGTCGTACATCGTCGAGGAGGCGTATCCGGCGTGGATCTCGAGCGGCCCCTGCCGCAGATGCACGCCACGAAGCAGCGTGTTGCTGATGGTCGTGCGCGACAGGTCGACCATGTCGTCGAGGAGCGTCCATTCGCGGCCAGGGGTCGTGTGGCGGTAGAAGATCGATGCGATCGAGTCCGCGCGCGTGCTGGACGAGAGATCGTGGATGTGCAGAACGTGAAATTCGGAGCGGCGAGTCTCGCTGCCCGTGACGACATCAACACTGTTTTGAATCCGGCCCGCGCCACTCGAGTAGCGTCCCTCGTATCGGGCCTGCGGCTCTCCAACCCTGGGGCGGTCCGCGGACCGGGTGGCGGGGGAGGCAACCGTGATCAGGAAAGACTGCGTCCCGGTGGCGGTGATGACCATCAACTGCGTGGTGCCGGCGCTGTGTCCCGTTACCGAGATCCGGCCGGGGCCGGCGATCGCCGCATCAGCGATGGCCGGATTGGTCGTGTAGGCGGCGGTTGCGCCGGCGATCTCGACGATCACCTTCTCCTGAATGCCGACCGTCGAGCTCTGCGCATCATGCGCGATGAGAAAAAAGAGAACGGCGGCGAGGAGACGTCTCACCTCACGTCGAATTCTGCGCTCGACGTCAGCGTCTTGTCGGAGAGGTCGTAGGTCACCAGCGCGCGGTAGTGCCCGGCCGGAAGATCGCCGCCGTACTCGACACGGATGTCGGACTTTTCGCCCGGCAACATGCGCCAGCCGGGAATGGTCTGCCTGCCGACCAGGCTGCCATTGGCGTCGAGAATGGCCAGCATCCCCGTGGCCACCATCGGCTCGGTGCCGCTGTTCGCCACCTGGTGCGCGGCGATAAAGTTGGAGCTCGCTGTCGGTGCCTGAACGATCAGCGGCAACGCGTCTGCGGCAATCACATCGCCGGTCAGTGCGAACGTCATGAGCGTGCCGACTGACGCCGTCATACGCAAAGGACCGTTCCCGAGCTTCGTCGTGCCCTGGCACATGATCGCGATAGCCCGTACCGACGGCCGCGGAGGGATCGTGACGGTGACGCCGATTTTGACGGTCTGGCCCGATTCCACAGTGAAGAGTCGCGGTGAGAACGCAGCGGTTGCGGCGATGCTCCCTGCCACAGTGCCCGGCTCGACGTAAACGCGCTTGCCATTCCGTACGACCGCGTCCTGAGCCTTCATCTCGAACGCCAGAGTTTGCGACGAGCCATTGGTGAACGTCAGAGTCTGCGTCGTGCTCTGCCCTGCTTCGCCGCGCAGCATGACCACTGCCGGTGAGACCGACAACGCACCGTTACCCGCTCGAAGCGTAATCGCCGGTACCAGTGCTGCGAGCAACGTCATTACGACCATCGTCTTTTTCATTCGTTCTCCTCGAATCATTGCGCCGTCACTTCCCAGTAGATCGACGCGGACAAAGGGCCTTCGGCCACTGAATCCGACACTTCGATCTCGAGCGTGTGAATGGTCATTGTGCCGACCGCGGCACGCGGGTTGACTACGATGGCCATGCTGCCGAGGGTCTGTCCGTCGATCGTTATCGATGAGCGGCCGTCCGTGGAGTTGAGTCTCGCCGTGACTGTTGCCGTTCCCCACGAGATTGCGCCGGCCCGGAGAATGCGGACTCCGAATTGACGACGCACCCTCATCGACCGCCCCGTCGATCCCGCTCGCTTGCTCACCGCGTCGGTTTCGATCCAGGCATCCGATCCAGCGGCCGTGAACACCGGGCCCTCGGCCGCCACGTGCACGAACTGAATCGAGAGCGTCGTGCTCGGAACTGCGACGGCCCTGTGCCGTGCGGCATGAGCAGGCCAAACCACGAGAGCTGCTGCAAGAGCGACAGTAGCCGTGAAGGATTTCATGATTGGTTCAAAGGGTGGATACCGAGGGGAGTTCCCCTCGGCACCCGCGCCTGCCTCACCTGAGATCAGCCGGCGATGGCGGAGAACTCAATGGTGTTGTCGATCGCCGAGGCGGTGCCCAGCGAGTCGGGAATCTCAATGCTCCATGAGTAGGTGGGTGACGTGCCCCACTGGCCGGCGGCGGTCATCGGCGTGACGGTGGCCGCGTTGAGGGTGAAGGCGTTCACCTTCCAGATCACGCCGGTGGCTGGCGCGGTGGCGAGCTTCGCATTCAGCGTGTATGCGGTACTGATGCTGTTCGCTTTCTCGACGGTCACACCGATGGACGACAGGAGCGTCCAGGTGGAGGCGGTGGTGGTTCGCGAGAAATTGGCCGGGAGCGCGCCGAACTTGCTGATGGATCCGAGGTCGGTCAATGCGGCATTGGTTCCGCCCTGTGAGAAGGTTCCGCCCGCCGATTCGATGGTCATGCTGATCGAGCTGACCACCGTGCCGGTGACCTCTAAGGTGCCTGACGCGGTGTCCTGCGCCTGCATGAACGTCGGGACTGCGAGTGCTGCAACGAGAGAACAAACCATGATGATGTTTTTCATTTTTCCTCTTTCTTTCGGGAAGGTCTTATCTCAAGGCCTGAGCCACTCTTGGCATTCAGGCTTAACCCCATCGATTGAGGCACTTGACGATTTGGGGAATCAGCGAAGAGCGCGCAAATCACGACGGGTGGCTGATTACTGAACACTCGTCGAAGGGCGGAGGTGCGGGACGCATCGACTTCGCGCGACTGGTCGTGGATTCATCGGGTTCGGCCTGCTGCTGGCCGCCGTGCCGGTCCGGGGGTTGTAGTGAGTCAGCGCTTTCGTGCGGCGCGCATTTTCTCCAGCCGACGCGGCCGAGGTCGGAGATCTTGCGCAGGCCGTCGCGCTCCGCGTCGGCTTTGCGGACGATCATCGCGAACGTGTTGTTGAAGCCGAGGAGAGGGGACCAGCGCAGGGCGCGTTTCGCGTATTCGGCGCGTACGTCGGCGGTGGGATTCTTCAGGATCGCGGAGAGCGCGGTGCCGGAGTATTCGACATAGGCGTCGATAGCGCCGGAGCGGATGGCTGAGTCGCAGACGAACGTCCCGCCCATGTTCAGGCGGCGCTCCACCTTGCAGCCCGCGCCTTCGAGCTTCTGCGCCAGCAGCTCGCCGAGGATCACCCCCAGCTTTACCGCATTCGGACAGTACTCAAAGCACTTCTCCGGATATTCGTCCCAGTAACCCGGGAGTATCGGATCTGCAGAGTTCGTAAAAACGCCGCTGCACCCAGGAATTTGAGTGTCTCGCAAGGAGGGGGGCGGTGTTCAGCGAAGTGTTCGGGAGTTGATGGAGTCCGTTCGCGCGAGCGATTGCCCCCTGAGCAGCGATGCCCCGTGGTTGGCGATGGCGGAATCGATCGTGCGATCGTACGCCGCGCAGGATGCGGCCGCGACGGCAACGCCAACCCCCGCCTCGGCGTGGCGGATGCGTCATACTTCCGGATGGGTGCGTGACTCGTATTCGCGTCACCCTTTAGGCGGAGGGGCCCCTCCTCAATTTCAACTGCCGGTCTTTCCAGCCGGTTGAGGAGGATCTATGCGTCGAATGGTTGGTTATGTGGTCGTGGTGTGTGTTTTGGTGGGTGTGTCCGGGGCGATGTACGCGGGACCTCGCGAGCCTCAGGGGCGATTCTCGAAGGTGGTCAAAAAGATCAAAGCCCTCGGCGATCTGCTGACCATCCCTGTGCCCGCTCCCAAACCGTAGTCATGCGGCAACGAAGTCTCGCTCCGGCGATTGCCGGAGCGAGACGATGTACTCGCGGACTCTCGTCGCCAGCCGTGGGGAGGCTTTCGAGAGCGAAATGGCCTCGGTGAGATAGCCGAGCGCACCGATGGCCCGCTTGTTCAGTCCCGCGACCGTGAACTCGTCGATGATCTTCCGGGTCAGGGTGTCTGCCGTGGAGGGTCTTCCGAGCAGGAGGTACCCCTCGACGATCTCCAGGCCGCAGATGCCGGCTTCCTCGACTAGCCCTTTCCGCAGAAACTCGCGGCGTACAGGTCTGAGGTGTTCGATGGCTCGCCCAGGCTGTCCCTTGCGCCCGTAGAGTCTTCCGAGGGCCGCTTCGCCTTTCAAGGCTTCCAGAGGTTGCCCGATCTGTTTACTCAGAGTGATGGCGTGCTTGATGTTCGTCTCGGCCTCATGGAAGTCTTCGAGCTCCACGGAGCAGAGACCGATGGCGCGGTGCAGTGCGGCAACGGTCTCGCGATCGATACTCTTGATTGAGGCGAACAGAAGCAGGTAGGTCTCGCGGGCTTCGCGGAACTTGCCGAGCCGCTGATAGAGAATGCCTTCAGCGAAGCCGCTGAGGAGGATGTTGCTCGTATCTCCATAATCCCGAAACAGCTCCCGAGTTTCGATGAGCAACTTCAAAGACTCGTCGAACCGGTCGAGCTCCTGGAGTGAGACCGCCAGATGAAAGCGCATGATGGCACGGTCGTGATCGAGAGCGCCCGAGAGCCGCTCCTCCGCGGTGACGAAGACCGGGAGAGCTTCCGCGTTCCTGCCAAGGAACCGGAAAGCTTTGCCCAGGTCTTTCCACGCATGGGCCTGAAGCTGACCGACGACGAGGCCGGGATACGCGTTGGGATGGAGTCCTTCGGCCACGGAGACCGCCAGTTCGGCCATCGCCAGGGCGTGTCGCGGGTCTTTTCCGAGTGCATCGGCGATGAGGTTTCCCAGCCGTTCGAGGGCGCCTGCGGTCATGAGATGAGGATGGTCCGAGAGTCCGGGCCAGTTCTCCTGGGGCGTGTTCCGCAGAAGACGCTCGACCTCCTGAGCGGCGTTGCTTCGCTCAACTTCCAAACGGCGGGCGTACACGGCAAACTCTTTGGCATGCCCGGGTGTCGGAAAGAATCGCCGAATCATCAACTTCGCTCCTTGAAGGACCGAACCGCAGCGCGGAAGGTCGCTGTGAGCCACGCGGGAGGATCAACAACAGGGATGCGCATGGTCAGCGAGGCGTAAAGGGTGTTCTCGATCAGCTCGTGGGCGTCGTGATCGGCCAGTCCCAATTCCTCAGCGATGGCGGCCAATATCGCATAGTCGCGCTCATAGGCGGCGACGATCTCGTCCTGTTCCGAATCAGGAATCATGCGAGGACACTACCACCGGGAAGTGTGGCAGTAAATACGGGCCGTAAAGGTGTCTACAATGAGGCGGTCGGCCGGTTTTCTTCGTATGAAGAGTCGATAAGAGTCTGCGGCAACGTAGCGCGAGGTGGAGCGGCGGGCTTTAGCTCGCCGCCGTCCCGGGAGCCGCGGCGGGCTAAAGCCCGCCGCTCCACGCGTCTGCGTTTTGACGATCGTCGCGGGATGGCTGGGCATCGGCCGTGGCGGCGCGCTCGCGCTGACGTACGGTCGGCAAAAGCAAAGTGACTTCCTGCGTCACGTTGTTGGTGACGCTGATCATGCCCAAGATCTTGAAGCTACCGTGGCGCTCGACGGTCACTCGCGCCACTCCATGATTCGCGAGTGCCGGGGCAGAGTGCCGAGATCGGATAATGCGTGAGCGCAGCGTCAGCGCGTGAGCATGTCGAAGGCGGCACGGTAGCGGCGGCTGCCGGCGACCTTCGTGCCGTCGCGCAGCACGGCGACGAAGTCGCCGTTGAACATCGGCTGCAGCTCGCGGACGCGATCGGCGTTGACGATCGACGAGCGGGAGACGCGGACGAAGCGCGCGGGATCGAGCCGCGCCTCGAGACCGGCCATCGTCTCGCGCACGTGCATGCTCGTCGTAAGCGGTGACGAAGATGACCGCGGGCATTCGCGCGACACCGATCGCTTCGATGACGTCGAAGCCGCCGACCTCGGGCATCTGGATGTCGAGAAAGACGAGATCGGGTGCCAGCGCCGTGATTGCGTCGATCGCTGCCGCTCCATCACCGCATTCGCCGATGACCTCGAGGTCGGCTTCGCCCCGCAGCTGCTGGCGGATGCCGCACCGCGCGATCGGCTCGTCGTCGACGACGAAAAGTGAAGGCCTGACCATCCCTTTTGACTCAAACGAAGTCTTACGCAGCATCAAGTGCGGCAGCCTGCTGGCGGTACGGGAGCACCGTCGTGATGGCGAATCCGTTTTCTCGCGGGGCAATATGGAAAGAAAATCCATCGCCATACATCTGCGCCAGGCGCGCGCGTGTATTGGAGAGCCCGAGCCCCTCGCGCGCCGGCACCTGTGTCTGAATCGCCCGTCCATTGTCATCCACGGTAATGTGAACGTTGCCGTTGCGGACCTTCGCGTGTACGGAGACGCGCCCGCCCGTCTCTGGCAGGAGGCCGTGGCGGAGAGCGTTCTCGACCAGCGGCTGCAGCAGGAAGCTCGGTACGAGCGCAGCTTGCGCGTCGTCGCTCGCCTCGATGACGAGCTCCGCACGTCCTTCGAAGCGAATGTTCTCGATTGCCACGTAGGCAGCGAGGGAATCCAGCTCCGCACTGAGCGGCACCTCCTCCCGGTCTGAACGCTCGAGCACGCGCACGACGAAGTGCCGCAGTTCCGCGGTCATTCGTTGCGCGGTGGAGGCGTCGTCCTCGAGGAGCGCGGCAACGGAGTTCAACGAGTTGAATAAGAAGTGCGGGTTCAGCTGCAAGCGAAGCAGTGTCGCACGCGTCCGCAGCATCGCGGTTTCCAGTTCAGCCACCCTCGCCGCCGCGGCGGCCGCGGCGCGGTAGCGCGAATGCGCCAGTGTGGCCAGCGCGATGCCGAGGAAGAAAATCGAATCGAATGGACCGAACATGGCACGGTCCGGGTCGCGGGGAAACCCGATGGCTCGCCACAGGCTCACCAGTGTTCCGCCCCACAACCACGTAACGGCTTCCGCAAAGATGACGAGCGGCCACACGCGTTGCACCCGCCTGCCCAGCCATACCATCGCCAGGGTTACGGGAAAGAACTCGACTGCCATCGTGGCAGCCCACAGCACCGGAGCCCACGACAGCGGTTGATTCCTCAACACGGCAAACAGCGCCTGCATGACGCTCCACAAGAGCTCATACGCGGGAAGGATGCTGAACAGGAGCAGGAGCCGGAGCGGGAGCGACCATTGCCGAGTTGCCGGCGCAAGCTCCTCTTCCCATTCAGCTTCGTCCTGCGCAACCTCATCGATCGCTGCATGGACACTGGCGACGTTCAGCGACTCGCGAAGCGAAGCGGCGAACTCCTCGATGAGGACTTCGGCGCGGTCGGCGTCGAGCGCGATGGCTCGCTCGATCTGGAGGAGCCGCTCGCTGACGACGTGGGCTGGTAATTCGAGGCTCAGGCGATCCAGGGCCGCCTGCGCCAGCGACCGTTCCAGCGCGAGCCGTTCCTGGTCTCGCCGTGCTGACGCTCGCAGGTAGAGAGACATCTGCGTGGCGACCACCGTCACGCCATAGACGAGGAAATCCATCAACATGTGTGGCGGGATCCACCACAGCAAAATGGTCAGCAGCGATGGTCCGGGGGAAGGCGGGGGGCCTCGAACGATTACGAATGTGACAACGTAAACGGCAAAGTGCACGGCATGGAACGCGAGAGCCCCGACCAGATGGACGCCGATGAATCGCCACCTCTGGCGGCGCCGATACGGGACGGCGGTCGCCAGGCGAACCACCAGCGGGGCAAGGACGACCCACTCCGCCCAACCGAACGCCAGCCAGGCGAGGCTGGGCGGCAGATCCATACCGAATGCAAGTCGCACCAGTACCTCGAGCAGCAGCAGCGAGAGGCCGGCGATGACGGCTACGTATCTCACTGCGGCGAGCCGTCCAGGCGCTCGCGATACGCGCGCGACATCTGCAGTTGCGTTCCGTCGTGCAGTACGACGATGTGATCGCCGTGCGATGCGGGGCGGGTGTCGCGTACGCGCTGCACGTTGACGATGGTCGTGCGATGGATGCGTACGAACTCTGTCGGGTCGAGCTTCTGCTCCAGGCCATGCATCGTCTGTCGCAGCAGAAAGCGCTCACTGCCGACGTGGAGGCGCACGTAGTTGCCGGCAGATTCGAACCAGTCGATCTGCTCGACCGGGACGACCCGCACGCGTCCTTTGGACTTCACCGCCACGTGCTGCATGAAGGCGGTCCGCTGCTGGACACGCTCGAGAAACGCGGTCAGCGACGGCTTCGACCTCGCCGCGACGAGCTCCCGCACGCGCGTCAGCGCCAGCCGAAGCGGCTCTCTCTCGACCGGCTTGAGAAGGTACTGCACGGCCGCCGCGCGAAACGCCTCGAGCGCGTACTGCTGATAGGCCGTGACAAAAACGATCAGCGGTCGCGACTCCTCGGGCATGCGTCGTACGACCTCGAAGCCGTCCATCCGCGGCATCTGCACGTCGAGCAACATGACTTGCGGCCGCTGTTCATCGACGATGCCCAACGCTGCCTCGCCGTCCGCCGCTTCGCCAACGACTGTCACGTCGGACGCGGCGTGCAGGAGCCTGCGCATCCTCTTCCGCGCGAGCGGCTCGTCGTCAACGATCAGCGCGGTAATCGCCACAGACGCTGATTGTGGTGCATGGGGAATGACCGTTCAAGACGTCTGGTCAGCGACGGGCCAATGGCACGGTCCATCTAGTCACAATGTCATCACAAAGCCGTACTCCGAGCAGAGGCCGCAGTCACAATTCGCCGCATGACCCGACGCTATGCCGCTCTCGGTTTGCTCATGCTGCTCACACTGGCCTTCACTCCGCTCGCCGCGCAGACGACCGCGGGAGATCTCATCTGGCAGCCCGGTGAAGCACTTGCCTCCGGGCCGCTCACGTACATCGACTTCAACCGGCCGGTGACCATGGACGGAACGGTCACGGAGGTCACGCTTCGCTGGGTCAGCAATGCGCCATGCAGCGAGCAAATCAAGTTCCGCTTCTTCCGCCCCGGCGCTGGCGGGCCGCTGGGCGTGCTCGAACTGGTCGGCACAGCCGGGCCGTTCACCTCGGCCAACCCGGCAGCACCGGGCGTGTTCCCGGACAACAATGTGATCAGGCTCTCGTTTCCGGCCATCGCGGTCAAGCGCGGCGACGTTCTGGCGGTGACACAGATGAAGCCTGGTTGTGGTGGTGCCGGCGTGGTGAGCGGCCGCCCCGACGACGTCCTCTACGAGACCACCGCTGACTTCAACGGCGGCGCGCTGAGCGCGAGCAACACCATCGCCCGTACCGGCTTCAGGTTGAACGCTGCCGCACATACAAGTGCATTCCGCCATGTCGGCGTCATACCCGCCGCTGGCTCCGTCGCCGGCGCCTTCGGCTCCTTCTTCCGGACGGAGATGACGATCGCCAACCCCAGCCCGTTTGGGATGGGCGTAAGGCTCATCTATCACCCAGCCGGCCGGAGCGCCGAGCCGGGCGATCCGGCGAGGAACTTCCTCCTCGTCGGGAACGAAACCCGGACCTTCACCGATATCGTCGAAACCATGGGACAGACGGGCCTCGGCTCGTTCGACGTGCTGACCACCGGCTTCACGCCCGTGATCACCACGCGCGTCTATAACGACGCCGGCACCGCCGGGACGTCCGGGTTCACGGAAGAGGTGGTCACACCCTACGAGGCGATCAAGAGCGGTGCATACGCCGACTTTACGATCCCGGCCGATCTGACGAACTACCGCGTCAACGTGGGCATCCGCACCCTCGGCGAGTCCACGACGTTCCTGGTGACAGTCTCCGACGCCACCGGCGCGTTGGTGGGCAACACAGCCGAGCGCACGGTCCCCGCCAATTACTTCGAGCAGATCCCGCTGAGCATGTTCCTCGCCGGCGTCACGCCGCCCGCCGGCGGTCTCGCCCGCATCCACGTCACCAGCGGCGGATCGGCAGTCTTCTATACGGCCACGACCGACAACCGCACCAACGACGGCAGCCTGAAGATGCTCACCATGCGCTGATGACGGCGAACGCGCGTCACGCCGGCAGGCGGGCGCGCGTTCGCTCCAGCGCGAGGATGCTCCGCAGTTTCCGGCGCCGCGATATGAGAGACCTTCCAATGACTCGAGCACTCGTCGTCCTGGTTCTGATTCTCGGACAAGTTCCTGTCGCCGTCGCGCGCAAGCGAGCGGTGGGGCATCGGTCAGCGCCGACACCGGCGCCGACCGGCAACCTCGGCGAGCCGGTTCGCGGTCTGACCGCGGCGCAGCTCGAGGCCTGGCTGGCCGCCCGCAACGAGTTCAACGAAGACAAAGACGTCGCCGGCGGCCTGGGGCCGATCTTCAACGACGTCTCCTGTCTCCGCTGCCACAGCGTTCCGGTCGCGGGCGGTTCGAATCCGCGTAGCGTGACGCTGTTCGGCAGGACGACGAACGGCGTCTTCAATCCACTGACGGTGCTCGGCGGGTCCGTGCTGCAGGAGCACGCGCTCGGTCCTGAGCAGGGGATGCCTCCGTTCCAACGCGAGCTCGTCTCCGCGCAGGCGACGATCGTCACGCAGCGTCGCACCACACCGCTCTTCGGCCTCGGTTTCGTCGACGCTACGCCCGACGCGACGTTCATCGCTCTCGCCGCGCAGCAGGCGGCGCGCACTCCCGCCACGGCAGGCCGTGTCGCGTTCGTGATGAACTTCCTCACAGGCTCGCGCACCGTCGGCAAGTTCGGCTGGAAAGCGCAGGTGCCGTCGCTGTTCCAGTTCGCGGGCGACGCGTCCCTGAACGAGATGGGCATCACCAGTCCCGAGTTCCCGAACGAGAACTGTGCGAACGGCAACTGCAGCGACCTCGCGCGCAATCCCGCGCCGGGCCTGAACGACTCCGGCGACGGTGTGCGCCAACTGACCGACTTCATGCTCATGCTCGGCGCTCCGCCGCGCGGCCTGATCATTCCCGACGTCACCGCCGGTGAGCAGGTGTTCCAGCAGCTCGGCTGCAATGAGTGCCACGTCCCGAATCTGACCACCGGCCCGCATCCGATCGCCGCGCTGTCGAACAAGATCTACTCGCCGTACTCCGACTTCCTGCTGCACGACATGGGCGCGCTCGGCGACGGCATCGTGCAGGGGGAAGCGAGCGGTCGCGAGTTCCGCACGACGCCGCTGTGGGGGTTGCGCGCGCAGACCAGGTTCCTGCACGACGGCCGCGCGAACAACATCAATGATGCGATCACGGCGCACGACGGGCAGGCGCGCACGTCGCGCGAGGCCTACCAACAGCTCGACCCGCAGGCGCGGGCGAGACTGGTGGTCTTCCTCAACTCGTTGTAGCGGTCACAAAGTTAGGGTACGTGACGGCAACGTCGCGTCTCTCCAGCGCCACCAGGGGGCAACCAATGGCTCGAGCACTCCTCATCCTGTTTCTCATTCTCGGACACATTCCTGTCGCCGCGGGCCCGCGCAGGCGAGCCGTGCGGCATCCGGGCGCGCCGGAGGCCCTCACAACAGCGGCACGTCAGGCCGCCGAGGCTGCGATCGCGGCCGGCGTTCCGGCGGTTCAGATCGCGGTCTCCCACGGCGGTAACGTCATCTACTCAGGGACATTCGGTATGAGCGATCGCGAGACGGCGACTGCCGCAACGCCGCGCTCGGTGATGCAGATCGGCTCGATCACGAAGCAATTCACAGCAGCGGCGATTCTCCGCCTGGCCGAGCGCGGCGCCCTGTCCGTCGATGATCGCATCGAGAAGTTCGTACCCGAGTTCGATCCCCGAGGAAGGACCATCACACTGCGGCACCTCATGCAGCACAGATCGGGACTTCCGCGCGACTGGTACAAGACGGGCGAGCCGTTCCCGTTCGACAGGTACTTCTCGGTCATCCCCCGCCAGGCGGTCATTGCGGGAATCAACGCGCAACCGTTCGATTTCGCACCTGGCAGCAACTGGAGCTACAGCAACGCTGGCTACATGCTGCTTGGCTATGCGATCGAATCGATCACGGGCACGGAGTACGCCGAGTTCTTCCATAGTGAGTTCGCGTTGCCGCTCGGGCTCATCGACACAGGCGTGTGCGGAACGTTCAACCTGCCACGGCCTGACGGTTACGGCCTGTTCGGAGGGAACGCGGTGCGACTGCCGGCAGTGCACCCATCGGGTTTGGTCTCCTCGGGTTCGCTATGCTCCACCGCATCCGATCTCACGCGCTGGGCGCACCTCCTCGCAACCGGCCACGTCATGCTGCCTGCCTCGTACGCGAGAATGACGACCCCCGCCTCTCCGTTCGTTGCCTATGGGTTCGGCGTGGGTTTGAACGACATCCTGGGACAGCCGGCTGTGTCCCATAACGGCGGCATCGATGGCTACCTGAGTTATCTCTTTTATTTCCCTCAGCGGGACATAGCCGTCGCGGTCATCACGAATGCCTGGCCCGTCCCAAATGACCACGCGCACGTCATCGCGATGGCCGTGGCGAGCGCTGCGCTCGGCGCACTGTAGGGCTCGGCCTCCTCATCACCAAAACGTCGCACCCGCGACGCGCCACAAACTCGTGGGCGCAGCGTCAGCGCGTGAGCCTGTCGAAGGCCGCACGGTAGCGGCGGCTGCCGGCGACCTTCGTGCCGTCGCGCAGCATGACGACGAAGTCGCCGTTGAACATCGGCTGCAGCTCGCGGACGCGAGCGGCGTTGACGATCGACGAGCGTGAGACGCGGACGAAGCGCGCGGGATCGAGCCGCGCCTCGAGACTGGCCATCGTCTCGCGCACGAGATGATGGCGCGCTCCGCTGTGCACCTCGACGTAGTTGCCCGCCGCTTCGAGTCGATCGACCTCGTCGACGTCGACGAGAATCACCCGTCCGTCGCCCTTGATGGCGAGCCGCTTCGCGTAGTCGTACGCCGGGCGTCCGAGCTCCCCGAGCGCGGCCGCGATCCGTCTGTCGAGCTGCCCCGGCCCGTCCGCCAGTCGCCGCCGTGCGCGCTCGACCGCGGTGCGGAAGCGATGCCGGTCGATCGGCTTGAGCACGTAGTCGACCGCATGCACGTCGAACGCGCGAAGTGCATGCTCGTCGTAGGCGGTGACGAAGATGACCGCGGGCATTCGCGCGATACCGATCGCTTCGACGACGTCGAAGCCGCCGACCTCGGGCATCTGAATGTCGAGAAAGACGAGATCGGGTGCGAGCCCCGTGATGGCGTCGATCGCCGCCGCTCCATCACCGCATTCGCCGATGACCTCGAGGTCGGCTTCGCCCCGCAGTTGCTGGTTGATGCCGCGCCGCGCGATCGGCTCGTCGTCGACGATGAGCACGCGAATCACGCCGGGATCTCCAGCGAGACGATCGTTCCGCCGTCGCGGTGACTGGCGAGAGTGAACGTATGACGCGCACCGTACTGCTGCTGCAATCGTGCGCGTGTGTTCGACAGACCGATGCCGTCGCGCGCACCGGCCGCGACCCCCGGCCCGTCGTCGCGCACGGTCAGCTGCAGCCGGCCGTTCCGTCGCGCGGCAGCGATCTCGATCCGTCCCGCGGCGATGCGCCGCGCGATGCCATGACGGACCGCGTTCTCGACGAGCGGCTGGAGGATGAGCGGAGGCACGGGCGCGTCGAGCGCGTCGCCGGCGACGTCGACGCGCCAGGCAAAGCGGTTGGAGAAGCGGACGCGCTCGATCTCCAGATACGCTTCGACGAGCTCCAGCTCCTCGCGCAGCGGAACTTCGTGCTTCGCGGAGCTGTCGAGCGTTTTCCTGAGCAGTGCGCTCAGGCGCACGAGCACGTCGTCCGCGGCGTCGGCGTCCTCGCGCATCAACACGGACACCGTGTTGAGCGCGTTGAACAGGAAGTGCGGCTGCAGCTGCGCCTTGAGCGCGAGCAGCCGCGCTTCGGCGAACTGCCCTTCGAGACGCGAGAGCCGTGTGGTCTCGGCCACGATGACCAGCAGCCAGTAGGCAGGAAGGTCGAGCAGGAACGTCGATCCGAGGAGCCGGAGGAAGGTGGCGCTCCAGGAGCCGGCGGCGCTCGTCGCTCCGACCAGCGGAGCGACGAGCGCGAAGAACGCGAGGTTGAGCAGCACGGCGACGACACTTCCGGCTCCATGCACGAGCAGGCTGCGCAGCGCCCGTGCTCGGCCGAACGGGTATCGCGCGGTGAGACGCAGAATGGCCGGCGTGAGGAGCGCCCAGATCCAGGCCCACGCGAGCCAGATCGCGAGCGGGCGCACCCAGCCGGTCGGCTCGCCGCGCATCGCCGCCGAGACGTGCGCCTGCGCGGCGAGCAGCACGCCGCAGAGCGTCCAGCCTGCAGCGATGATCAGCGCCCGTCGCATGGTGTTCACCTTAGTACAGCGCCCCGGGAAAAGGTGTCCAGCATTTGCGAGCGCCGGCCGGCCAGCTGCGAGGCGCCGCGACGAGGCGATGCGGGGCCATCGGAGAGGAGCGGCAACGAAGCAGATGGCCGGCCGCCGCCGCAAAGGCTGGACACCTTTTCCCGGGGCGCTGTACTTAGCGCAGGCCGAGCTGCTTCAGCAGGCCGAGCGTATTGGCCGAGGTCCACTCCTCGGCGATCTTGCCATCCACGAAGCGGAAGACCGCCGTGCCGCTCACCTGCACCTTCCGGCCGGTCGCCGGGATGCCGTTCCCCGTTCCGGTGTTCGTGCCGCGCGCAGTCCAGCGGACGGCGACGAGATCGCGCTCGGCGACGATGAGATCGACGTTCACGGCGAGGTCGGGAAATGCGGAGCGCCATCCCTTCGCCTCCTTCATGCCGTCTTCGTGAGTGAACGTCGTCGAGCCGCCGTGTCCGACGAAGTCGTCCGTGTACGGCACCGTGAAGATCCCACGGCTCAGCCCTTCTTCGTAAACCCGTTTCGCCACCGCCTTGTTGATCGCGGTCTCGTCCGCGGTGCACGGCAGCATTGTCATGAGAGCCAACAGCATCATTGCAAACAGTTTCATCACTTCTCCTTTCGCGGCGCATCGTGCCCCGCAGCGTCCGGATCGGGCGACGAACTTGTGACGAGCGGAATCATCGGCGTGACGAGCGGGTGGAATTCCGCGCGGTAGGAGTAGGCGCGCTACGCAAACGCGGGGGCAGTTTCGCGCGCAGTTCTCGTTCACGGCGGCCCAGGCCGTAGACTCTCTCCATGGCCAGAAAACGAGAGAGAGTGGCGATGACGGCCAAAAACACCTGGATCCTCACGAAAGCCGCCGCATCGTCGTGGGTCGACGATTACGCACAGAGCATGGGGGCGGCACTGGCGTATTACACGATGCTCTCCATCGCGCCATTCCTCTGGATCGTGCTCTCGCTGGCAGGGATGATCTTCGGTGTCGAGGCAGCGCACGGAGAGATCGCCGCGCAGTTGCAGGGGCTGATGGGTGAGGAGGGAGCTGCGGCGGTGCAAAAACTGCTCGAGAGCGCGAGCAAGCCGGCCGAAAGCGTTGCCGCCGCTGTGGCTGGCCTCGTCCTGCTGCTGCTCGGAGCCACCTCGGTCTTCGCCGAATTGCAGGATTCGCTCGATCGGATCTGGCGTGCTCCGAAGCGGCCCGGCATGGGAATCTGGAGCCTGCTGCATACCCGCCTCCTGTCGTTCGGAACGATCGCCGGCATCAGTTTTCTGCTGATGGTGTCGCTCGTGTTCAGCGCCGGTCTGGCGGCGTTCGGAAAGATGTGGGGACCGCGCTTTTCCGACTGGCAGTCCCTGGTCGGCGCCGTCAACGTCGTCGCCAGCTATATCCTGGCCACGACGGTCTTCGCGATGATCTACAAGGTGATGCCGCGGGTAAGGGTCGCCTGGACGGACGTCTTCATCGGTGCGACCGTGACCGGCCTGCTGTTCACGATCGGTAAATCGCTCATCGGGCTCTACATCGGCAGGAGCGGCCTGACGTCGGCGTTCGGCGCGGCCGGCTCGCTGGTCATGGCCATGGTCTGGGTCTACTACTCCGCGCAGATCTTCCTCCTGGGCGCGGAGTTCACCTGGGCCTACGCCCTGACCTTCGGCTCCCGCAAGGAACAGAAACTCCCGCCCGCCGCACCACCCATCCCGAGCAAGACCGCGGACAAGAAGCCGGATGCGAACATGGTCGAGGCGAAGGAGGCGGCGATCGTCGCGACGGAATCCGCTGCGGCCGACGCTGCGGATAAGGAGCAATCGTCCCAGGTCCGCTGAGCCCGTTCCAGTCGCTCAACAAGCACTGCGCGAGTCGCGAGCGTCACGCGCGGAGAAAGATGGGCAGCGGAGGCACCCGCTATTTTCTCACCGCCCGACGACGCGGCCGGTCGTCGTCATAGATCGTCAACGCGGTCAGGCTGTTGGTGCCGAGGACGGAGCCGCCGGTCGGACTCGCCAGCGTGATGATGACGGTCTTCGCGTCGCCGGTTACCGCGTTGTTGAAGACCGGAACCGTAAACGTCTTGCTGGCGGCATCACCATCAATCCAGCTCAAGACACCGCTCACACTCTGATAGTCGGTCCCGTCTACAGCGGTGCCGCCCGTGACGGCATACGCCACGCTCACCGCGCCGTCGGAGCCGTCGGTTCGCAGCACCTCGATGGTGGCGCTGCCGTCGCGCTCCAGGACGCTGAACGCCGGTGATGAAAAGGACAGCGTTCCAGGTACGGGATCCGCCAATCCGACCGCTGGCCGGTACACCTGGTGAAGAGTGCTGCCGGAGCTGCCCCCGATCCCGATGCCGCCACCGGTCACCCAGATCAGACCGTCCACGAAGGCTGAGCCGACAATGCCATGAACCGGGATCTGCATGTTGGGCAGCTCTGTCCATGTGTTGGTCTGAGGGTTGTAGTAGTCATGGTCGGGGAACATGCCGGCCGGCCCCTCGCCGCCCCAGATGTGGAACAAACCGCGGGCCATGACCCCGTTCATGCCGCTGCTGGCGCGCAGCATGGGGGCGGCGGTCGTCCAGGTCCGCGTTTGCGGGTCAAAAACTTCGTGCACGGTCGTCATGAGGGGCGACAATCCATTGCCTTGCCGCCCGCCGACGTAGTGGATGCGGCCGTTGATCGCGGCGCCGGTGAAGTGGTTGCGCTGCGTGGGCAGGTTCGGCAGCACCTCCCAGGTATCGGCCGCCGGGTCGTAGACGGCGAAGTCGGCTCCGCGCGGCAATCGTCCACCGGCGACATAGATCCTGCCGTCGTGCGCGACGGCAACGCCGGAGCTGCGCGCCGTGGGCATCGGCGCCTTCGTGACCCATTCACCGACCGCGGGATCGAGCTCGTAGACCGTGTTCACGTAGCTGTCAGTGCCCGGGGGGTCATCGGCGTTCCTCTGGCCGCCGATGAGGTAGATCTTCCCGTTCACGCTGGCTGCCATCCCGTGGTTGTTCGGCAGCGGGAGCTGTGGACCGAAGGCCCAGGTGTCAGTGGCGATGTCGTAGACCTGGACCGTACGGGCGGTCACCCGATTCGGCGGATAGCCGCCCATGAGGTAGAGCTTGCCGTTCGCTTCCGCGAGCGCCAACTCGGAGAGGGGCACGAGCGTCGAGGCCCGCGTCCCCCATTGGCCGGGAGCCGGCTGCTGCGCGGTCGCCGTCGAGGCGAGGCCGAGCAGGGCCAGGCACGGAGCGATGCGGACGAGAAGCTTCGCAGCGCGAGATGTACGAGAACCCAGCGCAACGACGCGCCGGCAATGAGCAGCAACGGCGCTGGTGACGTCGATCGAGACAGCAGCAAACATGTTGGTGAAACTGGCCATCGTGCGCATGGAAGGTCTGCCTCGTGAGCGGTCGTTGTTGAATTTTCGACCGCATTGTAAATGCGGCAAATGTGGTCACCAGTCACAAAGCAGACACGGAGCAGGCGAGCCGCCACCGGGCCGGTTGCGAACGAAGAGTTGCACCCCGGAGGGGGTGCCGGGGGATCGATGCCATCGACGCACCTCTCTCGTGGGCACTGCGAGGACGCGACCTGCCAGGGTCGTGGGGGAGGGCGGATCTTGCCCGGTGGCGGCGTACCTTCGGCACTTGCCACCGGCTCATTTACGACACGCCTCCGGCGTGCAACCCGAATCCGGTTCCCGAATGTTTTCACAGGATGAGACTCATTGGCGCGTACCGCGACACGTCAGTGTTGGTTATGCGATACCCCAAATCCAATGCGCGTATCCACGGCGAACGTCATCGTCATCGGCATGGTTCCGGAGTCCTATCGGATGCAGCGACCGCAGTACGGCGTGCCGGGTCGTTGAGACGCGCGCGGGGGCCGCGGCGGGCTGAAGCCCGCCGCTCCACGCGTCATGCGTTTTCGACGATAGCGGCAAAGGCGTCAGGCGGACGATAACGGTGCGCGGGCTGAGACGGGGCTCGCAGCTGAGATCGACCTGGCGGATAACGCGAGCGCGATCGCGTAGCCGAGAATCGGGGAGACGCCGTAGCCCATCAGGGGGACGGGGAACGTGCCCCAGGCAGGGGCTAGCGTCACCATGGCCACATACACGCCCAGAGCCAGGGAGAGGCTGTGGCGATGCTGTGTCCACGCGAGCAAGTACGGGATCGGTAGGAGGAGAAGGGCTGCCGTGGCCAGGATTGCCCATACAGCGCCTTTCGCGCTGACGACCTCGAATATGCCTTCGACATGGCGGACAGGCTTCAATGGGTCGAGGCGAACGAGCGAGACGATCGAGCATGCCATCAACGCAACGAGGCCGCCTGCAAGCTTGCGCGGTTCGAATTTCAGATTGTGAAAAAGAATGACTGCGCAAGCTGCCGCAAAACTGCATGCCTGTGAGGCGTCCGGTTGTAGAGCAAAGAGGATCGCGGTCGCTGCCGCGGTGACGATCATGAGCGGCCGGCCTGGCGCTGTTGCCACACAGGCGATGATCACTGGCGCGACGATCGCGGCTGCGTGCAGCCCGAAACTGCCGAAAAACACCCATCGGTGAACGCCGTCCACGCCATTCGACGCAAGTGTCCAGAGAATGGCCGCAATGCTGCTGATGGTCATCACATACCAGGCCGGCCGGCTCACTGGCCAGGCCGGGTACCTGATCACGGCGAAGATCAGCAGTCCGGCGACGCCCGCGGCGAGATTCATCGACCAGGCGCTCGTGGGCACGTCGAGCTCTCTCATGGTGAGCACGCCCAGGATCAGTGCCGGGATCGGGGCGCAAAGAGGCAGCGAGAAAGAGAGCCGGGGCCGCCGAACATTCATTCCGGTAAAGTATAGCGAGCCATGGGGTTACGACCGCCGCCGAGCTGGCGCGTAAGAAGCAGGGGCCGGTAGCGATGAACGTACCGGTGACGGAGCAAACGGAGCGGCGCGAGGCGGGGCCGGGCATCAGCGAGCGCATTCTCGTGAGCGCGCCGAGCGGCGACGATGCGGCGTTGATTGCCGAAGTGCTCGGCCGCGAAGGTGGCGAGGTGGTGCGGCTCGGCGATTATTCATCGCCGCACTCAGCGCTGGCGCGCGAGTGGGAGCGGGGGGCGGGCGCACTCGTGATCGCGACCGAGGCGCTGAACGACCCGGACTGCTGCCGCTCGCTCCGCGAGCTCCTCGATGCGCAGGAGCCGTGGTCGGAAATCCCGGTTGTGCTGCTCGGCGGCGGCGCGGAAGACGAAGAGCCGCGTGTTGCCGAACTGCTGGGCAATCGCGCGCAGTTGCTCATCCTCGAGCGGCCGCTGGGGATCGCCACGTTCGTGAGCGCGATCGAGTCGGCGCTGCGCAGCCGGCGCCGGCAGTACGAGGTCAAGCGGCTCCTCGACGAGCTGGCCCGTTCGGCGGCGTCCATTGCCCTCGCGCACGAACAGGCGGACCGCGCCAAGGACGAGTTTCTGGCCACGCTGGCGCACGAGCTGCGCTCGCCGATGACGGCGATTCAAGGCTGGATCCGGATGCTCAAGGCGGGCGATCTCGCCGCGCCCGAGGCTACGGAGGCTCTGTCGATGATCGAGGCCAGCACGAAAGTGCAGGCTCACATCGTCGAAGATCTCATGGACGTCTCGCGCATTCTGGCCGGCAAGATGAAGATCGACCCGGCCGTCACTCTGCTGGCGCCGGTGGTGACGAACGTCGTGGCGACATTTCGTCCGGCGGCGGCGCTGAACGGCATTCACCTCACCTCGGCGATCGCGGAGGAGCCAATCTCCGTGTTCGCCGACGACTCACGGCTTCAGCAGGTCGGCTGGAACCTCCTCTCGAACGCGATCAAGTTCACGCCGCGCGGCGGCTCGGTCGACGTCAGCCTCACGCGTGAGCCGCCGTACGCCGTGATGCGCATCCGCGATACGGGGGAGGGCATCTCCCCCGAACTGCTGCCGCACGTCTTCGACCGCTATCGTCAGGAGGAAGGCTCGGGCGGGAAGCCGCACCAGGGCCTCGGCCTCGGACTGGCCATCGTCCGGCATCTCGTCGAGAGTCATGGGGGCTCGATCCGCGCGCTGAGCGAAGGCCGCGGAAAGGGAGCGGAGTTCGTGGTCACGCTTCCGCTGCGCGAAGAGTGACGGACGTCAGCGCTCCGGTTCCGGCTCCCGTGCCGGAGCCTCGGCCGCCTGCATGCCCGAGAGGATTCCGCGGAACTCCTTCAGCACCGGACCGACCCGCACCCCCTCGGAGGTGAGGCGATACTCGCGCACGGTCTGCTCGTGTGCGCTGGTGCGCTTCTTGAGCATCGAGATGGCCCGCCCGAACGCGCCGCGCGACTCGTAGTAGCGCAACAGGATGACCGAGTCGGCGAGATAGCTGACATCGACCGGAGAGGAGATCTGTCCGAGCGCGCCGTGTTGCGAGACGATGACGATGGTGGTCACGGCGGCGTCGGTCAGATAGCTGAGCAGCTCGTGCAGATGCAGGGTCAGGAAGTGCTCTTCCGGCATCGCGTTGAAGTAGCCGTTCAGGCTGTCGATGATGACCATGGTGCTGCCGTGCGTCTCCACCGAGGTGCGCACCGCGTACGCGAACTCGCCGGCCGACATCTCCGCGGGATCGATCTGCTGAACCGAAAGATGTCCCGCCTCGATGGCCGGACTGAGATTGAAGCCGAGCGACGCGGCGCGCTTGAGGAACACGGTCCGGTGCTCTTCGAAGATGAAGAACGACACGCGATCGCCGCCGGCGACGGCGGAGGCGGCGAACTGCATCGCCAGCGACGATTTGCCGACGCCTGCAGGTCCCATGATCATCGTCGCGGACCCGCGATCCAGTCCGCCGCCGACCAGTGCGTCGATCTCGGCGATGCCGCTCGGAATGACGCCTTCCTCGCGGCTCACCATATGCTGGCCGGCGCTGAGGCGCGGGAAGACGACGAGGCCGCCTTTGGCGATGGCGAAGTCGTGGGAGCCGCCGCGAAAGGAGATGCCGCGCATCTTGACGACTTCGAGAGTGCGCCTGGTGTTGCCGTACATCGGCGAGGAGACCGCCAGCCGGACGACGCCTTCGGCGAGCCCCTGCACCTCCGCTTCGCGCGCCGACGCGGTGCGATCGTCGAGCACGAGCGCGGTGATCTGCCGGTCGCGGAAAAAGTCTTTCAGCGTCAGGATCTGCTTGCGGTAGCGCAGTGCGCTGTCGGCGAGCAGCCGGATCTCGACGAGCGAGTCGATGACCACGCGGTCAGGCTGCCGTTCTTCGATCGCGGCGAGGATGGCCTGGACCGTTCTGGCCAATTCGACCTCCGAGGGACGAAAGACGGTCGTCTCGGCCGCGGCGGCGGGACGGAATTGCTCGTAGATGTCGACCGCCGCGATGTCCCAGCCATGCGACCGGGCCACACGCTCCAGATCGCGCCTGGAGGCGGACAGTGTCACGTACAGCGCTTTTTCGCCGCGGCGGACGCCTTCGAGAAGGTACTGAAATGCGAGCGTGGTCTTCCCCGCGCCCGGGTCTCCCTGGACCAGGTACATCTGGTGCGGCGGCAATCCGCCGCGGAGGATTTCATCGAGACCGGCAATGCCGGTGGGCGCGAGCTCGTCAGACATGCATTCACTCATTCCGAGCACACGAGTGCGCTCCACGCATCCCCGGTGCAACCCTCGGGCCCCGGCCGCTCACGCGCATCGGGAGCGGCGGCGGGCTGAAGCCCGCCGCTCCACGCGTCTGGCGTTTCGACGATCGTCGCGAATGAAACCAGTGCTCTCCCTTCGCGATACGCCTGGCTCTGACTGGTGAATCCTTTGCATTGGCCGGGGGGTTGGCCAACCCTTCGGAACGTCTCAGAGACTTTGTGCGGCAACGCCTTTCGTCGGTCGACCAGATCGAGATCGTGCTGCTGCTCATGCGCGATCCCGCACGCGGATGGACCGCTCCCGAGGTCGCGGCAGCGGTGGGGACCCCTCAGGAGTCGGCGGCCATGCGGCTCTTCCTGCTCGCGTCGGGCGGGCTGATCTCATTCGAAGCGGCCGGTATCCCTCGATACCGGTACGTCGCCGGCGACGCCGAGACTCATGCGCTGCTTGGGGAACTGGGTGAGGTGTATGCAGCCGACCGGAACGCCATCGCGTCGCTCATCGGCGGGCCGCCGGCCGATCCTCTCCGCAGTTTCGCCGATGCGTTCAAGCTGAAAAAGTGACCGCCATGTTTGCGAACCTCGTCTACATCCTCTGCGCCGCGACGGCGACCCTTTGCGCGGCGCTGCTGTTTCGCGGCTACCGCCGGTCGGGGTCGCGGCTGCTGTTCTGGAGCGGCCTCTGTTTCGTCGGCCTGGCCCTCAACAACGCGCTGCTGATCGTCGACGTGCAGTTCGTACCGGCGATCGATCTCTCGACGTGGAGACTGGTGCCGGCTCTCGCCGGAGCGATGCTCCTCCTGTACGGCTTGATCTGGGAAACGCGATGAACGGCCTCATTTCCGGCGCACTGATCGCCTCGTACCTGGCCGTGGGGCTGTTCTTCCTGCGCTTCTGGACCACGACGCGCGACCGGCTCTTCGCGATGTTCGCTGCCGCATTCGGGGTGCTGGCCGTCCAGCGCCTGGCGCTCTCGCTGACGCGCGGGACGATGGAGGACCAGACCGTGTTCTACCTGCTACGGCTGGCCGCGTTCATCATCATCATCGTGGCCATCGTCGACAAGAACCGGCGCTGACGGAGTCCCGGGATCGAGGGCCGGGTCATCGAGAATGGTCATGATCCTGCTCTTGAACAGCTGTTTCTCGTCGTCGGGGGCCTGCCAGATCCTCAGCAGCACGGTCGCCAGCGAATAGCAGCCGAAGGCCGCCAGGATCTGCTGGCGCTTGGCGCTGTCGTCCGGCAACGCCATGAGACGTGCCATCGTCCGCTCGTCCATTTGCTCACCGGCGCGCCGGTCCGGCGCGCTGCTCTCTCCGCTCCTCATAATTATCGCATTGAATTCAATGTACGCAACGCCGCCCCCATGATGCTCCGCTAAGATGGCGGAATGGTCACCCCGCGCCGCGATCCGGCGGCCGTGGACGACGCCAAGGCGATCCTCAATCGCGTGCGGCAGCTCGTCCGGGCGTTGAGGGCCTTCGAGAGGCAGGCCCAGACACGGTTCGGCCTCGGTGCCGCGCAGATGTTCATCCTGCACGTGCTGCAGCATCACACCGAGCTGTCGATGAACGAGCTGGCCGACCGCACGGCCACGGACCAGAGCTCGGTATCGCTGGCGGCGGGGAAGCTGGTCACGGAAGGGTATGTCCGGCGTGACGTGAGCGAGGCGGACCGCCGTCAGGTGCGGCTGTCGCTCACCACCAAGGGGCGGGCGCTGGTGAAACGCTCGCCGCCCGCCGCTCAGGAACGGATCATGGAGAGCGTCGAGGCCATGCCGCCGGGCGAGCGCGCGCAGCTCATGGCTCTGCTCGACAAGCTGATGGCGGGCATGCCGGCCGGCGACGGCCGTCCGGGGATGTTCTTCCAGGACGAGCCGGAGCCCGAGCCCGCGACGCGGCGGCCCGCGCCGCGTCGCCCGAAACGCCGGGCCTGACCGGCATCCATTGAGATCAATGGATCGGAGGAAATCGCCCCGTTCGTTGCGAGCGCCGGCGCGCACACCTCTCCGTGAAACCGGTTATCTCACCGTTGTTCGGGCCGGCGTCGCTCGCCGCGGCGCTGTTCGTCATCTTCCATCGCTTCGGTCACCACGTCGCAGAGGGCACTGTCGAGCTCCTCGGGTGCCTGCGCCGTCCTGGCCAGTAACGCCCGCAACGCCGGCGGCGCGATGAAAGTCGTGATCATCACCATCAGCGCGACGGAGCTGTAAAGGCCCGCCGAAAGCAGGCCGGCGGAGAGCCCGAGCTGCGCGAAGATCAAACCGACTTCACCGCGCGGGATCATGCCGACGCCGATGACCATCTTTCGGAGCGGGCGTCCGAATGCAAAGTACCCGGCCAGCAGCTTGCCAACGATCGCGACGAGCGTGAGCAGCATGCCGACGATGAAGAACTGGCGCGTGTCGGCGGCGAACGGATTGATGGCCTTGAGATCGACCGCCGCACCGACCGACACGAAAAAGATGGGGATGAAGAACTGGGCGACGTCGTAGACCTCGTGCTCGATGTCCTTGCCGCGATCCGTCCTCGCCAGCACGAGGCCGGCGGCGAAGGCGCCGATGATGAGCGCCGATCCGACCGCCGAGGCGAGCCACGCCAGACCGAAGGCGAACATGATCGAGGCGAAGAAGAGCGCCTTGCCGACGCGCAGCCGCGTGATGATCGCGATCAGTTTCGGCGCGAGCAACGATCCGATCACGACGGCGAGAATCACGAAACCGAAGGCGACGCCGAAGATCCTGCTGACGCCGCCGACGGTCAGGCTCTCGCCGGCCGCCACCGCACTGATGACGGTCAGCAGGACGAGCCCGAGGATGTCGTCCAAAACTGCCGCGCCGAGGATGACCTGCGACTCGTCGCTCTTCAGATGGCCGAGATCCGACAGGACGCGGGCGGTGATGCCGACCGAAGTGGCGGTCAGGGCGGCACCGAGGAAGACGGAGACGGTGGTCGGGTAATTCAGCCACATGCCCACGCCGTAGCCTGCGGCGAAGGGCAGCGCCACACCGGCCGCCGCCACGGCGAGCGACGCGCCGCCGACCGACAGGAGCCGCCGGATGTCGGTCTCCAGGCCGATCAGGAAGAGGAGCAGAAGCACGCCGAGCTCGGAGAGAACGTGCAGCAGCGGATCGTGCGCGTCGATCAGATGGAGCCCGGAGACGCCGATGACGATGCCGCCGACCATCTCGCCGAGCACGGCCGGCTGGCCGATCCGCTCGGCCAGCTCGCCGAAGATCTTGGCGGCGGCGAAGGTCGCAAGAAGCGCGAGCAGCAGTTCAGCGATTGCCACGAGAGTCCTCCTCGTGACGCGTGAATGAATGACGGGCCGACGGGATGCATGAGCGCAACGCGCACCTCCTGAAGAGCGGCGGCCCGACCGCTCAGCGTCCCTGCGAGAAGCGATTTCTTCTCGCACCCGATGTCGTCGCATCCTAATGCATGCGCTATCCTCCACCGCCATGCCGGCCGAGCAGGTGGCGCGGGTGGTGCTCGCGCTTGCGGCCGCGGCGGCGCTGGCGGTCCTGGCGGCGCAACCGCGGGTGGTGCAATGGGAGCGGCGCTTCGGGCTGACGGTCCTGGCCACGTCGGGATTCCCGTTCCTGCTCCTCGGCCTGCTGTTCCGCGAGCTCGGGGTGCTCACGCCGGAGCTCCTCACCGGCCTCCGTCCACTCTTCGAGGTCGGCCTCGGCTGGATCGGACTGACGATCGGGATGAACCTCGACATCCGCCGCTTCGATCGCCTGCCTCCCTCGGCGCTGCCGGTCATCGCGCTGGCGACGCTGATCCCGACCCTCTGCGCCGCGATCGCCTGCGGGCTGACCCTGGCCTGGCTCGGCGTCCTGCCGGGCAAGGGGTTGATCCGTGATGTGCTCGTGCTGGCCGCCTGCGCCGCGGTGAGCGCGCCGGCCAATCTGGACCTGCTGCTCCGCCGCTGGAAGGGAGCGTCGCGGCTGGTGGTCGACGTCACGCGCATCGACCAGCTCGCGGCACTGGCGATCCTCGGCTTCTACGCGATCCTCTTCCGCCCCGACCGGACGGTCACGCTCTGGCATCTGCCGCGAAGCGGCTGGTTCCTGATGACCCTCGGCCTCGGTGCGCTGCTGGGGATCGTTCTCTACTTCCTGGTGCGCAACGTCGAGGATCGCACCGAGGAACTGGCGCTGCTGATGGGAGGAGTCGCGCTGGCGGCGGGCATGGCCGGCTATCTGGCGCTGGCGGTGGTCGTCGTCTGCGCCCTGGCCGGAGCGGTGCTGATCAACTTCCCGGTACGGCGCGGGGAGAGGATCGTCCGGACGCTGCGCGACGGCGAACGGCCGCTGTACATGATCTTCCTCTTCATCGTCGGCGCGTCGTGGCGGCCCGACGAATGGCAGGGCTGGCTGCTGGCGGTCGCCTTCGTCGTGGCGCGTACGTACGGGAAGGTGCTGGCCGCGCGGGCGGCTACGGCCATCGATCCGGCGCTGCCGGAGTGGAGACCGCTGGCGGTGTCGCTGCTGCCGGAAAGCACGATCGCCATCGTCGTGCTCTTCTCGACCATTGCCCGCGATGGTGGCGGCGGCACGGCCGTGGTGCGCTGGGCCGTCAATGCGGTGATCGTCGGCAGTGTGGTGACCGAGGTCATCGTGCAGTGGTATCAGCGGCGGGAACGGCGGCTGCTCGGCGACGAGACGAATCCGGTGGAGGGCCTGCCGTGACGACGCGTGCGCTGCTCACCATCGCTGCGGTGACAGCCCTCACGTACGCGGCCCGCTCGTTCGTGCCGCGCGGCGCGATGATCACCGGGTCCGGCGCCGCGCTGGCGTTCGGCTTCCTGCTGATCGTGGCCGTCCAACTCGGCCACCTCTGCGATGCCCTGAAGATGCCGCGCCTGACGGGCTACATCCTCTGCGGACTCCTGTTCGGCCCGGAGGTGCTGGGCATCGTCTCCTCGAAGATGCTGCCCGACCTGGCGCTGGTGAAGGGGACGGCGGTCGGGCTCATCGCGTTCCTGGCCGGTTGCGAGCTGAACCTGCGCGCGCTTCGTCCGAAGCTGAAGGCGATCACCGCGCTCTCGCTGGCAACGATGGCCGGCTCGGCTTCGCTCCTCTTCGCGCTGCTGTACGGTGTGACGTACCTGATCCCCATCACCGCGGACTTCACGCCGATCCAGCGCGCCGCGGTTGCTCTCGTCGCGGCGAACGTGCTGGCCGCGTTCTCGCCGGCGGTGGTGGTGGGCATCATCACCGAGACGAAGGCGAAGGGACCGCTGAGCGAGATGGCGCTGTCGATCGTCGTCCTGGCTGACCTGGTCATCGTCATCACCTATGCGCTCTCGAGCAGCATCGTCCACGCGATCTTTCCGTCGTCGGGCGGGTCGGCGGGCCTGGCCGCCCTGGTGCCGCACATCTTCGGCTCGATCCTCGCGGGCGGCGTGGCCGGGGCGCTGCTGGCGGCGTACGTCTCCCGCGTCAGTACGCGCAGCGGCATCGTCACGTTCGCGGTGCTCTTCATCGCCGCCGAAGCCGGCGCGGCGCTGCACCTCAATCCGCTGCTGGTCGGCCTCACGGCGGGGATGTTCCTCGAGAACCTGACGCCGATCGGCGGCGAGCAGCTGACCCACGCTGCCGCGCCGGTGGCCATGCCGACTTTCGCCATCTTCTTCGCCGTGGTCGGCGCGGAGGTGCAGTTGCGCGCGTTCCTGCACGTGGCGCCTTTCGCCCTCGGCGCGGCGCTGGTGCGCGCGCTCGGGATCTGGATCGGCGCACGCCTGACGGTGCGCATGGCCGGCGGCGACCCGCTCTTCGCCCGCCGCCTGACTCTCGGCCTCCTGCCGCAAGCGGGTGTGGCTATCGCCCTGGCCTCGCTGATGCTCGTGGACTACGCGCCATGGGGACGCGTGATCGGGACGGTGGTCATCGGCACGATCGTCGTGAACCAGCTCATCGGCCCGGTGCTGTTCCGCGGCGCACTCGTCGCCGCCGGCGAAACGTCAGCCGCGGGAGCCCCGAACGACGGCCGTCACGTTGCATCCCCAAAGTGATGCGTCGCTGGCATCCACGCAAGGGAGACGACGGGGGGCCTCCGGCGGGCCGGTGCGACCGGCGGCGCTTGTTGGCCTGGCCTGAACGCACACCTATCGACGGAACACGTGTTTGCGCGGCGACATGGGCACAACAAGCGCCGCCGGTCGCACCGCCCGCCGGAGGCCTATCGTCGTCCCCTTTTCGTGGGCTCCAATGCGAGCAGCCTGCTCAGGACAGGCGCACGCGGCGTGGGGCGCCGTTGCGGGTGTGGGTGTTGACGAGGCGGACTTCGACGTCGTGGAGGCCGGGGGGGACGTCGATGGTGAAGGTGCGCGCGTCCTGGACTTCCCCTTCGGCCAGGCGGGCGTCGTCGACGTAGATCTCGACGTAGGGGGCGATCTCGTCGCTCTGGGCGTTCTCGAGGGCCACGCTCAGGGTGCCGCCTTCGGCGTATTCGACCGTGCGCGCCGAGGTGCACACTTCGTTCGTGCCGCAGGTCCCCACCCAGGGGCGCGGGGTGCGGGCGAGCTGGGCGCGGAAGCGCTGTTCGTCCTGCGGCCGTCCGAGGGTGCGGGCGACGTCGATGGCGGCGGCGAGGACGCGCGTCGTCATCCCTTCCGCGGCGGCGCGCATGAGGTACGAATTGGCGGCCACGGCGTCGCGGCGGCGGGCCTCGAAGCGGGCCCGGTCGAGATAGTACGGCTGCCATTCGGCGCCGTTGGCCACGGACGACGTCAGCTCGATGCGCGAGGCCACGGCGGGGTTGTCGAGGTCGAGGGCGGCGCGGGCGCGGGTGACGTCGCGCAGCACGCTCTGCGACTCGATGAGCGGCAGCAGACCGGCCAGCGGACGCACGTCGCGGCGCACGGCGTAATCGACCAGCGACTCGACGCCGACGTGGAGCTGCTGCGGCTCGAAGGCGCGCCGGTCGAGCTCTTCGAGGATGCCGCGCACGAGCGGCTCGTCGTCGCGCTCGACGCGCTCCGGCACGAGGTTGAGCAGGGCGTGCGCCTCGCCCGTCCGGCGCTGCGCCTCGAACGATTTCATGCGCAGCCGGCGCAGCTCTTCGCGCAGGGTGCGGTATTCGGCGAAGAGGCCGCGCGACAGGGCCAGGTTGCGCAGCGCGGCGCGCGCTTCGGGCGTGTCGGGCGCGTTGGCGTGCAGCCACGCGAAGTCGCGCGTGAGCTGCCACAGCGCGCCGTGCATCCGGGCGAAGAAGGGCGGGTCGCGCAGCAGCGGCCCGGCGGCGCGGACGACTTTGGCGCGGTCGGCGGCGTTCAGTTCGTACCAGTGGAAGAGGCCCGCGCGGACGAAGCCGGCGTCGGTGTTGCGGCGATGCGGGGCGAGCAGCTTGGCGTGCGCGTACGACGCGCGCCACAGCTCCAGCCGCCGCGGCGACGGGGAGTCGAGCGAGACGTCGGCCAGCGCGCTCGCGGCGAGCCAGTCGGCGGGATGCTCGCTGAGCCACTCGGCGCGCGGCTCGTCCGGCGCCTCCGGATCGAGCAGCAGCTCGCGGTGGGTCAGGACGAGGGTGAGCGCGACGGCGCAGACGAGGGCCACGAGGACGAGGAACAGCTGGCGCGTGCGCCGGCTCATGCGCCGGCCTCCTCGAGCACGCGTTCCCAGGCGGCGAAGGCGTGCTTGGGCGCGAAGCGGTGCAGGTACAGCTCGCGGCCGCGCTCTCCCATGGCCCTCGCTGCGTCGCGGTCACCGGCCAGGGTCTCGACGGCCCGCACCAGTCCCTCGGTGTCGCCGGCGTCGACGACCAGTCCGCAGCGGCAGGTCTCGATGACGCGCGCCAGCTCGCCGTCGCGCGCGCCGATGAAGATCACGGGCCGCCCCACGGCGGCGATGCCGTAGAACCTGCTCGGCACGATGAGGCCTTCGAGCTCGGGCCGCAGGGAGACGAGATGGGCGTCGACGGAGGAGAGGCTCCCGCCGAGCTCTTCGCGCGGCACGTAGGGTCGGAACTCGGCGTTGGCCGGCGCGGCGCTCTGGACGCTCGTCCACTGCGCGCCGCCGCCGGTGAAGACGAATCGCACGTCCGGCAGTCGCCGCATGGCTCCAATGATGGCCCCGAATTCGTGCGCGCGTCCGAGGTTTCCGGAGTAGCCGACGGAGAAGGGACCGGCTGACGGCCGAGGGACGGAGGGGGTGGCGGCCGGCGCTCCCCAGTTGTGGATGACGACGGCGCGGGGGACGCGGGCGGCCATGAGGTCGCCGAGGACGACGTTGGCTTTGGCACGCCGCAGGGACCAGTCGCGCAGCCGTTTGACGAATGGGATGCGGATGCCGAGGGCTTCGGCGACTTCGGGGAAAAGATCCTGGACCCAGTTGACGACGCGCGGCGAGGCCAGGGCGGCGATGACGGAGAGCAGTGGCGGGTCGGTCATGGCGACGACGATGGCGTCGCGCTGCCGCCGCATGGCGAGGTACGCGCTGAGGTAGAAGGTGAGGTAGTCGACGGCGCGGCCGGGGAGTCCGGCACGCCCGAAGCGCGTCGACCAGATGCGCTCGATGTGTACGCCGCGCGCGGTCTCCCCGGCGGCGAGTCTGGCCCGCGCGTCGTCATAGCGCTGCCGGCTGGTGATGGCCCGCACCTGCCATCCGCGCGACGCAAGATGAAAGGCGAGGTCGGACGCAATCTGGCTGGTCGCCGAGTGGTCGGGATGAAAGTAGCGATTCACAAGAACGACGCGCCGCACGCGATGCTCATTCTACGGTGCGAGGGGACGACGAGGGGCCTCCGGCGGGCCGGTGCGACCGGCAGCGCTGCATGTTCTCCGTCCCCCTCTGTGCCTCTGTGTCTCAGTGGTGATGCCAGCGTCCCTCGCACGACAAAGCAGCCTCTCTGGCGAGAGGCGCGCTCGGAGCTTCGACGCACGATCATTCACCACGGAGACACAGATGCACAGAGGGGGACGGAGAACTCTTCTCAGGAACGATGCGCCGCAGCCCGGCGCAATGTGAGCGCGCCCGCCGGATGGGCGGGCGCGCTCGGCGACGTTACTGCGATGAAACCTGGGAGGCGGGGACGATCAGCAGTTCGACGCGGCGGTTCTGCTGGCGGCCGGCGGGCGTGTCGTTCGACGCGACCGGGGTGCTTTCTCCGAGACCGGCGATCGAGATGCGCGCGTTCGGCAGACCGCGCGTGGCGAGATAGTCGCGCACGGCGGCGGCGCGCTTTTCCGACAGAGCCTGATTCAGCTCGTCGGTGCCGACGCTGTCGGTGTGACCTTCGATCTCGATGCGGGCGTCCGGATTCATGCGCAACTGCTCGGCGATCTTGGTCAGCGTGTTGCGCGCGCCCGGCTTCAGGACGGCTTTGCCCGAGTCGAAGAACAGGCCGGGCAGGGTGACGATGAACCCGCGGTCGCTGGTGCGCGTCTGGGCCAGCTTCGAGAGCTCGGTCTGCATGGCCGTGATGCGCTCCTGGCTGGCGGCATCGCGGCGGGCCAGCTCTTCGCGGGCACGGGCCAGCTCGGCCTCGGTCTGCGTGGCGCGGGCCTGCGTCTCCGCGACCTGCTGCGTCAACTGCGCCGACTGCTCCTCCGCCTCGCGGCGGCGGCGCTCCGCTTCGGCGATCGCGGTCGAGCGCGCCGTATCCGCTTCCACGCGGCGGCGCTCGTTCTCCTCACGCTCGCTCTGCAAACGCTGCAGGTCTGCGCGCTGGCGATTGAGCTCCTGCTCGCGCTGGGCCAGGACGTCGGCCGTCAGGCGGCCGTCGGTGCGCTCGCGCTCGAGGTCGCGCTGCAGGGCGTCGATCTGGTTGCTCATGGACGCTTCGCTGGAGCGCTCGCGCTGCTGCATGGAGCGCAGGGCCAGCGACTGGTCCTCGACCTGCCGCCGCAACTGTTCCACTTCGACGCTCGTGGCGCCGCCTTCAACCAGCGCGGCCTGATAACGCTGCATCAGGTCGGCCACGTTGCGCTCGGCCTCCATGCGTGCCGCGCGGTCTTCTTCGAGACGCGTGAAGAACTGGGCCTCGGTCTGCGTGACCTTCTGGCGCAGGCGCTCCAGCTCGACCTGCTCGGCCTCACGGTTCGCCGACTGGGTGGCGAGCTGCAGGCGAAGGTCGGCGGCCTGCTTCTCCGCTTCGAGACGGCGCTCCTGCTCTTCGCGGGCGCGGGTGTCGACGGCCTGCTGGGCGAGCCGGGTGCGGTCGCCGCGTAGGTGCGTCAGATGCGGCAGGACGGCGCCGCGGCGGGCCAGATACTCGGCGCGACGGGCCTGCATCTCGGCGAGGTAGGCGAGGTGATTGGCGGTCTCGCTCTCCTTCGAATTCTTCGCCAGCGTGCGGGCCGTCTTCAGCGTCGCTTCGGCGTGCTCGAGGTCCGCGGCGAAGCCGCGCTCGGCGCCCGCGGCGCGTGCGGCCTTGACCGCGTTCTCGGCCACGATGACGCGCTCCATCGAGGTGAAGCCGCGGCTGAGCGTCATCGGCGCGTCGTACAGCGTCACGTTGGTGGGCGTGCCGCCGAAGTTGCCGATGTCGGTCCGCAGATTGCGGATCTCCGTGTTCGTCGCCACGAGCCACGCGTGCGCTTCCGCGGCGCGGGCGGCGTGACGCGCTTCCAGGGCGCTCAGGACGGCGTCTTCACGCATCCCTTTGACGGGGTCGTTCCACTTGGCGCGAGCCTGACGGATCTGCGCCGTGGCCTCGTCGTACAGCGGTTTGGCGAGCGTGGCGGCGCCGGCGGCTTCCGCCGAGGCCAGTGCCGACTCGGCCGTGGTCAGCTCTGACTGGGCTGCCGACATCTCGCGGTCGGCCTGGGACTGCGCTCCCGCCGGGGTCGCCAGAGACAGCCCCAGCAAAACACTACCTACAGCCAACAGTGAATGTAATTTTGTTCTCATATGCGTCCTTCCAGCGGCGTTCGGTGCCGCGGTTGGAGCAGATAACTGCAAGAAGATGACCGGCTGAGGGCGCAGACAGCAGGGCGCGGGGCGCAGGAGAACCGCGCGTTGCCCCGAGCCTGATCTCCTGCGCTCTGCCCCTGCTGTCTGCGCCCTTTACCCGTATCATGCGCCCCCGATGATCATCCTCGGACTGAACGCCCATCACGCCGACGCCTCGGCCTGCCTGGTGGTCGACGGCAAGCTCGTCGCTGCCGCGGAGGAGGAGCGCTTCCGCCGCGTCAAACACTGGGCGGGCTTCCCCAGCGCGGCGGTGAAGTACTGCCTCGACGAGGCCGGCATCACGATCGACGAGGTGGACCACGTCGCCGTCAACCGCGACCCGAACGCGCGGCTGATGCAGCGGATGAAGTTCATCCTCGCCAAACGTCCCTCGGTGGCGGCCATCCGCCGCCGCCTGGAGAACCGGTCGAAGATCAAGGACCTCCGCACCGAGATCGTGGAGACGTTCAAGCTCGACTCGTTCAAGCCGAAGCTGCACCACGTCGAGCATCACCGCGCCCACCTGGCCTCGGCGTTCTTCGTGGGGCCGTTCGAGGAGGCGGCCGTGCTGTCGATCGACGGCTTCGGCGATTTCGTGAGCTCGATGTGGGGCGTCGCCCGCGGCAATCACATTGAGGTCCTCGGCGAGATCGGTTTCCCGCACTCCCTCGGCATCTTCTACACGGCCATGACGCAGTACCTCGGCTTCCCGCACTACGGCGACGAGTACAAGGTCATGGGTCTCGCGCCCTACGGCCGCCCCACGTTCATGGACGAGATGCGCGACATCGTGCAGGTCAAAGACGGCCGCTTCGCGCTGAACCTCGATTACTTCACCCATCACACCGTCGGCCTGGACATGGTCTGGCAGGGCGGCTCGCCCGTGATCGGGCCGGTGTTCTCGGAGAAGCTGGTGAAGAAGCTCGGCCCCGTGCGCGCGTCGAGCGATCCGATGGAGCAGCGCCACAAGGACCTCGCCGCGTCGATGCAGGCCATGTTCGAGGAGGCCTACTTCGAGCTCGCCAATTCGCTGCACGCGAAGACGAAGAGCCCGAACTTCTGCCTGGCCGGCGGCTGCGGCTACAACTCCGTCGCCAACGGCCTCGTGTTCCAGCGCTCGCCGTACAAGGAGCAGTACATCCAGGCCGCGGCCGGCGACGCCGGCGGCGCGATCGGCGCGGCGTACTGGGTCTGGAATGAGGAGCTGCGCAATCCGCGCTCGTTCGTCATGGACCATGCCTACTGGGGCCCGCAGTACGACGACGCCGCGGTGGACCGCGCCGTGGCCGCGCGCGAGTCCGATCTCAATACCGGCGAGTTCGCGATGCAGCGGGTCACGGACGAGCGGGAGCTCTGCGCGCGCACGGCGGAGCAGGTCGCGAAGGGGAACGTGGTGGGCTGGTTTCAGGGGCGCATGGAATGGGGCCCCCGCGCCCTCGGCAACCGCAGCATCGTCTGCGACCCGCGCCGCGCCGACATGAAGGACATCCTCAACCACAAGATCAAGCGGCGCGAATCGTTCCGCCCGTTCGCGCCGTCGGTGATCCGCGAGGCGGTGGGGGAGTGGTTCGAGACGGACTACGACGTGCCGTTCATGCTGCAGGTCTACCAGATCCGCGAGGAGAAGCGCGCGCAGATCCCGGCGGTGACGCACGTCAACGGCTCGGGACGACTGCAGTCGGTGACGGAGTCGCAGAACGCCCGCTACTACCACCTCATCGAAGCCTTCCGCGACCTGACCGGTGTGCCGCTCGTGCTGAATACGTCGTTCAACGAGAACGAGCCGGTGGTGAACAATCCGGCCGAGGCGCTGGATTGTTTTCTCAGGACGAAGATGGATCTGCTGGTGATGGGGGAGTTGATGATTCAGCGGGTTGGGGATTGATCAAATTGAGAATTGAGAATTGGGAATTGAGAATGGATTGAGGATTGAGAATTGAGGATTGGGTGACGGCGGAGTGAATCCTCAATCCCGCATCCTCAATCCGTCTGTCATCCGGTCTGTCATCCCGAGCGTGAGTCGAGGGACCTGGGTGGGCGGGAGGGGCGCTGCACGAGGCATGAGCATCGAGCCGCCCACCCGCCCAGGTCCCTCGACTCACGCTCGGGATGACAGCGGGGGACGGGCAATCCTCAATCCTGCATCCTCAATCCTCAATCCTGACGCGGGCGTCGCAGCAGCTCGCGCGAAAGGATCAATTCCGCCACGACGCGTTCCCACACGTACCGCAGGCCGGGCAGGCCATCGAGAACCAACCCCTTGACGAACAGCGTGTGGATGAGGATCGCGAAGGGGGCCACGACGATGAGCTTGCGCAGGCGGCCGGCGAGGTCGAGGGAGCGGGGGTCGCGGTCGCGGAGCTTTTGGGCTTCGCGGACCATGTAGCGCTTCTGGCGGTCGAGGAAGGTGCGGAACGATTTGCGGTCGTCGTGGATGATGCGGGCGCGAAGGTCGGCGACGTCGCCGTCGACGGCGATGCGTTGGGTGTGGCCGTCCTGCCAGAAGGTCGTGTGTGCGGTTGCGGCGAGGACGATGCGGGGAGGGTAGAGCGAGGCGCGGAGCGTTTTGCCGCCGACGGCGTAGCGGAAGAAGACGCGGAAGCCGCGCACAGAGCCGGGGGTGAGCGACTCCAACTCGCGGATGAAATCGTCGGGGAGGTAGTAGTCGGCGTCGAGGGCGAGGAGCCACGGCGTGCGCACGTGCTGGAGGCCGAACGTCCATTGCGGGGCGTGCTCGTCGAAGGCGCGCTGCACGAGGCGCACGTTCGGGAACGTCCCGGCGATGGCCACCGTGGCATCGGTCGAAAAGCTGTCGACCACGACCACCTCGCGCGCCCAGGTCAGCTGGCCGAGGGTACGGGCGAGGTTGGGCTCCTCATCGCCGGTGAGGATCAGCGGCGTGATCTGATCGAGCAATACGCGTCCTCCATCTCCTGGGCGATGCGCGGCCAGGCGAACCGCGACTCCACCAGCGCGCGGCCGTTGCGACCCATCTCCGCGCGGCGCGTTTGATTGTCGAGGAGCGGCGCCGCGGCGTCCATCCCGATCACGCCGGCGTCGGCGCGGAGGACTTCGTCCGCCAGTCCTACGCCGCGCGACAGCACGGCCGGCGTCTCCATCGCCAGCGCCTCGAGCACCGCGTTGCCGAAATTCTCGGAGGTCGAGAGCAGGACGAACAGCGTGGCCCGGGCCAGCAGCTCGTCCTTTGCCGCGCCGTACACGGGGTCGAGGAACTCGACGTTTGCGCCGTGGCGTTGCGCGAGCTCGCGCAGTTGCGGCGTCAGGTTCTCCTCGTCATTGCCGGCGACGAGCAGCCGCGCGTCCAGTGCCGGCAGCGACTCGATGACGCGGTCCAGGCCCTTCTTCCAGTTCACCCGGCCGAGGAAGACGAGCGTGCGCTCGTCGCGAGGGACGTCCGGGCGCGGCGGCAGGTCGACGCCGTTCGCGATCACCATTGGCGACGGCAGCGGGATGCCGACGCGTTTCGCGTCCTCCCATTCCAGCGCCGAGGTGAAGTGAATCGTCGACGCGTGCGCGAAGCCGCGCCGCTCGACGAGCCGCAGCCAGAGCATCTTGGCGAGGCGGCTCTTCTTCGCGATGAGTTCCGGCACCAGCATCCCGCGCGGGGAGATCACGTATGGGACGCCCGCGGCGCGGGCCGCGCGCGCGGCCGCCACGCCGGGCCAGAGGTAGACGGCGTGGATGTGGACGACATCGAACGTTGACACTTCCCGCTGCAGTGCGCGGCGCATCTCAGGCGACCAGTAGAGGCGTGGTTGCGGAGAGCGAAAGTAGCGGACCTGCACGCCGTCGACGTCGACGGGCGTCCCCACGGGCACGTCGAGCGTACCGGCGCCGTCGACGTTGGTGGTGAAGACGTGCACCTCGTGTCCGCGCGCGACGAGGGCCTTGCACAGCCCGTGGACCGCCACGATCGGCCCGCCGTACCGCACCGCCGGATAGTAGGTCGGGACGACGTGGAGGATGCGCATGTCAGGGCGCAGCGGGCAGAGCGCTGGGGGCAGGAGAAGCCGCGGCGTTCTCCCGCGCCCCGCCCGCTGCACTCTGCTCACTCTCCCGCAGCCGCTCGTCCAGCGTCGCCGTCGCGAAGAGCGCGCCCATGAAGAACGCCGTCATCAGCGTCAGCACTGGATCGGAGTACGCCTGCGCGGAGGCGAGGAAGTTGCTGATGTTCGCCACCACCAGCGCGAAGAGCGCCACGCGGATGAGCTGCGACGTACCGGGGATGTCTCCCACCGCAGTGATGCGCAGCATCATCCGCACGAGCGCCCAAGCCAGCAATGCGGCGACGATCAGTCCGTGCAGCCCCAGCTCGAGGGCCAGCTTGGCCAGGCCGCCTTCCTGCCAGCCGAAGTCCTGCGAGCGGCCGCTGATGTGGCGTACGCCCTGGGTGGCCGACCCCAGCCCCGCACCGAGATAGGACCCCTCCTGCAGGGTCCCGACCACGCCCCCCTCCAGCCGCTGCAGCAGCTCGCCTCTGGTCGTCCCCGCGCCACGCGCGTACACCTCCGACTGTTCCGAGGAGCGGATCTGGTTCAGCACCACACCGAGGACGAGGCCGAGGATGAGGATCAGCGCCACTTGGGCCGTCCTGATCCGCCTCAGGTAGCGCCAGAGAAACACGCCCACGAAGACCGCCACCATGTACACCGCTTTGCGGCGGCCGCTGATCATGCAGTTAAGGAAGCCCCACGCCACGACAAGGATCCACGGCCAGGCCTTCGTCAGGACGCGGGCGCGGACGGCCATCGTGACGCCGACGGCGGTCAGCGTCGCGGCGTGCCAGCCCATGATGTCCGGCGCGCGGTAGATGCCGGAGAGGATGCGGATCTGGATCCCCGGAAGGTGCCGGATGAAATCGCCCGGCATGGCCACAACGCCGAGGACGGGCGAGCTGAAGCGCACATACTCGAGCGGCGTACCGATCATGGCGATTGACGTGATGATCGCGTAGAAGGTGAAGAAGCGGACGATCTGCTCCTCGCTCGTCAGCCACGAATAGCCGAGAAGCACGGCCGGGATGGGGATGAGATAGGTCAACAGACTGAGCGCCGGCACCTGCCACAACCCGATGCCGAACGTGGCCAGCCCGTTCATCGCCGCGAAGACGAGGATGATCAGGAAGAGCGCGATTAGTGAGTAGAGGTTCGGGAAGCGCTTCGAGAAGTCGACGCGGTTGCGCTGCAATGACGCCACCGCGGCGAACAGGATCACGGCGTACACAGCCACGATGCTCATCGAGAGCGCAGGCGGCGTTCCCGGCGTCAGCTTGCGCACCGGGTCCTGGAGGATGCCGCACACGACCGCCGCCAGCCAGCCGTAGCGCCAGTTCGTGATCGCGAGCGCCATGGAGGCGAGCAGGATGGCTCCGAAGATGAGGGTGATCATGCCGGTCGCTCCGCGTGAACATCGCGCAGGCGGCGTCCCTTCCGGTAGAGCTCCCGGGCCAGGAGCAGCCCCCGCGTCTCACCGATCAGTTTGCCCGGAATCAGCCACGGATGCGTGGCCAGGTAGCGAGTGGCCACGTTGTGCACGAGGCGCCGCGCCGCGTAGGGCCAGAAGCGCGGGACGTGGTGCAGCGCGAAGTAGTAGTCGCCGGCGCTGTGCGCGGGGACGGGCGCGCTGCGATGGTCGCCGTAACTGCGCAAGCCGCCGGTGGAGAAGGCCAGGTGGCGCAGCGACGCCTTCGGCTCGAACCACACCTTGCCGCCGGCCGCGGCGATGCGCATGGCAAAGTCGGTCTCGAAGCGGTACGCGGCGCCGGTGAAGTTCTCGTCGAAGCCGCCGATCCCGAGGGCCCGGTCGCGCTTCACGGAGAGGTTGCCGGCCATGACGTTGTTCACGAAGGCGCCGGCGGTGCCATTGAAGCGGAACTCGAGGTTGCTCGTTGCTCGTTGCTCGTTTTCGGGGTGCTGTCCGGGTTGCAGGACCTGTCCTGCCACGGCCCAGATCTCGGCGTTCGCATGCGCGGCGGCGTGGGCGTGCACGATGTCCGTCGCCGGGATGATGTCGTCGTCGAAGAAGAGCACCAATGGCGTGGTCGCGGCGACGAGCGCGTCGTTCATGGAGCGCGGGATCGACGGGGCGTCGAGGCGGAGCCAGCGGATGGCGCCCTCGTCGTTCCATGCGCGCAGCCGCTGCTCCACGTCGGGCGGATGCTGCCTGGTCTGGTCGGCGATCACGATGGCGTCGGCGCGCGGCTCGAGCGCGAGGAGGCGCGCGATCGTCTCGACGAGGATCGCGCCACGGTTGTACGTCGGGATGGCCATGGTGACGGGCATCATCGCCGTCATGTCACCGCCTCCAGCGCCGCCTTCACCCCTTCCACGCCGCGCGCGTAATCCCATTCGGCGATGATCTCGCGGGAGCGTTGGGCCATGCGCGCGCGCAGGTCATCGTCCATGAGTGCGTCCAGCGCGTGGGCCAGGGCGGCGTCGTCGCCGGCCGGATAGACGAAGGCGTTGTCGCCCTCGACGACGATGTCGCCGAGCGAGCCGCAGCGGTCGGTGACGACGACGGGGAGGCCGCAGGCCATGGCCTCGTTGATCACCGCGCCGCGCGGCTCGTAGGTGGACGGGAGTACGAAGACGTCGCTCATGGCGTAGTGCTTCGGGAGGTCGGCTTGGTTGACGAAGCCGGCGAAGCGCACCTGCAGGGCGTGCTCGCGCGCGAACGCTTCCAGCGGCTCGCGCAGCTCGCCGTGGCCGAGGAAGACGACCACGGCGCGGTGGCGATGCTGCATGCGGGCCACGGCGCGGAGGAGGGTCATGGGGTCTTTGCGCGCGACGAGCTTGGCGGAGAAGACGAAGGCGATCTGCTCCGGCGCGATGCCGAAGCGGGCCCGCATGGCCTCCCGCTCGCCCGGCGCGAAGCGGCTCGCGTTGGCGAAGCGCTCGTTGTCGATGGCCCACGGCAGGAGGAACAAGCGCCGCGGATCGGCGCCGTAGTGTTGGTAGTAGGCCGCGTTCAGCACACCGGAGGTCATGAAGCCGCTGGCGAGCTTGAACACGGCGCGAATGAACGTCACGCGGAGCCGTGCCCGCCACGTCGCCGCCGGCGGCGGGAAGCTGCTATCGCCGTACAGGAGGAACGGGGTGCCGGTGATGCGGCACGCGGCGATGCCGAAGAGCGAGGTGATGGTCCCCCAGCCGAGGAAGAAGAGGACGGCGTCGAACTGCCCGCGGGCGATCGCCGGAACGACGCCGGGATTGACCAGCCGCGCGTAGCCGTCCCCACGTCCGAGGTTGCGGAGGAAGGTGTGCCGGTATCCCTCGAGCAGCTCGATGTCCCATTTCAGCGAGGTCTGCATGTCGGCATCGCGATAGACCTCGGCGCCGGCCCGCGAGCAGTAGAAGACGGTGACGTCGACGGCCGGGTCCGCGGCCAGCGCACGGAAGAACGGGTCCTGGTACTGGATGACATGCGACGCCACGATCGCCAGCCTGCGTTTCACCTTGCCCGTCATCTTCCCATAGCGGTTGTGTGCAGGGGGCGACGAGGGGCCTCCGGCGGGCCGGTGCGACCGGCAGCGCTGATTGGCCTAGCCTGAGTGCACGCCTGTCGACGAAACACGCGTTTGCGCGGCGACATGGGCACAACCAGCGCTGCCGGTCGCACCGGCCCGCCGGAGGCCTCCCGTCGGTCCCCTGAGCACTACCGCTGCGAGAAGAGCACGAGGAGGAGGGCGATGGCGCCGGGGAGGGCCTGGACGAAGAGGATCGAGCGTTTGGCCGTGATGGCGCCGACGATTCCCGCGATGATGACGCAGACTAGGAAGAACATCTTTACCGCGAAGGCGTGCGGGGTCCGGAGAAGGCCCCAGATCAGGCCTGCCGCGAGGAAGCCGTTGTAGAGCCCCTGATTCGCCGCGAGAAACTTCGTGCTCTCCGCCAGCTCGCGGGAGAGGCCGAAGATCCGGCGGCCGGTTGGCTTCGTCCAGAGAAATGACTCGAGCACGAAGAACGCGATGTGCAGCAGCGCGACGAAGGCGACGGCCACCGTGGCCAGCAAACTGAACAAGCCCATGCGCGCAGTCTACGCCCGCGCGCGCGATAAACTACCGCCATGCCCCGCATCGTTGGCTCGCGCTGCGTCCTCGCCGTCCTCGACCTGGCCTCGGCCACGCGCTTCTACATGGACGTGCTGGGCTTCACCCGTGACTTCGGCGACGGCACGGACGGCTGGAGTTTCCTCTCCCGCGACGGCTTCCGCCTGGCCCTCGGCGAATGCTTCGACGCCTTGCCTGCGCACGAGCTGGGCGACCACTCGTACTTTGTCTACCTCACTGTCGAAGGCCTCGATGACCTCCACCGCGACCTCGCCACGAAAGGCGTCCAGGTCCTCTCCGCGCCGCGCGACCAGCCGTGGGAAATGCGCGAGTTCGGCATCCGTACGCCGGAAGGCCACCGCATCATGTTCGGCCAGCCGACGTTCTGAGGCACGCAGGAGAAAGAGACGACGGGAGGCCTCCGGCGGGCCGGTACGACCGGCAGCGCCTGCTGGGCCCATGTCGTCGCGCAAACACGTGTTTCGTCGACAGGTGTGCGTTCAGGCTCGGCCAATCAGCGCCGCCGGCCGTTGCCGGCCCGCCGGAGGCCTCCCGTCGTCCCCCCCTTGCGTGGCCCTCATGCGAGTATCCAGCTCACTGCTGCCGCACTCCTGAAATGGCATCTACGAGGAGGCGTGCCGCGTCGCCATGCGGGTCGAGGGGGGGGTTGTAGATGGCGAGGCTCAGGCCGGCCATGCGGCCGGTCGCGGCGGCGCGGCGCAGGAGCGTCGTCAGCTCGGCGGGAGTGAGGCCGCCGGGCTGGCGGTAATCGACGGCGGGCATGACCGCGTCGTTGAGGACGTCCGCGTCGACGTGACACCAGAAGTGTTCCGCGCGGCAGACGATGTCCAGCGCCTGTGCGGCCACGGCGTCGATGCTGCGCTCGCGCACCGCGGCCAGCTCGAGCAGCGTGATGCCGGTGGCGCGGATGTCCTGCGCGCCTGCCTCCTCGCGCTCGCGCGCATCGCGAGCGCCGACCGCGGCCACGTCCTCGTCGCGGACGAGCGGCGCGGGCCCGTCGAGCTCCGTCAGGATCGCGGGGCCGCGTCCCGTGGCCAGCGCGAGATCCATGTCCGCGGCCTCGCCGGTCGGCGAGGCCGCGGGCTGATAGAAGTCGACGTGACCGTCGATGAACAGCAGGCCGACGCGATCGGAGGCTCCGCGGGCGCGCAGCGCCCTGCGTGTGCTAAGGAGCGTGCCGAGGATGACGCTGCATTCGCCGGCCAGCACGATCGGGACGTCGTTCTGTTGCAGTACATCTGCAACCGCGCGTGCCAGCGCATGCGCAGTGTCGCGCAACGCGGGACCGTTCAACAGACCCGTGTCCCGTGAGCGAGTCGCGTCATACGCGGCGGCTGGCGGCACGGTGCCGCCGTCACGAGCCCTCAGCTCGGCGCCGAGCCGGCGCGTTGCAGGGCCGCGGCGAGTTGCTCCACGCCGGATGGGCGCAGGCCGAGATTCGAGGGCGTCTGGATGATGACGAACGGCATGGCCACGGCGAAGAGTAGCAGCGCTTATGATTGCCGCCGATGATCTCGCGCTGGATCGGGCGCACCATTCGCCTCCCGTTGCGTCTCCTGAAGCGGGGGACGGTCATGCGCATCCTGACCGGACCGCTGCGGGGAAGGCGATGGGTGTCGGGGACGGCGACGCACGGCTGCTGGGCCGGGACGTACGAGCGGAAGACGCAGCGCGTGTTCGAGGAGATCGTGCGGCCGGGCGACGTGGTGTACGACGTCGGGGCGAACGCGGGCTTCTTCACGCTCCTCGCTTCCAAACTGGCCGGTCCCTCCGGCAGGGTTTACGCCTTCGAGCCGCTGCCGCGGAACATCGCGGTCCTCCGCGAGCACGTCCGTCTGAACGGGGCGGCCAACGTGGAGGTCCTCCCGCTGGCGGTCTCGGATCGGGCCGGGACGGCGTATTTCGCGGCCGCGGATCATCCGGCCATGGGCGGGCTCTCGGATCGAGGCGCGCTGGAGGTCGAGACCACGACGCTCGACGCGCTGCGCGGCACGATCGCACCGCCGTCGTTCATCAAGATGGACATCGAAGGAGCGGAGCACGCGGCGCTCACCGGCGCGATCGAGGTGCTGTGCGCGGCGAAGCCGGTCATCCTCCTTTCCGCGCACGGTTTGGTGCAGCACGACCGCTGCACGGAATTGCTCCGCGGCCTGGGCTACGCGCTGACCATGCTGGTCGACGGCACGGCGGACGGAAATTACGTCGTTCTCGCGCGGAGCGAGTCGTCGTGACGGTGGTTTCGGTGATCGTCCCGGTCTACAACCGGGCGGCCATGGTCGCGGAGGCGATCGACTCCGCGTTGCGCGCGGCGCCGGAGCTGGAGGTGGAAGTGGTCGTGGTGGATGATGCGTCGACGGACGACACGTGGGCCGCGCTGGAGGCGAATCGGGACGCGCGCGTCCGGCCGCTCCGGCTGAAGCGCAACGGCGGCCAATCGGCTGCACGCAATCACGCGCTGGAGGTTACGCGGGGACGATACGTGAAGTTTCTGGACTCGGATGACCTGCTTCTGCCGGGACAGCTCGCCGAGGAAGTGCGCGCCCTCGATGCCGGAGCGGACATCGCCGTGTCGGGATGGATCAGCGAGAGTCCCGGCGGCGCCACGGTCTCGTTCGAGCCGCCTCTCTTCGATTCGATCGTCGACGACGTGCTGGCCGGCCGGGCGGTGCCGACGTCGGCGGCGTTGTATCGCCGCCGAGGCGACTGGCGGTGGGATCCGTCGCTGCGCAAGCTCGACGACTGGGACTACTTCAGCCAGGCGGCGCTCGGCGCATCGCGCATCGCCACGCTCCCCGGAAACACGTTCGTGATGCGGCATCACGGCGGCGCGCGGGCGACGGACGCGGGCCTGTTCGCGAACGCACGCGAGCATCATCAGATCCTGCACAAGATCGAGCGGCGGCTGGCGGGCGAGGGAAGGTTGACGGAGGCGCGGCGGCGGCGGCTGGCGCAGTATTTCTACAAGGAGCTGCGCGTCCTTTCGCTCCACGACGACGAAGCGTTCGAGACCGCGCTGCGTCACATCAAGGAGCTCGATCCCCGTTTTCAGCCGCGCGACGAAGAGCGGCAGCGCTTCATGCGTCTGCTCGCGCGCGTCCTCGGCGTACGCAGCACGTTGCGCCTGCACCGCTCGATCAAGCGCGCGGTCCAGCGCTGGCGCTGAGGACAGCGCCCCGGACTCAGGCTCTGCGCGCGAAGATGGTCGTCGTCGCAGGTGCCGGAGAGGCGGCGAACCGGAGGAGGCGGGCAACCGACAGGAGTGTGTTGCGGAGCCTGCGGAGCCCGCGCTCGCCGGCGCGAAAGCCGAAAGCTCTGGCCGGCTCGGGGTCGGCCGCGAAGCCGGCGCGCGCGAGCATGGCCGCGAGAGTGGAGGGCGAGAAGTAATTGAGGTGCTCCCACGGATTCAACTCCGGGGTGACGACTCGCCCGGCCGACAGGTCAAGGAGGATGCCGCGAAGCCGCGCGTCACTGAAATCAGGGACTCTGACGCCGAGCCAGCCGCCGGGCGACAGCAGACGATGACATTCCGCGAGCACGTCGCCGGGATGCGATACGTGCTCCAGCACGTCGCTCAGCAGGACGGCGTCGAAGGGCGCGCGAGCCGCGAGGTCGTCACGCGATGAAAGGACGTCCGGGCCGGCGGTGCGGGGGTACGGTTCGAAGCCGACGCAGGAGATGCCGGACGCGGCGAGGACTTTGACGACCGTGCCGTCGCCGCATCCATAGTCGAGGATGCGGATCGCTTCGCGATCGGCAACGCGCGCCAGCAGCGAGGACGCGAGCTCCAGTTGGTGCGCAATCCAAAGTGGGGCTCCGGACATCGCTTCGGGGTTGGCGATTGCCTCGCCGTACAGCCGGGACAGGAACGTGGCGTCGGGGTCGTCGAGTGCGTAGACGAAGCCGCACTGGCTGCATTTCACTATCGCGGAGGATGCGCCGGGTGGGAGACCGAGCACGTCCAGCGCGTCGGGGCGATAGGCCGGGTTGCCGCGCACCACCGACGCCGCGTTGACGGAGGCCACGGCCAGCGGAAGATCGGCCCTGCATGATGGACACGAGCGCTTCACGTTGGGAGCATACGACACGTCAGGGGGCGCGATCGCGTGCGAGGAACTGGCGCAGAAACAGGAGCCACGTGCGCAGGTGCAGCGGGTCGTGCTGTAACGCGGCGCGTGCGTAGCCGCGCCAGGCGCGGTCGCGGTTGCGGCGGAGGCAGCTGGCCATGAAGTAGAGCGTGCGGGCGTCGTCACGGGGCGTGCGAGGCTCGCGGCGTGCGACGGGCGCGGCGCGGGCGAGGAGCGCGTCGCGCCCGTCGGAGCCGGCGTCGCGCAGGGCAATGGCGAGCTCCGTGAGCGCGACTTGGTGCGCGCGCGCGGTCGCGCTGAGCGACCCGACGTCGATGGCCGCCTCGTACAAGACTTCGTCCACGATAGTGATGCGGCCGAGCGGCGCGAGGCGCAGCCAGAGATCGAGGTCCTGGGCGTAGCGGAATGCTTCGCGATAGCCGCCGGCGCGGACGTAGGCGTCGCGGCGGAACATGGCCGAGCCGTGATGCGGCAACGCGCGCACGGTTGCGGCGTCGCCGTGCAGGAGTCCTTCACGAATGGTCTCGCCGTCGGCATGGACGTCGTAGAGCCGTTCGCCGGCGGGGGCGTGGAAGCGCACGGCGCAGGAGACGAGGACGGTGGCCGGATCATCGAGTGCGGCGAGCTGGTGGCGGAAGCGCTCCGGATGCGAGACGTCGCCGCAGTCGTGCCGGGCGATGACGCCGGCGCGCGCGGCGTCGCAGCCGCGGATCAGGCTGCGCGTCAGGCCGGCGTTCTCCTGAGTGAGGACGGCGATGCGCCGGTCGCGTGCCGCGTAGTCGCGGAGGATTTCCGGCGTGGCGTCGGTCGAGCCGTCGTCGACGGCGATCAGTTCAAAGTCGGATTCCGTCTGCGCGAGGATGCTGTCCAGCGTGGCCGCAAGCCGCGCGGCGCCGTTGTAGACGGCCAGGACGACGGAGAGCTTCGTCATGAGCGGAGATGGTCGGAGAGGCAGGCCAGCCTTCCGGTCAGCGACCAGCCGAAGAGACGCGCCGCGCCGGCGTAGACGCGGAACTGGAGCGCGCCGCGGCGCAGGCCCGAGGCCTCGCGCGCCAGCGCGAACAGCCGTCGCGATTCGTCCGGCAGCTTTGCGGCGCCGGCCTGGCGCGCCAGGAGGAACAGGTCGCGCGCGAAGTGCTGCATCTCCGGTGCGTCGGCGTCGATGCCGGCACGCCGCGCATGCGCGTAGACCCGCGCGTGCGCCTCGGCACGGTCGCGCAGCCGGCGCGGATCGAGCGCAGCGCCGCGCGAGAGCCGCCCGGGCGCGTCGTCGAGATGCTCGGCAAGCACTTCCGGGACGAACGCCAGCGGCGTGCCGAGCGCCCCGACGCGGCAGTCGTACTCCCAATCTTCTTCGAGCCGTAGCGTGGTCCACGGGCCGGCGGCCTCGGCGACCGGCGCGCGGTACAGCGGCGTCACGGTCTCCCACAGCCTCCCACGCAGAAAGTGCGGAAAGATCGACAGCTCTCCGTCGAGAGGGGTCTTCCACGTGCAGGCCATCTCCACGCCTGCCGCGTCGCGATAACGCGTGCGAGCATAGGCGATGCCGGCGCCGGGATTGGCGTCGAGGGCGCGCACCTGTAGCTCGAGCTTGCGCGGCAGGATGACGTCGTCGCTGTCGAGGTATTGCAGGAAGGCGCCGCGCGCCGCGCGCCGTCCGGTCTCGCGCGCGGCACCCGGTCCGCCGTTTTCCTGCCGGATGCCGCGCGCCTCGGCATGCCGCGCCTGGAGCTCGGCGATGGCGAGCGGGGTGTCGTCGGTCGAGCCGTCGTCGACGATGAGGATCTCGATGGGACGGTAGGTCTGCGAGATGGCGCTGGCCACGGCGCGCCGCAACTGGGCGGCGCGGTTGTAGACCGGCACGATGACGCTGACGACGTCGTTCACGCGCCCAAGCATCGGTGGAGCGGGTGTACGTGTCAACGCGATTGGCACGCGCGGCGCACCGTGCATCGGCCGATGAAGAGAATCGAAAGTCTCCTCGCGCTCTGTCTGTCGGCGATCGTTCTCGGCGGCTGCGCTTCGAGCGCGAACGTGCCGGCGGCCGCAATGCAGACCCCCGTCATCTCCTGCACCACTGGTGCGGACTGCGACGCGAAGTGGTCGCGGGCGATGCAGTGGCTGCAGCAGAACTCGTCGTGGAAGGTCACCACCGCGACGGACATGCTGCTGACCACCGAGGGGCCGCTCACGACCGCGAAGCCCGCCTTCGAGGTGACGAAGGTCGCGCTGGAGGACGGCCGGAGCTTTCAGATCAGCATGCGCGCGTGGTGCGGCACCGGCGATTGCGAGGAGCTCATCCAGCGCCTGCGCGCGGATTTCAGCGCCTACGTGCTGATGCCCTGACGCCGTCGGGTTTCCCACCACGACTGCAGGCGGTCCCACCGGTTGAGGAGGCGGATGCCGAGCCATCCCGGCGGGCGCAGTCCGTAGCGGGTGTGCGCCTCGGAGAGCTCCTGCTGCCAGACGTCGCGGTGGCGCGTGCCTTTAGCCTCTTCGTGGAGGCGGAGGCATCCGAGGAATGCGGGGGTCTTGCGGAAACGTCCCGCGCGCCACATCCGGAAGAAGAGGTCGTAATCCATGATGAAGAATTTAGTCGGGTCGAGGCCGCCGACGCGCTCGTAGAGCTCGCGCCGCCAGAAGCAGCATTCCTGCGCGAGCGGCTGGCCGAGGTACCAGTGGGCGCGGGTGAGACGCGCGGGCCAGATGTGGCGGTCGATCTCGTTGCCGTCGCGATCGATGACCAGGCGGTTGCCGTAGAAGAAATCGACGCGCGGATGGCTCCGGAACAACGCGCCGATCGTGCGCAGTGCACCGGGGAGGAAGACGTCGTCGGAGTTGAGCCAGCACTGAATGTCGCCCGTCGACATCGTGAAGCCGGTGGCGATGGCGTCGGCCTGGCCGTTGTCCTTGCGGCTGTGCCAGTACGTGAGCGAGGAGGCATAGCGCTCTATGATGGCGGGGGAGCCGTCGGTGCTGCCGCCGTCGAGGACGATGTACTCGAGGTTCGGGTACTCCTGAGAGAGGACGCTGCGCAGAGTGGCCTCGAGGAACTCGGCCTGGTTGAACGACGGCGTGACGACGGTGATGCGGGGCCACTCACCCGGTTGCATGCACGGCCTCCGCGGCGAGGATCTCGCGGTACCACGCCAGGAAGCGCCCGGCCTGCACGTCGACGCTGAATTCGTCACGGACCTGGCGCAGTCCGTTCGCGGCGAGCGTCCCGCGCAACGCTGCATCGCCGAGCAGTCGTTCGACGGCTTCGGCGAAGGCGGCGGGATCGCCGGGCGGCACGAGCACGCCGGTCGGGGCGGGCGAGTCGAGTCCGCGGATCTGCTCGGGAATGCCGCCGACGGCGGTGGCGACGACGGGCGTGCCGCAGGCGCGCGCCTCGAGCAGGACGTTGCCGAACGACTCGACGCGTGCGGCGTGCAGATAGAGGTCGGCGGCGCGGTAGTAGTCGGCGAGGCGCTCGCTGCTGCTCTGGAAGGGGACGAACCGGAGCTCGATGTTGCCGAGGGTCTGGGGCGGCGCGTCCTCGCCGACGGCGATGACGAGGAGCGGCGTGGAGCGCGGTTTGGCGCCGAGGCGCTCGATGGCGGCGCGCAAGGTCTCGTAGTCTTTCCAGACGTTGAAGCGGAGGCCGTTGGCGGCGAGGAGGAGCACCTGTGCGTGCGGGTCGATTCCGGTCGCGGCGCGTGCGGCCGCCTGGTCGCCGGGGTGGAAGACAGTCGTGTCGACGCCGTTCGGAATGACGCGCATGGCGACGGCGGATGGGGCAACGATCGACTCGCGCACGCGAGCCATCATCCATTCCGAGGGAGTGGTCACGTAGAGGCGGCTGGCGGCGAGGAGCTCGCGCTTGCGGTTCCAGTTGAAGCTCGTGGCGTCGCGTTTGACGGCGGGGAAAAGCGTGAGATCGGGGCAGTCGCCGCAGCCGGTCTTCCAGCGCTCGCAGCCGAGGGAGAAGGCGCAGTGGCCGCTCATCAGCCAGCCGTCGCGGACGTTGAGGATGGTCGGCATCTCGCGGCTGAGGCGCGGCAGGAAGCGGAGGTCGAAGTAGCCGCCGTGCAGGTTGTGGAGGTGCACGATGTCCGGACGCGCGGGCGGGAGCTCGAGCAGACCGGCGGTGCCGGGGAAGTCGAGGTCTTCGCGGCCTCGCTCGACGTCCAGCAGACGCCGCGGCTCGGCGAGCAGACGGAGTGTCGAGGTGAGGCGGCCGAGGCCGCGGATGCGGTGCAGTCCGGGATTGCGGCGCAGCGCGTCGATAGCGCGCACGGCGGGGTTGCGCGACTCGTCGTTGAGAAGGCGGAAGGTGGCGGGATCGTTTTCGCGCTGCCGTCCGACGGCCAGCCACGAGTCGTGGCCGCGGGCGCGGAACGCGGCGGCGAGGTTCCGGGCGGAGCGCTCGGCGCCGCCGGCCACGTCGCTCGTCGAGACCTGCAGGATCTTCACGGGGTGACCCCGTACTTGCGCATCCACTCGATCAGGATCAGATACGCCCAGACGCGCAGCGCGGGACGGCGGCAGGCGCGCAGCTCGCCGAGGGTGGCCTCGAGAAACGGCCGCGCGAACACGCCGCGTGCCGCGTCGGACGCGAAGGTGTCGAGCGCGCGCTGACGCAACGGACCGACGAGCCACGATTGCAGCGGCAGCTCGAAGCCGGTCTTTTTGCGGGTCAGCAGTTCCGGCGGAAGGAGATCGCGGACGGCGTCGACGAGCACCGGCTTGTTCCCGCGGTCGTTCAGCTTGAGTGCGGCGGGGAGGGCGAACGCGAATTCGGCGAGGACGTGGTCGAGGAGCACCGGCCGGACTTCCAGCGACCAGCGCATAGCCATGGCGTCGGCATCGCGGAGGAGCGTGTCGACGAGGTAACGGCGCACTTCGACGTACGATGTCTGGGCGATGGGATCGAGCTCGCGCCGCAGGAGAGGCTCGTACAACGACGCCAGTCGCCTGTGCATTGGATGCGCGGCGATACGCGTGCGCGTCGGTTCGTCGGAAAGTCGGCGCAGCGTGGCGTAACGCTCGGGCGCGCTCGACGTGAGGAAGTCGCGATCGCGCAGAAATCGCCTCGGCACCGCGCGGAGCAACGGCGACGCGCTGCCGAGCCGCGCCGCGCGGGTGAACGCTCGAAAGTGCGGATAGCCGGCGAACAGCTCGTCGCCGCCGAGACCCGACAGCGCCACCTTCAGCGAGGCCCCGGCGGCTTGCGAGACGAGATACGTGTTCGTCCCGTCGAGACTGGGCTGGTCGATCGCGGCGACGAGGTCGTCGAACTGCGCCGCGACTTCGCTCCCCGAGACGACCACCTCGGAATGCTCGCAGTCGAAGCGCTGTGCGGCCAGCCGCGCCCATTCGCGCTCGTCGGCGACGGTGTCGTCATCCGCAAAGCCGACAGAGAACGTGCGGATGCGCGAGCCGCCGGCGCGGCTCATCAACCCGACGACGGCCGTGGAGTCGATGCCGCCGCTGAGGAACGCGCCCACCGGGACGTCGGCGATCATGTGCAGCCGCGTCGCTTCTTCGAGCAGCTCGCGCAGACGGCGCGACGCCGTCGGCGCGTCGATGCCGGCGAGGTCCAACTTGCGGCTCGCTTCGGCGAGATCCCAGTACGGGGTGGTGGTGAAGGAGCCGTCGCGGCGCACGCGCATGGTGTGTCCCGGCGCGAGAGCGGTCACGCCGCGGAGGGCGGTGCGCGGCTGCGAGAACGAGCCGAGCGACAGAAAGTCCCAGAGCGCTTCGGTGTCGAGCCGCAGCTCGACGAGACCGGTGCGGAGGAACGCGCGCAGCTCTGATGCGAAGGCGAAGACGCCGTTGCGCGCGCTGTAATAGAGCGGCTTGATGCCCATCCGGTCGCGGGCCAGGAACAGCTCGGCCGTGGTCCGGTCGTAGATGGCGAAGGCGAACATGCCGCGCAGCCGCGTCACCGAGGCGTCGCCCCATTCCGCGTACGCGGCCAGTACCACTTCGGTGTCGCTGCGCGAGACGAAGTGGTGACCGAGCGATTCGAGCTCGCGGCGCACGTCGGCGAAGTTGTAGATCTCGCCATTGAAGATGAGCTGGTAGCGGCCGTCGGCGTGCGACATCGGCTGATGGCCGGCCGCGCTGGTGTCGATGATGCTCAGGCGGCGGTGGCCGAGGGCGATACCGGAGGCGGCATCGAAGAAGAGACCGCGATCGTCAGGACCGCGATGGGCGAGCGCGTCGCTCATCGCCGCCACGACGTCCGGCGCGGCCTGGGCGGTGGCGCCGGCTATCCCGCACATGACGTGGTCCCGGCGATGCGTTTGAGGGTCCGCTTCATGAAACGCAACGGTCCGAGGTAGGGGCTGATGTGGCGGCGGAAACGTGCGCGCGGCGTGTCCATCGACTTGAGCCAGGCGCCGCCGAAGTTGCGGTCGAAGGTGGCTGCATCGGCTTCGGCGTTTCGAAAGACGTGAGGTGGATGGGCGATCGTCTGCAGCTCGAAAGTCTCGCGGCCGAGGAACTCGGTGGCGTCTTTGGTATGCGTCGCGTCGGCACCGCATCCCTCGTTAGAGACGAGATTGACCGCGGGCAACACCACCAGTCCGGATTGGCGCCAGCACGCGAAGTTCCACTGGTAATCCCACACGTCCGGCGCGCCCTCGTGCATGCGGTCCCAGATTTTCGTCCAGTATGCGCGCTCATATGGATCGTCGCACCACGTCTCCAGTAACCCCGCCGCCTTCGCCTCGGGCCACGCCGTCATCGCCCAATCGAAGTGGCGCCAGGCGCGACGCCACGACGCCCATCCCCACGCGTGCGTGTACTTGGAGAAGTAGTAACTATAAGGGCCGGAAAGCTTCGGTCCGACGAAGTTGTCGCCGCTGATGTGCATGACCCGTTCGTCGTCGCGGTAACGCGCCAGCAGCTCGTCACAGAATCGGAAGAACGACGCATTCGGGAGGCAGTCGTCTTCGAGGATGATCACTTCCGGCTCGAGCGAGAACGCCCAGTCGATGGCGGTGTACATCCGCACGCCGCATCCGAGGTTCGTATCCGAGAAGTTCGTTACCACCTCGCATTGCCAGTCGAACTCCTCGAGCACCGCGCGTGTCTCCGCAACCGCCGCTGCTTCAAAGTCTCCGCGCGGTCCGTCGGCGGCCACGAGCAGTCTCGGCGGCCGGGCCACGGCGATGGCCTTCAACGCGCGCCGGGTGAGCTCGGCGCGCTTGAAGATAATCAGCAGGACGGGCGTGCTCATCTGCGAAGAGAACGCGCCCGTCACCTGAGCGCTTCCGCGTAGAGGGACTCGTACTGCCGCTCGGGCAGGTCGATGGCCGGGTCGTACGCGCGGAGGCGGGCCTCACGGAAGCCGGCTTCGGCGAAAACGCGCGGGAGGTTTTCCTCGTCAAAGAGGAACTTGTGCTCGCCACCGAGGTAGGCGATGAAGTTCACGACGTCGATGCGGCTCGTGTAGTGAAGGCCAACCTCGTACCCACAGAACTTTTCACGGTCGAACTGCTCCGGATGAAAGTAGCCTTCGAGGTAGAGGCGCGCGTTCGGGACGGCTGCGCTGATGACGCCGCCCGGCTTGAGGACGCGATGGCACTCGCGCAACAGTGGAAGGAGCTGGCCGGGGTACGTGAAGTGCTCGAGAACGTGCGACGAGTACACGCGATCGACCGAGCCGTCGGGGAACGGCAGCGGTTGCGTCAGGTCGTGGACCATGTCGGCGGTGCCGTTGAAATCGAGCGTGATCCAGTCGGGAACGCCTTTGCGTTGCGCGGCCCCGAGCTCCACGGTGAAGGGGCGACCGGATCCGAGGAGCTCCTTCACCTTGCGGCGCGCCCGGAGCGGGCGGGCGCGGCGGTGGTTCCACCAGTAAACGCGACGACGCAAGTTGAGCATCGCGCTGAAAAGCCGGGCCGGTAACACAGCCTCGCCCATGCGGCGAAGGTCGCTCATGTCCTGATGATACCGAGAAGACTCAAGCACCGATCGACCCATCTGCGCTCACTGCCCGTGGCGCGCAGCGTGCCAGTGATCGGACCGAAATACTTTGCCAGCTCCAGTGGCAGGAACTTCAGGCGCCACCGAAGCAGGTGATGGAGGACGATTCTCAGCGCTCCTGATGCGATCAGCTTGTCGGAAGGGGCCACGTACTTGTCCCGTTCGGCCGGGAAAGAGCTGACCAGTGCCGGAAGATAGCTCGACGAAGTGCCGAATGCGAGCCGCTTCAGATAGCGAAGGTTCGCGCGTTTGCCCGGGATCAGGTGGCGGATGCGCAAGTCGGAGGAGATGCCGGCAGCGAATCCCATCTTCACGGCTTCCCATACGATCTGGATGTCGCCGCCGCTGGCAAGGCTGTTGCCGATCCGGTCGGACGCCGTTAGCTCATCGGCTAGAAACGCGGCGCGATAGCGCTCGAGGACCTCGCGCCGCACCACCATGCAGGACCCGGCCGGGTAACAGTCGATCCACGTGGCCGCGACGCTTCCATACGTCAAGCCCCGGTGATGTTTTTCCTGGAAGTAGGCGCTGAAGCGCGCGGCAAACCAGTCCGGAACGGGGTCGACGTATTCGACTGTGATGTCGCCCGGACCGAGGGCGCCGATAAAGCCAGCGTCATTCATGATGCGCGAAGCGTTGAGGAGGTAGTCCGGGGCAGGCTCACAGTCGTCATCGACGTAGCACAGCAAAGGCGCGGATGTCGCACCGGCGGCGGCGATGCGCGCGTGACTGAGGCCAGGCTTGCGCTCTGTGACAACGCGTGCCCAGGGGCATGTGGCGCGGAATTCACGGACGACAGGGAGGTCCGCGACGGGCCGTTCGCTCGCGTTGTCGATGATGACGCACTCGATGCCCGTCGGAACGTCCAGCGCTGCCACGGCGGCCAGAGTGCGCGCGAGCAGGCGGGGTTCGGGGTTATACGTACAGATGGCGATGGCGATGGCCGGCGCGGGCTCATTCCCCATATTCGTCGTCAGCCATCGGTTTTGGGAAGCCGGCCGGACCGAGCTTGCGCAGCCAGACCAGGTTGTCGACATGCCCTAGGAGTTGCCAGCGGCCCGTGGCCAGAATCTCGCCCACCACACGGGAGACGGCCTCGAAGAAAAAAGCATCGTGGAACGCGAGCACGCCGTCGTCACGAAGCCAGTCCCGTACTTTTTCGAAGTCACGTTTCACCGCGGGATAGCTGTGATCGGCATCGACGAATACCAGGTCGAGGGGCAGCTCGACGTCTGTCGCCGCGATCTCGTCTGTCCGTTTTCGAATGGGCGTGATGAATTGCGATACGCCTCTTGTATTTCTGAGGAACTCCGCGTACGTGTCGCGCTCTCCCTCGGGCATCGTTTCATTGGCCCATGTATCGACACAGTAAAGATGACCGCCGTGAAGTGAAAGCGCCACCGCCAGGCGACTGCTGGAAGCGCCGAGATACGAGCCTAGCTCGAGAGCGCGCGGCCGATTGTCATCCCGGCCAAGCTGGTACAACACTTCAAGCTCGCCACCCGTCATATGCGTGGGGATCTCCAAGGATCCACCCAGCGCGTCGGCGAGCTCGCGCCGTCTCATCGTTCTGTGCAGCCTCCCGCCAGTGGAATGTGCGTAGGCTGCGAGCCGGCTCAGGACCTTGACGGTCAGCGTTCGTCTGGGCATCCGTTCCTTTTCAGCGGCGCGATCTCCTGGATGTCTCGATCACAGGAACGGTTCCCACTGCGTTCCTTGTTTCGGAGCGCTGAATCCTTCGACCACTCTTTCGTTCTTTTCGAGCACGGCCGCGAATGGATAAAAGTGAAGGGACGCGATCGTTTGCTGAACCGGGTTCGCACGGGTGCCGAGCACGCCGGCCGTCGACTGTTCACCGAAATCGTTCAGCTCGTCCGCGAGCGTGTGAAGGTAGTTCGCAAAAGGGTTGTTCGTGGCGTGCATGTCCTCGCAGATATAGACGCCACCCGGCGTGAGCAACGGCAGGATTTCCTCGAACGTGACTCGTTGTTGCTCGAAGGTATGGCCCCCGTCGTCGATGAGAACATCGACCGGAGCGGCGGTCTTTCGAAAACGCATCCAGAACTCCCGATCGGCCTGGTCGCCGATGACAATGGTCGTGAATTCGTTTTCATGGCGCTTGCAAGCGGGTTCGATGTCGACTCCGGTGACGCGGCAGTCTGCGCCGAAGTACCGACGCCACATCTCCAGGCTGCCGCCGCTGTAAACTCCGATCTCGACGACGTGCACCGCGCGACCGACGAACTTCGCTAGATGCTTTTCATACATGTCGAAGTAGTGCAGCCATTTCCAGATACCGGGTCCGGTGTGATGTGCCGAGAAATACTCTTCGAGATTCCCTCGGACCCTGGTCGGACCATTCGCTGACGCGTCCACGCTTTGTGTCGGTCCGATCAAAGTCCGCGCGAAGTCGCGCGCCAGCGATTGGGGCGTCACGGCAGATGCTGGGGCGGCTAGCAATCCCACAGCCTGGAGTGCCCTTCGCAGTGGAGTGACCATCAATCCTTTGTATGCTCGGCGCTCATCACCGCTCAATCGGCGGAACGGACGACGTCAACGGTGCTGTGCGGAACCAGAAATCCGTGGTCCCTCGTGTGGAGATAACTCCTGCCAGGGACGGGTGAGTCATAGATGTCGAAACCAATGGCCTCTTTGACCTGGTCGAATGTCTCCATCATCGTGCCGACCCAGATGTTCGCAAGATAGCGAGCTGGCGTCAGGGGCGGCAGCTCGATGGCGATGCTGAGAACCTGTTCGCCCGTCCCGCCAATGAACGGATCATACCGCGGGAGTGCTTGCATCAGAACGGCGCCTCCGGCATCAGCGATGTCGATCGCCACCAGCGCCGGCTTGTGAATCGCTGTCGATTGAAGCGTGACTTCGAGGACGAGTTTCAAGCGCGGCTGCCGCCCCGTGACTGTGGCGACGACGTTCGCGATCGTCAGCGGACGCTGCGCGAGATGCTCGGGTCGGACCCACGTGTCGCCGGTCGCATCGGCGTTCCGAGCTTCGTACAGCGAAATGCACGCCTCCGCCGTATCGGAGGCCACGACCTGTCCTTGGTCGAGGTAGAGGCCGGTCGTACAGAGTGCGCGGAGCGCCGTCATGTTGTGGCTCACAAACAGTACCGTCCGGCCACCGCGTGCGACTTCGCTCATTTTGCCAAGGCAGCGTTTCTGAAACTCCGCATCCCCGACCGCGAGGACCTCGTCGATGACCAGAATGTCTGCTTCGACGTGGGCCGCAACGCCGAACGCCAGGCGCACGTACATGCCACTCGAATACCGCTTCACCGGCGTGTCCAGGAATGGCTCGACCCCCGAGAAGGCAACAATTTCGTCGAAGCGGCGATCGATCTCACGGCGTCGCATCCCCAGAATCGTCGCGTTGAGGTAAATGTTTTCCCGCCCCGTGAGCTCCGGGTGAAAGCCGGTTCCGACTTCCAGAAGGCTGGCCAGTCTGCCGTGGATCCGAGCTCGTCCGGAAGTCGGCGCGGTGAGGCGCGAAAGTACCTTCAGCAGTGTCGACTTCCCCGCGCCATTCCGTCCGATGATCCCCAGGACATCTCCCTCCCGGACCTCGAAGGTGACGTCGCGCAATGCCCAGAACTCAGTGCGGCTCTCGCGTCCCAGGGCTGCGGGGTTCTTCCTGAAGAGGTTCGAGAGCCGTTCACTCAGAAGGTCGGAGTGCACGTGACCGAGCTGATACCTCTTCGAGAGCGACTCAACCGCGACAACGGTTTCGCGTGCGGTCATACGATGTCCGCGAACGTTCTTTCCATCCGGCGGAAGTAGTAGAGACCGGAGATGAGAAGCAAAATCACCGTGGCCATCGAGAGGGTTGTGGAAACGAAGTCCGGCGGTTCCTTTCCGAGCAAGGCCCAACGGAATCCTTCCACCACACCGACCATCGGGTTGAGACAGTAGATGCTTCTCCAGCGTTCCGGAACAATCGATGTGGAGTAGGCCACGGGCGACGCGTACATCCAGACTTGCACGAGGAAGGGGACTACGAACGCGACGTCGCGATACTTCACGTTCAGCGCGGTCAGCCATAGGCCGACGGCGAGCGACGTCAGGATGGCCATGAGCATGAACAGCGGCAGGAGCAGGAGGCCGCGCGTCGGGGCGATGCCGTACCAGGCCATGAGCGCGATCAGCAGCACGAAGGCGATGGCGAAGTCGATCAGGCCGGAGAAGACTTTGCTGAGCGGCAGGATCAGGCGCGGGAAGTAGATCTTGGTGATGAGGTGCGCCGCGCCGACGAGGCTGTTGCTGGAATCGCCGAGCGAGCGGGCGAAGTAGTTCCACGGCAGGAGCGCGCAGAGCGTGAAGACGGAGTAGGGGAGGCCGTCCGAGGGGAGCTGGGCGAAGTGGCCGAAGACGGTGGTGAAGATGATCATCATCAGCACGGGCTGGATGAGAGCCCAGCCGATGCCGACCACGCTCTGCTTGTAGCGCACCGTGGCGTCGCGCCAAGCGAAGAGGAACAGCAGCTCGCGATAGGACCAGAGCTCGGCGAAATCGAGCGCCAGCGCGCCGCGCGCTGGAACGATGACAGTGATGGGATGCTCTCTGGACGCTTGCTCGGCCACCGGCGCCGAACTGTAGCAGACCTCGGGTCAGCACTCGTTTCGGATGGTACCGATGATCGCCCTTGAGTCGCACCTGGATCGCGCGAAGGAGAAGTGGTCGAGGCGCTCCGGGATGATGCCCGTCCGCGGTCGCGCCAGCAGCATCGACCGCACCGCCGTCGAGTTCGAAGTGCCCGACGCCGGCCGCCCCTCGCGCTTCAGCGTCCTGCGCCTGGTCCGCTTCAGCGTCGACGCCATCACCTCCTTCACCCCCTGGCCGCTCTTCCTGGTGGCCTTCGCCGGCATCGTCTTCGGCCTCTTCTCCCTGCTCCTCGGCATCCAGACGCTGTACATGTTCTTCTCCGGCCGGGCCGTCACCGGCTTCACCACCGTCATCCTGCTGACCCTCATCGTCGGCACGGCCATCATGTTCGGTCTGGCCGTCCTCGGCCTCTACGTCTCGCGCCTCTTCGACGAAGTGAAGCGGCGGCCGCGCTCCGTGTCCCTGGAGAGACTGCCGCCGGCATGAAGACCACCCTGCGCGACCGCTGGCTCGACTTCTGGCACGCCCTGCCGCCCTTCCGCGGCCGGCTGGCCATCGCCCGCCTCGTGGCCCAGCACCTCATGACCACGCGGCGCAGCTCCGTGGCCTGGGCCCGGCTGCCCAACGGCCTGCGCCTCAAAGTCGACGTCCGCTGGCGCGGCGGCTACGACTCCCTCTACTACTTCCGCACCTACGAGCCGTCGCTCACCTCGCTCATCCGCGCCGCCCTCGACGAGGAAGGGGCCGCCTTCATCGACGTCGGCGCCAACATCGGCGCCTTCTGCTTCCTGGCCGCCGACGTCCTCCAGCGCCGCGGCGGACGGGCCCTGGCCGCCGAGCCCCTCCCGCAGAACCTGGCCTTCCTCGAAGAATCGATCGCCGCCAACGGCCTCGCCGCCCTGATCGAAGTGGCCCCCGTGGCCGTTGGCGACCGCGAAGGCGTCCTGGCCCTGGAAGTCATGGCCCCGGGCGACATCGCCAACGCCCGCCCCACCACCTGGTCCCAGGCCACCAGCGCCGGCGCCACGATCGCCGAAGTCCCCATGACTACGCTCGACCACCTCACCCGCGACTGGCGCAACGTGAAGTTCATAAAGATCGACGTCGAAGGCGCCGAGCTCTTCGTCCTCCGCGGCGCGTCCGGGCTCCTCCGCCGCGAGCGCCCCCTCGTCTACTGCGAGTTCCACCGCGAGTTCATGGCCGCCAACGGCACCACCGTCGAAGCCATCGAATCCTTCGCCGCCTCCGTCGACTACACCCTCCACTACCTCGGCCCCCACGGCCGTATCGTCCCCACCCATCCCCGCCCGAACGGTCGCTACCTCGACCTCGTCCTCGTGCCTCGCGAGCCCACGCCTCATCAGAGAACGCTCATCGCGTGAGGTGGTGGAGCGGTTGGCTGGAGCCTGGCGGGGTGGGGGTGGCGGCGGAATGTTGTCTCGGCCGTGCTAGGTTCACACTCCCCCATGCTCTGGCTTCCTCGGAACATTTCGAGCGGTGACTCCCCCGGCAAACGTGCGTTCATGCGGTCCTCACCACTGTCCTTCGGCGTCTTCGGAGCCAAGAATGATGAATCAGGTCAGAAGTACCTTGAGGGCGGCAGTGGCGTGTTGACCCATCCATTTTCGGGGCTTACAGCAAGACATGTCGGACGATATTTAATGAGTCTGGATAGGCGCGGCGAACGGCTACCAAGGACCGCGTTCCGGACCGAACATTCGGCGACGGTCTTCCAGCATCTGAACCCGCTTGAGAAGTCTGCGCCGGCCAAACACTCGCTCTGGCACGTTACCCGAGCGTGGGATTCGCCGCTGACGGATATTTCGTTACTCCAAGTGGCCGGTGGGGAAGCAACCACGAACGATCCGACTGGATACTTTCCGTGGCGACTACTGCCGCCCCCGATCGGCGCGAAGGTCTACCTGATCGGTTTTCCCGGATTCAGTCTTCGCGATTTCGCGGACGACGAAGAGTTCGGGATTCAGATGGAATTGACGTTTGTCCCCGCGACCGTCACGGAGGTGTACCCGGTGCGGCGCGGCACAGGACTTCTCAACTATCCGTGTTTCGAGGTTGATCGCGCTGTTGAGCCGGGGTTCAGTGGTGGAGCTGTGATCTTCGAAGAAACGCTCTGCGGGTTAGTCTCGGTGAGTAGCTCGTTCGAGGAGAAGACGTGGTGTGCGACGCTATGGCCGCTCGCGTTTCTCGAGTTCGACTCCGAATTGCCCGACGTAATGACTCAGATGAGCGATCTATTCACCGTAAAGGCGATTCCGACCGTGGATTGGGCGGAGACACGCAATCGCATTTCGCAAGAGTACGACGACCACGGTACTCGGTATGCGTCGATTGTCGATACGCCGTAGGTTCTGTCCGCCTAACGTCAGAAGCTCTATCCGGATCCACCGGTCTCGATGCAGATGGTGACGAAAGATCGGAGCAGCCGAAGTGAACGTGATGACGGCCGGCAGTCAGGATTTGGGATGGCGCCAAATTGGACTGAGCCGCCGTTCGCATGGATGTTCATTGGCGCCCGAGAGCGTCCGGTCTGCCGAAGGCACGGCGTGGCAGGGGAGTGCTCGATTTGGGCAGCTTCGTATTATGGCCTAGAAAAACAATCGTGCGATGTCATTAGCGGCATTCAGCCCGCCTCGCACATCGCTGCCGCTCTTGGGTAACGAAAACGTATATCGTTCATCTCCTTGGTACACGATCTTGCAGTGCTTACCATCGTCCGACACGGTGAATCCCAGTCGTTCCAGGCCACGTCTTATTTTCGCATCGATCGTCGTCATGCCGCGAAGAAGTTCCTTGATCTCTTCCCTCCGCTTTGTACCCTGTCCTGACCTTTCGTTTGCCTCAGCAATGGCGGTGAGCACATGTTGGCGTCTACTGTCCGTCAAAGTGCGGGATATCGCTTCGTGCAACGCGTCAAGCACGATGCTTGCTATCTCGCCAGGATAAATATCTTGCTCGCGGCCAGTTCGAAGCGTCACGCCAGAACCGATTGGCAAACGCGTCTCATATTTACGCACCTCAGCGTTAAGCCGCTGGATCTCGAGCTCTGCGTCCTCTAGTTGCTGCGCTTTTGCCGCCAGCTCCTTGTCAAACTCGTCGACGTATTTGCTCACCTCCTGCGAACCAGCCGCCTTAAGTGCTTCGAAAGTGCTCCGCGATACCAACGCTTGCGAGGCGGACCATGTGCATCGTTCAAGCGGGCGCCGGTTCGCTAGCGCAAATCGAACCTCATCAGTGATCGCGGTTTCGCGACTCCGCGGCGTTTCATCTCGGACCAAAAAAAACGATCTTCTTCCGGCTCCATCGGGCCAATAAACTCCGATCGTTCCTCCGTAGACGTTCTGGGCATCGACTTCGATCTTGAGACGAAGAGAAAACGTACGGTTCGGCTCCACTACTACATGCGCCATCCCGGACAAGTCACGCGCTAGCCGCGCTGGATCGATGGCGTACCCTCCGCCGAACAAAGCGCTTACGTATACGATTGGCAGGCGGCAACCGGCACGACCTTGAATAAGCTGCGCTGCAATATCTACATCAACATTGTCGAGTCGGTAGGGACTGCTACCAACACTCAAGACGCCGTCTCCAGCACCGCCGAGATCGTCTAGAAGGACGCGAACCAAGACCGGCTTTTTCGCTGGCGGGAGACGAACCGACGGGTGCTCGGATTCGCACGAGACGCGGATACTGACCCAAGAATCTTTTTCCCAACGGGCAAAAACGATCACCGTGACCCACTCCAGCCCAGCGTCGGTTCGCGTGTACCGGGCCGCTCCCTGCTCGCGCGTACCCGATGCATGCGTCAGGGTTTGAAGCTGTTCGATTCCGCGGTGGGTGGTCCATTCACCTGGAGAGCCAAGCCCTACAAGATCAGCAAGGTGAAACGCGGTATGAGGCGAGCCGAGAATCCAGCGTCGCAGGGCGTCGAAGAAGCTGTCGAGAGCGTGGTCGTGATTTACGGGAAACTCTGTCGCAAACGAAAGCATGGGTTCCTCCCGGCGGCCTTTCGATTTTACCGTGCATCACGTCCGCCCGGCACATAAGGCTTTTTTGCGGAATCCGTTCGGTTACGAGACGTGCATCGAGCACGTAAGTTGACCTGTCATGATTGGCGTGGTGGGGTCGGATGGGAGTTTGCGACTCCATAAGACAGCGCGTTCCACTGTCGCATAAACCGCCCCACGAGAAAGCGCGCCTCGATATCTGACTTGAGCGTGTCGCATATCGGCGCGTTGAGAGATCGAGGACGTAAGAGGACCGGGAGGCGGGTCTATGCAACGCGTGGAGCGCTGGCCGGGCAAGCGCTTGCGGAGCACGCTACTCCCCCCCATCCCCCCGCCCCGGTGCAAATACCCGCGGCCTCGCCTCGCAATGCCTCCCCAGCGACACCCGCGCCGCCCGCACCACCTGCGCCGAAACCTTCCCCAGCGCCACCGCCTCGTTCAGATACGCGAGCGCGGTGATGGCGGGGGTGCGCATGCCGGCTTTGGTGAATTCGGCGATGATCTCCCGGCAGATGGTGGGCACCTCGTAGGGGCGGTTGATGGCCAGGAGGGCTTCGGCCAGTTCGAGGGCGGCTATGCCGGCTTCGACGGTCATCGACAGCTCGAGGTATTCGCGGCGGGACTGGCGGAGGACGGGGATGGCGTCGGCGGGGCGGCCGGAGGCGATGAGGGCGCGGCCGAGGAGCATGCGGCTGCGGGTGCGCTCGGAGGGCATGTTCAGGCGTTCGAATTCGGCCACGCAGCGGGTGGCGGCGGGGAGGGCTTGGGCGGGCTGGCCGAGGTCGGCGTGGCAGAGGGCAATGTTGTGGGCGAGGCGGACGGTGCGGATCTCGTCCAGCAGGGGATGGTCCTCCACCGAGCGCCAGATCGCCAGGGCCTGCTCCACCGCGCCGAGGTTGTAGATCACCGCGCCTTCGGTGATGCACGCGTCCACGTACCAGAGGTGCTCGCCGTGGCCGAGGAACGTCGCCGCCGCTTCGCGGACCAGCGCCGCTCCCTCCCTGGCGCGCCCGACGTGCTGGAGGGTCGCGGCCTTGACCATGGCCAGGCGGGCCAGCTCGAACGCCGTCCCCTGGATGCCTTCGAAGAGCTCCTGCGCGCGGTCGGCGCAGTCCAGGGCCTCGTGGTAGCGGCCCAGGAACGACAGCACCAGCGACCGGTTGCGCAGCGCCTGCCCGTGCAGGTTGCCGATGCACTGCCGCGGATAGGCGGTCGGGTCGAGCTCCTCGGCCAGGGCGACGGCCAGGTCCGCCATCTGCAGGGCGTGGGCAGGGGAGTGCTCGATCGTGGCCCGCAGCCGCTCGATCAGCACCCTGATGATGCCGGCCGTGCGCGTGCCGGCGGTCTTCCGGGCGTGCTGCAGCCACCACGTCGCGGGGCCGGCCAGCATCTCGCCGCAGATGGGCTGGGCCTGTTCGTAGTCGAGCGAAAGGCGCTCGGCCAGGGCGATGATCTCCTGCATCCGTTGACGTACCACTGTTAGGACTCCTCTTTCTGGTTCGGGCCCGGCGCCGGCCGGGCGTTGCGGAGAATGACCAGCGACCTGGCCACGAGTTTCTCTGCGTAGACGCCGGCGACGTTCAGTTCCGCCGCGATCTCGCGGTACGTGCGGTGCTCCTGAAAACGGAGCCGGAGGGCCTCGCGGGCGTTCTCGGTGAGCGCGGCCCTGGCCATGCGCTCGAGCAGCCCGTCCCGGATGGCCCGCGTTTCCTCCGCGCTCGCATCCGGCGGCATCGCCATGGAGGCCGGCGCGGCGAGCGCGTCACGCTGCTGGCGGGTCTTGCCGATGCGCATCGCCTCGCCCATCAGCCAGTCCCCGGCCTGGCCGGGCTCGGGAATTTTCGTCAGGTACGAGATGAAGACTTCGTCGACGGTCTCCTCGGCGTCTTCGGCCGAAAAGGAGCAGGTTTCGACGAGCAGGGCGCGCAGCATTTTCCCCACGGTCCCGTCGAGGCTCTCCAGGGCCTCCGCCAGCGCGGAGCGGGCCAGCGGGTCGAATTCTTCCGGTGCGCTCATGTTGGTGTGTGATGTGTTATAGAACGTAATTCGTCCAACATCAAAAACAAATCGCCGACGCAGGAGTGAATCCCATGCGCAAACCTCTCGCTGATTTCATACGCCTGGAGCGTGAAAAACGCAATCTCACCCAGCAACAGCTGGCCGACTTGGCGGGCGTCAGCCGCTGGCAGCTCAACACGATGGAGAACGGCAAGGCCAACCCTTCCCTCGACTTCGTGGTGAGGGTGGCCAGCGCCATGGAGTTGAGCGAGGTCCCGGTGGCCGGCCTCAGGCTGCGCGCGGTCTCCGCCGATCTGCCGGCGGTGGTCTCGGCCCGCGCCGCGGTGATGACGGCCGACCGCGCCATGCAGCAGTACCGCCACTCGGTGAACGAGCTCGATGGGATCGCCGCCGAGCTGGCGGAGGCTGCCGCCTCCCTGGACGAAATCCTGACCAGGATGCTCGCCCCGGGCGGGTCGGCCGCGGGAGTGCTGGCCGCCGCCGATCGCCTCGCCGCGACGCCGCCCGACGACAGCGCCCGGGTGGGACGGGCCCTGCGCGAACTGGCCGAAGGCACGGAGGGGCGCGTGCGCATCCCGCGCCCCGAGCCGGCCGCGAAGACTGCCGCGAAGAAGCGCGCCGCCAAGTAAGTCATGGCGCGCAACGGAGACAGCGGCTGGCGCGGAGTCGAGCAGTGGCTGAGCGAGAGCCTCGCCGAGGCGGAGCGGCTGCTGCCGCGGTTGCTCGAGCTGCCGACGCCGGTGCTCCACGACGAAGTGCGCGCGCGGCCGGAGCTGCGCACGCCGGGGATGATGCAGCGGCTGATCGGGGTCGCCCAGAACGCGCTGGACCGCTATCCGAGGCAGGCCTGGGAGCTCTCGTGCATCGTCGTCGAGTTCGCACCCTCGATCGAGGTGCCGCGCCCGCGGATCCTGGTGGCCCGGAGAATCGAGGCCCAGGGCTGGATGGTCCACGCGCGTGCGCTGCGCGGCATCGGAAGGCTGGCCGCGGCGGCGGCCGCGGTGGCCAGGGCCAGGGAGCTGTTCGCCCGGACGCCGGCCCACAACTGGTCTCTGGCCACCCTCGACCTGCTCGAAGCGCAGATCCTGCACGAGCTGGACGGGCCGGCCGAGGCGCTGCCGCTGGTGCGCCGGGCCTCGGTGCAGCTCGCTCTCTGTAACGATCACGACCGGTACCTCCAGGCGCGGATGACCGAGGCCTGGATCCTGTGGAGCGGGGGAGAGCGGGAGGCCGCCACCGCGGTCTGGCAGGTTACGGCCGAGCTGGCGGCGGGGCGGGGCGACCACACGTTGCTGGCGAATCTCGAGCGGAAGATCGGCGACTTCGAGCTGCGGCACGGGCGGGCCGAAGATGCCGCGCGCCTCCTGGCGTCCGCGCTGGCCACGTTCGCCGACGCCGGCATGACGCGCGACGTGGTCCGGGTGCGCTGGAGTCTGGCCGAAGCCGCCGCCGCGCGCGGCCGCGTCAACGAGGCCATCTCGGAGTTCTACAAGGTGCGCGCGGAGCTGCTCGCCACGGGCGACAGCTTCGTGCAGGCGGCGCTGGCCTCGGCCGAGATTCTCGATCTGCTCCTCCTGGCCGGCCGCGAGGAGGAAGCGGCGAAGCTGGCCGGGATACTGGTGCCCGGTTTCCGCGACCGCCTGGGGACGAACGCGCTGCAGGCCTTCACGTATCTGCTCGCGCGCGCGGAGCGCGGGGAGCTGGCGCGCAGCGACGTCGCCGCGGTCCGGCGCTACTTCGAGGATTTCCCGCAGCAGCCCAACGCCTGGTTCCGGGGACCGGTATGACGGAGAGCAGCCTCTGATCCCATTCGAATGAGGAGCGATGCCCGTATGCGACGAATCATCACCATGAAAAAGTTCGACGACGCCCTGGGTGCTTTCCAGTCGCCGGCCGCGGCCGGCCTGATCGGCGACCTGGCGCGGTATCTCGCCGAAAAGCCGGAGCACGGTTCGGCCGTGAAGGGGATCGGCGTGAGCGTGCTGCAATCCCGCGCGTATGGGGAGTACCCGGCGCTGCGTCTCTTCTACGGATACAACGACAAGGTGCTGTATCTGCTGGACGTCGCCCCCTTCGACGAGCTGGAGGTCTTCGACGAAGAGTCAGCGTTCGCCGGGACCGCGGTTTAGCAGCGCGGGCAGGTCGAACTCCACCGCCAGCTCGCGCGCCCGGCGCTCGTCGTCGGCCGTCGGCGGCCCGGGTACGATCAGCCGGTCGAAGAGACTCATCCCCGCCTTGCGCATGACGCGAAAGAGACGGGTACGCGCGGAGTCGAGCGTGAACGGTGCGGACATAGGGAAAGAATAGCGCAATCGGGCGGCGCGAGGGAGGGGGCGGACTGTACGAGTCCATTCGCCAACGTTCCGCGCCTCATGGAGTGCGGCGGCCTCAGGAGGATGTCTCAAAACTCTCATCCCGAACTACTCCGTTCGACGACGGCACGCCGGGTTCTGTCACGCCGGAGGCGTGCAGGACGGTAGCCGGTGGTCAGCGCCGCAGGCGTGCCACCACCGGTGATGGTGCGACAACGATTTGCACCCCAGCGGGGTGACGTCCGCGACCCCGCCGGGGTCGAGATGATGGTCGTCCTGATCCGGTGGTGGCGCGCCTGCGGCGCTTACCACCGGCTAATTTCCGACACGCCTCCGGCGTGACAACCCGCACGAACACTTTGGAGACATCCCTTAGCCGCCGCTTTCGTATCTGGATCCCCACGCGCGTAAGGCACCCGAATACGAAAGCAGCGGCCCTAGTGAGGCCAGCGCACTCCATAACGCTGCCGCGGTACGAATATAGAAGATGTACTACTCCGCGTCGTCCTTCGGCAGCAGCTTCTCCAACTCGCGCAACCGCTGCTCCAGCTCCGGGGTGATTTCCGTGGCGCCGTCGTAGCGGGTGGCGCCGGCGGGCGGGGGAGGGGGGACGGCTTGTTCGAAGAGGGAGAGCGCGCGGCCGGCGGCGGTGATGAGGTCGATGAGGATCTGGCGGGCGGCGGCGGGGTCGATGGCGCCAGTCTGCAGGTTGACGGCGCCGAGGTTGAGGGTGCGGAGGTTGGGCAACTGGGCGACGACCTTCGTCAGCGTCTCGAGGGTGACGTTGCCGCCCTCCTCCAGCTGCCGGAGCTGGGTCCGGTGGACGTCGGCCAGCCGGCCAGCTTCACCTGACTCAACCCGTGCTGCACACGGGCCTCGCGGATCTGCTTCGCAAGCATGATGCGGAGAATAGCACAGGGCGTACGGTGCAGCGTACAGGGTATTGACGGAAAGATGGGGCGCCGGCCCCGATACGGGACTGGCTCGCTGCTGGTGCAAATGCCCGGCGGTGCTATCTCAAATGCTTCCGGGTGGTTCCTCAAATGCTCGCCGGTAGCTCCTCAAATGCCTCTCGGTGCTTAGCCAAATGCCCGGCGATGCCTCCTCAAATGCTCCCCGGTGCCTGGTCAAATGCTCCGCGCTGCCTCCTCAAATGCCCGGCGAGCAGATTCAAATGCCTCCGAGGCAGATTCAAATGCCTTGCGGGCATTTGCCGAAACGGGACGGAGGCTTCCGACGAGGCTCCGGCAGCTTTCGAAAGCCCCTGATTGCCTTTCGACAGGCCGTTCGCGTGCTGTTTTGTCCTCCACGGAGCACATTCACCAGCGGTCCTTCGCGCTTCGCGCAACGCCCGGAGGGTATTGCGATCTGCTCCGGGAGCATTTGAATCTGCCTCGGAGGCATTTGAATCTGCTTCTGAAGCATTTGACGTGAATGGTGTTTTCAGTTCCGTCACATTGTAAATGCCTCCGTGGTATTTGTTTCGGAAACAGCACGCTTGACGATCTCGCTGTACAGGTGCACATTGCGCACGACTCGAGTCGAGTGGTCCTCGCGAGACCAGAACGAAATCGAAAGAAAGAGAAAGAAAAGGAGAAAAGCAATGTCCACCATCCCCCTGGAACCCCCCAACGCTCATGAGGTGGCCGCCCAGGCCTTCCTCGCTCAGCTTCGAACGATGCAGCAGACGATCCCGGGCTTCACCTTCCTCGGCCCCGATGAACAGGCCACTTTCAACGCCACCGCCTCGGTGTCCGATCGCTTCCTGGAGCTCGTCGGCCTGGCCTGCGACAACTCGGAGCCCTTCGCCAGCGTCAGCGACGTGACGGGCCCCCAGTTGCGCGACCTGGTCGCCTACCACCGGGCCTACACGACGCTGCTCGGCGCCGTGGAGGTGTTCACCCGCGGCCTGCGCCAGACCCTCATCATCCGCCGCGGCGAAATCGGCGATCGCGCTCTGCGCGCCTATGCCGCGGGCAAGGGGCTGAATCGCAAGGGCCGTCCGCCCATCGTCCCCGAGGTGAAGGAGATCGGCCTGGCCCTCAATCGTGGCCGCCGCAAGGCGACGCCGCCGCCGGTGGCCGAGACGCCGCCGATCATTCCCACCCCCACTCCCACCATCCCGGCCCCGCGCGCGGCGGCGCTCGCCGCCGATCCGGGCAGCGACCCGAAGAAGTGGGGAGGTCAGTGATGAAACGGAACTATCAGCTCATCCTGGCCCTGGCCATCTTCGTCACCGGCTGCACGATGCGGTTCATCGCCACGCACGACCCGGCGGTCGAAGGCGCTGCGCTGCAACTGCAGTCGAAATTCACCGCGTTCTTCGACGACCTGCAGAACACCGCGGGCACGCCGGAGGGCGAGTACGAGCGTTACGCCGCGCAGTACGCCGATCTGCATGCACAGGTCGGCGACCTGCAGGCGAAGGCTGCGCTGCAGTCGCGCAATCAGCTCACCAATGATTCCCTGACCCTGCTCGAGGACAACCTCGACATTCTCGAGACGGCCCATCGCGAGGGACTGTCCGCGGCCGAGGTGCCGGTGTTGCGCAAGCTCATCGACACCCAGGTACGGATGCTCGTCCAGCTCGAGGTGGCCAAGAAGCGCGAGCCGCTCGCGCCGAAGCGCGAGGCGGTCGCGCCGGAGGTGACGCCGTGAGCAAGAACGTGCCGTTCAGTCTCAACATCCAGAGTCTCGCCGCGGACATGGTCTACGCGGTTCGCAAGAGCGTGTCGGCCCGCTGGCCGGCCGTCCGGGCCGAGGCCGAGGTGGAGATGCGCAAGCTCGCCCAGACGATGCTCGACATCCACAAGCTGCACAGCGATGGCGAGATCACCAAGGCGCGGGCCCGGCAGCTCCTCACCGCGCAGCGGAACTCCACCTGCGCCGTGCTCAAAGGCATTAAAGGCATCGGCCTGCTGACGGCGGAGGCGACCACCAACGCCGCCCTGCGCGCCGTGGCCAAAAACGTCAACGTGGCGGTCGACTTCCGGCTGCTGCCGGACGGAGAGGAGGTGACGGCCAGCTTCAAGGCCGGCAAGGACCTCTGAGTGTGAATCGGAGCGGGGGCCGGCGAGAGCCGGTCCCCGCAACGAGGGACGTGGGGCGTGGCTTCAGCCCGTCGAGAGGGCGCAGGCGGCAGAGCGCGGGGCGCAGGAGAGAGCCGCCGGGGTGCCGACCCACCCCGCCCGAGGGGCGGGCTGAAGCCACGCCCTACGTTCCCACGCTGATGTCCAAAAGGAGACATTCATGACCATACCGATCCAACTGGCCATCCAGGGCGGCGGCGCGAAGATCACCCATCTCCTCGCCGCGCTCGAAGCCGTGCAGTCGCTCCAGCGCCAGGGCGTCGTGCGCGTCACGCGCATCGCCGGCACGTCGGCCGGCGCCATCGCCGGGGCGCTCTTCGCGGCGGGCGTGGACATGCAGCGGGCGCGCGATGCGTTCGAGGCGTACCGCGACGAGCTGCTGCGCGCCTTTCCCTCCACCGGTTTCCGTCTCCGTGCCGCGTGGTGCCTGCTGACGCGCCGTCCGTACTGGGACGCCGCGCCGCTGCGCAGGCTCTTGGCGAAGCTGCTCGCCCCGCGCCACCGTCTCGGCGATCTGGAGATCCCGCTCGTCATCGTGGCCGCGGACCTCACCAACATGCAGCCGTGTGTCTACGAAGACCCGTACGAGCCGCTCCTCAGCAGTCTGATGGACTCGGCGGGCATCCCGTTCTTTCTGCGCACGGCCCCGAATGACGGCGGTTCCCGCGTCATCGTGGACGGAGGCGTCTGTGAGAACCTGCCGTCCGATCAGCTTTCGTACAGCGAGGAAGAGGGGGAGGTGCTCGGCATCACGTTCGCGTCGTCGCGGGCCGGCGCCCCGCTCTCCGGCTTTTTCGATTTCGCCCGCGCACTTCTCGAGACGGCCCTCAACGCCTCGGTGCTGCGCGCGCAGCTCGAGCTCGGCCCCAACAACTTCGTCATCCGCAGCGAAGCCGGTTCCTTCGACTTTGCCCGCGCCTTCGAGGCCGGTCTCGGCGCGGAGTACCGCGAGACCCGTCTGCTGGCCGAGGACTTTTTCCGGCGCTACGCCGAGCGAGGTGGCGGAGAGGCAATGCTGCCTGTCCGTGCCGGCCAGGAGGAGCCGGACGACACCGGCGCCGATCTTCCCGCCACGCGCCTGCACGACGTCGTCACCGCTTTACGCTCCATGTACCGGCTGCAGCAGGAGCCGATGCGCTTCGAGTTTCTCTCGGTGCGCATGGTCGTCACCGGCGCCTCGCAGTCGCTCGACGATTTACCAGCCCCCGACCACGTCCGGCACGAGATCGTCTTCCGCGCGACGCAGCAGCCCGTGAGCTGCTACCGCATCCGTTTGATGCGGGCCGGATCGACGGGGCAGCCGAAGACGCAGTGCGAAGTCTTCGATCGCAACTTCGAGCCGGTGCCGTTCGACCTCGTACCCATCACCGACGACGCCGGCGAGGAGCGTGAGTACCTGCTGTTCTTTCGCGATCCCATTGTCCCCGGCGATGCACGCGCTCCAGTCACGTTGCGCGTGCGCGACACCGTATCCGAGGCGCTGCGGCTGGCCAGTGAAGGCCGCGACGAGCTGCTCATGCGGGCGTCGCGGGCGGACGGCCCGATCGGCCGCATCGAGATCGTCGTCCATCTGCCGGAGGAACTGGCCGATGCGGCCATTGCCGGTGCGCCGGGATCGGGCGGCGCCCGCATGACTCCCGCGGAATTGATCCATTACGCCGCTCCGGCCGGTTTCGTCACCCTCGGCTGGAAAGGCGACCACGTCCCACCCAACACGCTGTTCGGCTGTCATCTCGTGAAGCGATAGGAGAAAACCCATGACTCGAATTCGACTGGAGGTCTGAGACCATGAATCCCACTTCGACTGCAAGACTCAGCATCAAACCGTACCCGCTGCAACGCGGACAATACTTTCCGGAGAAGACCGCCAAGACGCACGTCGTCTGGCACGGCACGGCCGGCCGCACGCGGGACACGCCCGCATCCGGCCGTCCCGGCCGTGCGACGACGTCGATCGATGGCTGGAACCTCAACGCCGAGCGCGTCGGCGCGCCGTATGTCGTCGACCGCGACGGCACGATCTACAAAACCTTCGAAGACAGCGCCTGGATTTACCACCTCGGCCTGAAGGGCACGAACGGCCGCTATGACAAATCGTCCGTGGCCATCGAGTACGCCAACGAACTGGCCCTGACCCAGGAAGCCGGCCGGCTCTACGCCTTCGGCATGGAGACCCCGAACACCGTCTACAAAGGCCCGTTCATCACGGAGAAGTGGCGCGACTACGACTTCTTCGCCCAACTCGACGAACCGCAGGTCGACGCCGGCATCGCCCTGACCCTCGACATCTGCCGCCGCCACAAGCTCGACCCGGTCTTTTATTACCCCTCTACCACGTACGACTTTCCGCGCTGCTTCGAAGTGGCCACGATCCTCTGCCACTCCAACTGCCGCAAGGACAAGACGGACCTGTATCTGCCGAAGTGGGTGTACGAGAAGATCGAGGCGGCGGGGATCCGCATGCAGTCATGACAAGCGCCGGCGCCGCCGTGCAGACGGCGGCACCGTGCCGCTGCAGGCCGACCGGGTGGGCGGGGGCTATGGACTGCGGCGACTGCAGGCGCCGCTTTCCCTGCCTTCGGTGCCACAGCGACTCCGCCCCACGAACGGCAGTGAAAGCGGCGTCTGCGGCCGCCGCAGTCCATAGCCCACCGCACGCTCCGCTACGGAACCACAGCCTCTGAGCCGCGTAGACGGCGAAGGACCCCTGCCGACGGAGCGAGCAGCGTGCAATTGGAGGGGTCCTTCGCCGCCATGCTTTACGCTGCGCGGGTCCGTTCCTGCGGCTCAGGATGACAGCGATTGTGAGGCGTCCCGCGACATGCAGGTGTGGGTCTTGTCAGAGCGTTCTGCTTAGAATGGACCGCGAGGGGATCGATCAATGATGCGGAAGATTCTGGGCGCTGTTGTTGGCTATATCGTTTACTTTTTCTCGTTGTGGCTTTTATTCGCCGGATTCTCCGCGGTGCTGGGACCGGATCGCATATTTCTCCCGGGAAATTATGATCCGTCGATGATGTGGTTTATTGGCGCATTTGGCCTGGCCTTCATTACGGCGGCGATCGGCGGCTATGTGGCGGCGCTCATCGGGAAGAGTGGCGCGGTCAGGATCATGGCCGGAATCGTCGTGCTGGTCGGCGTGCTCGTATTTGTGCTGCTGCTCCAGGAAAACAGTGCGGTGAAGCCTCGGACGGTCGATTTGCCGACCATGGAGGCGATGTTCGAGGCACGTGAGCCTCTTTGGTTCGCGGCCGTCAATCCGCTGCTCGTGGTCATTGCCGTTTTCGCCGGCGGCGCGCTGCGGAGCCGACGGGCGGGAGCCGCGGCGGGCTGAAGCCCGCCGCTCCACGCTTCTGCAGCTGGCGCCGGCGGCCGCTGGGCTTCACGGCGTTCCGCACCCCGCTCAATCCTGCGAGGTCGTGGCGAGGCCCCGCCCGCGTGCGAGCCTGCTCACTTCGTGAGCCAGGTCGATGGGGTCGATCGGCTTCTGGCGAAAGACGTCGAATCCCGCGGCGGTGATCCGCGACTGCTCGCCCGGCCGGCCCAGAACGGTGAGGGCAAGCGCCGGCGTGGTGTGTGAGTCCGCCTCGCGGGCACGGAACTGTGTCAGGAACGTGCAGCCGTCGATGTCCGGCAGGGCGATGTCGCAGATCAGCACGTTCGGCTCCCACCGATCGAGCACGCCGAACGCTTCGGCGGCGCTGCCGGTGCACTCGACCTCGGCGCCGCAATGCCGCAGCGCGGTGGCGAGCACTTTACGGTTGTCGATCTCGTCTTCGACGATCAGTACGCGCACACCATCGAGGGCGGGCAGGGCCAGCGAGCGCAAGCCGGGGTCGCGGAGGACGGTCTGGTCAGGGAGCGCGGTGGCGGTGTGAAGGGGAAGATGGATGGTGAAGGTCGCGCCCTGTCCCTGTCCCGGACTCGAAGCGCTCACCGAGCCCCCATGCATCTCCACGATGTGCCGGGTGATCGACAGGCCGAGGCCGAGACCGCTCTGGCGCTCGGTCGCCGAATCGTCGCCCTGGCGGAATCGCTCGAAGATGTACGGCAGCAGCGCCGGCCCGATGCCTTGTCCGGAATCCGTCACCTCGATCACGCCGTCGACCTCTTTCCGGCGGAGCCGCACGGTGACGGTGCCGCCTTCCGGCGTGAACTTGATGGCGTTGCCGAGGAGGTTGCCGATGGCCTGCTGCAGCCGGGCCGGATCGGCAAACACGTCGTAGCGATCGTCTCCGGCGCAGTCGGCGGCGAGGGAGATCTGTTTCGCTTCCGCGGCCGGGCGTGCCTGCGAGATCGCGTTCGAGAGGACGGTGCGCAGATTCAGCGCGCGCAGCTCCAGGCGGAGCTTGCCCGAGGCGATGCGCGACTCGTCGAGCAGGTCCTCGATCAGCTTGGCCTGGGCGAGCGTGCTCCGTTCGAGCGCGTCGAGCGCCTCGAGCTTCGTCTGCTCGTCGAGTCCCCCGAGCGCGAGCATGCGCGTCCAGCCGAGGATCGAGGTCATGGGGGTGCGCAGCTCGTGCGAGATGATGGCGATGAACTCGTCCTTGGCACGATCGGCCGCACGCATGGACTGCAACTCGCCGGCGGCCAGCTCGTTCTCCCCTTTGAGGTGCTCCAGCCGGACGAGACTGGTCACGTCCTCGACGGAGTGGATGATGCAGGCGACCTTCCTGTCGATGACCACGGGCGTGTTGAGCGGCTTCCAGTAGCGTTCCTCGAACTCCTCCGATCCCGGCCGGCGGATGTCGTACTTTTGCACGGGCATGGAGTGCGGTGCGGCGGTGCGCAGCACGGTCTCGAACGATGCGCGCAGGTTCCGCGTGCCGCTGGCCGCCGGATCGTTCGGATTGTCGGGGAAGACGTCGAACAGCTCGCGTCCGATGATCTGCTCGCGGACGGTCAACGTCGCCCGAAGATAGGCGTCGGTGACGGCGACGATGGTGAAGTCCGGATCGAGCACCAGATACGCACCCGGCGCGGCTTCGAGCAGGCGGAGCTCAGTTCGTGTCATCGGGACCATCTGCAACAGTGACGCGGCGGCGAAATTGCCCGATGTGATGTCACGGATGGGACCGGTCAGGCGTGCGGGCGATGCTCACGAGCGGGGGCGGAAGCCGAGGGATTGTTTGAGGCGGGAGAGGAGGCGCATGAGGGGGGAGCCGAGGGGGATGAGCTCGCGGATGCGGACGTCGGGATGGCGGAGCAAGGACGGGTCGGCGGCGATCATGCGGTAGAGGAGGTAGGTGCGGCGGGCCCAGCGGGTTTCGGGGGTGTAGGCGTGGTGGACCATCCAGATGCCGGCGCGGGCGCTGCGGCGGGTGAGGGCGTCGGGATGGCGGGTCCAGGGCTCGATGGCTTTGGCCCAGTCGCGGGGGATGCGGGTGGCTTCCTTGTCACGCTGGGCGGGGTGGTAGCGGTAGCGGGCCAGGGTGCGGTCGAGCTTGCGCACGGGGAAGCGCTCGGCGATGCGGAGGAAGAATTCGGCGTCGGCAGCGTAGCTGACATCGGCGCGCCACGGGCCGGCCGCGCGCATGGCGGCGGCGGTGAAGAAGGCCGCGGGCTGCGGGATGTAGGTGCGCTTGCCGATGTACTGGCGCAGGTCGAACGGCGGCAGGTGGGTGCAGCCGGTGGTGCGCGACGCGGCGTCGATGTATTCGACGTCGCCGTAGACGAGGCCGAGCTCCGGCGCGGCGCGGAAGGCTTCGACGACGGGCGTGAAGGCGCCGGGGGCGTAGGCGTCGTCGGAGCTCTGGATGCCGACCAGCTCTCCTTTGACGCGGGCCAGCCCTTTGTTCACGGCGTCGACGACGCCTTGGTCGGGCTCGGACCACCACTGCAGCTCCGGCAGGTCGCCGTAGGAGCGGAGGACGTCGACGGTGTCGTCGGTGGAGCCGCCGTCGATGACGAGCACTTCCAGCGGGCGATGCTCCTGGGCCAGGATCGAGTCGAGCGTCTCCCGGATGTACTGCCCCTGGTTGAAGCTCGGCACGATGACGGAGAGGAGCGTCATCCGATCTCCGCCACCGCCTCCAGCCAGGCCCGCATGTGGCCGGCGGTCTCGAGGAGGAAGTCGCGGCCGCCGTCGTCCCAGACGAAGCCGGACATGGCCGGCGCCCTCTCCTCGAGCGCGGCGGCGAGCGAGGCATACAGCTCGGCGTACGTGGAGCCGCTGATGCTCGTCTCGGTGAGCCACGGCAGGAGGTCGTCGAGGAGGACCATTCCGGCCAGCTCGTGGTAGAGGTCTTTGAAGAGGTTGTGCGGCGTGCGGCGGTGGTCGGCGATGGGGGAGCCGATGCGGATCGCTTCGCCGCGAGCCTTGACGCATTTGGCGATGAGGTAGCCGCTGATGATGTCGCCGTAGCGGTCGATGCGCAGGCCGCCGAGGGAGAAGCCCATGCGCACGTAGTAGTAGGCGGCGATGGCGTCACGGGCGATGGAGGTGTTCTGGGTGTTGATGGGGGTCCAGGTCTTGTGGCCGAGGCGGATGGAGTGCGGCTCGGCGGAGGCGATGCGCGGGGCCTGGGTGAGGCGGGTCATGGCGTCGACGTCGGGATCGCTGAGCCAGAGGCCGGCGTTGACGGCCACGCGGGCGGCCGGCTCGGGCGACACGCCGGCTTGCCGGTCCGCCACCCGGCGCGCGTAGTAGGGGAAGCCGCGCGGGAAGATCTCGTCCTTCGTCGAGGAGTGCAGCAGGGAGCAGATGTTGAACCAGCCGTCGCTGCTCTCCGTCGCGCCCAGGTCGACGGTGGTGCCGGTGACGAGGTGCTCGCCGACGAAGTCGACCTCGTCGAGGACGTAGTTGTCGTCGTCGATGCTGATCAGGACGTCGGCGCCGCGGTCGAGGGCCATGAGGAAGCCGACGTTGCGGCGGTTGTCGGTGTCGTACGGGATGCGTCCGGCCATCGACGGGAAGCGCGCCAGAAAGGCTTCCTGCTCGTCGAGGGTGGGACAGACGACGCGCATGCCGGCCCGGCGGTGGTGCTCGCAACGCTCGGCCACGGTGGGCGGCGTCTTTCGGTCGATGATGACGATCAGGTCGGTCTCTTCATATCCGAAGCGGCGCAGGTTCTAGCGGACCACGACGTCGCGCCAGGCCAGGAAGCCGAGGAGCTCGCGCCCTTCCCACATCTCGCGCAGGTTCAGCCGGGCAAGGCCGGTGCGTCGCCGGATGACGGTGTGCATGCGTCGGGCGCATGGTACACGTCAATGATCGCGTCGAGCCGGGTCCGGAAACGGGCGAAGGAGAAACGGTCGAGGCCCTCGGGGATGCGCCTCGCGGCAGGACGTCCGAGGAGCTCGACGATGGCGGCTTTGATCTCGGCGGGGTTGGCGGGATCGACGAGCAGGCCGAGCTCTCCGTCCACCAGGGCTTCGCGTCCGCCGTCGTGTTTGCTGCCGATGACCGGGACCCCCGAGGCCAGCGCTTCGAGGAAGACGTAGCCGAAGCCTTCGCCCCGGCTGGGCATGATGTAGACGTCGGCCAGGGCGTAGAGGTCGGGCTTTTCTTCCTCGGGGAAGAGGCCGGTGAAGATGACGCGGTGCCCGATGTCGCACTGAACGGCTTTGCGCGCCAGCCGCCCGGCGTCGTTGCCGCCCCCGGCGATCATGTAGACGACGTCCTCGGGGAGCTCGGGGAGGACTTCGAGGACTTCGTCGAACCCTTTGTAGCGCTCTTCGGCGGCGAGGCGGCCGACGGTGAGGAGGACGCGTTTCCCTTCGAGGCCGTACCGCTCGACGAGGGCGGCGCGCTTGGGGCGAATTCCGTAGTCTTCGACGTGGATGGCGTTGGGGAGGAGGTGGGTGAGGCCCTTGTAGCCGGACCAGGCCAGGAGCCGGCGGCGGGTGATCTCGCTGATGGAGACGACGGCGCAGGCGCGGTGCAGGAGGCGCCGCGAGAGGGCGTTGCGGAAGGGTTTCCACGCCTCGATGCCGTAGACGACGAGGAGCGGATGCCGCGCGAGGGTGCAGGCGACGGGGAGGAGGTTGACGTGGGCGCAGATGACGAGGTCGGGCTTCGCCCTGCGCGCGCGATTGAGGGCGCGCAGGTAGAGGGCGGGGCTCCGCGTGGCGTCTTCGTGGAAGGTGACTTTGGGGGGGATGCCGTCCGGCGCGCCGCGGATGACGCGCGGGATGACGATTACTTCGTCGACGTCGTCGCGGGCGGCGAGGGCGGCGGCGAGGTCGCGGTTGTAGAGGGCGATGCCGCCATGGCCGCCATAGGCGTCGGTGCAGAGGAGGAGGATCTTCAGGGTTCGCAGTTTATCGCGCGGACTTTTTAGGAGTGCGGCAGCTCGTGCGCCGGAACCAGTCCCCTCTCCTCACCGCAGTGGGGAGAGGGTTAGGGTGAGGGGTTTGGGCGCCTGCGAAAAGGGAGCCCCTCACCCTAACCCTCTCCCCGTGCGCGGGGAGAGGGGACTGACTTGTCCCGAGACGCCCATCCCTCTTCCGCCCGCCGCACTCCTAAAAAGCCTGGTACATCAACACGGTCCACAGCTCGCGCTCGTGGTTTTCGCCGCGGAGGTGGCGTTGCCAGAGGTCGCGGACGCGGGGGCGATCGAAGGGATGTTCTTCGACGCGGGCGAGGAGTGCCTCGGCCCAGTCGCGCAGCGGGCCGCGGAGCCACTTCGCGAGCGGGAGGCCGAAGCCTTGTTTCTCGCGGTCGACGAGGGTGTCGGGGAGGTAGCGGCGCAGGAGCTGACGGGCGATCCATTTGCCGCGGTCGTCGCGGATCTTCATCGACAGGGGGAGCGACCAGGCGTACTCGATGACTCGGTGGTCGAGGAACGGGGTGCGCGCTTCGAGGCTGACGGCCATGGAGGCGCGGTCGACTTTCACGAGGATGTCGTCGGGGAGGTAGGTGGCGAAGTCGAGGAACATGGTCAGCTCGGTGGGATCGTCGAGGTGCGGCAGGACGTGCGGCAGGACGTGCGACAACGGAGGCGCGGGCGTGGAGCCGAGATCGGCGAGGAGCATGGCCCGGCGATAGGTGGCCAGCGGATCGTCCTCGACGAGTGCCTGTCCGAGGGAGCGGATGCGGGGGAGGGCGCGGAGGGCGCGGCCGACGGCGCCGCGGGCGAAGCGCGGAACGGCGGAGACGCGGCGCTGCAGGCGCCGCCCGAGGAAATGATGGTGGTAGCCGGCGAAGAGCTCGTCGCCGCCGTCGCCGGAGAGGGCCACGGTGGCGGTGCGCCGGGCGAGCTGGGAGACGAGGTAGGTCGGGAGTGCGGAGGAGTCGGCGAACGGTTCGTCGTAGATGCCGGCCAGCCGCGGCACGAGGGCGAGGGCGTCGGCCTCGGTCACATACAACTCTTCGTGGTGCGAGCCGAGGTGCTGCGCGACTTCGCGGCCGTAGCGGGCTTCGTCGAAGCGCGGGTCTTCGAAGCCGATGGTGAAGGTGTGGATGGGGCCGGAGGCGCGGCGCTGCATGAGCGCGGCGATGAGGGAGGAGTCGACGCCGCCGGAGAGGAAGACGCCCAAGGGGACGTCGGCGATCATGCGCAGCGCGACGGAGTCGCCGAGGAGTTCGTCGAGGACGCGCACGGCTTCGTCGTCATCGCCGCGGAAGCGGTTCGCGGCAGCATGCTCGGCGACGGCGGGAGCGTCCCAGTATTTCGTCAGCGTGGAGGCGTCGCGGGAGACGGTGAGGATGCTGCCGGGCATGAGCTTCTTGACGCCAGCGTAGATGGACCAGGGGGCGGGGACGTAGCGGCAGCGGGCGTAGAGGGCGGCGGCTTCGTCGTCGATGTCGCGGGCGTCGAGGGCTTTGAGCTCGGAGGCGAAGCGGAGGCCGTGGGCGTCGAGGGCGTAGTAGAGCGGCTTAACGCCGGCCCGGTCGCGGACGAGGGAGAGGGTCTCTTCACGCGTGTCCCAGAGGGCGAAGGCGAACATACCGATGCATTCGCGCACGGTTTTTTCGAGGCCCCAGTCCTCGATGCAGGCCAGGAGGACTTCGGTGTCGGAGTGCCCGCGCCAGTCGCGCTGGACGCGGGTGCGCAGGCGCTGGAAGTTGTAGATCTCGCCGTTGAAGACGAGGACGTAGCGGCCGCTGGCGGAGCTCATGGGCTGCGCGCCGGCAGGCGAGAGGTCGACGATGGAGAGCCGGCGGAAGCCGAGGGCGACGCCGCGGTCGCTGGCCCAGGTGCCGTGGTCGTCGGGGCCGCGGTGGATCAGGCAGGAGGCCATGCGCGCGGCCACGGCCTCGGCGTTCCCGCCGCCGAAGTTCCACAGCCCCGCGATCCCGCACATGGGGCCGGATTATAGGAGGGCCTTCATTGGATCCCGGGAAGGGAACGACGGGAGGCCTCCGGCGGGCCGGTGCGACCGGCAGCGCTGATTGAGCCCATGTCGTCGCGCAAACACGTGTTTCGTCGACAGGTGTGCATCCTGGCTGGGCCATGCAGCGCTGCCGGTCGCACCGGCCCGCCGGAGGCCTCCCGTCGTCTCCCTTCATGGATGCAACCAGAGCGATCCGCTACAGCGCGGCCCAGACGTATTTGGCCCAGCTGCGCATGCGCGTGGTCGTGCCGTCCGCCGGCAGGTCCATCCAGTCGCGCATCGGGACGAAGAAGCCGGTCTTGGGGCGGTTGCGGAGCCAGGGGGGGAGGCGGGCGGCGAGTTTGTCTTTGCAGGCGCGGCCGTAGTCGGTGAGGAGGGGGGCGATCTGGCGGAGGAGGGCGGCGTCGACGAAGGGGGTGCGCACTTCGACGGAGTGGGCCATGCTGGCCCAGTCGGTGTCGCGGAGAAGCTGGTTGCGCATGTAGAGCGAGGCTTCGAGCGTGGCCACGCGGGCGAACGGTGTGCCCGGGTCGGGGTCGATGGCCTCGCCGACGAGCTGCATCAGCTGCAGGCGCTCCAGCCCTTCGCGGGCGGCGTCGTCGCCGAGGAGGGCGGGGAGCTCGTGGGGAAGGAAGAGGCCGCGCTGGAGGAGGTAGGCACCGGCGTACGTCCCGCCCGTCGTGCCAATCAGCGGCGCCTTGGGATGGCGGCTGACGAGCGGCGCGACGCGCGCGAACGGCGAGCGCGCGAGGCGCGTGATCTGCGGCACGCGGGTGAACGACGGGTAACCGCCGAACAGCTCGTCGCCGCCGACGCCGGAGAGCGCGACCTTCACGCCCGCCTCGTGCACGGCCTTGCTGACGAACCAGGTGTTCACGCCGTCGATGGTGGGCTGGTCCATCGCGGCAAGGATGCGAGGGAGGTCGCGGTGGAACTCGTCGCGGGTGACGACGCGGGTGGTGTGCAGCGTGCCGAGCTCGCGGGCGAAACGCTCGGCCAGCGGCGCCTCGTCGCCGGGGTGGCCGCGGAACTCGTCGAAGGCGAGGGTGAAGGTGCGCAGGCGCTCGCCGCGTTGCGCGGCGATGTCGGTCAGGGCGGAGGAGTCGATGCCGGCGGAGAGGAACATCCCCACCGGGACGTCGGCCTCGAGGTGGTGCATCACCGATTCCTCGAGGCGCTCCTGGAAGGCGATCTCCGGCGTGGTCAGCCCGATCACGCCGCGCTGCGCGGCACCGCGGCGGAAGACGGAGGCGATGGAGAAGTGCGTCTGCGCCTCGGAGCGTCCGCGGGCGTCGACCGTGAACGCGGTACCGGCGCGCATCAGGCGCACGTCCTGGCGGATCGTGAACGGCTCGGGGACGGAGCCGGTGAGGAAGAAGCCGGCCGCCCCGGCGGGGTCGATGGTGCGCGAGACCGCGCCGCCGGCCAGCAGCGCCTTCACCTCCGAGGCCAGGCGGATCGTCCGGCCGTCATCGGCGAAGTAGAGCGGCTTCAGTCCGTAGGGATCGCGGGCCACGAACATGCGCCGCTCGCGCGTGTCCCAGATGGCGAAGGCGTACATGCCGCGCAGGAGGCCGAGCATCGACGCACCGTCGCGGCGATAGAGCCGCAGCAGGACCTCGGTGTCGGTGTGCGAGTGGAAGCGCGCGCCGCCGCGCTCGAGGGAGGCGCGCAGCTCGCGGTGGTTGTAGATCTCGCCGTTGAAGACGATGACCAGCTCGCGCTCGACGTCGAACATCGGCTGCGTGCCTTCGTCCGTCAGGTCGATGATGGCCAGCCTGCGGCTGCCGAGGCCGACGCGCCCGTCGGAAGAGAGCCAGGTGCCGCCGGCGTCGGGGCCGCGTGCGCGCATCGACTCGGTGGCGGCTTCGAGCTCCTCGCGGCGCACGCTTTCGGCCGCCGCGCCGTACGCGAACATCGCCGTGATTCCGCACATCTACGCGTTCCCGGCCACGGGCACGCCGCGGCGCCAGTAGCGCAGCAGGAGGAGCACGAGGAAGGCCACGCCGCCGGCGGTGTAGCCGAACCACTTGGTCTGCTGCACGACGGTGAGCACGGCGGCGGTGGCGAAGAGCACCGTCACGATCCAGATCCCGAAGACCGCCTTGCCGGCGCTGCCGTAGCGGGCGATGAGGATGTGGTGGATGTGGCGGCGGTCGGCCTGCAGGACGCGGGAGATGCGCGCGGGGAAGCCGTCGCCGTTGCTGGTGCCGAAGCGCTGCTTCATCACGATGAGCGTGTCGATGACAGGGAGGGCCAGGGCCACGATCGGGCCGCCGATGATCAGCGCGGTGGGCGACTTGGTGGGTTGGGCGATGGAGGCGGCGGCGAGGAGCAGGCCGATGAACATACTACCGGTGTCGCCCATGAAGATCTTCGCCGGCGGGCGGTTCCACGGATAGAAGCCGGCCAGGCTGCCGGCCAGGGCGATCATGACCACGAGCGAGAACATGTCGCCGCGGATGACGGCGATGACGCAGAAGGCCACGGCGGTGGTCAGGGCGACGACGGTGGCGAGGGAGTCCATGCCGTCGATGAAGTTGACGGCGTTGATGACGCCGACGATCCAGATCACGGAGGCCAGAATGCCCAGGATGCCGAGGTGGAGGACCTGGCCGGCGATGGAGACGAGGTCGAACTGGAAGCCGAACAGGACCAGGATCAGCGCGGCCGCGATCTGCACGGCGAATTTCTTCGGCGCGTTGGCGCCGAGGATGTCGTCGTAGACGCCCAGTCCGACGATGAGCGAGCCGGCGGCGAGGAGGCCGAAGAGGGCCTTGACGTTGCTCGACATCAGCGCGGCGCCGTTGTCCTCGGCGGCCAGCATGAGCAGCGGGAAGCCGAAGCCGAAGATGATGGCCACTCCGCCGAGGCGCGAGGTGGCGCCGGTGTGGTGCTTGCGCTCGTTGGGCACGTCGACGAAGCCGATGTGCTCACTGCCGCGCTTCACGATCCCGGTGACGACGAACGCCGTGACACCGCTGGAAAGGAAGAGAAGGAGGAGAGGGACGAGCGACTGCGTCATGCGCGGCGAGAGAATAACGGAAGGACGGTTCGAAGTATCATGCCGCGCGCAATCGAAGGAGCATTCCTGCATGGCTGAACTTCCCGGAATCGAGCGCGAGACCCTGGACGTCGACGTCGTGATCGTCGGCGCCGGTCCCGCGGGACTCGCCGCCGCGTACAGGCTCGCGGAGCTCCTGCGTGTCCATAACGAGACAGCGGAAGAGAAGAAAGAGCTCTCCATCGCCGTGCTCGAGAAGGGCAAGGAGATCGGTGCGCACGGCATCTCCGGCGCGGTCATGGATCCGCGCGGCATCGCCGAGCTGATGCCGGACTGGCTGGAGCGCGGCTGCCCGGTGGAGTCGCCCGTGACCACGGACGCCTTCTGGTATCTCACCGAGCAGCACAAGGTGGCGGCGCCGATCATGCCGCCGCCGCTCCAGAATCACGGCAACTACGTGATCTCCCTCGGCGAGGTGGTGCGCTGGCTGGCGCCGATCGTCGGGGAGATGGGCGTCGACCTCTTCCCCGAGTTCGCGGCTACGCGCGTGCTCGTGGAGGACGGACGGGTCGTCGGCGTGCGCACGGGCGACAAGGGCATCGACAAGCTGGGGCAGCCGAAGTCGAACTTCGAGCCGGGCGTGGACGTCCGCGCCAAACTGACCATCCTGGCCGAGGGGCCGCGCGGCACGCTGGCCAAACAGGTGGCGGGGATCTTCGACCTGTACGCGGGGAAGAACCCGCAGGTGTACTCGCTTGGCGTGAAGGAGCTGTGGCAGCTCCCGGACGACCGCTATCCGGCGGGCAGCGTGATCCACACGCTCGGCTTCCCGCTCGACACCGACACGTTCGGCGGCGCGTTCATCTACGGGATGAAGGACCGCATCGTGGACATCGGACTGGTGGTCGGCCTCGACTACAAGAACCCGACGCTCGATCCGCACAATGAGCTGCAGCGGCTCAAGCTGCACCCCGCGGTCCGCGAGATCCTCCAGGGCGGCAAGATGATCGCGGCGGGCGCGAAGGCGATCCCGGAGGGCGGGTACTACTCGATGCCGCGCCTCCACGGCGACGGGTTCATGATCCTCGGCGACTCGGCGGGCTTCCTGAACGGCGCGCGCCTGAAGGGGATCCACCTGGCGATCAAGTCGGGCATGCTCGCCGCGGAGACGGCGTTCTCGGCGCTCCTCGGTGACGACACGTCGTCGGCGCAGCTCAAGCAGTACGACGAGCTGTTCGAGGTGTCGTGGGCGAAGGAAGAGCTGTGGAAGCAGCGCAATTTCCATCAGGCCTTCAACTGGGGCCAGTTCGCGGGGATGCTCAACGCGGGCGCGGGGATGGTCACGGGCGGCCGCGGCTTCGGGGTGTCGAACAAGCTGGAAGGGCACGCCGGCCACGAGAAGATGGTGCGCATCAAGCGCTACTTCGGCTCGGACGACCCGCATCCGCCGGCGAAGGTGAAGTACGACAACCAGTACACGTTCGACAAGGTGACGAACGTGTACAACGGCGGCGTGCTCCACGAGGAGAACCAGCCCGCGCACCTGCTGATCCTCGACACCGAGGTGTGCATCACGAAGTGCACCGAAGAGTATGGGAACCCATGCTTCCACTTCTGCCCCGCCCAGGTGTACGAGCCGCAGCCGACGGCGGACGGGCGGGGCAAGGTGCCGTTCCTCAATTTCACGAACTGCTTCCACTGCAAGACGTGCGACATCATGGACCCGTATCAGGTGATCACCTGGGTGCCGCCCGAGGGCGGCGGCGGTCCGGATTACAAGAAGCTGTAAGAGGGGCATTGTGGAGCGGCGGGCTTTAGCCCGCCGCCGCCCCAAGGAGCCGCGGCGGGCTAAAGCCCGCCGCTCCACGCCTCGCGGTAAACGCCACGGTATAGAGTGACGCCGTGCGCACCGCGGCGCGTTACTCGCTCGCATTCCTGACGATCGCGATCGCGTTCGCACTGACGTGGTTCCTCGCCGATCTGGTGGCGCCGATGCGCCTGTTCTTTCTCTGGTGCGCGGTCCTGCTGACGGCGATTTTCGGCGGCATGCGCGCCGCGCTGGTGGCCACGGCGCTGGCCATGCTCGGCGCGATGTTCCTCATCTTCGAGCCGATCGGTGCCCTGGCCGTGCGCACTTGGATGGACGTGGTGCGTCTCGCGCTGTTCGTGCTGTTTGCGGGCGGCATCAGCGTGGCCGTGGGGCGCGCGCAGGAGCTGCGGGCGCGGCTCCGGGCCGGCGAGTTGCGCTATCGCACCATCGTCGAATCGACGCCGGTGGCGCAGGCGGTCTGGACGGCGACGCCGGACGGGAAGGTGAGCTGGGCCTCGAAGTGGGCGGAGATCACCGGCCAGTCGCCGCGGGACCTCGAGGGCGAGGGCGGGATGAAGACCGTGCACCCCGAGGATGCGCCGCGGACGTGGCAGCGCTGGACGGAGGCCGTGGCGAAGGGGACGCTGTACGAGGACGAGATCCGCGTGCGGGTCGCGGACGGCCGCTATCGCTGGTTTGCCATCAAGGCGTCGCCGGTGCGCGACGGCGAGGCGATCGCGGAATGGGTCGGCATCATCGCCGACATCCACGACCGCAAGCGGCACGAGGAGAGCGCGGCGTTCATCAATCGGGCCAGCGAGCTGCTGTCGTCGACGCTGGCTTCGGACGAGGCCATGCGCAATCTGGCGCGCCTCTGCGTGCCGCGCCTCGGCGACTGGTGCGCGATCCACCTCGGCCACGACGAGCATTACGAGCGGCTGGTGGCCGAGCACGCCGATCCGTCGCGCATGGCGTTGCTGCAGCAGTTCGGCGCGATCCAGCGCCCCCCGCCCGAGCAGGACGCCGTCGTGCAGGTGCTGACCACCGGCAAGCCGCGCCTCGTCGAGTACGTACCGGACGAAGTGCTCTCGCAGATGATGTCGCCGGAGCAGTACGAGCTGGTGCGCCAGCTCGGCCTGCACTCGTGGATCATCGCGCCGATGATCGCGCACGGACGGACGCTCGGCGCGCTGACGGTCGTGTGCGGCGACTCGGGGCGGCGCTATTCGGAGGACGACGTCCCGCTGATCGCGGACCTTGCGCGGCGCGCGGCGATCGCGCTCGACAATGCCCGGCTGTACGAACAGGCCGAGGCCGCGAATCGGGCGAAGGACGAATTCCTGGCCACGCTGTCGCACGAGCTGCGCACGCCGCTGACGGCCATCTCCGGCTGGGCGCACATGCTGGACATCGGCATCGCGGATGAGGAGACACGCCGGCTGGCCGTCGACACGATCGTGCGCAGCGCGCGGACGCAGGGCGAGCTGATCGACGACCTTCTGGACCTGTCGCGGGTCGTGGCCGGCACGCTGCGGCTGCAGGTGACGTCCCTCGACGTGGCGCAGATCGCGGAGGAAGTGCTCGTGGCGGCGCGGCCGGCGGCGGACGCGAAGCAGCTCGCGCTGACGCTGGAGCCCCCGGCGGAGCCGGTGGTCATCCGCGGCGACGAGCGCCGGCTGCGGCAGATCATCTGGAACCTGGTCACGAACGCGGTGAAGTTCACGGACTCCGGCGGGACGGTGACGGTATCGGTGTCGGCCTCGGGATCGATGGCGTGCATCGCGGTACGCGACACGGGCCGCGGGATCGACCCGGAGTTTCTCCCGTATGTGTGGGACCGCTTCCGCCAGGCGGACAGCAGCACGTCGCGCCAGCACGGCGGGCTTGGCCTCGGGCTGGCGGTGGTGCGGCACCTCGTGGAGATGCACGGCGGGACGGTGCACGCGGACAGCGCCGGCCTCGGCCACGGCGCGACGTTCCAGGTGGAGCTGCCGCTCAGGTTTCGCTGACTTTCCGCGCGAACCCGCTGGAGGCGAACGAGCTGGTGGAAGCTGTGGTCCGCGCGCCGCGTTAGTTTGCGGCGCGGGCACGCTTTTCGTTACCTTCTCCCAGCGGCGCACGTAGAGAACAGCAGATGGCCATTGAACCGGTCCCCGTTTCCCGCTCGCTCGACGCGATCGCGGCTTTGCAGGCGAACGTCGAGCGCGTCATCCGCGGCAAGGCGGAAGTGGTGCAGTTCTGCATCGCGGCGCTGCTGGCCAAGGGACACATCCTGCTCGAGGACGTGCCGGGCGTCGGCAAGACGACGCTGGCGCACGCACTGGCGCGGTCTCTCTCGTTGGATTTCCAGCGCATCCAGTTCACGAGCGACCTGATGCCGGCGGACATCGTCGGCGTCACGATCTACAACCAGGACCTGCAGGAGTTCGAGTTTGTCTCGGGACCGATCTTTACGAACGTCCTGCTGGCGGACGAGATCAACCGGGCCACGCCGAAGTCGCAGTCGGCGCTGTTGGAGGCGATGAGCGAGGGGATGATCTCGATCGAGAAGCGCCGCCTGGCGCTGCCCGATCCGTTCCTGGTCATCGCCACGCAGAACCCGATCGAGCACGTCGGTACGTACCCGCTGCCGGAGTCGCAGCTCGACCGTTTCCTGATGAAGCTGACGATCGGCTACCCGAACGCGACGGACGAGAAGAAGCTACTGCAGGCCGGCGGCGCGCAGGACGCGCTGGAGCATCTGCAGCCGGTGCTGGACGGCGACGAGGTGCGCGAGCTGCAGCAGCGCGTCGGCGACGTGCACGTCAGCGAGTCGCTGGTGGAGTATCTGATGTCGATCGTGCAGACGACGCGCTCGCACCCCGAGGTGGCCCTCGGCGTCTCCACGCGCGGCGCGCTGACGTACTTCAAGGTCTGCCAGGCGCTGGCGATGGTCAGCGGCCGCGACTTCGTCATCCCGGAGGACATCAAGCGCCTCGCGGAGCCGGTGCTCTCGCACCGCATCGTGATGAAGGACCGCCGGCTGCACAGTGGCGAAACATCGCCGGAGGCACGGTTCATCGCCCGCCTGGTGAACGAGATCGCGATTCCGCGATGAAGGTACGAGGGATGAGGTACGAGGTATGAGTGTGCCCGAGGCGAAGCCACTCATCCCTCATCCCTCATCCCTCATCCCTGATTTCGAATTCAACGGGTACGTGCGATTCACACGGATCGGGACGACGTACCTGGTCACGACGATCATCCTCGCGGTGGCGGCGGTCAATACGGGGAACAACGCGCTGTACATCGGCGTGGCGCTGATGCTCGGGTCGCTGCTGCTGTCCGGCATCGCGTCGAAGGGCGGGCTCAAACATCTGCACGCGGAGATCGCCGGCATCGAGGAAGTGTGGGCGGGCCGGCCCGCGCATGGGACGTTGCGCGTGCGCAATGACTCGCGCATCTGGAACGTGCGCGACGTCGTGCTGACGTCGGACACGTTCGCGGAGCCGGTGCTGATCCCGCTGCTGCCGCGGCGGCGCACGGTCACGGTCGACGCGTCGTTCCTCTTCACGAAGCGCGGGCTGGCGCAAGTGAACATCGTCGATTCGTACACGCGGTATCCGTTCGGGTTCTTTCTGAAGAAGCGGCGCCTGCGGGTGACGAGCGAGGTCGTGGTCTATCCGGCGATCCTCGCCGATGACGGCGCGGCGGACCAGTTCCGCCCGATGGCGGGGGAGCAGGCCCGCGCGAACCGTCCCGGTCCGGGGAGCGACCTTCATTCGTTCCGCGAGTTCGTCCGCGGCGATTCGCTGCGCCACGTGCACTGGAAGAAGTCGGCGAGCCTCGGGCGCTGGATCATGAAGCAGACCGACGCCGAGTCTTCGAGCTCGGTGCACGTGATGGTCGACCCGTACATGCCGAAGGGGGCCACGACCGAGGAGCTGGAGCGGATGATCGCCGCCGCGGCGACGTTCATCTATTACGCCGCGCAACGCGAGCTCGACGTGACGCTGTCGCTGCCGCGGGCGACGCTCCGCGCCCGCGAGAACGAGCCGGCCGCGCCGCTCTTCCGCGCGCTGGCGCTGCTGGAGCCGGCCTACGAGCCGGTGCACCAGGTCGTGGAACGGAGCACGGTGCTGTTCCGGATCACGGGAGGACACCGTGAGGTGGCGTAAGAGCCTTCGGAGCGCCGCCTTCCAGGCGGTCGGTCCGCCGGCTTCCAGCCGGCACGAGGACAGCCGGCAGGATGCCAGCGGACCGGCCGGCAGGATGCCGGCGCTCCCTGTGCTCCGTGCCCGTGAGGATCGAGCGCGCGAGCTGGAGACTCTCCTCCTGGTGATGTTCGCGGCGGTGCCGCTCTACTTCACCTTCGCCATCTCCGTTCCGGCGCTGATCGTCTTCCACATTTTCATGGCCGCCATGGCCATCCGCGTGGCGATGGGCAAGGGTCCGGAGCTCGTGCCGGCGCGGATCATGCGCTGGCTGGCCATCGCCTACGTGCCGTTCTACATCGCCGACGCGGCGGTGCTGTCGCGGAGCGCGATCGCGGCGTCGACGCACCTGGTGCTGTTCATCGCCGCGTACCAGCCGATCGAGGCCGCGCACCGCAGCAATCACGCGCAGCGCATGCTCACCGCGGCGCTGATCTTCATCGCCAGCCTCGCCACGTCAACGCACCTCTCCATCGTCCTGTTCGTGCTCGTGTTCGCGTTCTTCATGTTCCGGCAGCTCATGTACGCGAGCCACGTCGAGACGGCGCGGATGCTGGGCCACGACTACGGCGAGCCGGCGTCGTCGCGCGCGGCCGGCTTTTACCTGGCCGGCGCGATGGTGATCGGGGCTATTCTCTTTCCGCTGCTGCCGCGCTTGCGCAACCCGCTCGTGCGCGGTTTCACCGGGCCGCTGGCCGGCGCGTCGACGGCACTCAGCGATTCGATCAACTTCAGCCAGCAGCGCTCCACGCCGCCCGACGCCACGGTGGTGGCGCGGGTGTGGATGGATCCGGCCGCGCGTGCGCTCTTCGCCCCGATCCGCCTGCGCGGCACGATTTACGACCGCTTCGACGGCGCCGAGTGGCGCCAGTCGCTGCGCGGCCTGCGCGGCGTGCCGCGCCGCGGCGGAGCCTTCTCCGTCGCCCGCGCGGGCGGCGCGGAGCGCGGCGCGGTCGTGCAGATGCGCGCGCAACGCGGGAAGCTCTTCCTGCCCTCCGGCACGTACTCGGTCTCCGGCGTCAACACGCTCTACGAAGGTCCGGCGCGCGAGACGTACTCCACGTACGACGACGGCTCGCTGGAGATCGCGGTGCGGATGTCGGTGGTGCCGGAGCCGTTCCGCGTCACGGGCGTACCGCCGATGAGCGGCTATCCGATCTCGCCCGCCGTGGAAACGATGGCGCGGACGATCGTCGGCAACGAGCAGGACCCGGTCCGGAAGGCGGCGCTCATCGAAGGCTACATGACCCGCAGCTTCCGCTACGTGCCGAATACGGCCACGACGGAGCCGATCCCGCTGGAGCGCTTCCTGCTCGTCGAGCGCGGCGGCCACTGCGAGTATTTCGCGGCAGGGATGGTGGCGCTGCTCAACGCGGTCGATGTCCCGGCCCGCATCGCCGGCGGCTTTTACAGCGGCCAGCTCAATCCGCTGACCGGGCACTATGTCGTCCGCCGCGAGGACGCCCATGCCTGGACAGAGGTCTGGGACGGCACGCGCTGGCTGACGTTCGACTCCACGCCGCCGTCGCTGCGCCCGGGCGCGGTCTCGGCGAATCCGGTGCGGATGTACCTGGCCGCGCTCAGCGACTCGCTGACGTTCTTCTGGGACCGCTACGTCCTCACCTTCGGCCTCGGCGATCAGATCGATCTGTTCGAGGAGGCGATGACCTGGGCCGGCACGACGATCGCCACGCTGCGCGAGCAGGTCCGTACGGACATCCGCGGCGTGCTCTCGACCGACTTTGGCCTGATCGCGGTGCTCGTCATCGCCGTTGGCCTGGCCATCATGCTGTTGCGCCGCGGCCGCCGCCGCACGTTCGACCTGCTGGCTGAGTACCTCGCCGCCCAAGGCATCGAGGTCGGCCCGGCCATGACGATGGAGGAGGCGCTCCGCGAGCTGCGCCAGCGCCACCCCGACGCGGCGCTCGAGCTCGAGCCGCTGATCGCGTTGTATGAGGTGGACGCGTTCTCCGGGGCGCGGGATCTGGAGAGGGCGCGCGATCTCAGACGGAGGCTTGCGGAGCTGAAGACGTAGTTGCTGGTTACTGGTTGCTAGTGCATCTCGAGCTGACGCACTAGCAACTAGTCACCAGCAACCAGCAACCCTACTCACCGCACCGTCGGCAGCCTTCGCCGATTCCTCATCAACGCCGCCATCTCCCGTACCGCCGCGTCCAGTCCCACCAGCGCGGCGCGGGAGATGATCGAGTGCCCGATGTTCAGCTCCTCGATCTCCGGGACGGTCGCGATCGCGTCGATGTTGCGATAGGTGAGGCCGTGTCCGGCCAGGACCACCAGTCCCAGCTTCTTCGCCGCGCGCGCGGCCATTGCGATCTTGTCCAGCTCCGCCACCCAGTTGCCGTCCTTCCACGCGTCGGCGAACTTGCCGGTGTTGATCTCGACCTTGGGCGCGCGCAGTTTGTGGCACTGGCGGATCTGCTCGAGGTCGGGGTCGACGAAGATCGAGACGTCGATGCGCGCGTCGACGAGCTGCGCCACGGTACGCTCGACGTTTCCCGCGTGCAGCATCACGTCCAGTCCCCCCTCGGTCGTCACTTCCTCGCGGCGCTCGGGGACGAGCGTGACCTGATCCGGCTTGATGGTCTGGGCGATGCGGACCATCTCCGTCGTCGAGGCCATCTCGATGTTGAGGTGCGTCGTGACCGTACGGCGGAGCAGCTCCACGTCGCGGTCCTGGATGTGACGGCGGTCGCCGCGCAGGTGCACGGTGATCCCCTGCGCGCCGGCCAGCTCGCAGAGCATGGCCGCGGCCACCGGATCCGGCTCGTCGGTCTTGCGCGCTTCTCGGATCGTGGCGATGTGGTCGATGTTCACTGCTAATCGCATGAGTCAAGGTTAGCAGCGTGCGTCGGCGTCATAGACACGCTGTCATAGCGGCGATCGTCATCGTCGCCCCCCGAGGCTCCGTCGCCTTCGGCGGAATGAGCAAGGGGCCGAAATCCTTTCCCATTAGCCGCGATGCTCTACCGCTTCGAAAACGTTGAAAAAAGCTATGGCCCGCACGACGTCCTGAAAGGCGTCACGTGGCAGCACAACCCCGGCGAGCACGTCGGGCTGGTCGGCCGCAACGGCGCCGGCAAGACGACGCTCTTCCGCCTCCTGCTGAAGCAGGAAGAGGTGGACCACGGCCAGATCATCCGCGCCTCGGGGATGACGGTCGGCCACGTCGGCCAGCACCTCGACGCCGAGCCGGGGATGTCGCTGTTCGACTTCGTCGAGACCGCGTTCGCCAACGTGCTGGCCATCGACCGGAAGATGCGCGCCATCGAGCACGACCTGGCCGATGTCTCCCGTCCCGATCACGACCGCCTCCTCGAGAAATACGCGGAGCTGCAGCACGAGTACGAGCATGCCGACGGCTACACGCTGCACGCGCTCGTGGAGCGCGTGCTGACCGGTGTCGGCTTCAACGACAAGGCGGAGTGGGAGCGGCCCATCCACGCCTTCAGCGGCGGCCAGCAGAACCGGGCCATGCTCGCGCGCGTGCTGCTGACCAAGGTTGACCTGCTCCTCCTCGATGAGCCGACGAACCATCTCGACCTCAAGGGCATCGAGTTCCTCGAGGAGTTTCTCCAGGACTTCAAGGGGAGCTATCTCCTCATCTCGCACGACCGCACGTTCCTCAACCGCACGGTCGGCAAGATCATCGAGCTCGCGCACGGGAAGCTCATCGAGTATCCGGGCAACTACGAGAAGTTCCTCCAGCTCCGCGCCGAGCGGATGGAGAAGATGGCCAAGGACTTCGAGCGGCAGCAGGAGTACATCGCCGAGACGCAGGACTTCATCCGCCGCAACCTGGCCGGCCAGAAGACCAAGCAGGCCAAGTCGCGCCGCAAGCAGCTCGACAAGCTCGACGAGCTGGAACGCCCCGAGACCGACGAGACGATGGCGAAGTTCAACCTCGATGGCGGTGCGCGCTCGGGTGCGGTGGCGTTGACGATCGACCGCGTCTCGGTCGGTTATCCGCAGAAGCGCGTCGTGGAGAATTTCACGCTGCAGGTCCGGCGCGGCGAGCGATACGCGATCATGGGGCCGAACGGCTCCGGCAAGTCGACGCTGCTGAAGACGATCGCCGGCCGCATCCCGCTCCTCGGCGGCGCGGTGTCGTACGGGCACAACGTGCAGGTCGGCTACTACGATCAGACCCTCGGCGACCTGAAGCCGACCGGGCGCGTCATCGACGAGACGTGGGACCTCGACACCACGCAGACCGAGGAAGAAGTGCGGTCGTATCTGGCGCAGTTCTCGTTTTTCGGCGAGGACGTGTTCAAGAAGACGCGCGACCTCTCCGGCGGCGAGAAGGGGCGGCTGGCGCTGGCGAAGATCATGTTCTCCGGCGGCAACGTCATGCTGCTCGACGAGCCGACGAACCATCTCGACGTCTACACGCGCGAGGCGCTGGAAGATGCGCTGGAGAACTTCACCGGCGCGCTGATCGTCGTCTCGCACGACCGCTACTTCATCGACCGCGTGGCGGAGAACGTGATCCTCGTCGAGGATGGGGCGGCCGAGGTGTACAGCGGCAACTACAGCGAACTGGTGGCGCGGTTCAAGGAAGGCGCGGCCGCACCGCTGGCGCCTCCGGTGATCATGACCGCGCCGCCGCGCCGCGAAGAGCCGGCCGCGTCGCCGAAGCCGGTCGTCGACCGCCACCCCGATCGCCATGTCGACCGGGCGGAGCAGAAGCTGCGCGCCAAGCGCATGAAAAAGATCGACGACGAGATCGCCCAGCTCGAGACGCGCATCGCCGGCGCCGAGGCGGACCGCGAACGGAACGAGCTGCTCCTCTGCTCGCAGGAAGTCTTCCGCGACGGAGAGCGCGTGAAGAAGATCCAGCAGCAGAACGCCGACCTGAAGGCGATGATCGACCTCCTGTCCGGCAAGTGGGAAGCGCTGGTGCGCGAGAAAGAGGAGCTGGAGAGCGCCGTCGTTTAACATCGCAGTGCATGGATGCTGCGATCATCGCCGTCGGCTCCGAGATGCTCGGGCCGACGCGCGTCGACACGAACTCCCTCAAGATCACCGCCGCGCTCGAGAAGTACGGCATCCCGCTGGTGCGCAAGTCCGTGGTCGGCGACCTGCTGCCGGACGTCGTCGCCGAGATCCGCAATGCGTTCGCGCGCGCGGACGTGGTCATCATCACCGGCGGCCTCGGGCCGACGGAGGATGACCTGACGCGGGAGGCGCTGGCGGAGGCATTCGGGCTGACGATCGAAGTCGATCAGTCGATCGTCGACTGGATCGCGGCGCGTTTCGTGGAGCGCGGGTGGGTCATGCCGGAGGTCAACAAACGGCAGGCGAACGTGTTCGCCGGACAGACCACGCTGCGCAACGAGCGCGGCACCGCGCCGGGATTCCACATCGAGACCGGCGGGAAGCACGTGTGGGTCTTCCCCGGAGTGCCGCACGAGTTGGAGTGGATGCTCGGCCGCTATCTCGCGCCGTGGCTGGAACAGATGAGCGGCGGCCGCGTGCGTCATCGCCGCATATTGAAGATCGCGGGAATGACCGAATCGGGAGTCGAGGAGAAGCTGAAGCCGTACTACGAGCGCCATCCGGGCGAGCTGGTGACGATCCTCTCCGGAGGCGGCCAGATCGAGATCCACCTCGGCGGCGAGTCGCTCGATGACATCGCCTTGCGGGAAGCGGAGCTGGGACAACTCTTCGGCGCGCGCCTCTTCGGTTTCGACGACGACACGCTCGAGAGCGTCGTCGGCGCGCTGCTGCTCGCGCGCGGCGAGACGTTGTCGACCGCCGAGTCGTGCACCGGCGGCCTCCTCGGCTCGCGCATCACCGACGTGGCCGGCAGCTCCGCGTACTACCTCGGCGGCGCGGTCTGCTACACCGCCGCCGCCAAGACCGATCTCGCCGGCGTCGACCCCGCCCTCATCGCCGAGCACGGCGAAGTCTCCGAGCCCGTCGCCCTCGCATTAGCCCGCGGCGCCCGCACGCGCTTCGGCACCACCTGGGGCGCCGGCATCACCGGCATCGCCGGCCCCGGCGGCGGCACGCCGGAGAAACCCGTCGGCACCGTCCACATCGCAGTCTCCGGCCCCCACGGCGATCGCCACCGCAAGCTCAACTGGCCCGCCTCACGCACGATGGTCAAGTGGTTCTCCACCCAGGCCGCGCTCGACTTGTTGCGGCGCACGATCTTGACCGACACACACAAATAGTCCACATTGTGTGTATGAAGCGCACAAACGTGATTCTGGATGAGAAGCTGCTGGAGGAGGCGCGGCGCGAAAGTGGGGAGCGCACGTACTCGGCCGTGATCATGAAGGCGCTGACAGACTACGTGCGGCAATTGCGGCACGAACGCGCGATGAACGCGTTGCACGGTGCCCTCACGGATGACGACTTCTATCCGGCTGCTCTTGCGGAGCACGTATACAACCCCCGAATTCAGAAGACCCCGGTTGGGCCGCCGAAGCGCAGCGTGGCCGCTCACGAGCGCCGTCTGCCGAAGAAGAGTGCGAAACGTGGTTCTCGTTGACTCCAATCTCTGGATCCACGAATCGCGTGGAATCCTGAGGGTCCACGACTACAGCAGAGGGGAGCCGCACGCTGTCTGTCCACCGATCCTTCAGGAGGTTCTGCAAGGTGGCCGCACGAAGAAGGCGGAGGGACGTCTGCGCGAAGCACTTTCCACTGCGCACATGCTCGAGGATCCGATGCCCCTCGAGCTCTTCGAACAGGCAGCCACCTTGTTCCGGCGCTGTCAGGATGAGGGCATCACGCCCGGGTTCGCCGACTCCCTCATCGCCGTCTGCGCAATCCGCAACAACGTCCCGCTACTGACACTCGACAGCGACTTTCAACGAATCGCCGCCGTCGTCCCTCTGCGACTCTTTACCCGTTCTTGAGCCGCAGCACGTTCGAGATCACGTCGTTGTACAGCACGACGATCATCAACGTGGCCAGCGCGGCGAAGCCGACCTGTTGGATGCGCTCCTTCACGCGCAGGGACAGGTCGCGGCGGGCGATCCCTTCGATGAGGAGGATCATGATGTGGCCGCCGTCGAGGACGGGGATGGGGAGCAGGTTCATGACGCCGAGCTGCAGCGAGATCATGGCCATGAGGCCGATCATGCCCAGGAGGCCGCCGTTGCGGAGGGTCTCGCCGGAGATGCGGGCGATGTTGATCGGGCCGCTGAGCTCCTTGACGCTGCCCTCGGGGCGGAAGAGGCGGCGCACGGCGGCGCCGGTGAGGCGGAGCATTTTCCAGTTCTCCGCCACGCTATAGCGGAGCGCGGCGAAGAGACCGAGCTTCAGGACTTTCGTCTGCGGGACGATGCCGCGCGAGACGGCCATGTCTTCGTCCGCGACCGGCGGGACGGTGACGCGCACGCTCTGCGCGCCGCGCGCGAGGTCGAGCGCGACCGGCTTCGTCTTCTGTTCGTCGGAGATCACGGCGAAGCCTTCGAGCGACGTGACCGGCTTTCCGTTCACGCTGGTGATGCGGTCGCCGGCGCGGATCCCCGCGTTGGCGGCGGGGGAGCCGGGCTCGACGCGGCCGACGATCGGCTCGCTGCCGAAGCCGATGCCGGCGCGGCCCACGGGACCGAAGTCGCCTTCTTCACGGGCCGGAGTGAGGGTCGTTTTGCCCTCCGCGCCCGCCCGCTCGTAAACCACCTCCACCGGCGTGCCGGCGTTCATGGAGATGATCATGCGCACGTCCTGGTAGTCGTCGACGCGCTCGCCGCGGAGCCGCACGATGCGGTCGCCGGGCTGCAGGCCGGCTTTCTCGGCGGGTGTGCCTTTCTCGACCGTGGCCACGATCGGGCGCGTGATGCGCTGCTCGATGCCGATCATGACGATGGCGGCCATGAAGATGATGGCGATGACGACGTTCATCATCGGGCCGGCGAAGAGGATCAGGAACCGCTGCCACTTCGGCTTGGAGAGAAACTCGTCCGGCGTCCCCGGCACGTTCTCCTCGGGGTTGTCGCCGGCCATGCGCACGTATCCGCCGAGCGGAATCAGCGAGACGCGGTAATCCGTGTCGCCCTTGCGGAAGCCGAACAGCCGCTTCCCGAAGCCGAACGAGAAGACGAGCACCCGGACGCGAAAGAGTTTCGCGAACATGAAGTGCCCCGACTCGTGCGCAAAGATCAGGAAGCCGAGGACGACGAGGAAGCCGAGAATGTTGGTGATGAAGTCTTGGGCCATAAGCGGTTCAGTCAGCGTCGAACTGCAACATCAATTCCGCGGGCTTCGTTCCGGGCCCAGGCATCCCACCGCAGCGCGTCCTCGACGGAAGCGATCGCGGCGACCTGCCCGGCGTGCCGTTCGAGCACTCGGTTCACAATGTCTACGATCCCGGTGAACGGAAGTTCTCCGGCCAGGAAGCGTTCCACGGCGATCTCGTTCGCAGCGTTGAGCACGGCAGGCATCGAGCCGCCCTCGCGCAGGGCCGTGTAAGCCAGCTCGACCGCGGGGAAGCGACGCGGGTCGACGGGATGGAACTCCAACGTCCGCATCCTGGCCAGATCGAGCCGTGCGAACGGCGCCGGCACGCGTTCGGGATAGAGCAGCGCGTACTGGATCGGGAACTTCATGTCGGTGGTCGAGAGCTGGGCGATGATCGAGCCGTCGACGTACTCGACCATCGAGTGCACGATGGACTGCGGGTGGATGATGATGTCGATCTGCTCGGCCGGCAGTGCGAAGAGGTGATGCGCCTCGATGACCTCCAGCCCCTTGTTCATCATCGTGGCGGAGTCGATGGAGATCTTGTTCCCCATGCGCCAGGTCGGGTGCGCCAGCGCGGCCTCGATGCTGATGTCGTCGAAGGTGGAGAGATCGCGCTGCAGGAACGGGCCGCCCGAGGCCGTGAGGATGATGCGCTGGATCTCCGCGTGCGTGCCGCAGCGAATGGCCTGGTGCACGGCGTTGTGCTCGGAGTCGACCGGGAGGATCTCGCCGCCGTGCTCGCGCGCGGCACGCGTCATCACGTCGCCCGCCGCCACGAGCACTTCCTTGTTGGCGATGCCGACGCGCTTGCCCTGCTGCAGCGCCGCGTACACCGCCGGGATGCCGGCCGCGCCGACGATGGCCGCAATCACCGCGTCGGCCGAGGGCATGGACGCGACGGCGCAGGCCCCCTCGATGCCGGGGATGATCTCGAGGCCAGGGAAGCGGGCGCGCAGCGCGGCCGCGTCCGACTCACCCCGCACCGAGACCAGCTCGGGACGATAGCGCTCGATCTGCTCCGCGAGCAACTCGATGTTACCGCCGGCCGCGAGGCCGACCACGCGCAGCTCTTCAGGGAAAGAGTCGGCGACGGCGAGCGTGCTGCAGCCGACGGAACCGGTAGAGCCGAGAATCGAAATGGAGCGCATAAGTAGTCAGATACGAGGGATGAGGTATGAGGGATGAGGTATGAGTGACGAGGGGTGAGTCGGCTTCTACTCATCCCTCATGCCTCGTACCTCATGCCTAAGCTTCATCCCTGCATGATGTTCAGCGAACGGAACCCATGCACGATCAGTGTCCAGTAGCAGTAGAGGATGGGCGCGGTGAAGAGAATCGAGTCGAAACGGTCGAGAAAACCGCCGTGGCCGGGGAGGAGCGTGCCGGAGTCCTTTACGTCGGCGGAACGCTTCCACATCGACTCCGCGAGGTCGCCAACCACCCCCGCGAACGACAGCAGCACGCCGGCGATGATGGCGTGGTGCAGGGGGAAATTGCGGAAGAAGGTGAAGTGGATGACCACCGCGGCGATGATCGACGTGGCCATGCCGCCGGCCAGTCCCTCGATCGTCTTCTTCGGACTGATGCGCGGCGAGAGCTTGTGCTTCCCGAACTTCTTGCCGACGTAGTACGCGCCCGAATCGCCGAGCCAGACCACCAGCAGAAGGAAGAACACCAGCTTCCAGCCCTCCGGGAAGTCGTTGCGCAGGCGGATGAGCGAGCCCGTGAGCATCCCCACGTACGTCGTCGCCAGCACGGCCACGGCGCTCGACGGCAGCGAGTCCTCGAGCGGCTTGCGGCTGAAGACGTACGACGCAGGGATGAACAGCAGCGCCGCGAACACGCCGATCTCCACCGACAGGTGCTCGACGATGAACGCGGACACGATGATGATCACGATCACGACGCAGAGGGCGACCGGGATGTCGTAGCCCTTGTGCTTGCCGAGGTTGATGAACTCGATGAGCGCCAGCACCGCCACGATGGCGATCACCGCGTCGAAGACGTACTCGTGACTCCAGCCGATCAGCCAGATGACGATCGGGGAGGCGATCGCGGCCGTGATTTCGCGGGAAAAGCGCATCGTCAGGAAGAGGCGGCCGAGTCGTCCGCCTCGATGAACATCTCCGAGTCGCCCGGCTCGACGCCGCCGTAGCGGCGCTCGCGCGACTGGAAGTCGATGATGGCCTCGAAGAGATGGCGGCGCCGGAAGTCGGGCCAGAGCGTTTTGGTGACGTGGATCTCGGCGTACGCGATCTGCCAGAGCAGGAAGTTCGAGACGCGCAGCTCGCCGCTGGTGCGGATGAGCAGGTCGGGATCGTCGACGTTGGCCGTGTAGAGGTGGTCGGCGAAGAAGTCTTCGTCGATGACGGCGTCCGTCATCTCCTTCTCGCGCAGCGTGGTCATGACGCGGTTGACCGCGTCGACGATCTCCGCACGGCCGCCGTAGTTGAGCGCGATCTGGAACAGCAGGCCCGTATTCGCGGCGGTTTTCTCCTGCGCGTACCGCAGCTCGCGCTGCACGCTCGGATCGAGCCCGTCCACGCGGCCGATGGGGACGAAGCGGATGTTGTTCTCCATCAGCGTCTGCAGCTCTTTGCGGAGGTACTCCTTGAGCAGCATCATCAGCGTGGCCACTTCGTAGCGCGGGCGCTTCCAGTTCTCGACCGAGAACGCGTAGAGCGTCATCACGCCCAGCTCAAGGCGGGCCGAGGTCTCGACGATCTCGCGGACCGAGGCGATGCCGGAACGGTGGCCTTCGACGCGCGGCAGATTGCGCGCGCGGGCCCAGCGGCCGTTCCCGTCCATGATCACGGCGATGTGCCGCGGGAGCCGCTTCAGGTCGATCTTGTCGAGGAGAGTCTCCTCGATCGACCCGGGCTCGGCAAGCTTGCGGACGTCGATCATTTTGGCCGGGATGTTAGTACCTGATCTCGCGCAACACCAGCCCTTTGGCCGGAGCCGTCCACCGCGCCTCGGCGAAAAGCGCATCGGCCGCCAGCTTCCCGCGGCCCACCTCGATCAGCGAGCCGGCAATGCGGCGGACCATGTAGCGCAGAAACCCGTCGGCCGTGACGGTGAGCCGTACCACGTCACCGTCGCGCACCGCGGCGATCAACTCGATCGTCCGCACCGTGGACGACACCTCGGGGTCGGCGACGGTAAACGCGGCGTAATCATGCGTCCCGGCGAGCTGCTGCGCCGCAGCATGCATCGCCTCGGCGTCGAGCGGTTTCGCCACGTGCGCATGCGTCTCCGCGGCGAACACGTCCGCAACCTCGGCGTTCCAGATGCGGTACTCGTATGTCTTGCCTTTGGCGGAGAAGCGCGCGTGAAAGTCATCCGCGACGCTATCGATGCGCGTGATACGCACATCCGGCGGAAGGAGCTGGTTCAGTCCGAGGATCAATCCGCGCGCCGGAATGTCGAACGGGACGTCGACATGCGCGCGCTGAGCCAGGGCGTGCACCCCGGCGTCGGTGCGACCCGCACCATGAACGCGGACCGCCTGCCCGAAGATCTTCGCCAGCGCCTCCTCCAGCACCTGCTGCACCGTCACGGCATTGGTCTGAAGCTGCCAGCCGCCGTACCGCGTGCCGAGGTACTGGATTGTGAAGAGAAGGCGCATGCTGTGGTCAGGTACGAGGCATGAGGGATGAGGTATGAGTGGGCCAGCGCCGCACTCATGCCTCGTACCTCATCCCTCGTATCTGATTTACCTCGTGTCGGCGGCGATGATCTGCTCGCGAGCGAAGCCGCTCGTGTTCGAGACCTGGTCGACGACACCGATCGAGACCTTGTTCAGTCCCTTCTCCATCAGCATGTCGAGCGTGTACGTGTAGAACTTTCCGGCGAGGGCCTTGTACTCGGCCGCGGGGACGCGGATCTGGTGCGACTTGCGGGCGACGTCGGACATGTCGTTGTCCTTGTTCGCCACGACCACGTACACGTCGAAGCCGCCGATGTACTCCGACTCGCCCTGCGGCAGCAGGGTGAGCGACTGCATCGGGATCTGCACGTCGACCGGCACGCGGAACAGCCCGTCCTCGGTCGGCAGCGGCGTGCGCACGCGCGCCAGAACGCCGAGCTGGTTCTCCTTGCCGCGATAGAGCAGGTTCGCGACGACGCGGTCGTTCATCTCCGCGTACATCGACTTCTCGACGAACGTCTGCCGGGCGCGGGCGCGGTACTCCCGGTTCTTCATGCGCACGGTCAGGTAGCGCTGGCGGTCGACGCGCTCCGTGCCGGCGCGGTATCCGAGGGAGTAGTAGGAGTCGAGATCGGTACGGATGCGGTCGAAGGCCGCGGCGAAATTGTTCGTCTGCACCGAGGCCACGCCGCCGGTCATGTCGGCCATGAGGTGCATCGACTCGGTGGTGTTGCTCATGGCCGCGTGCGACACGGCGATCGGCGTCGGACGGTCGTTCTCGGCCGACATCTCGTTCGTCATGGCCAGACCGGCGGCGTGCACCGTGTACATCGTGATGCCGTTCGCGTTCGCGGTCTTGGCGATCGACTGCACGATGTTCGTTCCGTCGTAGGTCATCCCCTCGAGCATCGTCGAGCCGACGTTCTGCCAGCCCTTCTCGCGTCCCATCTCGTCGATGTACGTGAACAGCTCGCGGCCCGGCTGCATCGGGAAGCCCTCGCTGGTCAGGACCAGGACCTTCTTCCCTTCCACGCCGGCCAGCGTGGTCATGAGACCGTTGATCGACGCGGCGCTCTGCCGCAGGTCGTGCTCGATGGAGGCGGCGTAGTTGCGCGCCGTGGAGATGGCGTCCTGATACGACGACGCGTCGCGGATGCGCTCCTCGGCCGAGCGGCGCTCGCTGCGGTTGGCGATGCCCATGCCCGTTTCGCGCGCCAGGCCGTCGAGCGTGGCGATCAGGGCGTTCGTGTCGGGCGTGAACGGCATCCGCACCTTCAGGCTGCGGTTGTACGTCGCAATCATGGCCTCGTCGCCGGGGCGCATCGTCTCGACGACGAATTTCTTCATCTCCGCGAAGACCTTGTTGCGGTTGAACGGGGCCAGGGAGAGGTTGTCGACGTAGAAGATGATGCGCCGCTTCATGTTCTCCGGCACGGCCTTGCGCCCGTCCGGCGTGACGACCTGCGGCGGCGGCGCCTCGCCGACCGGGTTCTTCGTGACCGTGCCCTGCACCTCGTAAAAGTTCGAGATCGGCTTCGGGACGTTGTTCTCGAGGATCGTGAAGTCGTCCGCGGTGAGGTTGGGGATGTAGTTGCCGCGCTTGTCCGTGACGATGACGTCGACGTTGATGACGCGGACCTCCATGACCTCGGTGAGGGGCGTCTGGGCGGGCTCCTGCGGCTTGCGCTGCGCGGCGAGCGGCATTGCGATCGCGGCAGCGATGAGGATTGCGACGGTACGGTTCAAACGTGGCCTCCGGAGTCTCAGAGTCTCAGAGGCTCACAGTCGCACGGGCAAACCGTCTCCTGTGAGACCGTGAGCCGATGAGGCTGTGAGACCCGGTCCTCCTTCGACGGATCATGTGGCGCCCGCGTTACACAAACCGTGGCGCACTCCGTGCGAGAATACAGGACCGACGGAGGGAAACCGGGGCACCGGCGGAAAACTTCCGGAGGACTTAAGTGCAGACGCCGAAACAAGATCCGCTCACCTTCGCCAAGATGGCCGGCGGCGGAAACGACTTCGTCGTGATCGACAATCGCGGCGGAAAAATCGACGACCCCGCGGACCTGGCGCGGCGCATCTGCACCCGCGCCCTCTCGGTCGGCGCAGACGGGCTCGTCCTCATCGAAAGCTCGGTTCGGGCCACGTTCCGCATGCGCTACTGGAACTCCGACGGCTCCCTCGGCGCCTTCTGCGGCAACGGCACCCGCTGCGCGGCCCGCTTCGCCTTCCTGCACGTCATCGCCAGCCGCAAGATGACCATCGAGACCGACGCCGGCCTCGTGCACGCCGAGATCGGCGAAGGAGGGCAGGTCACGATCTCCCTGCCGCCGCCGCACTCGTTCCGCCCGCAGCGTCCGGTGACGATCGGGGAGCAGACGGTGCACGGGTCGTCGATCGTGGTCGGCGTGCCCCACTACGTTCTCTACCTCCGGGATGACTTGTGGTCGCAGAACATCGTCCCCCTCGGCCGGGCGATCCGCACGCATCGCGAGCTCGTCCCCGACGGCGGCGCGAACGTGAATTTCGTGACCGTGCGCGGCGAGCACGGCATCGAGGTGCGCACCTACGAGCGCGGCGTGGAGAACGAGACGCTCTCCTGCGGCTCCGGCGTCGTGGCCTCGGCCGTGACCAGCGCCATGTTCGGCAAGGTGCAGTCGCCGGTGTCGGTGCTGACGCGCAGCGGGATCACGCTGGAGGTGTCGTTCGCGCTCAGGGACGGGCACGCCGAGGACGTACGGCTTCGCGGTGACGCGCGGCTCGTCTATCGCGCTACCATCACGCCCGAGACGCTGGAAGGGTTCACCCCGGAGTTCGTCCGCGACCCCGCCGCCAGCGCCACGGTCGCCTGAATTGGAGAACCTTCGCTGGATTGCCGCCGCGGCGCTGTCGGCGTACGCGTGCCAGCTCGCCGTCCATCACACGACGCCGATCGACGCCGCCCTGCCGCTGCTCGCCGTCGCCGTGACGCTCTGCGCCTGGCTCTCGTATCCCGCCGTGATGGTAGGCGTGCCGCTGCTCGTGCTCGCGGAGATCGCGCTGGTGGATGAGTCGCTGCGATTGCTGGTGTTCGGCGTGATCGTGGCCGCGGCGTTCGCCGCTACGCTGGGAGCGCCGGCTTCCAGCCGGCCGGTCCGCTGGCTTCCAGCCGGCCCGTTCCTCGTGACCGTGACGGCGATCCTGATTCTCCGCTGGCTCCCGCTCGAGGAAGTCCTCCCCGTCCGCGAGCTCTTCCTCCTCGCCATCAGTTGCGCCACGGTGGCCGTCCTCGGCCGCACCCCCTTCGCCGTGGCGGTCGCCGTCATCACCGCTCTCGTCACCCCCGCCCTCCCGATGCGCACACACGTCGTCCCGGTGATCGTGTTCGCCATGGCCGCCTTCGCGCGCTTCGTGGGCATGCGGCGCCTGCGTCTCGTCTGGCCGTCGACGGTCGTCCTCGCGTTCGTCATGCTCTTCTTCCCCTGGAGCGGCATCGTCGCCCGGGCCTTCCCCTATTTCCTCCGCGAAGCGCAGGAGCCGAAGCCGCGCACTGTCGTCGCGCAGGCGCTCGCGCCGAATCGCAGCGAGACCTACGCGGTGCCGGACGGCGCCACGCAACTTGTCGTCTCCGGCGCCAACGTCGCCCATCTCCGCCGCGGCGCGACACTGGGACGCATCCAGCCGGGCAACATCCCCGTGCGGATCGGCGACGGCGCGGACTGGGGCTACCTCCGCCGCGGGGCGTGGTACCGGGCCCGCAATCCGCTGCCCCGCGACTCGGCGGGGAAGATCCGCGACTACGGCTACTCCGCCTGGGTCGACGGCGCGGGACGCGTGCCGCTGCCGCGCGGCGCGCGCACGATCCGCGTCACCGCCGACGCGAAACTGCCGGACAACGCGTCGCTGCAGGTCGAAGGGTTCGAGTGATCGCGGCCACCGTCCTCGCGCTGCTGGTCCTTCCGCTGCTCGTGCTGCGCGGCCGGACACTCATCGCGTACTTTGGCGTCGACGCGGCGACGTGGCTCTTCGGCTGGCTCCTCGCGCGCCGCCTCCCCGGCTTCGACCCCTACCTCGGCTGCGTCATCGTGGCGGTGCTCAAGCTCGCGACCTTTTCGCTCTTCCTCGCCGTGGGAAAGCAGGTCCGCTGGTCGCCGAACCGCGCCGCGCTCATCGCCGCCGTGGTTTACGCGCTGATGGTCCCGGCCATGCTGCGCACGCCCGTCGACGGCGACGAGCCGTTCTATCTGCTGCAGACCGAATCGCTCCTGCGCGACTTCGACCTCGACCTCGCCAACCAGTACCAGACCCGCGCCGGTGCGCAATGGCAGCGCCCCGACCTCGCCCTGCCGCAGACCGGCGATCCCGTCGGCAGGCGCGGCGAGCAGTACGCGCGTCACGAGCCGTTCCTGGCAGTGCTGATGCTGCCCGGCTACGCGGTCGCGGGGTTGCACGGTGCACTGGCCACCATCGCGCTGTTCGGCGTCCTGCTCGTGCGCTCGACCTTGCGGTGGATGGAAGACGAAGGCATCGGCGACGCCACGATGCGCGCCGTCTTTCCGCTGTTCGCGTTCGCGCCGCCGGTGCTGTTCTACGCCGCGCGCATCTGGCCCGAGGTCCCGGCTGCGTTCTTCTTCGTCGAAGCGCTCCGCGGCGTGCGCGCGAACCGCATCAAGCGCTGGCTGCCGGCCATCGCGGGCCTGGTGCTGCTCAAGTTGCGCTTCGGACTGGTGGCGCTACCGCTGATCGCGCAGTCGCGGAAGAAGCTCGCCCTGGCCATCCTGATCGTGCCGCTCGCATTGATCTTCCTGATCACCGGCGATCCGACCAACGTGCACACCTGGCGCGAGCTGATCCCGACGTCGCCGATGCAGTACGTGCTGGGCTTCTGCGGCCTGCTCGCCGACGGCATGAGCGGCATCGCCTTCCAGGCGCCGTTCTACCTCTTCGCCATCATCGCCCTGACGCGCTGGCGCGCGACGCCGCAGGGCTTCCGCATGGGGATCCTCGCCTCACTCCTCTACATCTTCTATCTCATCCCGCGCGGCGAGTGGTTCGGCGGCTGGGCGCCGCCGCTCCGCTACCTGGTCTTCCTCATGCCCGTCCTCGCCCTCGGCATCGCCAGCGTCTGGGACCGGATCTCGCGCGGCGCCATCGCCGTGGTGAGCGCGTGGACGATCGGTCTCGTCATTCACGGCGTCGCCCATCCCTGGCGGCTCTTCCATGAATTCACCGGCGAGAACGCGATGGGGGAGTGGCTGTCGCACCAGTACGGCGCTGATTTCTCACGCTTCTTCCCCAGCTTCATCCGCCTCAACGACGCCGCGTGGTGGGGACCGCTCGGCATCGCGCTGTTCCTCTTCGTCCTCCGCCGCTTCGAGATCCCCGCCATCGCGCTGGCCATGGCGCTGGCTTTCAATGCCGCCCGGCAGCCCGGCACCACCATCCATTTCGAAGACACGCACGTGCGCCACAGCGGCGGCACGATCTACCCCGAGCCATACACGCTCATGCGCGCCACGTATCGCGGAGGCTGGACGCTCAACGCCGGCGACTCCCTCTCTTTCCTCGCCCGCGAAGGGACGCACACCCTCCACCTCATCACCGGCCTCGGCGCCACGTTCGAGCTCGAAGGGCGCGCGTACTCCGTCCAGCCCGACGTCCGCTATCAGACCGTCACGGTGACCGTCCCGCGCTCGGGACGCGTGACGCTGAAGACCGTCACCGGCGCGATCAACGTCGACTTCATGGAGCGCCGATGATCGACGTCATCGTCCTCGATCTCGACGGCGGTCCGATGCTGGACGAGTGTCTCACCTCGATCCGCGCCCAGACGGTCCCGCATCGACTGATCCTCTTCGACAACGGCTCGCGGACGCCGACCCCCAACGCCACCCACCGCAGCGAGCGAAACCTCGGCTTCGCCGGCGGCGCGAACGCCGCGTTCCGCCTCGCCAGCGCCCCCTACGTCGCCCTCGTCAACAACGACGTCGTCCTCGCACCCGACTGGCTCGCCCACGTCCGCGACGCCCTCGATCGCGACGAGCAGCTCGCCGCCGTGCAGACCATCATCCGACGCCCGGACGGCGCCATCGACGGTGCCGGCATCGACATCAGCGACGGCACGTTCCGCCAGATCGGGCACGGCGCCGCCATCGGCTCGCCGCTGCGTGTGGCCTGGGGCGTCTCCGCCACGGCCACGCTCTACCGCGCCTCCGCGCTGAAGGGCCGTCTCTTCGACGCTCGCTTCTTCGCCTACTACGAAGACGTCGAGCTCTGCGCGCGCCTGCGCGAAGACGGCTGGCGCACCGCCGTCCTCCCGGTCGTGAAAGCGACGCACCGCGGCTCCGCCACAGCTCATGTTCTTCCGCGGGCGCGCAGACTGCGCACGCGCAACCGCTACCTCGTCGTGCGCATGCATCCGGGCGTCGGCCGCATCCGTTCCCTCTTGTGGGAAGATGCGCGGCTCGCGTTGAGGGGACGCACGTCCCTGCGCGGCCTCATCGAAGGGTTATGTTCTCCGTTGTCGTCCACACGCCCGACGTCGTAGGGGACCGCATGGCCGGTCCGGGCATCCGCGCGTGGCATCTCGCGCGTGAGCTGGCCAAGCATTTCGAGACGACCCTGATCGCCAAGGCCGAGGGGGCGCGCGACCCGCAACTGGCCACGCTGCACATCATCGAGCACGGCACCGACGCCGCCCGCGCCGCCATGCGGGAGGCCAGCGTCCTGATCGGGCAGCCCGCGCGCGGCTTCCGCAAGCGGCGGACGAAGCAGCGCATCGTCTACGACCTGTTCGACCCCACCGTGCTCGAGCTGCGCGAGCTGTACGGGCACCTGCCCTCCTTCCGCCAGCGCGTCCATCTTGCCGCCGAATGGTGGCGCTTGGCCGAGGCGCTGATGCGGGCGGACCTCCTCGTCTGCGCCGCGCGCAAGCAGCGCGAGCTCTATGGGGCGCTGCAGAGCGGCGACGCGCCGTGGATCGAGGTCCCGTTCGGGATCGACCCCGACGACCTGCGCGCCTGCCCCAAGCCGCAGGACGACATCGTGGTTTGGGGGGGCGGCGTGTGGGAGTGGCTCGATCCCGCGACGGCCATCGACGCCGTCGTGCGCCTCAACGCCGAGGGGGTTCGGGCCAAGCTGCTGTTCATGGGGCGGGCCCGTCCGAACCGCAATCTCATCGACCGGCGGCGCGACGACCGCTTCGAGTCGCTGCTCGCCCGCGGGGGGCCGCATGTGTCGGCGAATGACGAGTGGGTTCCGTACCGGGAACGGCTGGCGTGGCTGCGCTCCGGCAAAATCGCTATCATGCTCCACCGTCGCACGGCGGAAGCCGACTACTCGATCCGCACGCGCCTCTTCGACGCCATCGCCGCCGGGATCCCAGTGATCGCCACGGCGGGAGGCTTCGCGGCGGAGCTGGTCGAGCAGGAAGGCCTCGGCGTCGTCGTTTCGCCCGGTGACGTCGCGGCGGTGGCCCAGGCCATCCGGCGCCTGCTGTCCGACGACGAACTCTATTCCAAATGCGTAGAAAGTCTGGAGCGCCTCCGGCCGCGGTTTGCGTGGGAAGTCGTGACACGCCCGCTCGTTAGCGCGATCATGAAATGGCAAACGTGATGTTCGAAGTCCGAGAGGAAGTGATGCCGCGCGCGCGAGCCCGCGCCGTCGACCTCTCCATCCTCATCGTCACCTGGAACAGCGCCCGCTTCATCGACCGCTGCCTTCGCTCCATCCCCGCCGCCTGCGAGGGGCTCGAGTACGAGGTGGTCGTCCACGACAACGCCTCCGACGACGACACGCTCCGCCACCTCGGCGAAGCCAGTGTCCTCCGCTCGGACACCAACGCCGGCTTCGCCGCCGGCACCAACCGCGCTTTCGACGCCTCGCGCGGCCGCTACGTCTTCCTCCTCAATCCCGACTGCGAGCTCGCGCCGCGCGCCCTGACGCGCCTCTTCGAGTTCATGGAGGCGCACGGCTCCATCGCCGCGGCCGTGCCGCTGCTGACCGACGAGAGCGGCGACTCGCAGCGCGAGTTCCAGCTCCGCCGCCTCCCCACTCTCGGCACCCTGGCGGCCGAGGTCCTGCTGCTGGACAAGATCCTGCCGCGGAACCGCGCCACGGCCCGGTACCGCTATCGCGACCTCGACCTCACCCATCCGCAGCACATCGAGCAGCCCGCCGCCGCCGCGTTGCTCCTGCGGCGGGAGGTAGTCGAGGAGATCGGCCCGATGGACGAACAGTTCGCCCCGGCGTGGTTCGAGGACGTCGACTACTGCCGCCGCCTGGCCGAGAGCAAGAAGGAAGTGTGGGTCGTGCCGGCCGCGGTGGTGCGCCACTTCGGCGGCGCGTCGCTCGAGCACATCCACTTCTCCGGCTTCGTCGACATCTGGTACCGCAACATGTGGCGGTACGCGAAGAAGTGGATGGGTCCCGGCGAGGCGGAGACGCTGCGCTGGGCCATCATGGCCGGCATGCTGCTGCGCTTCGCCGCGGGCCTCGTCGGCAAACGCCCGCGCGGCATCGAGCGGGGAGAAGCGTTCCGCGCATATGCGCTCGTGCTCAAGCGGGCCTGGAATCGATGGGACGCCTCTCGCTCGTCCTCGTGACGTGGAACAGCGCGCCCTACCTGCGCCGCTGTCTCGACGGAATCGCCCACCAGACGCATCGCGACCGCGAGCTGATCGTCGTCGACAACGCGTCGTCGGATGATTCGCTGGCGGTCGTCGCTCCGCATGCGACGCGCGTCATCCGCAACAACACCAATCGCGGCTTCAGCGCCGCCGTCAATCAGGCCCTGGCCGCGGCGACGGGCGACTTCCTGCTGCTCGTCAACCCCGACTGCCATCTCCAGCCCGAGTACGCCGCAAGATTGCAGGAAGCGTTCGACGACCCGCGCGTCGGCTCCGCGACGGGCCTGCTGCTGCGCGCGCGCGGCCACGAGATCGAGCCGGTGGACGGCGTCGACTCCGCGGGCATGCGCATGACCCGCAGCGGACGCCACCTCGACATCGACGTGCGTCCCGCGTCGCGGACGGAAGTCTTCGGCGTCAGCGGCGCCGCGGCCATGTTCCGCCTCGCGTTCCTCCGCGACGCCATGATCGACGGCGAAGCGTTCGACGAGGACTTCTTCGCCTATCGCGAGGACGCAGACCTGGCCTGGCGCGGACGCCTCTTCGGCTGGACGGCGGTGTGCGAGCCGTCCGCCGTGGCGTATCACGTCCGCCGCGTGACCCCGGAGGCCCGGCGGGAGCTGCCGGCGTCGATCAACATGCACTCGGTGAAGAACCGCTTCCTGCTGCGCATCAAGAACGAGGGCGCCTACCTCGCCCTGCGCAACGCACCGTTCGAGCTGTTCCGCGACGCGATCGTGCTACTCGCCGCACTCACGATCGAACGCTCCTCGCTCCCCGCCATCACCTGGCTTTGGCGCAACCGCCGCCGCACCCTCGCCAAACGCCGCACCATCCAATCGCGCCGCAAAGTCACCGACCGCGACCTCGCACGGTGGTTCGCATGATGAGGCCTGAACCAGTCCCCTCTCCCCACCGCAGTGGGGAGAGGGTTAGGGTGAGGGGATCCCTTTTGCCAAGTGCCACAACCCCTCACCCTAGCCCTCTCCCCGCTCGTCGCGGGGAGAGGGGACAAGTTGTCCCGAGACGCCCCATCCTTCTTCCGTTGCGCGATTTGTCCGGAGCCGGACGATGAAGATCGCCATCCTCGGCACGCGCGGCGTCCCGCCCAACTACGGCGGTTTCGAGACCTTCGCGGGCGAGCTCTCCACGCGCCTCGTGCAGCGCGGTTATGAGGTGTATGTGTACTGCCGTGAGGGCGGGCAGGGCGCAGGAGCTCCTGCCCCCCTCCCCCCTGCGCCCTGGCAGGGCGTCCACCGCATCGTCCTCCCCGCCGCCCGGCACAAGTACCTCGAGACCGTCTCGCACGCCCTCCTCTCCGCGCTCGACGCGCTGAAGCGCGACTTCGACGCCGTACTGGTCTGCAACGCCGCGAACGCGTTCGTCCTCCCGTTGCTCCGCGCGGCGCGGATTCCGTGCGCGATCAACGTCGACGGCATCGAGCGGAAACGCCGCAAGTGGAACGTCCTCGGGCGCGCCGTCTACGCCATCGGCGAGGCGTTCTCCGTCGCCTTCGCCAGTAAGGTCATCGCCGACGCGGACGTCATCGCCGCGTACTACCGCGAGCACTACGCCTTCGAGCCGGTGGTCATCCCGTACGGCTCCGAGTTCCCGGACGAGGAGGACTCCGACGTCCTGCAGCGGCTCGCCATCGAGGACTACATCCTCTACGTCAGCCGCTTCGAACCGGAGAACAACCCCCTCGAGGTCCTCGACGCGTACGCGCACGCCGGCGTCGCCACGCCGCTGGTCATGGTCGGCAAAGGCCTCTACGCCCGCGAGCTCGACGAACAGATCCGCGCCCGGGCCGGCCAGAACGTCCTCGCCCCGGGCGCCCTTTACGGCCGCGACTACCGCACCCTCCAGCGCAACGCCCTCCTCTACATCCAGGCCACGGAAGTGGGTGGAACCCACCCCGCGCTCATCGAGGCCATGGGCTCCGGCGGGGTCGTGCTCGCGCTCGACACGCCCGAGAACCGGGAAGTCGGGGGCGACGCCGTCGGTTATTTCCGGCTCCGGCCCCGGGAGACCCTTTCGGGCATACTTTGCGAATGGCTCGGTAACCCTCGTAAAAGAGAGGAGTTCCGGACCAGGGCGCGACGGCGGGCCGCCGAAAAGTACTCCTGGGAGCATGTCACGGACGAATACGAGCGGCTTTTCGCGTCCCTCTAGACGTTCGAGGCTTCCCGTCCGTATACCGTTGCGGTAAAAGAACGTTCAGATGCTGAAGCAGAAAGCGCGAGTCATTGCGAGAGTTGTCTACGGAGCCGATCTCGCCCTGACGTCCGTGGCGTTCTTCGCCGCGTTTTTCATCCGCGACCGCGTCCTGCCGCTCATCGATCCCACCCATTTCCCCACCGGCCTCTATCCGCTGGCCGACTACCTCAAGTTCTACCCGCTGGTCCTGGTGATCTGGTCGGTGCTGCTGTTCACCTACGACAGCTACCACTCCCACCGCACCATCCCCCTGACCCGCGAGGCCTTCACCACCCTCCGCGTCGTCGTGGCCGGCACGGTCATCCTGGCCACCGTGGCCTTCCTCGGTCAGCTCACGCAGCTCTCGCGCGGCTGGTTCGGCATCTTCGCCGCCCTCTCCGCCGTGCTCCTCGTGGCCGAGAAGATCCTGCTGCGCATCATCGCCCGCTGGGTGCGCTCCAAGGGCCTCAACTACCGGACCCTGCTCATCGTCGGCACCGGCCGCCGGGCCACCGACATCGCCCGCATGATCGCCGGCCACAAGTACTGGGGCTACAAGATCCTCGGCTTCGTCAGCGACGGCCACCGCCTCTCCAACGGCTGGGCGCGATACCGCATCTACGGCAACGTCCCCGACCTCAAGCGCATCCTCGAGAACCGCGAGATCACCGAGCCGATCGACGAGATCGTGTTCGCCGTCACCCGCAAGAAGCTCGACGAGATGAAGCAGATCTTCCTCATGTGCGAGGAGCTCGGCATCCGCACCCGCGTGGCCATGAACTTCATCCAGAACCGCGTGGCTCGCCTCGAGATCGAGGAGCTGGAAGGCGTCCCCTTCCTCACCTTCACCACCACGCCGTCCAACGAGGCGCATCTCGCCCTCAAGCGCGCCCTCGACGTGGCCCTCTCGGTCATCGTCCTCGGCCTGGCCATGCCGATCATCGGCGTCGCCGCGCTGGCCATCAAGCTCTCGTCGCCCGGCTCGGTGCTCTTCAAGCAGCGCCGCATGGGCCTCAACGGCCGCGTCTTCACGCTCTACAAGTTCCGCACGATGATCGAGGACGCCCACGAGCGCCGCGAGGAAGTGGCGCACCTCAACGAGATGAACGGCCCGGCCTTCAAGATGAAGGACGATCCGCGCGTCACGCCGGTGGGCCGCTGGCTGCGCCGCTTCTCCCTCGACGAGATTCCGCAGTTCTGGAACGTGGTCAAGGGCGACATGAGCCTGGTCGGCCCGCGCCCGCCGATCCCCGAGGAAGTGGCCTCGTATCACCGCTGGCACCGCCGCCGCCTGTCGATGAAGCCGGGCCTGACCTGCCTCTGGCAGATCAGCGGCCGCAATCAGATCCAGGATTTCGACCACTGGATGAAGCTCGACCTCCAGTACATCGACAACTGGTCGCCGTCGCTCGATTTCAAGATCCTGCTGCGGACGATCCCCGCGGTGCTCTCGGGCAAGGGCGCGTCGTAGAAGCGTTGCTCGTTTCACGTTGCTCGTTCGGTGGGCGGTAACTCCCCTGGCACGAGCAACGAGTAACGAGTAACGTGCGCCCATGAAGCTCGACCCCACCACCACCGAGTTCCGCGCCGCCGCACACAAAGCCGTCGACTGGATCGCGGACTATCTCGAGAACATCGACTCCTTCCCCGTGCTCTCGCGCGTGCAGCCGGGTGAGATCGCGGCGCAGTTCGCGCCGGCGGCGTCGGAGGAGGGGAAGCCGTACGATGCGCTGCTCGCTGAATTCCGGGAGAAGCTCCTGCCGGGCATCACGCACTGGAATCACCCCTCGTTCTTCGCCTACTTCAGCATCACCGGCTCGCAGGCCGGCATCCTCGGCGAGCTGCTCTCGGCGGCCATCAACGCCAACGGGATGCTCTGGAAGACCTCGCCGTCGCTGACCGAGCTGGAGACGCTGGCCCTGCGCTGGCTGCGCGACGCGCTCGGCCTGCCCTCGCACTTTTTCGGGATCATCAACGACACCGCCTCGATCAACGTCTTCCTGGCCCTGGCCGCCGCCCGCGAGGCCCTCGGCCTGAACATCCGCCGCGACGGCATGACCGGCCGCGACCTCCCACCGCTCCGCCTCTACTGCTCCGAGCACGCCCACTCCTCCGTCGACAAAGGGGCCCTGGCGCTCGGCTTCGGCGCGAAAAACATCGTCAAGATCGCCAGCGACGAGCAGTTCCGCATGCTTCCCGACGCGCTGGAGGAAGCGATCGCCCGCGACCGCGCGAACGAGCTGCTGCCGTGCGTCATCGTGGCCACGACCGGCACGACGTCGACGGCCGCCGTCGACCCGGTGCGGGCCATCGGCGAGATCGCCCAGCGCGAGCGCTGCTGGCTGCACGTCGACGCCGCCTACGCCGGCTCCGCCACCATCGCGCCGGAGTACCGCTGGATCTGGGACGGCGTCGCCGAGTACGCCGACTCGCTGGTGACGAACCCGCACAAATGGCTCTTCACCCCCGTCGACTGCAGCGTGCTCTACACCCGGCGTCCCGAGGTGCTGCGGGAGACGTTTTCCCTCGTGCCGGAGTACCTCAAGACCACCGACACCGCCGAGATCAATTACATGGACTACGGCCTCCAGCTCGGCCGCCGCTTCCGTGCCCTCAAGCTCTGGCTCGTCCTCGAGCACTACGGCCTCGAACGCCTCCGCAACGTCATCCGCGACCACGTTGCGTTCGCGGAGCGCCTGGCCGGCGAGCTCCGCGCGCGCGACGGCGTGACCGTCCTCTCGCAGTCGTTCAGCGTGGTCGTGTTCAAGCTGCGCACGGACGAGGAGACGATCGCCGCCCTGGAGCGGATGAACGCCGGCGGCCAGCTCTTCGTCTCGCACACCAAGCTCCGCGGCGACTACGCCATCCGCGTCGCCATCGGCAACGGCGCCACCGAGTGGGACCACGTCGCGCGGATCCTCGAGTACGTCTGACCGTGTTTTCGCGAAACACGCCCGTGTCGAGCCCCGACACGATCGTGTCGAGCCCCGACACTGTGATGTTTTCGTAAAACACAGCCGTGTTGGGGCTCAGCACAGCTGTGCTTCACGAAAACATCACAGTGTCGAGCCTCGACACAGCTGTGTTTTACGAAAGCATCACAGTGTTTCGGCGAAACATCGTCGTGTCGGGGCAAAACACAGCACGGTTTCGCCAGAACCGAGCGCGGTTTCGCCAGAACCGAGCGCGGTTTCGCCGGAACCGAGCGCGGTTTCACCGGAACCGAGCGCGGTTTCACCGGAACCGAGCGCGGTTTCACCGGAACCGAGCGCGGTTTCACCGGAACCGAGCGCGGTTTCGCCAAAACCGAACGCGGTTTCGTCGGAACACAGCGCGGTTTCGCCAGGACACAGCGCGGTCACGACCAAACACGGTGTCGCTTCAAACTAGTTTCTGAGGGCTCGGGCGCATCGTCCTCTGAAAAGAAATTCTCCGTCCCCCCTCTGTGCCTCTGTGTCTCAGTGGTGAATGAACGTGCGTCGAAGCTCCGAGCGTGGCCTCTCGCAAGAGGCGCTGCTTTGTCGTGCGAGGGACGCTGGTATTCACACGGAGACACAGAGGCACAGAGGGGGACGGAGAACCCTTTGCCCCGGCCCGCCGCCGCACCACTAGTCGACCGGACGACTGGACGACTCGACGACCCGCAACACCGCGTCCCCGAACGCCTCCAGCTTGGCATCACCGATCCCGTACACCCCCCGCAGCTCATACTGCGTCGCCGGCCGCAGCCGGGCCAGCTCCCGCAGCGTGCGATCGCTGAAGATGACGTACGGTGGCACGCCCCGCTCCTGCGCCTCGGAGCGGCGCCACGCGCGCAGCGCCTCGAAGATTCCGCGGTCGTACGGGCCGTCGGCTACCACCGCCGCGGCCGCGCGCTCGCGGCGCTCGCCGGCGTCTTTCTTCCGTACGGCCGGCTGCCGCAGCTTCACCTCGGCGTAGCCGCGCAGCACCTCGCGTGCCCGCGGGCCGAGGCGGAGGATCGGGTACTCCGAGTCCGTCTGCGCGAGGTAGTCCTGGGCGATGAGCTGATAGACCCATTCGCGGACATCGTGGCGCGAGTGTCCTTTCAGCAGACCGTACGTCGAGAGCTGGTCGTGCTGGCGCTCGCGGATCTTCTCCGTGTCCTCGCCGCGCAGCACGCCCACTACGTGCGACACCCCCCACGACTCGCGCACGCGCACCACGCACGACACGATCTTCTGCGCCACGATCAGCGCGTCCGCCACCTCCTCCGTCTCGCCGAGACAGATGTCGCAGGCGCGGCAGTTGTCGCCGGTGAAGGGCTGGCCGAAATACTCGACCAGGGCGCGGTGGCGGCAGTTCGCGCCCGAGCAATAGCGGTCGATGTCGTTGAGGTGCTTCATCAGCGACTGCGCGTGCGCCGCGTCGCTGGTCTCGCTCATCATCATCGAGCGCCAGAGCATCAGGTCCGCGCCGGAGTAGAGCAGCACGCACTCCGCCTCCAGCCCGTCGCGGCCCGCGCGTCCCGACTCCTGCTGGTAGTGCTCGATCGACTTCGGCATGGCCGTGTGCAGGACGAAGCGGACGTTGGAACGGTCGATGCCCATCCCGAACGCCACCGTCGCCACGACCAGGTCGCACTTTTCGCTCGAGAACTTCTCCTGCGCCTCGCGGCGCTCCTCCGGCAACAGGCCGGCGTGATACGCCACCGCGTCGAAGCCGCGCTTGCGCAGCTTCTCCGTGAGCGAGTCGACGTCCTTGCGGCGCGAGCAATAGATGATGCCGGCCTCGCCGCGATGCCGCTCCAGGACGTCGATGACCTGTTTCGACTCGTCCTGGCGCGGCAGCACGCGATAGGTGAGGTTCGGCCGGTCGAAGTCGCCGACCAGCACCAGCGGCTCGCGCAGCCCCAGTTGCAGCGCGATGTCCTTCCGCACCTCGGGGGTCGCCGTGGCCGTGTACGCGTGCATCGACGCCTCGGGGAACTCCTCCCGGATCGTGCGCAGTTGCCGGTACTCCGGCCGGAAGTCGTGGCCCCAGTGGCTGATGCAATGCGCCTCGTCGATGGCGAACGTCTTCACACCGACGCGGCGCAGCATGTCGCGGAAGCCGGTCATGGCCAGCCGTTCCGGCGAGACGAAGAGCAGCTTGACGCGCTTCGCGAACAGGTCGCGCTCGATGGCGCGGTTCTCCTCGGAGGTCCGGGAGCTGTTCATCTGCGCCGCGTCGACGCCGCACTCGCGGAGGCCGTCCACCTGGTCCTTCATCAGCGAGATCAGGGGCGAGACGACCACCGTGACGCCGTCATTGAGGAGGGCCGGGGCCTGGTAGCAGAGCGACTTGCCGCCGCCCGTCGGCATGACCACCAGGGAGTCCTTCGCCGACAGCGCGGCCAGCATCGCTTCCTGCTGCAGCGGGCGCAACGACGAGTAGCCCCAGTGTTTGTCGATGAGCTCGAGGAGCTTGCCCTGAGCGGAGTCGAAGGGACCGGCGATCACTTGGATGGATTATCGCATCTGTGCTATTGATCGCGGCCCATGCAGGCCATCCGCGCGAGCGCGCGCTACAACCGGGCCATCCACGCCACCGCGGAGTTGCTGTCGAAGCTGCGCGTGGAGGCGATGTTCGTCGACGCGGTGGGCCGCTCGGCATGGCTCGGCGGCGAAGTCGGCAGCGGGGCCGTCAACGTCGTGGTGCTGATGAACGCGCCGCAGAAGAATCAACTCGCGATGATGGCCGCCAACCGCGGCTTCCGCGTCGATCGCGAGGAGCTCGACCAGAGCGAAGAGCTCGATCTCGTTCCGCTGAATTTCGTCGATGAAGAAGGGGAGGTCCGCGTGCACGTGCTCCTCGCGAGCAATGCGCTGTACGGAAGGATGATTGCCTCGGCCCGGGAAACGCAGCTCGACGACCGCACCATCAAAGTGCCGCGCGCCGAGGACCTCGCGCTCCTGCTGCTGTTCGCGGAGGAAGAGGCCACGGTGCGGGCGCTGGCGGTGCTCCCGGAGTTCGACCGCGCCGGCTTTCAGGAGCGTCTGGTCTCGATCGGGCTGGGGGAATGGGCGGGGCTCGGATGAAGTGGATCGACCGGCAGGACGTTCTCGACCAGGAGTTGGAACGCATCGCTTCGCAGCCGCAGATCGCCATCGACACCGAGGCCGATTCGCTGCATTCGTACTTTGACAAGGTCTGCCTGATCCAGATCTCCGTGCCGGAGGACGACCTCGTCGTCGATCCCCTGGTCCGCGTCGACCTGACGAAGTTCGGCCAGATCCTCGCCGATTCGTCGGTGACGAAAGTCTTCCACGGCGGCGACTACGACCTCCGGATCATGCACCGCGACTTCGGCTTCACGGTCAGCAATCTGATCGACACCTCCATCTGCGCCCAGCTCCTCGGCTACGAGGGGCTCGGACTCGCGGCGCTGCTCGACCGCCATTTCAACGTGAAGGTGAACAAAGTCCACCAGCGCGCCGACTGGTCGATGCGCCCGCTGCCGCAGGACATGCTCGAGTACGCGGCCATGGACACGCATCACCTCATCGCCCTGGCGGCGAAGCTCCGTGAGGAGCTGACGGCGCTGGGCCGCTGGGAGTGGGCCGTCGAGGAGTTCGCGCGGCTCGAAAGCGTGCGCTACCGCGAGGTCGACGACGAGGCCGAGACCTGGCGGAAGGTGAAGAACATCGGCGGCCTCGATCGCCGCTCGCTGGCCATCGTCCGCGATCTCTGGCTCTGGCGCGACGCCCTGGCGCGCAAGGCCGACCGGCCGCCCTTCAAGATCCTCGGCAACGATACGATGGTCGACATCGCCAAGGAAAAGCCGCCCACCTACCGCGAGCTGTCCGCGCTGCGCAGCGTCTCGCGCTACCACTCCGACCGCTACGGCCGCGAGCTGGCAGCCATCGTCCGTAAGGCCATGGACATCCCCGAGGCCGAGCTCCCGGATCGCAACGACCCGAAACCGTGGATCCGCGATAAGCAGCTCGAGTCGCGCATCACGCGCCTCAAGACCGTCCGCGACCGCCACGCCCGCGAGCTCAAGATCGACGGCTCCTTCCTCGCCGCCCGCCACATCCTCGCCGCCATCGCCACCAACGGCTCCCTCGACGTCCCAGCCATGCGCGAGTGGCAGAAGAAGGTGATGGGCGAAGACCTGCTCAAGGTGATCGAGCCGGAGCGGAAGCTGTTCTAGACCATCCGGCTGGCCGGCACTTCGATGTCGAACGTGTCGCCGTGGGCGAGGTAGTGGACGCGCTGTTCGAGCCCGGCCTCGCGGACGGCGGCCTTGAAGTCGTCCAGCGGTGATTTGAAGACGCCGTAGTCGTTGTAGTGGATGGGGATGGCCGTCTTCGGGTTCGTGATGCGGATCGCTTCCACGCCCTGCTTCGCGTCCATCGTCAGCAGCACGCCAGCGATGCGCGTGCCGCCGAGGTGGAGGAGGGCGACGTCGATGTCGGGGTAGCGCTTCGGGATCTCCTTGAGATGCTCGTGGATCAGCGTGTCGCCGGTGATGTAGAGACGCAGGCCGCGGAACTCCAGCATGCTCCCCATCGTCGGCGGGATCGCCAGCCGTAGCAGGCCGGGGGCGTGCTTGCCGGGCATGGCCGTGACGCGCAGGCGCTCGGCGCCGCGTACCACCTCGATCGAGTCCCACGTGTCGAAGGCGATGGGACGCTTGAAGCCCAGCCCTTTCAGCGACGCGGCGGCGTGCTTCGTCGTCAGGATCGGCACGTTCCTGTCGAGCCGCTCGCTGACCACGTGATCGAAGTGATCGCCATGCATGTGGGAGAGCAGCACGAAATCGACCGGCGGCAATTGCTCGAGCGACAGCGCCGGCTCCGTGAGCCGCTCCGACTTCAGGCCGTAGCCGAGGTGGACGTGATCCCCTTTGTGGAGAAAGTTCGGGTCGGTCAGGATCGTGAAGCCGCCGAAGCGGAGGATCACCGTGGCCGTACCGACGAAGAAGATACTGCCGCGGCCGGCGGCGTGCTCGGCGGCGGGGGAGGTGAGGACCAGCGGCTCGTGGTGCATGGGATTTGCAATCCGTGCAAATCCCATGACGCTCCTCTTCCATGCCGATCCCGCCGCCCACCTCCATTCCGAGCCGCTGCTGCTGCTCCTCGCCTTCGCCGCGGTCGCGGCCGTCATGACCTTCCGCCGGCAGCGGTCGTGACGCGTTTGCCGCGCGCGATACAATCGCCCGCGACATGGAACGCAACACCGATTATCAGGTCGTCATCATCGGCTCCGGACCGGCCGGCTGCACCGCCGCTCTCTATCTCTCCCGCGCCAACATCAAGGCCGTGGTCCTCGAAGGGCTGCAGCCCGGCGGGCAGCTCACCATCACCACGGACGTCGAGAATTACCCCGGCTTCCCCGTGGGCATCCTCGGGCCGAAGCTGATGGACCTCATGCGCCAGCAGGCCGAGCGCTTCGGCGCGGTTTTCAAGGCGCTGGAGCCGGTGGAGGTCGTGAACTTCCGCACGCACCCGTTCGAGGTGCGCACCGAGTCCGTGACCTTCGTCGCCCCGGCCGTCATCGTCGCCTCGGGCGCCTCGGCGAAGCAGATCGGCCTGCCGAGCGAAGTCGCGCTGCAGGGCTTCGGCGTCTCGTACTGCGCCACGTGCGACGGATTCTTCTTCAAGGAGAAGGAGATCGTCGTCGTCGGCGGCGGCGACTCGGCGATGGAGGAGGCCACCTTCCTCACCAAGTTCGCGAAGAAGGTCACGGTCATCCACCGCCGCGCCGAGCTGCGCGCGTCGAAGATCATGCAGGACCGCGCCCTGAACAATCCGAAGATCGAGTTCATCTTCGACACGACGGTCGACGAGGTCATCGGCTCGAAGGAGGACGGCGTGACGTCGCTCAAGCTGCGCAACCTGCAAACGAACGAGACCCGCGATTTCGCCACGCAGGGCCTCTTCGTGGCCATCGGGCATACGCCGAACACGCAGCCGTACGTCGGCCAGCTGGAGCTCGACCAGGCCGGCTACATCTGCCTCCCGCACCGCAACTCGACGGCCACGAACATCCAGGGTGTCTTCGCCTGCGGCGACGTGGTCGACCACATCTACCGCCAGGCCATCACCGCCGCCGGCTCCGGCTGCCAGGCCGCCCTCGACTGCGAACGCTGGCTCACCCACGAGCGCATCACCGAACGCTGGGGACTGCCGGTAGGCGAAGAAGAGCGCATCGAGCGGTAGGGTGCGTTCGTCGCGCTGACGAAAGGGAGACGACGGGAGGCCTCCGGCGGGCCGGTGCGACCGGCAGCGCTGGTTGAGCCCATGCCGTCGCGCAAACGCGTGTTTCGTCGACAGGTGTGCATTCTGGCTAGGCCATGCAGCGCTGCCGGTCGCACCGGCCCGCCGGAGGCCCCTCGTCGTCCCCTGTTGCCAGTACGACGAACGCACCAACAAAAAAGGCCGCGCTTGCGCGCGGCCTCGCTCCTTGCGTGAGCGAAAACGTTTAGAAAGCGTTGAGGATGTACTCGAGGGGGTTGACCGGGTTGTTGTTCACGCGGACCTCGTAGTGGAGGTGCGGGCCGGTGGAGCGGCCGGTGGAGCCGACATAGCCGATGATGTCGCCGCGCTTGATGCGCTGGCCGGGGCGGGTGGCGAAGCTCGACAGGTGACCGTAGCGCGTCGAGTAGCCGTAGCCGTGCGAGATGAAGATCACGTTGCCGTAGCCGCTGGCCCATTCGGCCTTGACCACGATCCCGTCAGCCGGGGAGCGGATGGGCTGGCCGACCGCGGAAGAGATATCGATGGCATTGTGCTGGCCGGGCTCGCGGGTGAAGGGGTCGGAGCGGCCGCCGAAACCGTCGGTGAGGATGCCGCGCACGGGCGCGATCGAAGGAGTCGAAGAGAGCATGCGCGACTGGGCCACGAACTTCTCTTCCAGCTCGCTCAGGTCCTTGGCCAGGCTGTGCGAGCGGAAGCTCATCTTGTCCACGTCGTCGCGGTACGGGTTCTCGGTGCGCTCGTCGTTCCGTAGACCGCCCGAGCCGCCCTGCGAGGCCTCGTCGAGCGTCGTGATGCCGGCGATGATGGCCAGCTTGCGGGTCCGGTCTTCCACCGTGCGGAGCTGCGTGCGGAGCGAGTCGACCGACTTGCCGAACTGCTCGTTGGCCGTCTGCAGCTCGCGGTTCTCGCGGCGCAGCTTGGAGAGCTCGTGGGTCTGGGAAAGAGAGGTGAAGTACTGGACCGAGAAGAACGTCGAGAGGCAGAGGGACGTACTGACCAGGGAGACCAGCGAAAAGAGCAGGCGATGCGACACCTTCAACTTTCGGAATTTGGCCCGCGCGTGCGGGACAAAGATGATCGTTGAATAGCGTTTATTCATGCATGCTCCCGGTGAAAAGTTAGTGAACTTGGGCGATTCAGAGCGCGTATTGTGGTCAAGAGGGGCGGTCGAGTCAACGAAAAACTCGCGCATTTTCGAGCAGTTTCGGAAGATGTGCCGCAAGTCGTAAACCCCGATGAAATAAGCACTTCGAGGCACAAATTATGGCGAAACCGCATATTACGTACGCGTAGCCGTGATGTCTTGGTGCATAATGGTGAATAACTTTTGTCCCCATGGCCGGTGAGCGTGATTCTGCTCACATGTCCTGTTGGCAGCGGCCGGACGCGGAGGCATACTGCGCCGCATGTCACGAGCGGACTGGAACACCTACTTCATGGGCATTGCCCACCAGGCGGCGACCCGCGCCACCTGCCAGCGGAAGCACGTCGGGGCGGTCATCGTCCGCGACCGCACGGTCCTCTCGACCGGCTACAACGGCTCGATCCGCGGCCTCCCGCACTGCGAGGACGTCGGCTGCGTGGTGGAGGACGGGCACTGCGTCACGACCGTGCACGCCGAGGCCAATGCCATCCTGCAGGCGGCCAAGAACGGCGTCTCGCTCGACGGCGGTGAGCTCTATACGACGGCCTCCCCCTGCTGGAACTGCTTCAAGCTGATCGCCAACGCCGGGATCCGGACGATCTACTACGGCGAGTTCTATCGCGACGAACGGTCGCGGGAGACGGCGGCGAAGATCGGGATCACGCTGGTGGATCTGGAGATGCCGGCGCCGCGGTAGGTTCACAGGCTCATAGGCTCACAGGCTCATAGGCTCATAGTGGTTCTCCTGTGAGCCTATGAGCCTGTGAGCCTGTGAGCCTTGAGCCTCGCTCCTCTGAGCCTGTGAGCCTATGCGACTATGAGACTCCCATGCTGATCCTCTCCGCCGACACCTCCCTCCCCATCCTCTCGGTCGCCCTCGTGAGCGACGGGGTGCTGGTGGGCGCGCTGGCGCTGGAGGGGAAGGGCTCGCGCAACGAGAAGCTGCTGCCGGCCATCGACTGGCTGCTGACCGAGAATTCGATCGACCGCGCCGCCATCGGGCTGCTCGCGGTCACGCGCGGCCCGGGGTCGTTCACCGGCGTGCGCATCGGGCTGGCCACGATGCAGGGGCTGGCGATGGCGCTCCGGAAGCCGGTGTGTGCGATGTCGACGCACGAGGCCATCGCCTTCGGCGAAGCAGGACGGCTCGCCATCGCCGACGACGCCGGGCGCGGGGAGCTCTACGTCTCGGTGTTCGAGGACGGCGAGGAAGTCGTCGCCCCGCATCTGGCGCAGGGCATCGACGAGCCGCGCGTGATCCGCATCGCCGAGTTCCAGCAGCAGGGCAACGTGGCGCTGTCGTGCGCACGGCGCGCGCGGGCGATCGAGGAGCGCGGCGACGGGAGCCGCTATCGCGACGTCACCCCGATTTACGTCCGCCTGGCCGAGGCCGAGGTGAAACTGCAGCAGAAGCAGAATGCATGACGACCTGACGATCGTGCCGGCGTCGCGGGCCGACGTCGACGCCGTCCATCGCATCGAGGCGGCGTCGTTCCCCGCGCCCTGGCGCCGCGAGTTTTTCATCAGCGAGCTGACGGCGGACCATCGCTTCAACATCGTGGCGAAACGCGGCGGCGCGGTGATCGGCTATCTCTTCTCGATGTGGATCTTCGACGAGCTGCACGTGAACAAGATCGCCGTGGACGCGGACTTTCGCCGCCAGGGGATCGCGGATCAGTTGATGGCGCGCTGCCTGGAGTTCGCGCGCGAGAACGGCGTGCACACGATCTCGCTGGAGGTCCGCCACTCGAACAAGGGCGCCCAGGAGTTCTACCGCCACCTCGATTTCGCCAAGTCGTACATGCGCGCCCGCTACTACCCGGACGGCGAGTCCGCCGTGGTCATGACGCGCGTGGTGGGCGTCTAGCGCGAGAGAACGACGAGGGGCCTCCGGCGGGCCGGTGCGACCGGCGGCGCTTAGTGAGCCCAGTCGTCGCGCAAACACGTGTTTCGTAGACAGGGCGTGCAGTCAGGCTAGGCCAATCAGCGCCGCCGGTCGCACCGGCCCGCCGGAGGCCTCCCGTCGTCCCCTCTGTCAGTCCCGCCAGCGCACCGTGTACGTCCGCGGCCGTGCGAGTTGTTCGCGGACGGCGCGGTTGACCTCGGACGGAACGACGACCGGCTGCGACTCGCGCGGCAGGCGGGCCATGGCGGCGGCGGTGCGGGACTCGTCGCGGAGCAGCGCGGCGAGGGGGTCGGGGGAGATCCACTTCCCTTCCAGCGCGGCGATGGCAGCGAAGAGATCGACCGGCTCGATGGTCAGGTCGTTCCCTTTGACGGCGAAGCCTTCCGAGTGGAGCACATCGCGCGGCGTGCGGATCGTGACGTGGGCGGGGAAGGGATTGAAGATCAGGTCCGCCTGCTCGGCCAGATTCGCGGCGCGGCCTTCCTGATCGTCCATCCGCTCGGCGATGTCCTCCATCGCCGCGATGACGGCGTCGACGAACGGCTGCTCGATCTCGAGCACCACCGGGTCGCCGCCGTCGGGGCCTTTCTCGTTCAGCAGCGCGGCGAAGATGTATTGGTCGCGTCCCGGCTCCGAGCGCAGGTACGAGTAGAGATGGTGCACCGCGGTGAAGTAGTGCGCCACCGATTCGCTCCACACCGCCAGCTCGGCGTCGAAGCGTTGCTGCTGTTCGCGCGAGGCGCGGCTGCTGGCGCCGGGGTAGAACGTCAGCTCGCGCCAATGCTCGCCGCGGAGCACGTCCACGGTGATGTTGGCGTCCGAGAACACCTGCTGCAGGTCGTCGGAGCCGATGCGCGCCGAGCGCGTCACGCGCTCGAGCGTCCCGCGGTGCTTCTGATACGTCACCCGCTCGTCCTCGGGGGTCAGGCGCGCGAAGCGCACCGACCACGCGTCGGTCTCCGCCTGCGCGGCGGAGCGTGCGGCGTCGACGCGCGTGCGGATGCGGTCGTTCGCCGGATCGAGCGCGAACGTCGTCGAGACCGTGACGAGCAGCGTGTCGTCGTCCTTCGACGGCTCGATGGTCAGCTCGTCGCTGACGGGCGGCTTCGCGCAGGCGGCGAGGAGAAGCAGGGCGCAGATCGCGGGGCGCAGGGCGCGGGAGATTGCGCCGCTCCTGCCCGCTGCGCCCTGCAGACTGCGCCCTGACCCCATCACTCCTCCTTGATCGCGGCGATGGGATCGAGCCGCGACGCGATGCGCGCCGGGTACCAGGTGGCGATCACGGAGAGGAGGATGGCCACCAGGTTCACGCCGACGACGTCCTGGACGTCGAGGGTGAAGGGGAGGTAACTGATGAAGTAGAGGTCGGGCGGCAGCTTGACCAGTTGCCAGTGGTTCGCGGCGAACGAGAGTCCGAGGCCGAGGAGATTGCCGAGGAGCGTGCCGGTGAGGCCGATCAGGAGGCCGAGCTGCATGAAGAGGGAGAGGATGTTCTTCTCCGTTGCTCCCAAAGTGCGGAGCACGCCGACCGAGGGACGCTTCTCCAGGATCAGCATGGAGAGCGAGGAGACGAGATTGAGCGCGGCCACGAAAATGATCAGCGAGATCGTGGCGAACATGACGATCTTCTCCAGCCGCAGCGCCAGGACCAGCGGGCGGTTGATCTCCTTCCACGTCTTGAACTGCGCTCCCGCGAACTGGCCGCTCAGCGCCGTCTGGATCTCCTCGGCGCGCTCGGTCTGGCCATACATCTCGATCGCGGTCGGCTCGCCGCCCGTGCCGAAGAGACTCGTGGCTTCGTCGTGTGCCAGCCAGGCGTCCGCGGCGTTCTCCTCGCCCGTGAGGCGGGCCAGGCGCGTGATGCGGTAGCGCTGCATGACCGGCACGGGGCCGAACGGCGTGAGCCGCGTGCGCGGCGCGACGACGCGGATCGTGTCGCCCGCGTCGAGCGAGAGCGAGGCCGCGTAGCCGCGGGTGAGGTAAATCTCGCCCTCGCCTTCCAGGCGCGGGACGGGACGCGAGCCGCGCTCGGTCTCCGGTTCGTGCCCGGCGGTGTAGGAGCGGACGCGCATCGGCCGCCCCAGCTCCGCCGCCTCGTTCGCCCCCCAGGCGATGCCGCTGACGTACGGGCGAATGTCCTTCATCCCCAGCTTCCCCGCCGCCGCCACGATGGCATCGCTGCGCTCGAGCGTGTTCCGTCCGGCCGGCTCGACGAGGATCTGCGGGCTCGACTCGATCAGCCGCCCCTTGATCTGCCCCTGCAAGCCGGAGAGGAGCGCGATCGAGATCAGCAGCGTGGCCACGCCGACCGCCAGGCCGAGCATGCTGATGATGGAGAGGAACGCCGTGTGCGCGCGCTTGCGCGCGGTCCAGAGGTAGCGGCGGGCGATCTGCGATTCGAGGGACATGCGAGGTTCACAGGCTCAGAGGCTCATAGTCTCATGTGAGCGGTGGGCTTTAGCCCACCGCGGCCTCCGGGCGGGAGCTGCGGCGGGCTAAGCCCGCCGCTCCACGCCGTCGCGCGTTGTCACCGAACTTAGCGAATGGAGTACTAAGTGGCGGTCGCCGCCGGCGTGTCGTTCGTGATGGGACGCGGGCGCCGGCGGCGTGCGGCTGCGGCCGGAGTTTCCGCCGGCGCGGTCGTCGTCGCCGCGGGGGCGGCCTGCACCGACGTATCCGTCGACGGTGCGGCCTGCGGGACGATCGGCTCCGGAGTGGTCGGGCCCGGGACCGGCGTCGCGCGACGGTTGCCGTTCAGCATCGGCGCGTTCTGGAACTGCATGCTCTCGCGGGCGTGGCGGGTCTGGTAGGCCTCGAGCAGCGCGAGGTGCACCAGCTCCGTGTCCAGCACGCGCGGATTCACGGCCGGGTCGAGCAGCGCCGGATTGATCGTGAACGCCTTCGCGTAGAGCTTCACGGCGCGGTCGCTGTGGTGCAGCTTCTCCTCGATCAGGCCGAGCTGGAAGAGCGCCGCCGCGTGACCGGGCTTGTGCCGTACCGTCGCCAGGAAGGCGCGGCGTGCGCCGCCCTCGTCGCCGTGCGCGGCGCGTACCAGGCCGAGGTTGTACCAGGCCGGGAAAAAGTCGCCGTCGGCGTTGATGGCGCGCTCGAACTCGCGCTCCGCGTCCTTCGGGAAGCCCTTCTCCAGCAGCAGCGCGCCGAGGTCGTTGTGCAGCGTGGCCGACGCCGGGTCGGCGCGCAGCCCGTCGAGCGTGCGGTTGATCTGCGCGTCCAGCGCACTGCCGGTGTTGAGGTACTTGGCGTAGAACGGATTCGCGTACGGTTCGTCGGAGCCGCGGTCGCGGAGCTGGGCACAGCCGAAAGCCGCGATCGCGGCGAGAAGCAGTAGAGAACGTTTCATTCTGAGTTCAGTCCTGAAGTGGTTTCGCTTTGAGCTTGACCTTGCCGTCGATGGTCTCGACCCGGAAGGCCACGGTATTCACGTTGTATTTGGCGCGGACCAGGTCCGTCTGCTTCTGCACCATCGCCGCCACCTGGTCGAGAGAGAGGTTCGACTGCTTCCCCATCTCGCCATGCGCGCGCTCGATCTCCGAGTACAGCTTCCGGATCTGATCGCCGTTCGCACCCGGCGTCATCCTTACATACGGATCAGGGGGGACCGACGTTCCGCGCGTCTGCGCGATCGACGGGGGAGGGGGCGGCGGGGCGGGGGCCGTGAGGGCGGCCTGGCGGCGCCGGTAGTCCAGCGGACCCTCCTCGCGCTCCCGCATCCGGCGGCCCCACAGCTCGCGGTACTGGTTGTAGCGGCCGAGGATCGTGCTGAGGCGGAAGCGGCGCGTGTTGTCGCGGATCTTCTGCTTGCTCAGTTCGTGGATATAGCTCTCGAGCTGGTGCCGGTCCATTGATGGAGGCACTTTGGTGATGCCGGTGAAGAACTGGTCGTACTTGTTCTTCAGTCTGCGGACATCTTCCTCGAGCTTGTCCAGCTCATCGTCTTGTTTGATCACGATTAAACTGAAATAACGATATGGCTAAAGCGCCCGCTCCGATAGTCCATTCCGCTCTCCGGGCCATCCCCTCGGTCGAACGGATCCTTTCCGCGGACGCTTTCGCGCCCCTCATTCGCGACTTCGGGCGCGACCGCGTCAAGGAAGCGCTGTCCGAACACCTCACCGCCGTGCGCGCCACGCGCGGCGTTTACGACGAGGGCGAGGCGGTCGCAGCCGTCGGGAGCGCGGTCACCGCCGCTACGCGCTCCACGCTCCGCCACGTCGTCAACGGCAGCGGCGTCATCATCCACACCAACCTCGGCCGCTCGCCGATCTCCGCCGGCATCTGGTCCGAGGCCGCCGAGATCGTGAGCGGGTACTCCAACCTCGAGATGGACCTCGAAGAAGGGGACCGCGGCGCGCGCGACGAGCACCTGACCTCCATCTGCCGGACGCTGTTCGGCTGCGAAGCCGCGGTGCTGACCAACAACAACGCCGCCGGCACCATGCTCACCCTGGCCACGCTGACCGCGGGGAAGGAAGTGCTCGTCTCGCGCGGCGAGCTCGTCGAGATCGGCGGCGCGTTCCGCGTCCCCGACGTCATCCAGCAGGGCGGCGCGAAGCTGCGCGAAGTGGGGACGACGAACCGCACCCGCGCCCGCGACTACGCCGATGCCTGCTCGCGCAAGACCGCCGCGATTCTCCGCGTGCACCGCTCCAACTTCGACATCGTCGGCTTCACCGAGACCCCGACCGTGCCCGAGCTGGTCGACGTGGCCCGGCAGAAGAAAGTGCCGCTGCTCTACGACGAAGGCTCCGGCCGCATCGTGGAACTGCACCCGTACGGCTTCACGCCCGGCGCGACGCTCGCCGAGTTGATCGGCCAGGGCGTCGACGTCGTCACCTGCTCCACCGACAAACTGATCGGCGCCACGCAGGGGGGCCTGATCCTCGGCTGCGAGGAGCTGGTCGCGAAGATCCGCCGCCATCCGCTGATGCGGGCGCTGCGCGTCGGGAAGGAAACGTACGCCATCGTCGCCGCGACGCTCCGCGCGTTCGCCACGAAGAAGCACGAGGAGTGCGTTCCCGTTTACCGCATGCTCTCCACGCCGATCGAGGTGCTGCGCACGCGCGCCGAAATGCTCGTCCGCGGCACGCCCGCGAAGATCGCCGAAAGCCGCTGCGCCCTCGGCGGCGGCACCACGCCGACCGAGACCATCGCCTCGGTGGCCATCGAAGTGCCGGGCAACGCCAGCGAGCTGCAGGCGCGCTTCCTCGCCAACGATCCGCCCATCATCGGCCGCGTCCACAACAACCGCTTCACGCTCGACGTGCGGACACTGCTCGAGACCGATCTGACGCAGGTGGCAGCGGCGCTCAGCCGTTGACGATCATCGAGCTGCCGCTGAGCAGGATTTCGGCGCGTGGAGCAAGGATTTGGTCCGGCGAGCAAGAAGGTGCTGCCGCGGACGGGGATTTCGTGGGGAGCGAGGACGCCGGCGTTCCTCACGACGCCGGTGAAGGGGACGCCTCGGCTGGCGATGATGCGTCTGCCGGCGCTCCGAACAGCATCTCCTGCACCTGATCGCGCGTGGCGTTGAGGATGCGGTCCTTGTCGCGGACGGTGAGCTTCGCCGTCTCGATGGGCGTGCCAACGCGCAGCGTGACGCGTCCCGGCTTGATGCGCCAGAACGAGCCGACCGGCCAGATGTCGAAGGTGCTGTCGATGGCGATCGGGACGATAGTTTTCTGCGCCTTGATGGCCAGCAGGAACGCGCCGCGCTGGAACGGCTTCATCTCCCGGAACTTCGACCGTCCCTCCTCGGGGAAGACGACGATGGTGTTCCCTTTGCGGATGCGGTCCGCGGCCATGTCGAACGACTTCACCGCCGTGCGGCGGTTCTGGCGGTCGATGGGGATGAAGCCGGCCCGCGCGATCGACCAGCCGAAGATCGGGATCTTGAACAAGCTGGCCTTGGCCATGAAGCGGATCGGCTGCGGAATGGCGGCCAGCAGGCAGGGGATGTCCAGGTAGCTGTAGTGGTTCGCCACCAGGATGTAGCGCTTCGACGGGTCGATGCGCTCGACGTTCTCCACGTGCAGGTCGATGCCCGCCGCCGCCACCAGGCTGCGCGCCCAGAGCCGCGCAATCCAGTCGATGAGCGGCGACGTGGAGCGGAACACCGCCACCAGCACCACCATCGACGAGAGCGGAATCGTGGCGACGAACGCCACCACCGCCAGCCAGAGCACACGCACCATCGGCGCACATGGTGGCACAGGTAAAAGGGAAAAGAGGAAAGGTAAAAGAGGTCGCTCCGCGAATTTGTACGATTCGCGTGCAGCCTCGCGGAGCGACCTTTACCTTTTACCTTTCACCCCTCGCCGTGAAACACGAACAGCTTGCACCCTTCGACCGACCGCGGCGAGTGCGAGCTGCCGGCGGGGTGATGGAGGAAGGTGCCCGCGGGATAGACGTTCACGCCGTCGCCGAAGTCGCCCGAGAGCACGTAGACCTCTTCCGGACCGGGGACGTGATGGTCGAGGCCGGGCCACTGCGCGCCGGCGTCGATCTCGACTTCCATCGCGCGCTTCACGCCGTCGCGCCAGATCGTGCGCACGCGGATGCCGTCGCGGGGGGAGGTGACGCCGAGGTCCGCGCCGGCGACGACGCCGGTCAGCCACGGCTGGTCGCTCGTCGAGAGACCGAGCGCCGTCTTGATGCGCTCGATCTGGGCGAGGTGCTTCGCGTCGTGACGCTCGATGCGGCCGAAGGCGTCGCGGATGGTCATCGGGCCGTACTCGGGATGCACGCCGCTGCGCGACAGCTCTTCATCCGACAGGCGGTCGAGCAGCGCCAGGTTCATGCGCCGGTGAAACCAGAACTGCTCGAGCAGTTCCGCCAGCGGCTCGCGGCGGTGCACGCGCTCGACCCACTCGTCCTGCGCCAGCGACGGCAGAGGGCGGTCGCCGCCGGCGCCCGCGAGGATGGTGCGGATGCGCACGGCGTACACGAGCTCGAGGTCGCCGAGGTGGGCGATGACATCGGCCACGGACCACTTCCCGTCGCGCTCGGGACGCTGCAGGTCGGACTCGGGGATGCCGTGGATGGCCAGGACGAGGCGGGAGTGGAAATCGTGCAGTGCGCTCATGGACACGTATTCTGATGCCGGACGCCGCTCGAATCCAGCTCATGATTCGTCTAGAATCCATGAGCACCGCTCATGAAGCTCGAGATCCGTCATCTGCAGCTCGTCGAAGCCATCACCGCCGAGGGGAGCGTCACGCGCGCCGCGGAGCGGCTGCACGTCACCCAGTCCGCGCTCAGCCATCAACTGCGCGAGATCGAAGACCGCCTCGGCACGCAGCTCTTCCTCCGCGTCAACCGCAGGCTCGCGCTGGCGCCGGCGGGGGAGCGGCTGCTCCAGTCCGCGCGGCGCGTGCTCGACGAGCTCCGTCTCGCCGAGGACGACATCGGCCGGCTGGCCACACACCAGGACGGCGTCATCCGCGTCAGCACGGAGTGCTACACCTGCTATCAGTGGTTGCCGCCGCTGCTGGCGCCGTTCCACAAACGCTATCCGCGGGTCGACGTGGAGATCGTGGCCGACGTGACCCGACACGCCGTCGACGCCCTGTACGCGCGCAAGATCGACCTCGCCCTGGTCCACCAGGTCCGCCGCGACCCGCGCCTGCGCATCACGCCCGTGTTCGAGGACGAGGTCGTGGTGATCGTTCCGCGCGATCACGCGCTGGTGTCGAAGGAGTTCGTCGTCGCTGCCGACCTCGCGAACGAGCATCTGCTCATGCACTCCTCCGCCGAGGAGAGCTTCTTCGCGAAGACGCTGGCGCGGGAAGGCGTGCGGCCGCGCAAGCACACGGTCATCCTCCTCACCGAGGCCATCGTCGAGCTGGTGCGCGCCGGGGTGGGCATCTCGGCGGTGCCGCGCTGGACGGTCGCACGCGAGCTGCACTCCGGCGATCTGGTCGCGCTGCGCTTCACGAAAAAGGGACTGCCGCGAAAGTGGGGCGCAGCCACGCTGAAGTCGGACGCGATCCCCGAGCCGGTCAAGGCCCTGATCGCCCTGATGGTCACGGACCGCATTGGCGCCACGCCAGGGAGACGACGATAGGCCTCCGGCGGGCCGGTGCGACCGGCCTCTAGAACTGTCATCCCGAGCGTGAGTCGAGGGACCTGGGTGGTTGGGCGGTACGCGTCTCGAGCCATATGCAGCGCGCCTCCCGCCGCCCAGTCCCTCGACTCACGCTCGGGATGACAGTGAGAGGCACCGGCCCGCCGGAGGCCTCCGGTCGTCCTTTCCGTGGGTGCATGCGAGCATCGTCCGGTGCATTTGCCGTTCGTGCGTGGATCGCGGTAAAAGGTTTGCGCGCGGACGGCTGGCAAGCGGGCGTCCACGATTCCTGTTTCCTGGGGAGAGCAAGACATGGATCTCGGCGCGTTTTCCATCAGCCTGGCCGTCAAAGACCTCGCGGCATCGAGGGCGTTTTACGAGAAGTTCGGCTTCACCGCGTTCGGCGGCGATCCCGCGCAGAACTGGCTGATCCTGAAGAACGGCGACCATGTCATCGGTCTCTTTCAGGGCATGTTCGAGAAGAACATCCTCACGTTCAACCCGGGCTGGGACAGCAATGCCCAGCCGCTGGCGACGTTCACCGACGTACGCGAGCTGCAGCGCCAGTTGAAGGCGCAAGGCGTCGAATTCGCGAGCGAAGCCGACGAAAGCACGACCGGCCCGGCCAGCTTCATCGCCGTCGACCCGGACGGCAACCCGGTCCTCTTCGATCAGCACCGCTGACCGGGGTTACCGCCGCGCCGAGCGCGTCTTGCCGGCTCCCGTGCGAACGGTGATCGGGGCGCTGACCGGGGAGGTGTTGCCGGCGGCGTCGAAGGTGGCGACGGCGTAGGTGTACGTCGTCGCGGCCTGGAGGCCGGAGTCGGTGAAGTTGCGGTGGAGGCTCGTGGCGACCAGGGCGCCGTCGCGGTAGACGTGGTAGCCGGCGACGGTGACGTTGTCGGTGGCCGGGGTCCAGTGCAGGGTGACGCTGCTGGCCGTCGCGGCATCGGCGCGGAGGCCGGCCGGCATGGTCGGCGCCTCGGTGTCCCGCGGCGTTTCCTGCTCCGCGTGGGAGGCGCTCCAGGCGATCGGCAGGGCGGCGCTGAACGGCGAGCGGTTGCCGGCGGCGTCGACGGCCTGGACCTGATACGTGTAGACGACGGACTCGGTCAGGCCGCTGCGGTCGGTCCAGGCGGGGCTGGTCACGTTGGCCACGACGCTGCCGTTGCGGCGGATGGTGTAGCCGGTCACGCCGACGTTGTCGGTGGAGGGCGACCAGGCGATGGTGACCGAGGTCGCGTCGCCGCCGGAGACGCGGAGGGCGCTCGGGATGGCCGGCGCCTCGAGGTCGAGGACGGCGCCGCCGCTGAACTGGTGCGCGCCGATGTCGAACGGGATGAGGCGGAGCGCGCCGAAGTGGTCGTGCGCGACGAGGCTGGTCAGGTTGAGGGCCTTCGCCAGCGCGGCCGAGCCGGCGCGGAGCCTGTAGTCGGCGGCAGTGCGGCCGCCGGGGTTGGACAGCAGCGGGTCGGCCAGCACGTCGCCCGAGCCGGCCGCGGCGCCGGCGTTGCCGCCGTACCAGAGGTTGTTCGAGTAGCTGACGCCCGCGCCGGAGCCGCTGCTGCTCGGGTCGGGCGTGCCGGCCGCGTAGAAGATGTTGTTCTGGACGACGCTGTTGGCGTGTCCCGTGCCGTCGATGTCGATGAGCGCGCTGGTCGTGCCGTAGAAGGTGTTGTTGAGGACCTTCGTGTTCTTCAGGCCGCCGCCGAACTGGAAATTGCCGTAGGAGAAGCCCCAGCGCGTGCCGACGACGATGTTGTTCGTGAAGACGTTGTCGCTGGACGGGTTCTGCACGTCCTTGTACTCGTTGGCGACGGCGATGCCGGCGCCCGGGCGGCCGTCGCGGTAGTAGCGGGTGTTGCCGGTCGAGTAGATCAGGTTACGGTCCGCGGTGATGAATCGCGCGTTGTCGAGGTAGAGGTAGGCGCTGAAGTTGTCGGAGATCTCGTTGTCCTGCACCAGGACGTTGTTGCTCCGCAGGCAGATCAGCCCCTCGCCGTCGTTGTTCCAGATCCTGTTGCCGGTGACGATGGCGCGCTCGGTCTTCGACACGACCACGCCGCCGGCCCAGCCGCCCGAGCCCATGTTGTGGAACTCGTTCTCGAGGACCGCGTCGTGGACGGAGTTGCCCGAGACGGTGATGTCCGAGCTCATCCCCATCGTGTCGCCGGCGGCGTAGATGCCGTGGCGCCGGGTGTGGTGGACGTGGTTGTCGAGGACGCGGGTGTTCTTCGCGTTCCAGACCAGGATGCCGATGTAGGTGGCGGAGTTCCGGACTTCGAAGCCGGAAAAATCGACGTACTCGCTGCCGTTGAGGGAGACGACCGGGGTGCTGCCGGTGAGGCTGGAGCCGTCGAGGATGACGGTCTCGCCCGGCATAGCACGGAAGACGATCGGCGCCGCGGCGGTGCCCCTGGAGGAGATGATCGTCCCTTCGCCGTACGTGCCGCCGCGGACGTTCACGACGTCGCCGGCGGTCGCCACTTTGGAGGCCACCTTGATGGTGCGGAATGGTGTGGCTTCGGAGCCATTGGCGGCGTCGTTGCCGGTCGTCGAAACGTAGTACGTGGCCGCGGTGGCCGCGGAGCCGAACAGGAACGTCGATATGACCAGCGCGATCGTCACCAAACGCATCAAGAGCCCTCCGGCACGATCACGAATGAGCCGGAGGTCCCTGACGGTCAGGAAACCACGTTCGGCAGCCCGGCTACCTGAACTTTTGGTTCAGGCCCGCAGCTTTGCGTCGCCCCGTTGCCGGGGGTTTGCCCTTGTCGCGTGATCGCGATCTGTTACGCCAGATAACAATACACGGGTTTTTTGATTTCACGCGTAACTATTTGACGGATAAAGACTAGGCAGTCTCTTCCGTGCCTGCTGGCCGGCTCTGGCGTAACGCGAGCTGTTTCGGGGCCGCGGGGTTGACTCCCGCGGCCTCGCTGGTTCTTACCGGCGTGCTGCGCGGCTCTTGCTGGCTCCGGTGCGGACCGTGATGGGGGCGCTGACCGGCGAGGTGTTGCCGGCGGCGTCGAAGGCGACCACTGCATAGGAGTAGGTCGTGGCGGCGCGGAGGCCGGCGTCGGTGAAGTTGCGGGTCAGGCTTGTGGCGACGAGGGCGCCGTCGCGATAGACGTGGTAGCCGGCCACGGTGACGTTGTCGGTGGCCGCGGTCCAGTGCAGGGTGACGCTGCTGGCGGTGGCCGCGTCGGCGCGGAGGCCGGCCGGCATCGTCGGCGCTTCGGTGTCCTGCGGGTTTTCCTGGTCCGCGTTGGAGGAGCTCCACGCGACCGGGAGGGCGGCGCTGAAGTTCGAGCGGTTGCCGGCGGCGTCGACGGCCTGGACCTGATACGTATAGACGACTTTGGCGGTCAGGCCGGTGCGGTCGGTCCAGGTGGGCTCGGTGACGTTGGCCACGACCGTGCCGTTGCGGCGGATCGTGTAGCCGGTCACGCCGACATTGTCGGTCGAGGCCGTCCAGCTGATGGCGATCGAGGTCGTGTCGCCGCCCGAGACGCGCAGGCCGTTGGGGGAGGTCGGGGCCTCGGTGTCGGCGGCGGATGCGCCGCTGAGCTGGTGTGCGCCGATGTCGAACGGGTTGACGCGCGCGGCGCCGAAGTGGTCCGACGCCACGACGCCGGCCAGGTCGAGGGCCTTGGCCACCGCGGCCGAGCCCGCGCGGAGCTTGTAGTCGGCGGCGGTGCGGCCGCCCGGATTGGAGAACAGCGGGTTGGCCAGCACGTCGCCCGAGCCCGCCGCGGCGCCGGCGTTGCCGCCGTACCAGAGGTTGGCCGAGTAGCTGACGCCCGCGCCCGAGCCGCTGCGCTGCGGGTCGGCCGAGCCGGTCGAGTGAAAGATGTTGTTCTGCACGACGCTGTTCGCGTGCGAGTCGGCTTCGATCTCGATGATCGAGCTCGTGGTGCCGTAGAAGGTGTTGTTGAGGACCTTCGTGTTCTTCAGGCCGCCGCCGGTCTCGTAGGCGCCGTAGTAGAAGCCCCAGCGCGTGCCGACGACGATGTTGTTCGTGAAGACGTTGTCGCTGGAGAGGTTCTGGATGTCCTTGGTCTCGTTGGCGACGGCGATGCCGGCGCCCGGACGGCCATCGCGGTAGTAGCGCGTGTTGCCGGTCGAGTAGATCAGGTTGCGGTCGGCGGTGACGAAGCGCGCGTTGTCGAGGTAGAGGTAGGCGCTGAAGTTGTCGGAGATCTCGTTGTCCTGCACCAGGACGTTGTTGCTGCGCAGGGCGATCAGCCCCTCGCCGTCGTTGTTCCAGATCTTGTTGCGGGTGACGGTGGCGCGCTCGGTCTTCGACACGACCACGGCACCAGCCCAGCCGCCCGAGGTCATCGTGTGGTACTGGTTCTCGAGGACCGTGTCGTGGACGGAGTTGCCCGAGACGGTGATGTCGGCGCTGAGGGCACCCATCGCGTCGGCGCCGGCGTAGATGCCGTTGCGGGTGGTGTGGTGGATGTGGTTGTCGAGGACGCGGGTGTTCTTCGCGTGCCACACCAGGAGGCCGATGTAGGAGGAGTTGCGGATCTCGAAGCCGGCGAAGTCGACGTACTCGGTGGAGTTGAGCGAGACGATCGGCGTGCTGCCGGTGATGCTGGAGCCGTCGAGGATGACGGTCTCGCCGGCCATCGGGCGGAAGACGATCGGCGCGGCGGCGGTGCCCTTCGAGGAGATGGAAGTCGCTTCGGTGTACGTGCCGCCGCGGACGGTGACGACGTCGCCGGGCTTGGCCACTCGGGACGCGGCCTTGATGGTGCGGAACGGGGATCCGATGGAGCCGTTGGCAGCGTCGTTACCCGTGGTGGCCACGTAGTACGTGGCCGCGGCGGCGGTGGATCCGAACAGCAACGACGATACGGTAAACGCGACGGCGACCAAACGCATCAAAGCCTCCGGCACGATCACGAATCATCCGGAGGCCCCTGTTGGTCAGGAAACCACGTTCGGCAGCCCGGCTGTCTGAACTTCTGATTCAGACCCGCAGCTTTGCGTCGCCCCGTCACCGGGGGTTTGCCCTTGTCGCGTGATCGCGAGTAAGTTAAGCCGCATAACAGTACACGACTTTATAAATTTCAATCGTAAATATTTGAGGGAAAAGGATTAGACGGTCTCTGCCGTACGCCGTGGCCATGCTCTTGCACGGCGCGACTGACTCGGGTCCTCGCTACACCCCACCGACGATTGATGACCACTCACACGACCGGCGATGACTTCGGCCGCACGACGGCCCGCGCGGCGACATGGGCCTTCCTCTCCGGCAGCGGCACGAAGATCGTCACGCTGGTCGGGCTGACGCTCCTGGCGCGCCTCCTCGCGCCCGCGGAGTTCGGCCTGCTGGCCTTCGCGCTGACCTACATCGTCTACGTCGACACGATCGCGGACCTCGGCAGCGGCACGGCGCTGATCTATTGGCCCGACCGCCGCGACGACGCCGCGCAGGTCACGTTCATCATCAACGTGGCCGCCGGGATTTTCTGGTGCGGGCTGACGTTCGTGCTCGCTCCCTACATCGCCGATTTCTTCAACGCCCCGCAGGGCACGGCCATCGTCCGCGCCCTTTCGGGGACGTTCTTCGTCAAGTACCTCGGCAACACGCACGACGCGCTGATGCGCAAGGACCTCCGCTTTCACTCCGCGGCCGTGCCGGAAGTGTCGATGGCGCTGGTGAAGATGGGCGTGTCGCTCGTGCTGGCCTGGCGCGGCTTCGGCGCGTGGAGCCTGGTCTGGGGACACCTGGCCGGACTGGTGGCCTGGACGGTGCTGCTGTGGGTGATGATTCCGTGGCGGCCGTCGTGGCGGTTTCCGCGCGACCTGTTCAAGCCGATGCTGGCCTACGGCCGCGGCATCATCTTCGTGAACGTGCTCTCGTCGATCCAGCATCAAACGGACCTGCTGATGATCAGCCGCTGGCAGGGACTGACGGCCCTCGGTCTCTATCAGCTGGCCGGCAAGATCCCCGAGGCGACGGTGGCAATGATCTATCGCGTGGCCAGCGACGTGCTGCTGCCGGCGTTCTCGCGCGTCTCCGCGGCGGGGGAGAGCACGAAGCGCGTCTATCTCGCGGCGGCGCGCTACGTCGGAGCGGCCACGCTGCCCATCGCCACCGGCCTGGCCCTGCTGGCGCAGCCGTTCGTGCTCCTGTTCTTCGGACCGAAGTGGGTGGCCGCGGCGCCGATCGTGAGCGCGCTGGCCGTGCTGTCCGGTATCCGCGCGCTCTCCGCGCAGCCTGGCGATGTGCTGAAGGCGACGGGGCGCGTGGGCCTCATGGCGCGCCTCGGCTTCCTGCGCGTGGTGCTGATCGTCATCGCGGTCGTCGTGGCCGCGCGCTACAGCGCGCTGGCGGTGGCGGTGGCGCTGGTGATCGTGGACGGCGCGGCCACGCTCCTGGCGTTCTCGGTGACCTCGCGAGCCATCGGCGTCTCGCTGTCCGAGGTGGGGCGCGCGTTCGCGCCGAGCTTCACGGCGTCGGCGGGCATGGCCGCGGCGCTCCTGGCGTGGATGCGCTGGGGTCCGGCGCTGCCGCTCCTTCCCGGCGTCATCGTGGCGGTGGTCCTCGGCGGGATCGTCTTCGTGGCCATCCTCAGCATGACCGACCGGCAGATTCTGGGCGAGGCGCGCTCGGTGTTTTCCGCGCGCAAAGCGGCGAAGCAGCCATGAAGATCGCGGCCCCGGTCGCCCTCGTCAGCGCCACGCACCGCGCGGAAGTCACGGCCCGGGTCGAGGAGCTGGAGCGCGCCGGGCAACCGGTGCTGCTGGTCTGCCTCGACCGCACGCGCCACGAGCACGAGTCCACACGCGCGGACGTGCTGCACGTGCCGCTGCTGTCGATGGGGATGCTGGCGTCGCTGGCGCGCGACCGCGGCCGCGCCCTGGGCCTGCTGCCGGCGATGCTCGTCCGCCTGCCGTCCGCGGTTCATCTCGCCCAGCTTCTGCCGCGGCGCGGCGTCGCCGAGGTGCAGGGACTCGACCCCCTCGGCGCGAAGGTCGCGGACGCGGTGCGCCGACTCTGCGAGCTGAAGCCGCCCGACCTGACGGAGCTCCCGGTCGACTGGTCGCGCCTCGGCGCGGAACGCGCCGGCCTGCGCTGGCTCTCGCGCCGCATCAACTCCATCGCCGCGGAGGTCTCCCTCGGCGACCAGCGTGTCGTCGTGAAACGCCAGCGCGATCACGTCGGCGGCTCCGCGGCGTCGCGCTGGGCGCACGAGTCCGCGGTGCTCGCGTCGCTACGCCAGGCCATGGGAGACGGCCCGCTGACCGTTCCCCGCGTCCTGCTCGCCGATGAAGCGTCGTCGCTGCTGGTCATGGAGCGCGCGCCGGGCTTGCCGTTGGACGCCATGTTTGCCGACGTAGGGCGTGGCTTCAGCCCGCCCCCCTCGGGAGGGAAGCCTGCATTGGAGCTGGCCGTCCGCGGCGCCGGAGCCTGGCTCGCCGCCATGCAGGCCGCCACGCGCCGCAAAGTCGACGCCCGCGCGCTGCTCGCCGAGGTGGTCGCCATCGCCCGCGACGACGCGGCGCGCGTGCTGCCGCGGGAACGCGCGAAGATCGTCGCGCAACTCGACGCGCTCGAGAAACGCGTCAGTACGCGGCCCCTGCTCGTGGCCGGGCATCACGACGACTACTGGCCGGGCAACATCTTCTACGACGGCGAGCGCGTCACGGTCATCGACTTCGAGTCGTTCCGCGATGGCCTCGCATTGGAGGACGCGGCGTTCTTCCTCATCCGCTGCGACCTGCTGCGGCGCCGCTTCCGCGTCGATTTCCCCGACCTCGCGCAGCGCTTCTTCGAAGGCTACGGCGCCGCCCCCGACCCCGACGCGCTGCGCCTCTTCACCATCACCAAGGGACTGCGGGGACTGGCCCGCGGCATGGGAGAAGACCTGCCGATGCCGCAACGGCTCTGGACCCGCCGCACGATCCGCAACGCCATCCTTGGCGCGATGTAGGGCGGCGGAGCGTGCGGGGGGCTATGGACTGCGGCGGCCGCAGACGCCGCTTTGACTGCCGTTCGTGGTGCGGAGTCGATGTGGTCCCGAAGGCAGTGAAAGCGGCGCCTGCGGTCGCCGCAGTCCATAGCCCCCGCCCATCCGGCGGCTGGAAGCCGGGGTGAGGTTGGGCGACCTGTCGCCGGGAGGCGCGGACGTGGACGGAAAGGTCGCGCGACTCACGGTCGATATCGCCGTATGTCGGCCGTGAACATCGCCACTTCGCGGTTGATATCGGTCGATCCCGAGCGTGAACACCGCCACTGCGCGGTCGATATCGGGGAACCTCGAGCGTGAATCACCCCGACCTCAACGCTGAAGTCGTCGTGTCAGACGCTGAGGTCGATGGACTTCGAGCGTGAACATCGCGACTTCACGGTCGATATCGGGTGATCTCGAGCGTGAACATCGCGACTTCACGATTGAGATCGGGTGATCTCAACCGTGAACATCCCGATCTCAACGCTGAAGTCGTGGTGTCGGGACGTTGAGCTCGCCGGCTGCGATCGTGAGATCGGTGACCGCGCGCCGTCCCGACAAGTTCGTGCCGTCGATATCCGGGTCGTCCTCGGTGAGCCGCAGCGCCGCAACGCCCAGTCCGAGGATCAGCCACAGGTACCGCTGGAAGCCGCTGTGCTGGAGGAAGACGCTGGCCAGCAGATACCCGACGATGGCCAGTGCGATGGCCGTCACGAGTGCCGCGTGCGCGGTGTCGCCGCGGGCCAGTAAGTGCCGGCGCGCGCGGTGGAGGGCGGCCAGCATCACGGTCATGGCCATGAGGAACGTGCCGAGGCCGAGGAGGCCGGTCTCGACGGCGGTCTCGAGGTAGAGGTTGTGGGCGTACTGGCGTACGCCGAGGGGCGTGTAATCGGGGCCGTTGTAGCCGACGAGGTTCGCGTACGGCGCGTAGTGGCTGCCGAAATTGCCGACGCCGACGCCGGCGACCGGGTGGTCGTTGAACATCGTCCAGGCCACGCCGAGGAGCTGCTTGCGCTTGTCGACCGAAGCGTCGGTGATGCCTTGCTGCGAGCCGTCGCCGAACACCGAAACCGTCGTCAGCAGACGGCGTCCGACCGTCGTCGGGATGAGCGCGATCATCCCCACGAGGCCGATGGCCACCGTCGTTCGCGTGATGCGCACGCGGCCCACCACGATGAGGAGGAGCGCCACCGCGACCAGCGTCAGCATCGCCCCGCGTGAGTAGGTGAAGAGCACGGCCAGCGCGATCGCGCCGGCGGCGGCGAGGTACGCCAGTTGCTCGCGCCGGCTCGTCCGGCCGATGCCGAGGAACGCCGCGGCGGGGAAGGCCAGGATCAGGATGCGCGCGAAGTAATTCGGGTCGCCGACCGGCCCGGCCGGCCGGATCTGGCTGACGTCCTCGTAGAGATGTCCTTCCTGGACGCCGGCCAGTCCGCCGAACTCCAGGTCGGGATTGCCGATCGCGACCTGTAATAGAGCGATCAACGACAGCAGCACCGCCCCGGCCACCAGCGCCACGAGCGCGCCGCGCAACGCACGCCACGACGCGGCCAGGCTGGCGGCCACGATCAGCAGGAGCAGACTCTTGACGAGGTCCGTCAGCTCGAGGTTGGAGACCGCCACGTCGCGCGCCCAGTTACTGCTCGTGAAGACCACCAGACAGTAGGCGATCAGCGCAATCACGGGCGGCCGCAGCACGGTCGTCAGGGGACGGAACGCGTCGCGGTAATGGAGGACGATCCCGGCCAGCACGAGGATCAGCGGCTGCAGGATCGACGGTACGGAGAAGTTCTCGATCAGGACGTACGAGAGGTTGAGGTAGACCACCAGCACGAGCGTGGGCAGCCCGACGTACATCACGAACGGCAGCGCCACCCGGCGCCGCGCCGCGGACCGTTCCGCCCGCGCCCGCTCCTCGGCCGCCGCCCGGGCCAGCGCCGCCCGTGAGAGGGCGGGTGCGGCCGCTTCCGGGCCGGACATGTCGAACAGCGTCGAGGCGGCGATGCCTGTCAGCGCGAACAGCAGGAGTTGCTGCGTCGGAATGCTCCCTTCGAACGTGATCCACAGCGCGACGAGAGAGAAGGCCGTCGTGGCCAGTCCGACCTTCCAGCGGCCGCGCCACGTCGCCAGGCCGACCGCGGCCACGAACGGCGTCAGGATCAGCCCGGAGCGCGGCGGGACGAGGAGACTGATGCCGACGGCGACGAGGACGAGGTCGAACCCGATCGCGTACAGCAGCAGATTGCGCCGCTGCCCGGACGGCGTCGACGGCGGTGCGGCTGTCGGCTCGGCGGCGCTCATGGCGCGCTTCCGCGCGACAGGGTACGGCGGTGACGCGCGTACGCCGCGAGAATGCCGAGGACGAGACCGATGGCTAGGCCGGCGGCGATGGGGCGCTGGGGGCCGGAGCCGACCGGTGCCGTCGGCGTGACGGCCGGGGCGATCATGGTGACGCCGTAGTATTTGTACATGGCCCGCGTCTGCTCGCCGAGGAGCTGCGGGATGCGGTTGGCGATGGCCGCGGTGCGCGCCGCGTCGCCCCCCTCCACGGCCACGCGGAACAGGTGCGTGTCCGGTACGACGGAGGCGTCGATCTGGTAGTCGGAGCCGGCGGCGGCACCGGCCCGGGTGCCGGCCGTCGACGCCAGCGCGGCGATCGTCGAGACGACGGTGCGCCGCTCCAGCACTTCCACGCCGCGCAGGAGCTCGTTGGGCTGGAGGGTGTCGGTGAGCGGCCCGACCGCGGCCAGGGCGGAGGCGCGGTAGCGCGGCGGCTGCATGGAGGCAAGGATCCAGGCGAACAGGGTCGCGGCGATGGCGATCAGAGCGATCCGCTTCCAGTCGCGGAGGAGCATCCGGGGAATCCCGCCGCCCGAAAGGAGGGCGGGCGCGTGCCCTGCGGCGTCGGCGTTGGCCTTATTCGCCTTTCTGCTCAAGTCGACCCGCGCGCTGCAAAACGACCGCCACGAAAGAGAGACGACGGGAGGCCTCCGGCGGGCCGGTGCGACCGGCAGCGCTGGTTGAGCCCATTTTGTCGCGCAAACACGTGTTTCGTCGACAGGTGTGCATCCTGGCTAGGCCAATCAGCGCTGCCGGTCGCACCGGCCCGCCGGAGGCCCCCGGTCGTCCCCGTTCGTAGGCGCGATTCAGCGGCTCGGGCGTGGGTCGTGGACGATGTCGCCTCTTCCGGCCGCGGCTCCGGCGGAGCCGTACCAGGTGTTGTTGCGGAACGTCACGCCGCCCGCGCCGGAGTAGCGCACGGCCGGAGACCGGGTCTGCCGGAAGGTGTTCTGCTCAACGACGCTGTTCGCGTGCGAGTCGTCCTCGATGCGGATGATCTCGTCGGTCGTGGCGGAGAAGGTGTTGTTCGCCACCTTCGTGTTGCGCAGCCCGCCGCCACTCTCGTAGTTGCCGTAGTAGAAGCCCCAGCGCGTCCCGGTGACGACGTTGTTGGTGAAGACGTTATCGCTGGAGCGGTTCAGTTGCGGGTTGGTCTCATTGGCGACGGCGATGCCGGCGGCCGGCTTGCCGTCGCGGAAGTAGCGCTTGTTGCCGGTGGAGTAGAGCCGGTTGCGGTCGGCGGTGACGAAGCGGGCGTTGTCGAGATAGAGGTAGGCGCTGAAGTTGTCGAAGATCTCGTTGTTGCGGATCACCGCGTGATCGCTGAGCCGCGAGATCACCCCTTCACCGTCGTTGTTCCAGACGCGGTTGTCGGCGATCGTGGCCCGCTCGGTCTTCGACACCACGATGGCCCCGGCCCAGCCGCCCCTGCGCATGTTGTGGCGGCGGTTCTCCAGCACCGTGTCGTGGACGCGGTTGCGCGCCACGGTGATGTCGGCGTTGCTGCGCAGCGCGTCGCCGCCCACGTAGATGCCGTTGCGCCGCGTGTGATGCACGTGGTTGTCGAGCACGCGCGTATGGCGCGCATGCCAGACCACGATCCCGATGTACGGCGAGTTGCGGACCTCGAATCCCGACAGCTCGACGTACGCCGTCCTTCGGAGCTCGACCACCGGCCGGCTGGCCGGATGCCGGCGTCCGTCGAGAATCACCGCCTCGCCCGGCATGGCCCGGACGATGATCCGCGCCGCCGCCGTCCCTTCCGCGGAGATGCGGACCGCCTCGGAGTACGTCCCGCCGCGGACATTGACCACGTCCCCCGGCTTCACCACACTGGACGCCCGCGTAATGGTCCGGAACGGCGCCTCGACCGAGCCCCGCGCACCGTCGTTCCCATTCGTGGCCACGTAATACGCGGCCGCGCTCGCCGGGAAGGTGAAGAGGAAGGGAACAGCCGCGATCGCGGCAAGGAAACGCATGTCGTGGTGCAGAACGTGCCCAATCAACCCTGTCATCCCGAGCGTCGAGTCGAGGGACCTGGGTGGTTGGGTGGCACGCGTCTCGAGCCATGTGCAGCGCGCCTCCCGCCCACCCAGGTCCCTCGACTCACGCTCGGGATGACAAAGGCGACGAGGGCCTCCGGCGGGCCGGTGCGACCGGCGGCGCTTATTGGCCTAGCCAGGATGCACACCTGTCGACGAAAACACGTGTTTGCGCGACCACATGGGCACAACCAGCGCCGCCGGTCGCACCGGCCCGCCGGAGGCCTCCCGTCGTCCCTCCCCCGGGCGAGCGCCGCGGCATCGATTCTGCTAGTTCGCCCCGCAATGCAGAGCTTAGCCGCGGTAGTCGACGGGGCCGCGCGGCTGTTCCCCCTGACACCCACGCAGCAGGGTCTCCTCTTTCACCGCCTGCTCGACCAGAGCGGGGGGACGGATGTCCAGCAGGTCGTGGTGCGGTGGCAGGGCGCACTCGATCTCCACGCGCTCGAGCGCGCGTGGCAGCGCCTCGCCGAACAGCACGACGTCCTCCGGACCAGCATCCGCTGGGAAGGGCTCCCTGAGCCGCGTCAGGAAGTGCACGCGTCCATCACCATCCCCGTCGAGCGTCACGACCCGGGCACGCTCGACGACTACCTCCAGCGCGATCGCGCCCGCGGCTTCGACCTCGCGCAGTCGCCGCTCCTGCGCGTGGCCGTCTTCGAAAACGTGATGGTCTGGTCGTATCACCACGTGCTGCTCGACACGCGGTCCGCGAGCGCGCTGCTCGACGAGCTGTTCGCCTTGCACGACGCCCTGCGCGACGGCCGCGAGATGCTGCTGCGCGCGCGTCCCTCGTTCCGGACCTTCGCGGAGTGGCTGCACGAGCGCGATCTGAAACCGGCCGAAACGTTCTGGCGCGAACGGTTGCGCGGCTTCAGTGCGCCGACGCCGTTGCTTTCCCTGCCGCTCGAAGGCCAGTCCGCGGCCACGCAGCAGGAGCTCACCATCGCACTGCCCGCGGACGTGATGAACGCGGGCGTCGATCCGCGCACGCTGCTCACCGCCACATGGGGCGTCCTGCTGGCGCGCACGAGCGCGGAGAACGACGTCGTCTTCGGCATCGCCGAGTCGCGCCGCGACGACACCGTCGCCGACGCCGATGCGATCCTCGGCCTCTTCATCAACACCATCCCCGTACGCGTGCGGCTCGCCGATGACGACACCGTCGCCGCGCTGCTGCAGCGCATCGACCGCGAGCGCGCCGAAACGCGCCCGCACGAGCACGCGCCGCTCTCCAGCATCCAGCGGTGGAGCAACGTCCCCGGCGGCACGGGCCTCTTCGAGAGTCTGCTCGTATTCGAGCGCGAGAGTCCCGGCGCGAGCCTCGCCGGACGCGCCGAGGTCGAGCTGCGCGAGCAACTGGCGTATCCGCTCACGCTCACGGCGTGGCTCGACACGATGACGCTCCGCATCGCCTGGGACCCGCGCCGCTTCGACGAGACCGCGATCCGCCGCATGTCGGGCCAGCTCCTGACGATCCTCACGGCGATCCCGCGCGCGCTCGATTCCGCCGCGCTGCGATTGCCGCTGCTCACCGACGAAGAACGCCGCCAGGTGCTCGTCGAGTGGAACGACACGCGCGCCGATTATCCGCGCGACACGTTCGTGCACGAGCTGTTCGAGTCGCGCGCCACGCAGCACCCGGAGCGCATCGCGTTGCGCTTCGGCGAAGAGACGCTGACCTACGGCGAGCTCGATCGCCGCGCGAACCGCATCGCCCACCGCCTCCGCGCCCTCGGCGTCGGTCCGGACGTCTTCGTGGGTCTGCTCATCGAGCGCTCCATGGACATGGTCATCGCGCTCCTCGGCATCCTCAAAGCCGGCGGCGCGTACGTCCCGCTCGACCCGAGCTATCCGAAAGACCGCCTCGAGCTGATGCTCGAAGACTCGCGCGCCGCCGTGCTGCTCACGCAGCCGTTGCTGGCCGGCTCGCTCGAGACCCACGGCGCGCGGCCGCTGATCCTCGAAGAGGGATGGCACAGCTCGTGGCCCGAGGACGACGGCAACCCGACGCCGGCCGGCACCACGGAGAACCTTGCCTACGTCATCTACACCTCGGGATCGACGGGGAAGCCGAAAGGCGTGCAGCTCCCGCATCGGGCCGTGGTGAATTTCCTCGAGACCATGCGCCGTGAGCCGGGGCTGACCGAAGACGACGTCGTCATCGGACTGACGACGCTCTCATTCGACATCGCCGGCCTGGAGATCTATCTCCCGCTGACCACCGGAGCACAGCTCGTGCTCATCGGACGCGAAGTGGCGGCCGACGCGCGCCGCCTCTCCGACGTCATCACGCGCAGCAACGCCACGGTCGTGCAGGCCACGCCGGCGACGTGGCGCATGCTGCTCGACGCCGGGTGGGAGGGGAGCGGGCGTTTGAAACTGCTCTGCGGCGGCGAGGCGCTCGCGCGCGATCTCGCCGACCGCCTGCTGGAGCGCTGCGGCTCGCTGTGGAACATGTACGGTCCCACCGAGACCACGATCTGGTCGACGGTGCGGCGCGTGACGCCGGGACGAACGGCCACGGTGCCGATCGGCAAGCCGATCGCCAACACGCAGGTCTACGTCCTCGACCCGGCCCTCGAGCCGGTGCCGATCGGCGTCCCGGGCGAGCTGCACATCGGCGGCGACGGCGTCGCGCGTGGCTATCTCAACCGCCCGGAACTCAACGCGGAACGGTTCATCCGCGATCCGTTCGCCAGCGATCCTGCTGCGCGCATGTACAAGACCGGCGACGCGGTGCGCTGGCTGCCGAACGGCGAGCTCGAATATCTCAACCGCCTCGATAACCAGGTCAAGCTGCGCGGCTATCGCATCGAGCTCGGCGAGATCGAGGCGGCGCTGCGGAAGCACGACGGCGTCGCCGACGCCGTGGTCACGGTGCGCACCGACGCGCCGGGCGGCAAGGCGCTGGCCGCGTACTGGATCGCGGAAGGGGAGCCCGCGCCGGTCGGCGAGCTGAAGGCGTTCCTCAAGGAATCGCTGCCGGAGTACATGGTGCCGGCCTTCTTCGTCCGCCTCACCGAGCTGCCGCTGACGCCGAACGGCAAAGTCGACCGCAAGGCCCTGCCCGCGCCGGAGCGCACCGTCAGCGACACGGCCGAAGCGAGCGTCGCGCCGCGCGACGACATCGAGCAGCGCCTCGCCCGCATCTGGCAGGACGTGCTGCGCATCCCCTCCGTCGGCGTGCACGACAACTTCTTCGAGCTCGGCGGCGAGTCGCTGCTGGCCGTGCAGATGTTCGTGCGCATCGAGGCCGAGTTCGGCCGCGAGCTGCCCCTGGCGACCCTGCTCCACGCCGGCACGATCGAGACCCTGGCCGCGCGCATCCGCGAGGAAGGGTGGGTGCCGCCCTGGTCGCCGCTCATCCCCATGCAGCCCGCCGGCACGAAGCCGCCGTTCTTTTGCGTGCACGGCGTCGGCGGCAACGTGCTGAATTACCGCCCCCTCTCCCAGCGCCTCGGCAACGACCAGCCGTTCTACGGACTCCAGGCCCGCGGCATGGACGGCAAGCAGCCCCCCATCGCCACCATCGAGGAGATGGCCGCCGTCTACCTCTCCGAGATCAAAAAGGTGCAGCCGCACGGCCCCTACCTCGTCGGCGGCGCCTCGTTCGGCGGCGTGGTCGCGTACGAGATGGCCCAGCAGCTCCGCGCCGCCGGCGACGCGGCCTCGTTCGTCGCCCTCTTCGACACGAACGCCGTCGACAGCGCCGACGAGCGCAAGACGCAGCAGAGTCTCATGACCCGCATCAAGCTCCACCTCGGCATCCTGCTGCGCGGGCCCGACCGCCTCTCTTATCTGCGCAAGAAAGCGCGCCGCCTCCGTCGCAAGACGGTCTACCGCATCTGGCAGACCGTCTTCGCCGCCTTCCAGAAATTCGGCAAGCCGCTGCCGCAGTCGCTGCAGGACGTGGCCCAGAACAACTACCGCGCCCTCCGCATCTACAAAGCCCGCCCCTACGACGGCCGCGTCGGCCTCTTCTGCGCCCGCCTCGAGCCCGAGGAGTTCACCGAAGCCAAACGCCGCGCCTGGGGCATGCTCGTGCCGGGCCTCGAGCACTACGACGTGCCGGGCGAGCACCTGACGATGGTCGAAGAGCCCCACGTCGCCGAACTGGCCGCGGAGTTGGCCGGCGCGTTCGGGGACAGGGAACGACACTAGGCAGAACGCATTCAACGACCACCGGTCGTCGGTCGTCTCATCCGAACACTCCCAATGCTGAGCGATTGACGGCGTGTCGCGCCGCGCCTGAGGAAAGAAACGGCGTAGATGACTGTCGCCCGCTACGCGGGCTCGAAGAATGATCGCCCCATTCCACCGGCTGAAGCCGGTGGCTATTTCCTGAAGCCCGCTACGCGGGCCAGGCGTGCCGCCGTAGGCGGCTCCAGGAAATGGACCCCGGCTTCAGCCGGGGTTGGTACGCGCCACCCGGAACGAGCCCGCGTTAGCGGGCGACAGATACGGGAGTTTCTTGGAAGCCGCAGGAATGGTCCACGCAGCCGAAAGCATGGCGAAGGACCCCGTCCGAGTGCACGCTGCCTGCTCCGTCGGCAGGGGGTCCTTCGCCGTCTACGCGGCTCAGGATGACAGCAATTGGTGGCGTCCCGCGACGCGCAAGTGTCGGTCTTCTAAGAGAACGTTCTCCTCATGCCAATCAGCGCTGTCATCCCGAGCGTGAGTCGAGGGACCTGGGTGGTGGGGCGGCGCGATGCGTGTGCCTTCAGCGGCAGCACCCGGCGTGATGCGGGTGCCTCCAGCCACCCGCCCGCCCAGGTCCCTCGACTCACGCTCGGGATGACAGCAAATCACTTTTCACTCGCGGATATCCGGGACGTGACGGACTACTGAAAGTAGCCCGTCACGTCCACGATGAAGTGCAGCGTCGAGCCCTCGTTCAGCACCGTGCCCTGGCCGTTTGCGCTCAGCGCCACGAGCGAGCTCGTCGCGCGCGTCTTGGCGGTGCGGTAGTTGACCGTCGTCGTTCCGGGCCAGGTCGTACCGGTCGGGTAGAACGCCAGGAACCCGTTCGACGACGGGAAGACCGCCGTCACGTTCATGGCCACGGCCGTGGCGCCGGCGGGGATGCCGCAGGTGCCGGTGATCTGCACGACGCGCGTCTGACCGCTCCCGAGGGCCGGGCCGCCTTGCGGGCCGGGCGCGCTCCGCGTATCGAGCACGCGGCACGGCGTGATGACATAGAACGAGTTGCCGGGAGGACCGACGACCGTGACCGTGGCCGTGTTGCTGTCCGCCGAGCCGCAGTCGTTCGACACGCGCACGGAGTAAGTCGTGGTGGCCGTCGGCGTCACCGTGATCGAGCTCGAGTTCGTCCCGATCGGCGTCGTGCCGGCGAACCATTGATACGAGAGCGGGCCGGTGCCGGACGCGGCGACGGTGAGCGTCGTGGTGGTGCCGTTGTCGATCGTCTTCGACTGCGGATGCGTGGTGATGGAGGGGGCGACGCAGGCCACCGGCGTCGTGGCCGTGGCGATGTTCGACGGCGCAGAGTCTCCGTGCACATTCACGGCGAAGACGCGGTAGCGGTACGTCGTCCCGTCCGCGACCGGCGTATCGGAGTGCGACGTCGCATTGGCCGCTTTGGTGGCGAGCTCCGCGAACGACGTGCAGCTCGCGGCGGTGCAGCGCTCAATGCGGTAGCTGGTTTCGTCGGTGGCGTTGTCGCTCCACGCCAGGTCGATGCGCGTCGCCGAGATGGCCGTGGCGGAGAGCCCGGTCGGTGCGGCCGGTGGAGGCGGGGCCGGAGTCGTGGCGGTGGCGACATTCGACGGCGCCGAATCGCCGTTCCCGTTCACGGCAATGACGCGGTAGCGGTACGTCGTGCTGTGCGCGGCGGATGTGTCGGAGTGCGACGTCGCATTCGCCGCCTTCGTGGTGAGCTCCGCGAACGACGTGCAACTCGCGCCGGTGCAGCGCTCGATGCGGTAGCTCGTCTCGTCGGTGGCGTTGTCGGTCCATGAAAGGTCGATGCGCGTGGGGGAGGTGACGGTTGCGGAGAGCCCGGTCGGTGCGGCCGGTGGCGGCGGCGCCGGAGTCGTGGCGCTGGCGATGTTCGACGGCGCCGAGTCGCCGTTCGCATTCACGGCGATGACGCGATAGCGGTACGTCGTGCTGTGCGTGGCGGACGTATCCGAGTGCGACGTCGCATTCGCGGCCTTCGTGGTGAGCTCCGCGAACGACGTGCAGCTCGAGCCCGTGCAGCGCTCGATGCGGTAGCTGGTCTCGTCGGTGGCGTTGTCGGTCCATGAAAGGTCGATGCGCGTGGTGGAGATGGCCGTCGCGGTGAGACCGGTCGGTGCGGCCGGCGGCGGCGGGGGAGTGAACGTCACCGTGGCCATGTCAGTGATCGGCTGGCCGTTGACCGAGCCGCTGATCGTGGCGGTGCCGCTGGCCGGGGCGGGCGTCAGCGTGGCCGTGTACGTGCCGTCGCCCGCGTCCGTGACCGTCGAGAGCGTGCCGAGGGTCGTCGCCAGCGTGACCGTGTCGCCGCCGTTCACCAGCGGATTGCCGCTCGCGTCGATGAGCTGCACGGTGACGACGGACGTGGACGTGCCGCCAGCCAGGAGCGTCGTGGGCGAGGCGGTGATGGTCGACGTCGCCGGCGAGGCGGGAGCGAACGCATCGCGGAACTGCAGATGGTCGATGCAGACCGAGCCCGTGGTCTGGCTGCCCGCGAACTCCAGCATCAGCGCGGTCATCTTCTGCCCCGCCTTCGGGTTGAACGTGCTGGCCTTACGCCCGCCGACGTTCAGCGTCAGCATCCCGGACGTCTCCCATGAGAACTGCACCGAGTTCCACCCCGGGTTCAGCACCACCCAACTCGTGGTCGTGACGTACGCGTTGCCGTCGAACGACGCCACGCGCAGCGCCTTCCCCTCGGGGCGGATCATGATCTCCAGCGCGGCCACGTTCGACTGCGTCTTTCCCTTGTAGTCCACGAACGCCACCAGCGTCGTGGCGAACGTCGCCGAGCGGGTGAAGAGATCGGCGTTGACCCACAGATTGGCCGCCCCTTTCGACAGACCGTTGCGGCCCACCGCCAAATTGCGCACGACGTTCGTCCAGCGCGGTCCGGTGAGCTGCAGTCCCAGCGCACCCTCGCGGGCGCAGCCCGCCGTGAGCTCCAGTCCGAAGCGGTGGAAGCGCCAGCCCGGGAGATACTCCTGCGCCGAGCGCGGCGTATTGAAGCGTTCCTCCACGCGGTTCGGCGTGACGCGCGGTGCATAGGCGAACGGCGCGCCCGTGGCCAGGCGGTCCAGCACATTGCGCGTGATCTGCTCGATGGCCGGGTCGTCGTAATAGCCGAGCCCATACGCCCAGTCGCGCGCCGCGCCGTTGAACACCGCGCCGCCCTGCGGATTCACGTACATACCGATCGTTGCATAGCCGTCGCTGGACGGCAGCGTGGCCAGGACTTCATACGACAGCGGCGTCCCGTCCGAGCCCTCCACGACCACATCGCCGTTGGGCATCGTATTGAACAGCGCGCCGTCCACTTCGATCGCGCCGGCCGAGCGGCCCATCTGCGCGCCGTTCGTCAGGCCGGTGCCGGCGAGGGCCCAATGGTCGGCCTTGCGCACCGTGTACGGCGTGCGCTCCTCGAGCGGCAGCCGTTCGGAGCTGGAGAGCTTGTTGACATAGGCGGCATTGAGGAACGACGCGCCGAGGATCGTGTTCTCCTGGTTCATCACCGGCCAGTCGAAAAAATTGACCGTGACCAGGTCATTGTTCACGCCGGTGAGCGGGTCGAGCGCCGCGTCCTTGTAGACCGTCATCTGCCGCGTCTGCTGATTGAAGCGGACCTGCCACCACATCGTATTCGCGCCGAAGATGGCGATGTGCCCGCCGGCGTGGCTGTAAGCCTCCAGATGCTGGCGCGCATTGAGCGACCAGTACTCCGAGTGGCCGACGATGAGCAGTGCCTTGTAGGCGCTCAGCGGGACGCCCGCTTCCATGTCCTCGTCCGTAATGACTTCGAACTTGCGTCCCTCCGCCTTCATCCAGGCCACGAACTTCTCTTCCCAGATATTGAAGCGCGCCAGTCCGCCGTCGTCGAAATACGGACGGTTGGACGAGACGATGTGCGCGCGCTGGCCATTGTCCGAGATCGTGTCGTACACGCTCTTGCCGCCGAAACGGTTGTAGGCGAGATCCGAGTGCGTCGGCTGGATGATCGCGATCGGCGCGTAACTGCCCGGTACCGCCGGGCGCACCACGAAGAGGATGTTGCGCGTGCCGGCGCTGGTGGGGAAGCGCGCCGCGTAATAGCCGGGCGTGAAGTTCGTGGGAACGGTATAGACGGTCGTCACCGGCCATCCGCAGCCGTTCTCCCACATGTTCGTGCAGTTGCGCGCCTGTGACACCAGTCCGCTGATGGTCTGCAGCGTCGTGAACGGCGACGCCAGGTTGACGATCTGCACGGCGAAGGGGCTGGTGGCGGTGGCGATGTGAAAGGAGATGTTGCCGCCCACCGTCACGCTGCGCCGGTCGGCATATCCCCCCTCGGCGTATTGATTCTGAGCGGACGCCAGCGGCGCGCTGCATGCGAGGGCCAACAGCAGAGCTACGCGAAGGGAGACTGGGCGCATCGGGGGAACCTTTATTTTTTGGCTGAAGCGCAACTGCATGGGACTGCTGCGATAAGCGCCCAATTGCAAGCGCGTCGCCAATCGCAGCAGGCACGAGCGTGCCATGGCAGCGATCTCGCAATTTGGCGGCTGACTCAGAACGAGCGCTCAGCATGCCCCGTCCCTGGAACCGGAACACTCTCGCCTCCATCTACGAGCTCGAGTCGAACGAGGCTCGCCGCATCGGCACGATGGAAGGCGCCCGCGGCTTCGCGGTCGCGCTCGTCTTTCTCGTGCACTATCGCGCCGCGCTCCTGGCCTGGGCCGACGCTGAGCCGGTGACGTCCGCCATCGCCGGCTTCTTCTGGACGATCGGCCACTCCGGCGTCGACCTCTTCTTCGTGCTCAGCGGCTATCTGATCTACGGCGCCGCCATCAAGCCGTCGCTGCATTACGGGCGCTTCATGAAACGGCGCGCGCAGCGCATCTATCCGACCTTTCTGGTCATGGTGGCCGTCTACCTGGTGCTGTCGTTCGTCGTTCCGTCGCAGAGCAAGTTGCCCGCGGAGACGGGCGCGGCCGCGATCTATGTCGTCCAGAATCTGCTGTTGCTGCCCGGCATTTTCCCCATCGAGCCGCTGATCGCCGTGGCCTGGTCGCTGAGCTACGAGTTCTTCTTCTATCTGACGCTGCCGGTGATCGTCCTGGCCTTCCGCCTTCAGCACTGGCGCCCTACCGCGCGCATCGGTTTCTGGCTGGCGGTCGCGGCGCTGTACGTCACGAGCTGGTTCGTCTTCACGCCCCAGGCCTCGCGCATGCTGATGTTCATCGCCGGCATCCTGGTCTACGAGGGCGTGCACTCGTACCGCGAGCGCTATTCGACCTCGCCGCCGAAAGAGTGGGCGGCCATGGCCCTGATGGCCGTGGCCTTCGTCCTGTTCCCGTTCCTCGAGCCGCTGCGCGACGGAGCGCTGTACCGCACGCTGCTCTCCGCCTTCGCCTTCGGGATTTTCGTCTTCGTCCTGTTCCGCTCCGAGGGGCCGCTGCGCCGTGCGTTCAACTGGACGCCCATGCGCTGGCTCGGGAACATGAGCTATTCGTACTATCTGATCCACGCGCTGGTGATCAACGGCGCCGCGATGGTGCTCCTGGCCGTGATCCCCGCCTCGGCCCCCAAGGTGCTGCTGTTCTGGACGCTGATGCCGCTGGTGTTCCTGGCCACCTTCGTCGTCTCGACGTTCCTCTTCGCCCTCGTCGAGCGCCCCTTCTCCCTGGCCACCCCGAAAAAAAAGCCTGAGCCTCTTCCTGCTACCGCCGAAGCCGTGGCGCCGTAGGTACAAGGAAACGACGGGAGGCCTCCGGCGGGCCGGTGCGACCGGCGGCGCTTGTTGGCCTAGCCTGAACGCACACCTGTCGACGGAACACGTGTTTGCGCGACGTCATGGGCCCACTAAGCGCCGCCGGTCGTACCGGCCCGCCGGAGGCCCCTCGTCGTTCCCTTCAGCCCACAACGCGACGGTCCAGCGCGTAGGCAGTGAGAGAGCCGAGGAAGAGGCCGATCAGGAGGCCGGCGGCGATGGCGCGGGAGGGGCGGGGGAGGAACGGCGTTGCCGGACGCGTCGCCGGCGAGACCATCGTCACCCCGTAATACTTGAACATCGTCCGCGCCTCGGCGTCGAGGATCGGCGGGACGCGGTTCGCGATCGCCGCGGCGCGGGCCGGATCGGCCCCCTCCACGTCCACGCGCACCAGATTCGTATTCGGGAGAATGGCTGCCTCGATGTCGAACTCCTTCGGCGCGTCGACACGCGTGCGCGTCGTCGCCGTCGAAGCCAGGGCGGCAACCGTGACCACGACCGTCCGCCGCTCCAGCACCTCCACCCCGCGCAGGAACTCATTCGCGGCCAGGCCCTCGGGGAGCGGCGCGATGGCCGCCAGCGCGCTGGCGCGGTACCGCGGCGGCTGCAGTGTCGCGATCATCCACGCCACCGCCGCCGCGATCATGGCGATGACCGCGATCAGTTTCCAGTGGCGGCGAAAGACGGTCGCGGGCGACGTGATTGCCAAGCCCGACCGTCGGTGCAAAACGACCGCCAAGGCGATCGCGTCCGGTATCGCTCCGGCATCGTTGAGCATCGCAGTTGCACCCGTTCCACCCGATGCGTAGTGACCTCAACGAACGGATGATCCGCGAACAGATCCTGGCCCGCGGAGTGAACGACCCGCGCGTCCTCGAAGCCATCCGCGACACGCCGCGCGAGCTCTTCGTCCCCCCGCACCTCCAGGCCTCCGCCTACGACGACACCCCGCTGCCGCTGGTGAAAGGCCAGACCATCTCCCAGCCCTTCATCGTCGCCCTGATGACCCAGATGCTCCGCCTGAGCGGCGAGGAGAAAGTGCTCGAGATCGGCACCGGCTCCGGCTACCAGACCGCCATCCTGGCCCGCCTAGCCCTCGTCGTCTACAGCGCCGAAGTCGAGCCCGAGCTCGCCGATTCCGTCCGCGAGCGCCTGAGCGACCTCGCCATCGACAACGTCATCCTCGGCACCGGCAACGGCGTAGAGCTCTTCCGCGACCAGGCCCCCTTCGACGCCATCCTCTCCGCCGCCGCCCCCGCCCTCCTCCCCGAGACCCTCCTCGACCAGCTCGCCGAAGGCGGCCGCTGCGTCATCCCCGTCGGCGCCGCCGACCTCCAATATCTATGGTTCATCGAAAGACGCAACGGTCAGTTGCACCGCCAGCGCATGGAAGCCGTCCGCTTCGTCCCCCTCCGCGAACGCGCCTGACGTTTTTTAGGAGTGCGGTGGCGACCGAGCCACCGCTTTCGTATCCGGCAAACGCTGCGCGTCCCGGATAGAAAAGCGGTGGCTCGTCCGCCACCGCACTCCTGAAAAACGTCAGTTCCCAACGCTCCGCGTTACTGGGCCGTCGCCTTCACCGGGGTCATGCCCGAGAAATTGTAGAGGTCCCGGTGCACGCGCCAGACGCCGTCGCTCCCGCGTTTCCACAACAGAAGATACCGGCCGTCCAATCGCATCGACTCGTCCTGCCCGGCATGGACCTCCGAGTACCAAGCCAGCTCGTACGCCGAATCGCCGGCCACCTCGATCTCCCGCCGGTGCACCTTGAAATCCGTGGTGCGCGCGCCGGCAAACCTCTTCTCCAGCAAGCCGCGCACGGCGTCGCGTCCCGCGGCATCGGCCAGGCCCGGCACCATCAGCACGCCCTCCTCGGTGAACTGCCCGGCATGCGCCGCGGCATCCCCGCGCTGTCGCGTCGCATGGAACCGGTCGCTCGCCTCCCGCACTTCCTTCTCAGCGATCTCCGGCGCCTCACTCCTGACGCAGGAGGTCAACATCCCGCACGCAACCAGAATCCAAAGCGATCGGAACATGCTCTCGCTCCTTCCCAGCATTCGCGCTCTTGACCGTAAAGGTCTCACCAACGACCAGAGACTGCGCCGGCGTCAACTCGCCGCCACGCGCCACCAGGGCCACCAGCAAGGCCATGAACCAGAACGGGAACAGGCGTTTCACCGGCGGAGTATTACTTGATGGAAGACGTAAGTGTGAAGAGGACGGCCACTGGCTTGCCGTCCTGCGTAGCCGGTTCGAAGCGCCACTGGAGAACGGCATCTTTCAGATGTTTCGCCCACTGCGGATCGCCCGAGATGTGACACGCGGACTGCACGAGACCGTCCGCGCCGATGATCGCCTCCACGGTGGCAATCCGCGGACGCCGGCGCATCACCTCGAGCGAGGCGATTGGTTCCACGCGGTGAATGACGCGCGGCGCCGTCATGCCTCCGCCCTCCACGTATTTCGGGATGCCCTGGTTCGCCTGCTCGATGCACGCCGGGTCGGCGACCGGTTGGTTCGCCACGCTGGCGCATGCCCCGAGAAGCACGAGCACGAACGGGACGACGGCTTTAACCATCAACGCGTCTTTCATCCCGCAGAGTGTATATCGCCGCATCTGAAGCACGAATAGCGCTCATTCGACCCTTGCGGTATTCTGGATGGCATCAGACCGAGGATGGATGTATATCGGCAGCGCCGGGCCATTCGGTAATTGAGGAGCGATCATGCAAGTCCATTCATCACGATTGCTGGTCTTCGCGCTTGCGGGACTCGTGGCATGCACGACTGCCGATGGGGCGACCCTGACGACCGCGATTCCGCCCATCTATACCCATGACGAAAGCATCGCCCTGCTGATGTGTGCGGGTTTGGCTGACACCGCCGGATCGATCGCGCAGCAGAAGCTCGACAATGTGCCGTTGGAGGAGGTCAAGAGCCGTTACGCGTCACTACCCGACGCCAGCGTGGCGAAGATGGGCGCTGCCACGGCGGACAAAGTCTACGCCGAGACCGTGACGAGCTGGTGGACGTACGAGGTCTCGTTCTTCGAAGAATGCGCGCTGAATCTGGCCGGCGTACCCGCCGGCCGGGTCGGGCCCGCAAATCGTTGTCTGCAGGACAACATGGTCGCGGACGAAGCGTATGGTTTCAAGAGCCTGCATACGCCCAAGGCCGAAGCGTTGGCGTATCTGGCGCGTTTCGGGATCAAAGGCCCCATACCGGAGGCGATTGTCGGCGGGGTCTATGCAACCGAGAAGGAACGGCCCCAGATCAAGCTCGAGCTGTGGAATCTCTGCATGTCGCAATACGCGGCCGGTGACGACCGGGTGGACTGGAACACCCTGCCTTCCGCTTCCCGGGCAGCAGCGGATCCGGCGGCGGTTGGCCTGTTCAAGGGTTCTCAGAGCACCTTGGCCGGTCCTCCGCAAGCGGATCGGCCCGTGATCTACATCCTCCGGGAGAGCGGCGCCAAAGGGCTCGAGACTCCCTTTCAGCTCAGCCTGGACGGCGGCAATCTCGGCGACATCCGGCCGGGATCGCACTACGCCGTGACGGTCGCACCGGGAGCGCACGTCATCGACGTCTCGGCCAATCGGGATCGGGACTCGCTGACGTTGACGGCCGAAGCTGGTTCGACCCATTTCGTCAAAGTCGAGCGGCTGGGAACGATCTCGGTGCGAGTCCGCCTGCAGGAGATCGACGCGATCAGCGGAAGGAGCATCGTCTCCAGCAGTTCGCTGGCTGGCGAGCTCCAACGCTGAGGGCAGTGCCAACGGGGGCCACCGTCCCGATGTACGAGGGCCGGGCTCGCCGCCGGCCTACCGACCCACACCGTTCTCCCGCGGCGTCTTCCCGCACCGCGGGCAGGCCGTGTCCAGCCATGCCTCGAACGCCGCGTCGTCGTCCTCCGTCTCTCCGCGAGTGACGTCGAACCACGGAGCAATCTCAGCGCCGCACGCGGCGCAAAAAGACTTGACCGCCATCGCACACGGAGTGACGCGAACGTTTTAAAGACGACAGGTCGAAAACGGCCTGGACGTACGCGATCTACATCGAAGGAGACATCGACGCGCGCACGCGACCACCGCGGCGCCGTGCTCCGCGTGGGACCGCAACGGCAACGAGCTCTCGCGGATCTACACGCTGGTCGTCCAGGTACCCGACGCCAGCGGCAACATCGCCACGGTCACCAACCGCCGGATGCCCCGCCGCCGCCGTATTCGCCACCGCCTGAGCTGTCCCCGGTAGCGCTGTCGCCGCCACTGGACTCGCTGGAGGTGGCGGATGCGCCCGCCTCACTCGTTGTGTCGACGTCACTGAAGACAGTGTTCCCATCGCCACCAGGACCCGACCCACCACCTGTTCCAGAGGTCCTCGCGGTTCCCGAGCGAGCCACCGGATGATCCCAGAGCATTTCGAACAGCATCCGAAGGAACTGCCAGGCGATGAACGCCGCAGTGAACGCGAAGAACGCCCAGAAGACGATATCCAGGATCCTCATACGCGCACCCCATCGTACGCCGATCCACCCTTCCCGGTATCAGGGCACCTGCGTGCGCCGACAGCCGCGGCCAGTAGGTACGAATCGGAGGGAACGAATGCCGTACTTCGTTTGGCGCCCATTCGGATAGTCGCCGCAAGATCCCGTTCAAGTAATGGCGACGATTCAACGGACAAGCAGCGGAAGCTCGCCACCGCGACCTACACCGTCGACGGCACGGTGGCCGGTGACGTGACGGCAGAGTTGGGCGCCGATTGCTGAACGCCTATCATCATCGAATGACCACGCGTTGGGACGACTTCTTCAAGCTGATTCGGGTTCTGTCATTCGACCTCCTTGATACATATGATCGGTTGCGATATGAGGCCGACCACCAGCCCTCCCGAAGGAATTGGGTCCGCACGTTGTGTTCGCAAATCGAGGCTTTCGCGTACAGCACAAAGCAAATACTCGGCGACCTCGCAGAGCTGCCGTTTGTTAAGTTGACGCCGCACGAGGTCCTATTGCTCCGCGAAGAGGCATACGAGCTTACGGACAACGGTGAGCCAAAGCTTCGAGGCGAGAAGTTCGTCCCGATCAAGACCAACTTGAAATTCATTGCCAAGACGGCTGCGAAGGCGTTTGACTTGCCTTACACGCTCGACACGGACGGCACCGGATGGCGGGCAGTGGACACAGCGTTCCGTATTCGCAATCGGCTCGTGCATCCGAAATCGTTCCAAGACATGTACGTCACTGACGAGGAGCTAAAGACGGTAAGTGTGGCAAGTGACTGGTTCCACAAGACCCATCGTGAAGTGCTGGAGCTTATCGATTCTGGACTGAAGGGAACCAAGCCATCGTGGACGACCTGAGAAGTGCCGAGTCAGTATTCGAGGAGTTCGAACGGGTAGCCGAACGGCTAGACAAGCCCGGGCAAGAATTGCTGCGGATCTGTTGCCGGTCTCTCCATTCAGGCCTTGAGACGCTCGCCTTCGCGGTGAAGCACATGGCCCTTAAGGCTGCAGCTCGCACGACCATTCCTCTCTCACCTCGCGAGCGTGACGTTCTCGTTATGGAGGCAGAACCAAAATTTCCCGGCTTACCTCCTAGACGTATCGAATCATCGATGCGCGAGAGCTTAGCGCTTGCAATCGCAGTGTACGCCCGGACCCGAGGTAGCGAACCGCCACTTGAGAAGTCACCGATCGGCGATCCTGCTCTTCCGAAATGCGTTCTTGAAACGGTGGTGATCTATGACCGGCTTACACACCCGACCGAAGAGAATGACCTTGTCATCACTCGCGAAGATGTAGCAACGCTGAAGAAGGTCGCGAAATGGGCGCGCTTGCTGCGACCGTGGCTGGGACTTCAGCGCCGCGCTGAACTAGCGGAAGCATACGAGGCGATGAATTTGACGCTGGCGGAGGCCAAGCGAAAGTTGATGGCCCGTTGAACCGTCTTTTGTCCGCCCAACGGACTCACGTTAAGGTGTGCGGCCAAGGACCGTTGCTTGCATCATGCGATCGGCAACCGGCGTGACGAATCACGCGGGGGATGAAGACCGCCGGCTCCGACCGGCGGACCGGAGCTCGGGCTGCGGCCGCACGGTTAAGTTGGGCGGCTTCCTCACTCGGAACCCTCTCCGCGATATGCTAGCGTGCAGCCAGCGTGTGTGAAGCCGCTTCCCGCTTGACCTATGCAGGAACTACGTGAAACCGTCATCGATCCCGCGCAACCGTACCCGCTGCGCTCAGGACTACGTTATGACCTTTCGCCTTATACATTAGCGAAGTTGGAGAAGCTGGCTGGCGCTAAATTCGAGATCGGCCGGTTCACCAGTAACGATTTCATCGGGCCGGACAATCTGGACGAGGCGGCCCTCCACAACATCGCTCAGAGCGTCAATGCAAGCAGCGAGATCGAGGGTGAGGAGATCCCTGCCGGCAAGCTTGGGCTCGCTCTCGCGGCAGCGACACAGCCCTCGGCCCGGCGAATCGATGAGGAACTAGAGCAGCGGATGACGGCGGTGTCGTCCATCATCCGTACCTTGCTTTGGACCCTCGTTGAACCTCCTCATGAATTCATGAGTTTCGACTTTGTGTGCGAGGTTCATCGGCGAATGTTCGAGGCGACCAGTCCACATGACGCTGGTCTGATCAAGACAAAGCGTGTCGCGATCGAGGGCGGCTTGTATGCGATCAAGACACTGCCTCCTGCAAAGACCGACAGCTTTCTACGCGAGCTTTGCACTCGCACAAACAGCCGCTTGATGGCCGCCGACACGTCTCGATTTCTGACTACAGCCGAGTTCATTCTCGACTTTCTCGCGATCCATCCTTTCCACGACGGTAATGGGCGAGCGGTCCGACTCCTGTCGACTTATCTGCTGGAGCGAAGCGGCTACCACTTTGCGCGGTTCTACCCTCTGGATCATGTCATTCTGGAGAATCGGGACGCCTATTACGAGGCGTTGTTCCGTGCACAGCAGCGCTGGTACCAGCCGGACGAGGATTTGACGCCGTGGATCGAGTTCTACACCGATATGGTGTTCAACCAGTATCTTCGGGCGTTTCAGCGCGTAAAGGATGCTCACATCCGGCAGAGATAAACGTTCGACATTACGTGGAGCACCCTCTATTGCGCGTCCCTGATCTCGATCCCGGGGACGGAGAAGATCTCTCTCGCTTCGCGGCCGTCTCCCAGGCCGGAGAATTCGAGGTAGAAGCGGTAGGCGGACTCGGAGTTGGCCTTGCCGTACTGCTTCCGGGCCTGCTCCGCATACTCGCGCAATACGAGCCAGCCCCACGTGGCCGCGTCCATCGGGCGCTCGGTGACGAAGTCGTGGAAGCGGTGCTCCCAGTGCAGGCTGGTGATGTGGGTCGTCCTGTAGTTGGAGGAGAGATAGCGAAAGACCGATTCCGTCTTTCGCTGCTGCCATCGCCGCAGGAAATCGTTGACGCGCGCGGCCACCTCGTCGTCGCGCGGGCCGAACTCGCGCGCGGCCTGCTGCCTCAGCTTTCCCCACTGACTGGCGTCAGTGACCGTCAACTGCGCGACGAGGGCGTTGGTGCGTGTCAGCGCATGACTGGAACGGCCGAGCCGTCCCTCCAGCCAGAGCAGCCGCTCGACGCGATTCTGTCCCGGCACGGCATCGATGCCTTGCAGCCGGGCTTCCCGGATCAGGTTTTCGGCGATGTGCTGCAACTGCTCGTCATTGAAGCGCAGATCGGAGACCGGCGCGGTCACCGTGGTGGTGGCCGGCTGGTCCTCGACGGCGGCCGCTGGTGTGGAGGGCTCGTTGCTGCAACCGATGAGAATCAGGAGGACCGCAGTGCCGTAGCGCATTGCGCTACACATCATAGGACCGGCGCCGGGGCGGCGGTATCAGCTGGTCACCGGCGCCGCGGCTGTGCTCTCGCGCGCCGCGGTGTCCATTTCGGCGGGACGCGTCTTCACTCCCCAGATCAACAGCCAGAAGATGATCGGCAGCTCACCGACGACCAGCGGCGAGACGAAGCGCGACACCAGCGGCGCGTAGGCCGGCAGGGCCAGGGTGGTGAAGGAGCCGATCAGATAGCCGGCCCCGGCGATCAGGAGCAGCACCCCGAGCACACGCGGGATGAAGCCGGAGCGGATGATCAGCATGCCGAACGGGAACAGCCACAGTCCCCAGAAGATGGAGGCCACGACGATCCCCTGGCCGTGCAGGTTCAGAAAGAGGTAGGCCAGCGCGTCGAGCTGCGGCTTTGCCAGGACCGTCAGAAACTCGGCGTTTCCCGCCAGCGTCAGCGCCGCCACTTCATTGAGGACGTTGACGAACACGATCGGGACGGACACCAGGGCGCCGAGGACGACCAGCTGCTTGGCAAGCCGCTCGTTGACGTCCCTGAACAAGCGATAGAGCGCCAGGACGAGAAAGATGGCGATGGTCTGGTGAACGAGCTCGCTCACGATTCCGAGCCGCACCAGCCCCTCGGATCGCCGCAGGTTCTCCGCCGTCGCGGCCACGTTCCCCGCCACGAACACCTGGCTCGGAACGACCATCAGCCCGATCGACGCAACGACGGCCATGAGCGCGTACAACAACCCCGCCGTCCGTGCCTGCTTTCGCAATCCGCTCATGCCTCGCTCCTTTGCCGCGCAGAAGCCGCTGGGTTGCGCACTAGTGAACGTTCTTCTGGGGGCGTTCCTCGCGGGTCACACGCCGACGCGAGGGTTTCGGAGAAACCGGCTTCAGCTTCGACGATGGGATGACCTTGCGCTTAACCGTGTGACCGCGGGCGACGACGCGTTCGCGCAGTTCGGCCAATACATTCTGAAAGTGCGCACGATTGACCGGCTGCGCGAAACTGAAGAAAACGCGGCGCCCGGGCGCGCGTTGCGCCAGAACTCCCTCCCCGGAGAGAGCCTCGCCTGCGAATTCGCTCATCTGCGGGTCGCGCGACTTCACGGCGGACATGAAAGCGAGTCGTATGGTCTCGTCGAGGGAGACGGTCAGCTGTTTTGTTTTCAGAAAGACGAGTGCGAGGGCATCCAGTGCACTCCGGCGGGCGTCACGCTCCTCTCGCTTCGATTCAACGATCGAAGCCAGTCGCGGTGCGATCTCGGAGCTGGTCGCGTAGGGTAGCTGGCGATCGTCGGTACACGCGAGCGTGGCCTGCACGATCCACATGGCTTTGATCCGATCGATCGGCTCTTCGAGTGTCGGGTACTCCTCCGCCGTATCGCGGATCAGGCGGAACCGGGTTCGCGGATCGTATTCGCGGATACGATCCTGGATGTCATCCACGTCGATTCGAAGAAGCGCTGTCAGTTCTTCTGACCTGCTCATTTTCGGCCCGCCTTCGCTCGAAGCCGCGAACGCTCGTCGTCTTCGACGGGACACGCCGCACGATCGAGTGCGGTGAGGATCGCTTCCGCGAAGCGTCGGTCGGTATCGAGGCGTCCTGACGTGCGGTAGCTGCCGGACTGGTCATTCACTCGAACAATGATACCGCCCCGGAGAGTCAGCTCGCCCGCCGCCCGCACATCGGCGTTATGAAAGAGGGTTTCATGCTTGACCGCGCCGGCAGTCCCACGAATGCCGTCGAAGCCCACATGGATATTGAAGTCGACATCCACCGCGTAGATCAAACGCCGGCGGTAGCCGGAGAAGTCCCGCCGGTCGTGAGGGACCGTTTCGGGCCGTGGGGATCCATGATCCTTCCGGCTTGCACGAGCTCGGCAAGTGCGTACACACTTCCCGCCGAGCCGCAGTGGTCGGTCCCGCGCGCGAGCCGCTCCTGTCTGACGACGCTGTCGTCGTAACTGAACATCGCCTCTCCGAGCGTGGCTCATCGGAGTGAGCCAGGTCAAGATGCCGGTTGAGGCGCCATCATCAGGGGGAAAGAAAGCCATGTCCGACGCGTGCAGCAGGACTCTCGGGAAGCCCGGACGGCGAAGCGTCCGCTGGACCTCTTTTGTGGCCAGCACCCGCCGCGGCCGCGTCGTGCGCGGCCTGGAGGAAGAGGGAAATCCGCAGCATCGCGTCCGCGTGGAGCACAACCTGGACACCCTGCTGATCCACATCTCGGGAGAGCATGGCCACGGCTGGACAACGCTGGCCATCGACAGGACCACCAGGGAGTGGTCCATTGCACAACGTCACCTGCAGTTGGATGCGGCGAAGGCCGCGTATGGGAACCTATATGAGGGAGCCTCATAGGCGCATAGGCGCATAGGCTCACAGGCGCATAGTGCGTTGTAATGCGGATGTACGACAGGACTCCCAGCACGCCGGAGGCGTGGCGTAGATTAGCCGGTGGCAAGCGCCGCAGGCGAGCCGCCACCGGTTCGGTTACGAACGAAAAGTTGCACCCCGGAGGGGTGCCGGGGGAGCGATGCCATCGACTGCGAAGACGCGACCCCTGCCGGGGTCGTGGGGGAGGGCGGATCTTGACCGGTGGCGGCGTACCTTCGGCACTTGCCACCGGCTAATTTACGACACGCCTCCGGCGTGTAACCGTTCCCCTCCGTCCCTGATGCGAGTTTGAAAACATCGTGATGTTCCGATGGCGGAATGATGGGAAAGGGGCTACAACCGGAGGGCGATGTATACCTCCCCGGTGTTGTTGCTCGCGCTCCTCTCCACCGCCTCCGCCGACCTCCCCGCGGCATTCGAAGCCCACAACGTCGGGCGCGTCATGCAGCTCTGGCACGAGGGCTCGCCGACGCTCGTCGAGGATCGCAAGCGGCTCACGCTCCTCGCGCTCGACGATGTGCGCATCGCCGTCGACGACGCGAACCGCGTTGAGGTGCGCGACCCGGCCGGGACGCTGCTCGAGCAGTACGGTCTGGAGATGAAAGACGACCGGGTCTGGTCGCTGCTGCGTCCCGAGCCGGCCACGCCGCTCGCCAATGCGCGGGAACAGATCCACCGCGGCGTGGAGCGTCACGACGCCGGTGAGCTCGATGCGGCGCAGGTGGCGTTCACGCGGGCCGCCGAGCTCGCGGACGCCAACGGTCACGCCCGCACCCGTGCCCTCGCGCAGCGCGGCCTCGGGCTCATCGCCGCGACGCGCGGCGACTCCGCGACGGCCATCCGTCACCTCGAGGCTGCCCTCGCGCTCTCCCGTGCCGCGGAGGATCGTCACGGCGAGGGGAGGGCGCTCATGCAGCTCGGCCACGTCGAGCGCACCATGGGCAACCTGCTCGGCGCCGGGATGCGATTCAGCGCGGCGCTGCAGATCTTCCGCGATCGCGGCCACCGGCTGGCGGAGGCGCACGCGCTGATCGGCCTGGCCATCGTCCACAACAGCGGCGGCGACTACAAATCGTCGCACCCGCTGTTCACCGACGCCGCACGGACGCTCGAGGAGCTCGGCGAGCTCGATGGACTCGGTACGGCACTGAACGCCCTCGGCGTCACCGCGCGCTACCGCGGCTACTACGACGAGGCCGCAGCGCTGCTGCGACGCGCGCTCGAGCTCCACCGATCCACCCGCAACCTGGGCGGCATCGGGAACGCGCAGGGCAATCTCGCCGTCACCGTCTCCATGCAGGGGCAATACGCGGAAGCGCTGACGGCGTACAGCGAGTCGCTGCACATCCACGAGCGCCTGGGCCGGTATCACGCGGTCATGGTCTCGCTCGGCAATATCGGCGAGATGTACAACCTCCTCGGCGACTTCGAGCAGGCGCGCGCGCACTTCCGGCGTTCGCTGGTCATGGCCGAGGAGGCCGGCTACAAGCCCGGCGTCGCGCTGGGGCTGCACAACATCGGACTGGTTCACTTCAACGAGGACGATCTGCCCGGCGCGATCGAGCTGCTCGAGAAGTCGCTGGTCATCGAAGAGGAGATCGGCAACCGCGGTTCCGTCGGCCGCTCGCTGCACAACCTGGGACGCGTGTACTGGGCTGCCGGCGAGCGCGAGAAGGCGCGATCGCTGTTCGAGAAAAGCCGGGCCATCGCCGAGGAGCTGGGGAATCCGGAACAGGCGGTGATCTCCCTCGGCATGATCGCCGAGGTGACGGACCCGCCGGAGCGCTCGCTCGAGATCGCACAGGAGATGTACGCCGCCGCCAAGCCCACCTTCGCACCGGAGATCCTCTGGTCGGCGCACCTCGGCCTGGGGCGCGCCTACCGACGCACCGGGCGGTTGCCCGAGGCGCGCGCGGAGCTGGAGCGGGCCGTGGCCATCGCCGAGGAGCTGCGCCGCAGCGTGCCGGGCGAAGAGATCGAGCAGCAGCAGGCCTTCGCGAACATGGTCTTTCCCTATGTCGAGATGGTCGGCGTGCTGGTGGAGGAGGGCGACGCGGGCGGAGCGCTGGCGTATGCCGAGCGCGCCAAGGCCCGGGCCCTCCTGGACGTCCTTCGCCACGGCCGCCCCGGGCTGGCCGAGGCGCTCACCGAGAGCGAGCGCACGCGGGAAGGCACACTGTCGGCGCAACTGGCGGAGGTGAATCGCGAGTACCGCGGTGCGCTGGTCCGCGGCCAGGTCGAGCCGGAGCTGCTGACGCGGCTGCGGAAAGCGCGGCTCGATTACGAAGCGTTCGTGGACGCGCTGTTCGCGGCGCATCCGCGGTTGCGGAAAGAGAGCGGCGAGCTCCCGCCGGCGCGCGCCACCGACGCCTCGGCACTCCTGGCGAGCGGCGTCGCCGACGCCTTCCTCGAATTTGTCGTCGCGGACGAGAGAACCTACCTCTTCGTCGTCACCACGGATGGCGGCGTGCGCGTACACACCATCCCCATGGGCAAGCGACAGCTGAAAGGGGAGGTGCGGCGCTTCCGCGAACTGCTGGCCACGCACGACCTCACGTACGGCGCCGCGGCGCGGTCGCTCTACGAGCGCCTCCTGGCGCCGGCCGCGGCGCAGCTGCGCGGCAAGCGGACGATCTGCATCGTGCCGGACGGGCCGCTGTGGGAGCTCCCGTTCCAGGCGCTGCAACCCTCGTCCGGCACGTTTCTCCTCGACCGGCACGCCATCTACTTCGCGCCGTCGCTGACCGTGCTGCGCGAGACGACGCGCGAACCGGCGGCGTACGGCAGTGAGACGCGGCTGCTCGCGTTCGGGAATCCGCTCGTGCCGAAGGAAACGCCGGGCCGTGCGGGCCGCACGCACCGCGACGCATCGCTCGCGCCGCTGCCGCACGCCGAGACTGAGATCCGCCAGATCGCCGCGCTCTACGGCGCGCGCAACAGCCGCGTGCACCTCCGCGGCGACGCGCGCGAGGAAGTGGTGAAGGCGGAAGCGGGCCGCTACGACGTGCTGCACTTCGCCACGCACGGGGTGCTCGACGACCGGAACGCGCTCTATTCGCGCCTCGTCTTCTCGCCGCCCGTATCGGCCACGGAAGACGGACTGCTCGAGGCGCGCGAGATCATGCGCCTCGACCTGCGCGCGCGGCTGGCCGTGCTCTCCGCCTGCGAGACCGCGCGCGGCAGCGTCGGCGCCGGCGAAGGCCTCATCGGATTGTCCTGGGCCCTCTTCGTGGCCGGCGTCCCGACGACGGTCGTCAGCCAGTGGAACGTCGACTCGTCCAGCACCACCGGCCTGATGGTCGACTTCCACCGCAACCTCCGCGGCTCCGGATCGAGCGCCGCCGAAGCGCTGCGCAAGGCCGCACTGGCAACGCGCGCGAAGCCTGCGTACCGGCATCCGTTTTACTGGGCGCCGTTCGTGGTGGTGGGGAACGCGCGGTGAGGGGAGGGGACTGCTCGAAGTGAACCCCCAATCATCCACGGGTTAAACAACTGTCATCCCGAGCGTGAGTCGAGGGACCTGGGTGGGCGGGCGGCGCGCTGCACGAGCCACAAGCCTCGAGCCGCCCACCCACCCAGGTCCCTCGACTCACGCTCGGGATGACAGTGGGGGGGCGCGCAACGCGAGATCGAAGCCGCCTGCGGATGGCGGTTCTCACCTCAACGCCAGGCGCGGATCTGATCCAGCAGCGCGTCGGCGCGCGCGAGTGTGAGCTCGCGCTCCGCGTCATCGAGCGCGCCCAGCGTGGCCAAGGCCACGCCGCGCTCGAGGGGCGTCGCGCCGTCGACGCGGGATTGCGTGGCGACGTGGAAACGCGCCTCCGGCGCGTCGCGTCCCGGCACCACCACGCGGCCGCGGCTCGTCGCCGCGGCGACCTGCCAGGCGTACGTTTTTCCGCGCGGCAGCGGCGCGGACGGCCGCCAGGACGGCGACCCGCTCGTGCCGCTCGCCACGACCGTGCCGCTGTCGAGATCGACCACCGTGACGTCGTACGACGTGGCCCCGGCCACGTCCGCCCAGCGGAACGTGGGACGATCGTCGAGCACCACCGTCGCCACCGGCGCGTGCAGCGCGAACGCGGCGCTTCCCTTCGTGCCGCGCAGCACGCCCGGCTCGGTGACGAGCGTGTCGAGAATGGACGGCCGCGCCAGCACGATCGCCGGACGTTCCGGAGCCGGTGGAGCGGCGGGCTTCACCGCGCCGCCGGCAGAAGCAGAAGCCGGCGCGCTGATGGCCGGCGCTCCACCACCATCCTCGCGGAACAACAGCAGTCCCGCGATCACCGCGATCGCGATCATCGCCGCCGCGGCCAGCGTCCACCACCGCCACCGTGCGCGTGGCTCCGGTTGCAGCGCCTCGCGCATGCGGCGCAGGTCGGCGAGCTCGCCGCGGCAGGCAGCGCAGAGTGCGAGATGCGGCGCCGCCGTCTCGCGGCCGTCGGCGAGCGCCTCGAGCTGGTCGTAGGTGAGATGGGTGTCGGCACGGACGGCCTCGAAGCAGCGGTCACACGACGCCACGTGCGCGTCGACGGCAAGCGTCTCCGCCGCGGTTGCGGTACGCCGGCGATAGCGGTCGAGCAGGTCTACAGCCGGATGTGTCCCGTTCATCGCCTCGTGCGACCTCTCGCGAGGGCCAGGTCTCCAAGTGAAGAGTCCAATCGGGGACCAAGGTTCTCATCCGCGCGGCTTTTCTCCATCCGCCGCAGGCGCTCGCGGGCCAGGCGCCGGAGCTTGATGACCTGCCGCGCCGTCATGCCGAGCAGCTCCGCGACGCGCGCGTCGGTGAGCGGGAGATCGTTCCAGATGGCGGCCAGCGTCTCCAGCGGCAGGTCGACCACCGGCGCGATCTCCGCCATCGTGGCCGTGCGCGTCAGTGGCAGGAGACTGAGACAGTCGTCGCCATACGCATCGCGGAGATTCAGCAGCAGCGCGGCGCGTTGCTTCGGGGCGAGGCGGCGGACGTCGTCCCACAGCTCCCGCAGCGACCCGCTCAACGCGAGCGTGTCCTCCACGGCCAGCCCGGTGGTCAGCTCCAGCGACGCCAGAGGGACCGCGGTGCGGAACGGCTCGAGGTCGATGAGGCGCGCCACCACGGCGATGAGCGCGTCGAGCTCGAGCGGCGCGCCGGCCTCGCGCAGCACCGCCGGCACGAGCGTCACCAGTTGGGCGCGGTTCTCCGCCGACGGGTCGCTGCGCGCGGCCACCCGAACGCCTTCCGCAACCTCGTCGGATGCCGCCGCGCGCCCTTCCCACTCGCGCAGGCCGCAGACGATCCCGCCGTGCGCACCGCGCCAGAGTGCCAGCCGGGCGTGATGGCCACAGAGATACTGCAGTTGATTGCGCAGGCGCGTGCGCGCCGGGTACCGCTCGCGCAGCCGCTCGTGGCAGCGGTTGTACGCGCAGGTGGCGATGTAGCCGCGCAGGTCGTCGATCGGCGCGGCCTCGCCTGCGCGCAGGTCGCGCAGGCGCCGCAGCAGGTCGGAGAGCGTGTCGGCGACGACGTCCTCCGCGTCGTTGTGGCCGGCCGCATCGCGCCCGATCGCCGAGGCCACCACGCGGCGCACCACCGGCCGGGCCAACCCTTCCACGATCGCCACCAGCAGACGCTCGATCTCTTCCGCGGCGGTGGCGTCGAGATACTGCCGCAGCAGCACGTCCGCCTGGGTGCCCATCAAGAAGGAAGCTAGCACGCGCGCCGACGCCCGGCGGTCACGAAACGAACAACCGCGGGAACCTCGCCGTCCTGCGATCGGAATGTCGCCGTCGATTTTCACATCGGTCCCGATTGACGGCAGCAAACAGGGCTGCCGAACGAACCCTTTCCTGGAGGTAAGAGATGTGGAAATCGAGGTTGAGGTTGTCGCTGCTGCTGGCGGCCGCCGTACACGCGCGAGCGTCCACGGTCATTCCGACCGACGTGGGGAGACAGGTTGATGCGTCCGACCTGATCTTCATCGGGACGGTCGTCGGCACCGAGGCCGTGGCGGTGAAGGACGGCTCGTTCGCCTACACGTACGTGACGTTCAACATCGAAGAGACGCTGAAGGGCTCCTTGGACGGAGGGCCGCTCACGCTCCGCGTCGCCGGCGGCAAGGTCGGGTCCGAAACGTTCTCGATCGGCGGCGGTCCGGTGTTCGAGACGGGCGGCCGGCACCTGTTGTTCGTCCGCGGCAACGACCGTTCGCCGGTCCCGCTCTCCGGCGGACCGCAGGGCAAGTTGAACTTCGTGCGCGATCCGGTGACGCAGGAGGAGCTCCTCGCCGATGAGGGGGGACGCGTCATCGACGGACTGCGCGAGAAGCACTGGGTTCGCAACGGACTGCGGATCGACCTCGGCGGCCAGGTGGTGCGGCCGGAGCGGGTCGCCGAAATCGTGTCGCAGGAAGGGATGACGGTCGTCCTCGATCAGCCCGATCCCGACGCGCGACTGGTTCCGGCCTCGGAGGTCATCGCCGAGCTTCGCACGCTGATCCAGAGCCGTTCCTTCGCGCCCGAATTCAAGCGCACCGCTGTCCAATCCGCCTCTCCCGCCAACGTCCCTGAGACCGACCCGGTCCGCGCCACGGTCCGGAAAGAAGCCCAGTGAGGAGCCCGCACATGAACCGTAAAAAGATCACCCTCTTCTTTCTCGTCTCCCTGATGCTGTTCCTGGCGCTGCCGGCGGCCGCGTTCACCCATCGCAATTCCTGCAATGGCCACTGGACCCGCTGGCAGAGCTCGTCCAGGACGCTGAACGTCTCGACCCACGTGAGCCAGTTCTGGACCTCGTCGTGGCAGTCGTCCGTCGCCGCGGCCTCGACCGGCTGGAACCTGAACGCGCCGGGCAACAACTTCCGGATCTATCACAACTGGAGCCTGAACGTTCCCGTCGGCGTCTCCGGCGACGGCAACGATGACCTCAAGATCGTCCCGGGCGACTGGCCCTATACCGGCTATGCGGCGATGACGCTGCACAGGAAGTCGGACTGCGACTCGTGGAATCCCTTCGACGTGAACCACTACACCGAGGTGGACATCCTCCTGCCGTCGGATGCGAACGGGTGGGATCAGAGCACGAGCCCGGTGCCCGCGGACAACATGCAGAACACGACGCTGGTCCTGCTGCGCGAGTACGGAGCGTTGATGGGGCTCGGCGCAGAGAACGACGTGCTGGCCACGATGAACGGCGGCTTCCCCGGTCCGGTCGGCGGTCCGATTGGCAACAGCAACTCGGTGCACCCGCTGCCCGACGACGTCCGCGGCTCGCGCAGCGCGTATGGCACCTCGGGGGCGGTGAAAGATATCGCCGCGTCGGCGGTGCGCCGCACGAATCCCGGTGTCTCGGCGACCATTCCGGCTCCCGCCTCGACCTTCCGGAACGCCGTCGTCTCGGTCCCGTTCACGATCCTCAACCGCGGCACGCAGGACGAGACCAGCATCCCCGTGTACTTTTACCTCTCGCCGACCCGCTGGACGGAGCCGGGCACCGGCTTCTACCTCGGCTCGACGACCATCGCGCTGCAGAACGGACGCTCGGTCACCGGCACGGCGTACCTGACGATTCCGGCCAATGCTCCGACCGGAAACCAGTACATCGGCTGGTACGCCGATCCGTTCAACAGCATTACCGGCGAATCGAGCGAGGGGAACAACGGCGTCGGCCTCGTCTCCCCGACGTACGTCAGCACCAACCGCGTGCCGACCGCCTGCTTCACCGCCACCCCGTCCTCCGGCTACTCCCCGCTGAACGTGAGCCTCAACGCCAGCTGCACGTCGGACCCCGACGGCGGCACGCTGACCTACAACTGGGACTTTGGCGACGGCGCCACGGCCACCGGCCAGTCGGTCTCGCACACCTTCTACTTCGCCGGCTACTTCCAGGTCCTCCTGACCGTGACGGATTCCTCCGGCGCCTCCTCACAGACGTTCCGCTACGTCTCGGTGTCCTGCCGCCCCGGCGGCTTCTGCCCCGAAGAGCCGCAGTAGGTACCTATGGAGTGCGGCGGCCCCGGCCGCCGCACTCGAATTGCGGTGACAGAGCGCGGCGGAGTGGGACGTCTCGGGGCAAATGAGTCCCCTCTCCCCGCGACGAGCGGGGAGAGGGCTAGGGTGAGGGGTTGTGGCGCTCGGCAAAAGGGCGCCCCTCACCCTAACCCTCTCCCCGTGCGCGGGGAGAGGGGACTGACTTGTCCCGAGCCGCCCCATCTCGCTTCCTCCTTCCTCCCCGGTGACGAAACGAACAACCACGACGCGACCGCGAACTTCGCCAACGCACGATCGGAACCTCGCTTTCGATTTCCCATCGGTCCCGGTTGACGGCGGCAACAAGGGCTGCCGAACGAACCCATTCCCGGAGGTAATAGATGTGGAAATCGAGATTGTTGTTGTCGCTGCTTCTGACCGCGGCCGTGCACGTGCACGCGTCGACGGTCATCCCGATGGACGTTGCCGCGCAGGTCGATGAGGCCGACCTGATCTTCATCGGCACGGTCGTCGGCACCGAGAACGTGCCCGTGAAGGACGGCACGTTCGCATTCACGTACGTGACGTTCCACATCGAGGAGACGCTCAAAGGCTCCATGGGCGCGGCGCCGCTCACGCTCCGCGTCGCCGGCGGGAAAGCCCGCGGGCACGTCTACTCGATCGGCGGCGGCCCGGAGTTCGAGACCGGCAAACGGCATCTGCTGTTCGTCCTCGGCAATGACCGCTACGCGATCCCGCTCTCCGGCGGATCGCAGGGCAAGTTGAATTTCGTGCGCGACCCGGTGACGCAGGAAGAGCTCCTCGCCGATGAGGCCGGGCGCGTGATCGACGGGCTGCGCCAGAAGAACTGGGTTCGCGGTGCATTGCGGATCGACCGCGGCGGCCAGGTGCAGCGCCCGGAGGGGGTCGCGGAGCTCGTCTCACAGTCGGGCGTCACGGTCGTCCTCGAGCAGCCGGACGCCGGCGCGCAAACGGTCCCGGCGTCGCGTGTCATCGCCGAACTGCGCGAACTGATCCGGAGCCGCGCGTTCGCGCCGGAGTTCCAGCGCACCGCCGTGCAGTCCGCCTCTCCCGCCAACGTCCCGGCCACCGACCCTGACCGTGCCCCGGTCGCGGCGCACGCCCAGTGAGGAGCCTCCACATGAACAGTAGAAAACTCACACTCTTCTTTCTCATCTCCATGATGCTGTTCCTTGCGTTGCCCGCCGCGGCGTGGAACAAGAAGGACAGCTGCAACGGCGGGTGGGTCCGCTGGCGGCTCTCGGAGGAGACGCTCAACGTTTCGGCCGGCATCAGCCAGTTCTACACCTACGAGTGGCGCGAGTCGATCGAAGCGGCGGCACGCGGGTGGAATCTGGCCCCGTCCAGCAACTTCCAGATCTATACGCGCTGGACGCTCGGGTCCGTCCACGGTGTTTCCGGCGACCGGAGCGACGACCTCGCGCTGGCCTCCTCCAGCAACTGGAGCTGGAACGGCTATGCCGCCATCACCAAACACAAGAAGTCGGACTGCGGCTGGTGGCCGGACCTTTCTCACTACACCGAGGCGGATGTCCTCCTCAATCCTGAGGCGGCACAGTGGGACAAGAGCACGAACCCGGTCCCGAACGACAACATGAGGAACACGACGCTGATCCTGCAGCACGAGTTCGGACACGTCCTCGGCCTCGACCACGAAGACGGCGTGCTGGCCACGATGAACTCGGGCTTTCCCGGTCCGATCGGCGGGCCGGTCGGCAACAACAACACCGTGCAGGCGCTCGGTGACGATCTGCAGGGCGTGCGCGTCGCGTATGGCTGGCCGGGGGACGAGCACGACGTGGCCGCCTCGGCGGTCCAGTTCATCGGCGGCGGCGTGTCGAAGACGATTCCCGCGCCCGCCGTGGCTTCCCGCGGCTACACGGTGTCGTTCCCGTTCACGATCATGAATCGCAGCAAGATCTCGGCCGGTCAGGAGACGATTGCGGTGTACTTCTATCTGTCGGCGGACCGCAATCTGACGACGGCGGACATGTTCCTCGGCAATGCCACCATTAAGCTGTCGGACGGGCGCTCGACGACGGGCTACGCCACGGTGACGATTCCCTCGTACGCGCCGACCGGCAACCATTACCTCGGCTGGTACACCGATCCGGACAACGTCATCGCCGAAACGGACGAGTTCAACAACGGCGTCGCGCTGGTCAACCCGACCTACATCAGCGCGAACCGCCCTCCGATCGCCTGCTTCACCGCCACCCCGACCTCCGGCTACTCCCCGCTGAACGTCAGCCTCAACGCCGGCTGCTCGTCGGACGCCGACGGCGACAGCCTGACCTACTCCTGGGAGTTCAGCGACGGCAGCATCTATTCAGGCTCCGCGATTTCGCACACCTTCTGGTCCCCCGGTTACCACCAGGTCCTGCTGACCGTGACCGATCCTTCCGGCGCCTCATCCCAGACGTACCGCTACATCTCCGTGGCCTGCCCCTCCAACGGCTTCTGCCCCGAAGATCCGTACTAGTTCGTACAGATTCTTGAAGCGGCGCCCGACCCGGGCGCCGCTTTTCGTTTAGAGGAAGGAGGAAAGAGAAGGAGGAAAGGCAGCACATTGTGGTCCGTTCGTTCTTCTTTCCTCGTGGTTTACCTCTGTAAGCGCACCTTCCCATCGCCTTGATCGCGGCGCGGCGGTCATCGATCCCATACCCGGCCTGTTTTGTGCTCGGCCTCCCGGACATCTCTCATTACCTAAGGAGGCTTCGTGAAACTGCGTACGGCTCCCCTGGCATCTCTCGCCCTGTTTCTGGTCGTCTTCCAGGCATTCGCGCAGGTTGATCCCGGTCCCCGCGGCGGTCCGCCCGGTGCGGGCGGTGCGCTTCCTTCCGTCGCCGCCAACAATCCGGTCACGATCCTCACGTTCTTCAACGACGGGAAGGATCGCTTCGAGGAGGTCAACTCCGTCTTCGGCACGATCCCGGGAGAGCCGGACGGCGGACTGGGGCCGCGGTTCAACTCGCGCAGTTGCGTGGCCTGCCACTCCCAGCCCGCGACCGGAGGCACCAGCCCCGCCACCAATCCGCAGGTCGCCGATGCCACCGCGCACGGCGCGACGAACACCGTGCCGCCGTTCATCACCATCAACGGCCCGGTGCGCGAGGCGCGCTTCAAGTTCCTCACGAACAGCTCCGGCGTTCCGATCCCCGGCCAGCCCGACGGCGGCGTGCACGCGCTCTACACCATCGCCGGGCGCAGCGACGCCAGCACCTGCACGCCATCGGTGATCCAGCAGCCGAACTTCGCCGCCGCCATCGCCAACAACAACATCATCTTCCGCATCCCCACGCCGGTGTTCGGCAGTGGCCTGATCGAGAACATCGACGACTCGACGCTGCTGGCGTACCAGGCCTCGAGCAAGGCCAAGGCCGCCGCGCTGGGGATCGCCGGCACGTTCAACCGCGGCGGCGACGGCACGATCAGCCGCTTCGGCTGGAAGGCGTCGGTCAAGTCGCTGGATACGTTCTCCGGCAACGCGTACAACATCGAGATGGGAGTCTCGAACGAGACGGCGCCGCAGGAGCGGCCTTCGCCGAATGAAGACCGCGCCGCGGGACTGCCGGCGCCGTGCCGCCTCAATCCGACACCGGAGGACCACACGAACTTCAACACCACCGCGGTCGGCACGCCGAGCGACGCGGTGATGTTCGCCATGTTCATGCGCCTGCTCAAGCCGCCGGACCCGCATCCGACGATGCCGGGCGGCGCGGCCTCGATCGGCAGGGGCGCGCAACTGTTCGTGGAAGCTGGCTGCGAGGTCTGCCACAAAGCCACCTTCAAGACCGCGCCGTCGAGCCTCACCCCCGATCTCGGCAACAAGACCATCACGCTCTGGAGCGACCTGCAGATCCACCGCATGGGTACGGGTCTGGCGGACAGCATTCAGGAAGGCGCCGCCGCCGGCGATCAGTTCCGCACCGCACCCCTCTGGGGCCTCGGCCAGCGGCTCTTCTTCCTGCACGACGGCAGGAGGACGGATCTGCAGAACGCGATCATCGACCACTCCTCGAGCGGCTCCGAAGCCAACATGGTGATCCAGAATTACCTGTCGCTGTCGCCCTCGTTCCAGCAGGACATCCTCAATTTCCTCCGATCGCTCTAGGAGAACCGATGCCGCTCCTGCTGCTGCTCTGGCTTTCCGTCGTTCCGCAGAACCAGATCCTGGTGAAGGGGACAGCTCCGGCTGCGAGCGATACGACGACGCCTCTGCCCGAACAGGGACGGGTGGCCGGCGGCAGCTACCGCAATGCGTATTTCGGCTTGACGTATCCGATCCCCGCCGGCTGGAAGGAACAGCCGGCGGGGCCACCGCCGTCCGACGGCGGGACGTACGTGCTCGGGAACTTCGCGACGGCGCGGGCGTACGTGGCGGTGACGGCACAGGATCTCTTCTTCAGCACGATTCCGGTGGCGAATGCGAAGGAACTGCTCGCCGCGGTACGGCGAGACCTCGCGCCCGCGTACGCGGTCGAGAGCGAGCCCGCCGAGGTGACGATCGCCGGCCGCACGTTCCACCGGCTGGAGTACAAGGCGCCGGTGTCCGGACTCCGGTGGCGCGTGCTCGCCACCGACGCGCGCTGCCACGCCCTGACCTTCACGTTCGCCGGCACCGATACGGCAGCACTCGACGCCGCGGAGCAGGCCATGCCCGCCCTCTCGCTGAAGTCCGCCGCGCCGCCCTGCATCCCCGGCTACGCCGAGGGACAGAACGTCGTCGTAAAGGAAGACCCCCTCTTCACCACCCGCCACCACAACACCATCCCCGTCCGCGTGATCGTCGACACCAAGGGCCGCGTGAAGCACGCCCACCTCCTCAGCGCCTTCCCAGAACAGGCGGAAGCCATCCTCGCCGCCCTCCGCAAGTGGACCTTCAAGCCCTACCGCGCCGGCGGCAAGGCCGTGGAGGTGGAGACCGGGATCGTGTTCGGGATGCCGCTGGCGGAGTACTCGGCCAGCGAGTCCGAGTAAACCGCACGCGTGCTGCCTCGATGCGACCGAATTCGAAAGCGGCGGCTAGCTGCCGCCGCTTAGAACTCTGCACAGTCTCTCGAATGGAATCGACCGCGTAGGTTCTACGACGCGTACTGACCCGGTCGTGCGGGGGCTATGGACTGCGGCGACCGCAGGCGCCGCTTTCACTGCCTTCGGTGCCACAGCGGCTCCGGGCCACGAACGGCAGTGAAAGCGGCGTCTGCGGCCGCCGCAGTCCATAGCCCCCGCACGCTCCGCTACGGGCAGCAGCACGCGTGCGGTCTCTGCCGCGCGAATTCCTAAGGCCGCCGCACTCCATAAAGTCCTTCCGAAGTTTCCGATCCGTCATGAATCCCGCGGTCGTCGCCCCGCCCCGACCCGGATTGCGATACTCTTCTTCGAGCCGTTCGATGGACACGAAACGACAGATGGCAGGCTCACCGCGTCCGGGCTCGATGTTGCGAGCCCCGGGCCGTTTTGCGCGTGCCGTCGTCGCGACGCTGCTGATCGTCACCGCCCTCGCCGCGGGGCATCAGCACCATCTCGTCGCCTCCGCGCCCGCGGACGCCGCCATTTCGCGGCACGAGGCCGTCGGCGGGAACACCGGCAGGCTCTCCTCGGACTGCGCGGTCTGCCGCGCGCTGCAGTCGACCGAGCCCGCGTTCTTCCGGGAATGGCAGCCCGTCCTCACCCAGGCCGTCCCGATCGGCGCCGGCGAAGGCGACGCGCCCGTCCTCCTGCCGCGCACCAGCCGCGCTCCGCGCGGCCCTCCCGCTCTCCCGGCGTAATCCGCACCCGCCTGTCGTCAGCGTCCCGCTCGGGTACGAGCGGGCGCATGCCCGGCTTTGGAGAGCCATTTCCATGAACCGTTTCTTCACCACAGTACTCATCCTCGCCGTCCTGCTGGCGAGGCCGGTCGAAGCACAGGCTACCGGCAGCATCGTCGGCCGGGTCACCTCCGCCGCCGGCACCGCCGTCGCGCGCGCCACCGTCACCCTCGTCGAAACGAATCGGGCCACCACCACGACCGCCGACGGTGCATTCCGTTTCGACAACCTAGCCGCCGGCACCTATCACGTGGCCGTCGAAGCCCCGCGCCTCGGCGCCGCCGTCGCGGAGATCGAGGTCGCCGAGGGGCAGGCGGCGCAGCTCGCCGTCGTCGTCGATCAAGCCGTCCACCGCGAGGAGATCGTCGTCTCCGCGACGCCCGGCGGACGCGGATCCTCGGAAGTCGTCCAGCCGGTGAACGTCCTCACGTCCGAAGACCTGGCCGCACGGCTGCAGCCGACGCTCGGCGAAACGCTGGCCCAGGAGCCCGGCGTCTCCTCCACGTACTTTGGCCCCGGCTCGAGCCGGCCCGTGATCCGCGGACTGGGCGGCGACCGCATTCGCATTCTCGAGGAAGGGATCGGAACCGGCGACGCCTCGAGCGTCAGTCCCGATCACGCCGTGAGCGTCGACCCCTCCAGCGCCGAGCGCATCGAGATCGTGCGCGGTCCGGCCACGCTGCTCTACGGCAGCAACGCCATCGGCGGCGTGGTGAACGTGCTCGACAACCGCGTCCCCTCCAGCGTGCCGGTGCGGCTCACCGGAAAGGCCGAGCTGCGGCTCGGCAGCGTCGCCGAGGAGCGCAACGGCACGGTCTCCGTCGACAGCGGGCAGGGGAAGCTGGCCTGGCATCTCGACCTCCTGCGCCGCAACACCGGCGACTACGCCATCCCCGGCCCGGCCGACGTCCACTCGGATGAAGACACGGGGCACCTCGAGAACAGCGCCACACGCTCGACGGGCGGAACGGTCGGCGCGTCTTACGTCGGCACGCTCGGCTTCATCGGCGCCTCGTTCAACGGTCTCGATTCGCGCTACGGCATCCCCGGTCACCATCACCACGAGGACGGCGAGGAGGAGGAAGAAGAGCCTCCCGTGCAGATCGAGCTGGAGCAGCGCCGCTTCGACGTCCGCGGCGAGCTCAATCCGGCGGGTGGCTTCTTCCGCAACCTGCGCCTTCGCGCCGGACGCGCCGACTACGAGCACGTCGAGCTGGAAGGCGACGAAATCGGGACGCGCTTCATGAACGACTCGTGGGAAGGACGCCTCGAGGCCACGCATCGGCCGTTCGGTCCCCTGACCGGTTCGATGGGCGTGCAGCTCATGAGCCGCGATTTCGAAGCTATCGGCGCCGAAGCGTTCGTGCCGCCGAGCGAGACGCGGGCCCGGGCCGCATTCCTGTTCGAGGAGGCCACGCGCGGCCGGTGGACGCTGCAGTTCGGCACGCGCCACGAGCACCAGGACGTCTCGGCGGAAGGCGCCCTGCCCGATCGTTCCTTCGGCGGCCTCTCCGGCTCGGCCGGCGCCATCTACCGGCCGGCCGCTCGGTATGCCGTCGCCGTCTCGCTGGCCCGCGGCGTACGCGCGCCGACCGCCGAGGAGTTGTACTCCAACGGCCCGCACCTGGCCACGTCGTCCTTCGAGATCGGCAATCCCGCGCTCGACGAGGAGACGAGCGTCGGCCTCGACGTGTCGCTGCGCAAGACCGAAGGAAAGTTCCACGGCGAAGTGAACTTCTTCAGCAACCGCTTCGAGGGGTTCGTGTTCGGCGATCCAAGCGATGAGGTCGAGGATGGCCTGACCGTCTTCCGCTACACCCAGGCCGACGCGCATTTCCGCGGCTTCGAGGCGGCGGGCCATTTCGAGCTGTGGCACGCGGAGCCGCACCACATCGAGCTGGAAGTGGGGACGGACTACATCCGCGCCACGCTGGACGACGGCGGCAACCTGCCGCGCATCCCGCCGCAGCGCCATTCGGCGGCGCTCCATTACCAGGGCGGCCGTTTCTCCGGCATGGCCGAAGTCCGCTACGTCGCCGCGCAGAACCGCGTCGCCGCACTGGAGGAGCCGACCGGCAGCTACACGATGGTCAACGCCAACGTCGGCTATCGCTTCTTCCTCGCCGACATGGTCCACGACGTCCTGCTGCGCGCCACGAACCTGACCAACGAGCTGGCCCGCAGCCACGTCTCGCCACTCAAGGAAATCGCCCCGCTGCCCGGCCGTGATTTCTCGCTGTCGTACCGCGTGACGTTCTGACGCCACCGGCGGGCCCACGAAAGAACCGCGAAGCGTCTGGAGTGCGGCAGCGAACGAGCTGCCGCTCTCCCTTGCGCCAGCCGCAGCTGGCGCGGGCGGGGAGGCTATCGGGCAACTGTCCCCGGCTCAGAGGCGAACGCCGAAATCCCGGGATGGAGCGCGGGAGTCAAATTGAGTGAGGAGCACCATCCCTGGATGGAGCGCGGACTCAATTTGAGTAAGGAGCACCATCCCGGGATGGAGCGCGGGACTCAATTTGAGTGGGGAGCACCATCCCGGGATGGAGCTCGGGACTCAATTTGAGTGAGGAGCACCATCCCGGGATGTAGCCCGGGACTCAATTTGAGTGAGGAGCTGTAGCCCGGGACTCAACTGGAGTGAGGAGCACCATCCCGGGATGGAGCGCGGGACTCAATTTGAGTGAGGAGCACCATCCCGGGATGTAGCCCGGGACTCAACTTGAGTGAGGAGCGCCATCCCGGGATGTAGCCCGGGACTGAAATTGAGTGAGAAGCACCATCCCGGGATGGAGCCCGGGACTCAAATTGAGTGAGAAGCACCATCCCGGGACGTAGCTCGGGACTCAAATTGAGTGAGGAACACCATTCCGGGATGGAGCCCGGGACTCAAATTGAGTGAGGACACCATCCCACGCGACGCCACGCACCACTCCCAGGGAGGGAAGAGAAGCGGGCAGCGATCGAAGGCCAGTCGTCTACCGCTGCAGAGGCGCCGGCTTTACGTCCTCCGGAGCGACCGTCGGCGTCGCCATCGGGGGAGTGCCGCCGTGGGGTGCGATCCAGAGCTCGATGGCCGGCTCTTCGCGGTAGCCGCCGACCCCGGAGAGCGTGCGGGCGCCGTCCATCTTGCGCGTGTTCATCGTGTAGTCGGTGGCGTTGTCCGCCGCCTTCTGCGCGTCTTCCGGACGGCTCGTCCGCCCACCGTAGGCGATGACGTAGCCCTGCGCGGTGGGGTCGTTCCGCAGCGCCAGGACGAACTCGTCGAGCATGGCCGTGTTGGTCTTCAGATCGCGCGTGATGTACTTGCCGGGGAGACCGAGGTCGCGAATCTAAGTACTTCATTCGCTAAGTTCGGTCACAAGAGCGCGGCGTGGAGCGGTGGGCTTTAGCCCACCGCGGCCGGCGGGAGCCGCGGCGTCGGGCGCTGTGTCACTACTATGGTCATCGCCAGAGCGATGCGATGCCGGTAGACTTCCATCTACTCTTTCGGCTTCTCGATCTTCCTGTGCGTCTCGCTGACGACCATCATCGCCGCGGAGCCGTACCAGGGAGTGAGGTCGGGAACGAACACGCCTGCCTTCACGGCCGGATCGAGCATCACCAGCTTCTCGGCCTCTTCGATCGTGGCCACGTCGAAGATGTAGAGGCCGCGATACGACTTGTCGTTCTTCCCGAAGGGGCCGGCCACCGCGAGCTTTCCCTCGCCCGCAAGCCGTTCGATGTTCGCAAAGTGACCGGCGAAGATCTCTTTCCGCTCGTCTCCCTTGACGTCCGCATCCCGCGCCCCGGTCTTGAGGATGCACAGGACATACATCTTCATCCCGCGCTCGTCGGCCCCGAGCCGCTTCGCAAGCTCGGGATCGAAGGCGCGCTCCGCGGCCGTCACGACCCCCGTATCGACGCAGACGAAGGCGAGGACCAGGAGCAACCATCGCAGGAGGTTCATGCCGTCACTATACTTCCGGCGGCCGGAGGATGAAGTTCGTGACCGGCGAGAAGGCCGACGCAGGATGCTCGGAATCGCGGCTCAAAAAGGCAGCTGATCGAGCACCACGAGCTCCTCCGGCGCCAACTCGACGCGAAGATTCGGATACGTCTCGAGCAGGCCTTGCGCGTCCACGAGATCGGAAAGCCGCTTGGAGCGACGGCGCGCCGGGTCGCTTGCGGCGCGGATTTTCTGGCGGACGAGGTCGATGACGCGGATCACCCGTAGCGTGACGTTCTCGAGCGGAATCTCTTCCGCGGAACGGACGGCACTGGCCAGGCCCGGATCGTCGGTGAACTGCACCGGCGTGCCGTTCTCCGCCACCCAATTCTCCGAATGCTCGAATGAGCCGGTCGATTGGAATCCGGCGGCGGTCAAGGCATCCCGAGGAATGTCGTCCGAGCTCAGAACCGCGACGTCGATATCGAGGGTCGTCCGAGGATCGGGATGGTGAACCTGAACCGCCACACCGCCGATGATCGCGTAGGAGACGTTCGCGGAATCCAGGACCCGCACCAACGCCGCGAGCGCGGGCTTCTTCGTCGTCTCCATTTCGCCTCTCATCCAGTGCCACTGTTGGTCGAGGAGGAAACCCGCTGCCAGGCCACTGCTCATCCGCCGATTCTACGACGTCTCCAGCAGGCGATGAAGCTGGCGTTGCGCGGGATGCCCCGGCGGGGACCAGCTTGGGGTCACACCTTCGATTTTCCACTTACGCACCCATCCTGGCGCGACCACGGCTGGAAGAAACAGGCGGCGGCAGTGAATTGCGCTGGCGTCTCGGTTCTTGCGGGGACTGTGGAGGCGCAGGTCACTCCACCCCCGCCACGTTATCCCCCGAGTCCCGATCAATATAGAAGTTGTACGGATCCACCCCCACGTAGCTCGGCTTCCTGTCGCTCACGAACTTCAGCACCTGCCGCCCGGAGCGGATGGGGTGGCGCTCCATCAGGATCACGTGTGACTTGTCGAACGCGAGGCGGCCGGGTTCGGACGTGAAGAGGCCGATTTCGATGTGCTCGTTGAGGGGCGTCTCCGTCTCGACGGCTTTGCCGGTGACATAGAACTTCTTCGCCTCGACCGGTACGGTCACGTCCCATTTGCCGTCGGGGCGCTGCACCGCGGTCGGCTGCGTGACTTTCAGGTCGTAGAGGGTGACGCGCTCGAAGAGATCCGTAATGAGCGCCTGGTTCTCTTCCGTCTTCGCCTCGGCACGCAGGGCGGCGATGAACTCGAGCGTGCGCGGGTACGGCGCGCCCTTGAATTTGTAGCGGGCCAGCATGTTGCGCAAGGCGCGGTTGACGCCGTCCTCGCCGAGGCGCTTCGTCAGGAGGTGCATGACCATGGCGCCCTTGCGGTAGGCGATGTGGCCCTGCCCGAGCACGCGGGCCAGCGGCGGTTCCTCCGTCTCCTCCCAGGCGCGACCCTGGAGATAGCGATCGAGCTCGTGCTGCAGGTAGCGGCGCATCTGATCCTCGCCGCGGAGCTGCTTGATCACCATGTGCGTCGAATATTGAGCGAGCGTCTCGACGAAGAACGTGTAGCCCTGCGTCTCCGCGCCCATCATCTGATACGGCCACCACTGATGGGCGAACTCGTGCGCCGTCATCCCGGTGACGAAGTCGAATGTGTCCTCCGCCTCGTCCTTGTACTCGCCGATGAACCCGACCGACTCCGAGAACGGAATCGTGCCGGCGAATGCCTGCGCGTTGTTCTTGTAGGCGGGGAACTCGACGACGCGGAAGTGATCGAACTGATACGGACCGAAGTTCGCCTGGTAATAGTCGAGCGAGGCGGCCATGGCGTCGAGCATTCGGTCGATGTTCCACGCGTGTTCCGGGTGGTAATAGACGACGAAGTCGACGCCGGCGTGGCGGCGGTGCTTTTCCGCATAGCGCGCGGACTGCACGGAGAAGCGCGGGCGAATGGGCGCGGTCGAGACGAAGCGGGCCGTGCGTCTGCCGTCGCGCGTCACGTCCGAGATTTTCCTGCCGGGCGCGATCGGCGTCTGATCGGCGGCGGTCGACAGAGTGATGTCCGACTTCCTGACCCAGCCGTTGCCGAACGACATCCTCGTCGTCGCGGAGAGGTCTTCCAGCTTCGGCGGCCCGGCCAGCTCCGGCAGGCCGTGCTTGCGGCGCACGTCGGGGTCCTGAATCAGGCCGTCGTGGTGGCTCATGCCGAAATGGGGCATGAGGTCGTCTTCGGTGAGGAAGGTGCCGTTCTCGACGATCGTCGTTTGCGGCGATCCGTTGCGGAAACCGCGGTACCAGCGCTGCGTCTCGAACGACAGGGGCAGCGCGTCACCCGGCTGCATCGGGCGCGCGAGGCGGTAGATCTGATAGTGGTGTTTCCGGTCGTCGAGGATCTGCCGCGCACCTTCAATGGTGACGCTGGTGAGCTCGACGCCTTCCTCCACGAGACGGACGTGCAGGTCCGCAATCGGCTGCGCCGTCCTGTTGCGGAGCAGATAGCGCCCCTTCGTCACGGCCCGCCGCTCTTGCGAGTCAATGGCGATGTCCAGCGTCAATTCCTCGAGCGACGGCTGCGGCAGGCCTATGTATTTTGCGAAGCGCTTTTCGAATTCAACCAGCAACGCTTCGTCGTCGTCCTTAGTCCGGTATTCATTGAGGACGTTGGTGTTGTAGTACGCATAGGCGCCTGTCGTCGCGAAGATCAGGACCGCCGCGAGGCCCACCAGTCCCGGCATCCCCGCCAGACGGCGCCGCGCCAGCACGAGTCGCGGCTTCAAGCGGATTTCCGTGCCGCGTCTCCACAGAAGATGCGCGGCCAGGAGCAGCAAGATGGCGAAGGCGCCCCAGTACAGCCGGAACGTCCATGCACCCTTCCAGAACCCGGCCGCTCCATTGAGGTCACTGAGCGGCACGCCGGACGTCTCGCCGTAATTGAGGAGATGGTGATTGACCCAGCGGGCGCCGTTGTTCAGCTCCCGCCAGATCAGGAGGAGCACCATCACTCCCCAGCCGATGGTCTTGTGGGGACTGAGCGACTGGACGAGGATGGCCGCCGCCGCCACGAGCAGCATGTCGAAACTCTGCGGCAGCACGTACCAGAGCAGGTATTTCCCGAGCTCGATGCTCGTGAAGTTCAGCGAGAGCTGCAGGGCGATCGACGCGGCGACATTGCAAATGAGCATCGACACGAGCACGAGCGCCAGCGCCATCGTCTTCGGTACGACGTACGCCCAGTTGGGGAGCGGTGCGGCGTCGATGAGCTCGTGCACGCGGCGGTCGCGCTCGCGCCATACCAGCTCGCCCGCGTAGTAGACGGCGACGATCATCAGCACCAGCCGGAACGCGTCCTCGATCTCCGGAATGAGCGTCAGCGTGGTCGGGTACTCCGGCGCGTAGTCGGGGTAGCGCTGGGTGAGCAGGACGAAGATCGTGATGTACATCCCGTACGCCATCAGCACGGGGAAGGCGGGGCTGAAGATGACCTGCCGGAACTCGAACTTCATGCGCAGCCACATGAGCGCGCGCAGCGCGGCGTTGCCGTGGCGCGGAGCGGGCAGCGAGGAGGCCAGCGATGCGGCAGGCACGGGCGCTTCCGCCGGCAGTCGCTGCGCGAGCTTCTGCTTTTTGCGCTCCCGTTTCGACATCCCCCGGTCGGCGAAACGGTAGACGGCCCAGGCGGCGGCGAGGCAGAGGATGGAGACCCCGAGCCACAGCAGCCGGTTGTAGAGCAGCGCGCCGGTGAAGTCGGGCATCATCGTGTTCCGTTCGGCGATGGTCCAGTAACGGACGGCATCCTTGACGGCGCGCGCGGCGAACGGTTCGGCGATGGACACGGCGCTCTCGAGCTGCGGCCGGCTGAGCGCACCCTCCAGGCTGAAGAAGCCGGCCACCATACTGATCACGCCGAGGTACGTGGCCATCATGGAGCGGGTGATCGTGGCCAGGGCGAAGAAGATGGCCGAGTGCGTGAGGAGGTTCGGCAGCGCGATCAGAAAGTACGCGTAGAGATGGTCGGTGATGCGGTTCGGCCCGAGGTTTTCGGGATTCGCCCACGGCATCAGCGCGCCGAGGACGGAGGCCAGCGGCAAGGCCAGCATGCAGACGGCGGCGACGGAGAAGGCGCCGAGGAAGCGGCCGAGCACGTACTGGAACTTCGTGATCGGCGTCGAGTGGATGATGGGGCCGAAGCCGGTCTCGTCGTCGCGGATGACGGCGTTCGCGACGAACGACGTCGTCACGAACATGAACACGAGCGAGAGCATCACGGAGTTGCGCAGCGTGGCGTAGGCCGCGTTCCGGACGAGACCCCCTTCGGAGCCCATCTCCCATCCCTCGAGGTTCATCGAGAAGAAGATCATCGCGAAGGTCAACGCCGCCGTGAGCCACAGCAGCGGGTTCCGGAGCAGGTAGCGGAATTCGAAGCGGGCGATCTGGATGAGCATCGGGATGGCCTCAGGCCGCGCGCCGCGACTGTACGAGCGTGGAGAAGTAGACGTCCTGGAGCCCGGCGTCGACGGACGTGAAGCCGTTGCCGGGGTCGCGGTCGGAGAGGACATGCACCACCGTCCGTCCAGCGAAGAGTCGCGTGGAGAGGATCTCGTACTGCTCGCGATAGTGCGCCAGCTCACCGCGCTCGATCACTTTCATCCAGATGCGTCCGCGGGTGGACTGCATGAGCTCCTGCGGCGACCCTTCGAGCTGCATGCGCCCGTCCGCCATCACGGCCATGCGGTGGCAGAGATCCGACACGTCTTCGACGATGTGCGTGGAGAGGATGACCACCACGCTCTCGCCGATCTCCGCGAGGAGGTTCAGGAAGCGGTTGCGCTCCTCGGGGTCGAGGCCGGCCGTCGGCTCGTCGACGATGATCAGTCCCGGATTGCCAATCAGCGCCTGGGCGATGCCGAAGCGCTGGCGCATGCCGCCGGAAAAACCGGAGAGCATCTTCTTACGCACGCTCCAGAGATTGGTCTGATGCAATAGCGTTTCGACGGTGGTCCTGCGATCCGCCGATGAGGCGACGCCTTTCAGCACCGCCATGTGGTCGAGCATGTCGTACGCGGAGATGCGCGGATAGACGCCGAAATCCTGCGGCAGGTAGCCGAGGGTGCGGCGCAGTTTCTCCGGCTCGCGGATGACGTCGATTTCACCGAATCGCACGGTGCCCTCGGTCGGCGTCTGCAACGTGGCGATGGCGCGCATGAGCGTCGATTTGCCGGCGCCGTTGGGGCCGAGGAGGCCGTACATGCCGCGCGGGATGGACAGCGTGACGTGGTCGAGGGCGCGGGTTCCATTGGGATAGATATGGCTCACGCCGTGAAGTTCGAGCATCGGTGCTTTCTCCTTGTGATTTGGGTCAGTGCCGCCGGCGTTCGCCGTGGCGGGAAACGGCGGCCCAGAGCGCGGCCAGGCCGGCTCCGAACCAGAGGAAAGTGGTGATGGCCCACTGTGCGGCATCAGGCACGTTTAGCCAGGCGGCCATGAATCGCTGGACCGCGGCAAAGAAGGCCTCTGCTCCGGGAACGTACTTCCACTCACTGTCGTCCGGCCGGTTGATGACGTCACCGACCATGCCCATCAGGAAGAGCACGCCCGCGACGCCGAGGATCCATCGCACGGGATGGCGCAGGCCCAGCACCAGCGCGCTGCCGAGGAGATACGCCCCGATCGTGGCGATGAACGGAACGCGCATGATGGTGTGGGCGGGCGTTGTGCCGGCCAGGAGGCCCAGCGTGAGCAGCCACGTGACGAAGAACGCCAGCGCCGCCATCAGCCACACGAAGCCCGCGAACACTTTCGCCAGCGCCAGCCGCCGCCGGTCGACGGGCAGGCTCCAGAGAAACGCAGGCGCGAAGCGTCTGTCGTTTCTCCAGACGAGGAAGGGATAGAAGAAGGCGATGGCGGCGGTGGGGAAGGTCTCGTACGAATCGAAGCCCGGCCCTCCGCTCACGATCTCGCTCACGATCAGGAACGTGCCGATGCCGAGGACCGCGGCGACGACCATCGCCTCGCGGCGGAGACTCAGGCCGGCGACGCGGATCTGCTCGAGCACGACGTCGCGCCAGCGCGGCGGCGTCGCATGAAGAGTCACTTCAGTCATGGCGTTCCCTCCTCGGACATGAAGGCGAGAGCCGCCTCTTCCAGCGCCAGCGGCGTGACGTCGCGGACCGTGGCGCCGGCGGCGGCGAGGCGCGCGGTCACGTCGCGCTCTTCGCCGACCAGCGTCCACTGCGCTTCGCGGCCGCCGCGCGAGCGTCGCAGGCTCGGGATGCGGAGCTCCGCCGGCGCCTCCCACCCTTCGGGCACTTCGACGCGATAGCGGCGCACGGTCCTCCGCAGCTCGTCGCGCGACATTTGTGCGACGAGGCGTCCCGCGTTGAGCACGCCGACATGATCGGCGAGGCTCTCCACCTCATGAATGTGATGCGTCGCGATCACGACGGTGGTCGGCGTATCGGCCAGATGCTCGGCCAGTTGCGCGAGCGTGCGGTTGCGCACCACCGGATCGATTCCGTCGGCCGGCTCGTCGAGCAGCAGGAGCGGCGGACGATGCGCCAGCGCGAGCACGAACTGCATCCGCCGGCTCTCGCCCTTGGACAGCGTGCCGGTCTTCCGCTCCGGATGGACGCCGAAGACTTCGAGCAGCTGCGCCGCATACGCGTGGTCCCACGCGGGGTAATGCGCCGCCACGTAACGGATCAAACGCCCGCACGTCATCCATCCATAGTCGTGCTGGTGAGACTCCGGGATGTAGCCGATCTGGGCGCGCACTTCCGGACCGCGCGAGACGGTGTCGAGTCCGAAGACTTCCGCACGCCCCGCATCGGCGCGCTCGAGATTCAGCAGCACCTTCATGGCGCTGCTCTTCCCCGCGCCGTTCGCGCCGATGAGCACGTACACCGCCCCCTCGGGGATGCGCAGGTCGACGGCCTCGAGCGCCGTCTGTTTTCCGTAGCGCATCGACAATCCATGCGTCGCAACGGCGAATGCGTCGCGCTCCGAGTCCGGCAAGCCGCTCATTCGTCCTCCCTGGCTGCCAGTTTCTGAATCATCGTCACGAGTTCCTCGACCCCGATGCCGTTCCGCCGCGCCTCGAGCAGCGCGCGCTTGGCCACCCCCATCGCCAGGCTGCGCCGCTCTCCGGCGCTACGCCGGACGCTGGGGGAGACGAACGTCCCCTGTCCCCGGCGCACATAGATGACGCCCTCGCGCTCGAGCTCCTGATAAGCCTGCGAAACAGTGCGCGGATTCACGACCAGCTCACCGGCCAGCTCGCGAACGGAAGGCAGCGCATCCTCGGCCCGCAACGAGCCGACGACGATGGCCCGCCGAACTTCATCCATGATCTGGAGATAGAGCGGCCGCCCATCCTGCGGATCGAGGTTCACCAGCATGGCACCTCAGTGGCAGTGTTGTACACAGGTGCAACACTACATCACGGAGGGGCGCGGTGCAAGTCCGGGAGGATGTGCACGGTTTGGTGGCGCCTTCCATCCGTCGGGCACCTCGACGTCTTCGACACAGCTACGAGCAAGGGGGTTGTGCGGTTATTTTCGTTCTCGGACGTTTGTTAGACTGCGAAAGGAGGTGCAAGATGCCCACATCGACCCTGACCCGCGACGGCCTGACGGCGGTGCCGAAGGAAGTGCGTGAGGCGCTGCATCTCGAAGAAGGCGACGACCTCACGTGGGAAGTGCACGGCCGGAAGGTTCAGGTGACCACTGCCCGTCCTTCCTTCTGGCGCTGGGAGGGGTTCATCAAGGTCGGCGCCGCCGACGTGGTCGAAGACGTAGCGAAAGCGCGCGAGCTTCAGGGACGGAGCTGAATTGCCTCACGTCGTCGTCGATACGAACGTCTTCATCTCCCTGCTCACCGATCGCAATGAGAGACAACGTGCGCTCGCGAAAGAACTCATGCTCCGCGCCGAAACGGGAGAGATCGTCGCTGCTCTTCCCCAGTGTGTCATCTTCGAGATGGGCGCACGTCCTTCACGCATGCCGCACTCCATACGCACGCGCGGAACGTTGGCGGATCGAATGCGTTCTGCTTAGGGAATGACCGATGACCGTTCCTGCGCGTCATCCGAAGACGCTGCAACCACGAGGAAAGAGGAAAGGCAAGGCCGCCCCCTACGCGGAGCGTCCTCTTCCCTCCTCCCTCACCACCGGAATGACACCGGCTCGTACAAGTCTCCTCAATCGCTTGGCGAGGATCGCCGAGGTCGGGTTTTCGAGGCCTTCGAGGTCGGGGAGGAACTGGGGCCCGAGCGATCCTTTCGAGATCGTCTCGTTGCTCGAGCGTGATGGCGCGGCGCGCTTGGCGAACGCGCGTTGCGGAGCGCGGTGGAGAAAGGCGGCATCGCCAAAGGGATCGCGGCGATGGTGCTGAACGACGGCGCGTTGATCTCCGCGATCCTCCGCGGCGGTACGGCCAAGGAGCGAGGGGCCGTGCTCGCCGCCCCTTGAGGTGCCGCGAGTCTCTTTCATGTCATTGAGTTCAGGCGCTACCTCGATAGCCATTCGACCGTAATCCATGGACGCCGCAACAACAGCGGGCCAGAACTAACTGTTCGCGCCTGCGTTTGGGACTGGTCAAAGAAGAGCAAGATTGCGTGTCTGACGAAATTTGCCTGCCCTTGTCCCTCTCAAAGGGTGAATGAGGGAGAATGCGCTATGGCGAACCTCGATGAACGTGGAGACCAGAAACGCTTCACCGGTCGGACGCTCGTGGCCGTGAATCTCGACCTGCCACCGGAATACATCTTCACGTTCCTGAACAATCTACGGCAGTTCCTGCCGGAAATTCGTTTCGAGCGCAGTTTCCGGAACCTCGCCGAGGAAACGGTCGTCTTTCCGCTCCTCGGCATCGCCATCCTCAATATCGAAGTAGGACGCCTGCGCAAGCTCGTGAAGACGGAGGGGGTGGAACTGGGCGGCGTGTCGGTCAGTCGCGAGCACTTGATGTACACGCCCACGCCGCCCGAGAAGGTCGGGTTTCGGATCGACGATCCGCTTCAATTGATGGGTGTCACCGAACGTCACTTAGGTACCTCCGATGTCAAAGTGCTGGTGCTCGACACCGGATTGGAAATGGATCATCCCGACTTGGCGCCGCAGAATCCGACGGCATTTCCGTTTGTGCAAGGCGATGCCGACACGACCGATCGGACCGGTCACGGAACTCACGTTACCGGATTGATCGGCGCCGCCGCGAATCCGCTTGAAGCACCGCGTTACTCGGTCGCGCCGGGCGTCTCGCTCATCGCCGGCCGCGTCACGGAAAGGGACACCCGGAGCGTCGACGACGAAACCCTCGCGCGCGCGCTGACGTTCGCGATTGAGAACGGCGTCACGGTCGTCAATATGTCGTTCGGAACGAACGTCGATTTCGACGAGATGTATCCGGAAGCGTGCGAAAACATGTTTGCGCGCGCGCTGAAAGCGGACGTCTGCCTCGTCGCGTCGGCCGGAAACGACCCGGACGATACGCTGCATCCCGTCGAATATCCTGCGAATTGCCCTTCGGTGATGGCCGTGGGCTCGATCGACGCGTCATTGAAGCCGGCCTCCTTCTCGTGCGGAGGAGTGAACAAGGATCAGAACGTCGATGTCGTCGCGCCGGGCGTGCTCATTCGCTCGTCGTTCATCGGGCAGACCTACAGGGAGCTCAGCGGAACGAGCATGTCCGCGGCGTATGTCAGCGGAGTCGCCGCATTGTGGGCCGACATCCCCTCCAAGCCACGCGGTGCGGCTTTGCGCGACGCGGTAATCGGCTCCGTGCGCAGGCTCCGTTTCGGCTCCCCGGTCGAAGTCGGCGCGGGACTCGTACAGGCGCCACCCAGCTGAGGCATCAGGGATATGCACTGTTGCTGCAATCGACCTGCAGCGTGCTTTCAGTTGCGCAGGCGGGAAGTGGGTCCTGCGGCGTGGAAAAAGTGCACAAACGTTGCGCCGAATCGTCCGGGTCATGGACGATCGGAGCGGGAGGATCGAACACGCGCTTGTAGTTCTGAAAATGATGGCCCGTGGTTTCGTCGCAAACGTTCGCGATCGTCACGACCGCATCGTTTTTCAGGATGATCGTCGCCGGGCCGCCGTTGTAGACCGGGCCTCCAATCTCGATTTTTACATCCAGAGCAGTGGAGACAAGGAACAGGACCGTTCTCGCCAGTGCGCCGTGTCGTTTGCCATCGAAGTCGACTTCGTATTTGAAATAGTCCTCCGCGCCGAGCTTGCCGCCGGGCGGAAGCCGTAGCACCGCCTGAAACACGGCGGGATTCGGCTGTGACTTCTCCAGTTCCGCGCTCAACGTTTTCCCGGTTGTCACAGTGCTGAGGTGCGGCAACTCGGCAATGTCGCGCACGGAGAGGCGGCCGCTTCCGAGGTCGGGCATCCGAACGCGTCCCCTGAGAGGGAAGCACGTCGTCGAACCACTGACCGTCCCGAAGCCGTTTGGTGCAAAGACTACGGCCGAGGTTCGGCAACTGAGCGTCGACTTGTGGTCGGCTGCGGCTACGAGGGCCGCCAGTTGCCGTTCGGTCTGCTGGCCGGACTCCAGAGTGATGTGCGCGACTAATCCTACGAACCTGATTTTCATCGCTTCTCCTTCACCCCTTTCGACGTGAGAGGGACATGTTTCTCCCAATTTCATCCATGGTTGCGCCGATGCGCTACGTAAATCTGGAACGAGCTCCAGATCAGCGGGTGGCGGCGATTGGGGTCAGTGGAGCGGATCATCGCCAATTGGACCGTCCTGAGCGCCTCGATCGGATCGGCGCCGCCGCGGACTTCTTCGTGAAAACGAACCGACATTTCCTGCGTAACTGCCGTATCGGGTAAATCCCATAACGTTCCGAGCACGTCTGTCGCGCCCGCCGCCAGAAACGCTTGCGCGAGACTCGTTGCGCTTTGAGTGGAGTTCCCCGCTGCGGCGGTCTCGCATCCCGCGAGGACGATTAGCGGCTTTGGATACAGCGTCGCCCGCTGAATGTCGCGCACAGCGAGCGCTCCGCTGTTCGTGTCCGAGGGCGCGAGCGCCAGATACGACGCGGACGGATCGCGCGGAACGACGACGGCGTGTGTCGCGAAATGCAGGACATCCGCATCAGTTGCCGCATCGAGAATGGTTTCACGCGTTGCCTCAGCTCCCGTGAACACCTCGGACTCCGGGTAGCGGCTGGCGACCGTCTGCGCTTCATGGACCGCATATCGCAATGGCGGCAGATCGAAGACTCGTCGATCGAGCAGGGGATCCCCCACGGCGACGATTTTCTTACGCTCACGCGCCGGCGAGCTCGAGCCGAGAGAGCTCGCCGGCGCGATCGCGATCTGCGCATATTCGACGAGATAACGTCCAGCGAGATCGGACAGTGCGGCGAAGGGAACACGTGCCAGCACGGGGTCGGGCACGAGGATCAGGAACCGCGCGGCGCGGACACGCTCGAACACCGGCGCGACGAGCCACCGCCACAGAACACTCTGCGGCACTAACGCGTTGCCACCGCGAATTCCGTCGACGAATCGATCGGCGGTCTTGCGAAGTTCGGTCTCACTCACATCCACTACGGTCACCGTCACCCGTCCGCCGCCCGCGGTGAACACGAGTAGCCGGTCGCGCAGTACGAGGTATTCCACGATGACGGCATCGCTCTGCAGACTCAGCGCTCCGTCCGATGTGGCGGCGTAGGGCCGCCTTCTGAAATCGGCGAGCACCGCGAACGCTCCGGCTGCATCGCCTCGACGAACCAGCATGTCAACGAGCTCACGCGTCGCCTCGTCGCCGGTTCGGAAGTAGGTGGAGCGTTGTTCGAGAGGATCAGTGTCGCGGCCAGCGAGCTGGCGCAACGTCTCGCGTAACTCGCGCTCGGACCGGTGCTCGTCGCCGAGCGTCCGGCACGCGCGTGCGCGCAGAAGATGTGCCTCCGGCAGGAAGAGCCGGTGGAGTTGAGCTTCCGCGCCAGCGACGTACTCATCCAACAACTTCAGCGCCCTTGGCGGATCGGTCGTCATGGCGGAGACCGCGGCAACGAGTTTCAGATCGAGGCGGGCTCGTTCGCGTGCTGCTCTGTCCGGAAGCGCTTCCGCGATGCGCGCCGCAGTGTCGAGGTAATGACGACTGGTGGTGCGTCCCAGGTTTTGCTCGGCGAGCGCGCGCCACAGGACCGTGCTCGCGTACACGATCGGGTTCGGCTGAATGGCCGCATTCGCCGCCTCAGCCAGGAGAGGCAGGGCCACGTCCCAACGTTCTTCCAGCGCCTCCGTGCGCGCAGCCGCGTCCAGCGCGATCTGTAGCTCGCGTCCGTCGCCGAGTCGGCTCAGACGCGGGAACGTCTCCATCCGCAATTGCCAGGCCTCGGCGCGCCGCCCGAGTGCTGCGAGCGTCGCCGCGATGTTGGTGAGCATTGCGCAGGTGTTCTTCTCTTCGCCGAGCCGCCGGAAGATGGCCAGAGACTCCTTTTGCGCCGCCAGCGCGTCGTGTAGCAGGCCGCGGCGCGTTCGCGTCGATCCGAGCGCCCAGAGGATTTGAGCTCGCAACGCGCTGTGATCCGGTGGCATCGCCGGCAACAACGCGTCGAACATCACCACCGCTTCGGCCGTGTGGCCGGAGTCATCGAGTGCCATGGCATGGTAATAGCGAGCGACGAACCGCATCGGACTGTTAACGGCGCCAAAATCGTTTTCCGCCGCAACGAACCGCACCAGCGCCTCTTCCACGCGCCGCTCCAGATAGAGAAGACGTGCCGCCCGATATTGCAGATAGCCACGCGCCAGACGATGCCGGCTCGCATTGGGAAGGGTTTTTACCGCGGCCAGCGCGTCGGCAACGAACGCGTCACCGTTGGCTTGCAACAACTCCGGAGCGACGACGGCCACGAGTTCCAGACGCTTCGCCGCTGCCTCCGAATCTTTTCGCTCGAATGCGTCTGCCCAGTTCGCGAGGTAGATCGTCTCGCACCAGGTGCGCGCTTCCTGGCGGTGCACAGCGACGAGGCGGCGCACTGTGACGATATCGTGCGCGAGGGCCGCGCGTTCGAGCAGCGGCCGGTCGCGCGCCCATTCCTCGAGGAGCGTCGGACGCTCCAGCGCGCGCATTCGCGTTTGGACTTCCTCGACCCATGGCGACTGCGAGTCGACTTCGAGATAGGAGCGATAGGCGCGAACGGCGGCGGCATGAAGCCCAAGCTTTTCAAAAATGACGGCCTCGTTGAACCTGGCTTCGGGGAGGTTGGGCTGTTCGGCGAGGGCGCGGCCGGCTGCGCCGAGTGCTTCGGCGAGAAGCGCGGGCACCGAATTCCGGGCAGCCGCGTTCTGACGGGCGACGGCGAGATCGCTCCACATCCTCGCATCTGTCGGATTCTGCTCCGTCGCGTTTTCCAGGGCCGCGATGCTCGATTCGGAATGTCCGGTCAGGATGTGTGCAACGCCGATCATGTGCAGACTTGCGGCGTCCTTCCGGCCCGCAAAGCTTTCGATGACCTTGTTCGCTGCCACAAGAACACGAAATGACGTTTCATCAGCTGCTTTCGGTGGAGCGTAGGGAAACCCGCTCAATCGACCTTCAACGATCCTGTGACGCACTTCCTGCATGGCACGCCTGAGGTTAGCCTCTGGCTCAAGAGGCGGTAGCTGCCGCCTCACCGCGACGGCGATGCCACTCAACGCAATCCCCGCAATCAATGCGACCGCGTACGGATGCTTTCGAGCGTTGGCACTCCAACGTTCAACATTGAGAAAGAGTTTCACGGTGTTAGATGGACTTTCATGATCTCATGGGTGATACGCCGCCGACGATGCGATGCCGAGGGGCGAACGACGTAGCGATGGCGAAACGTCGAACGCGATTCCCTCACCGCTACACGTCCGTCCCTACACGAGCGTCACTTTTCCTCTTTCCTCTACCCCAGGTAATGACACCGGCTCGTACACGTCTCCTCGATCGTCACCCGCACGAGCAGGGGCAACTTTGGGGCGACCTGCCCCCAGATCCACATGGCCAGGATCTCCGAGGTGGGGTTTTCGAGGCCTTGGATGTCGTTGAGGAGGTAGTGGTCGAGGCGGTGGACGATGGGGTCGACGACGGCTTTGAGGTCGGCGAAGTCCATGACCCAGCCGAGGTGGGGGTCGAGGGGGCCGCGGACAGCGATCTCCCCTCGGAAGGAGTGGCCGTGGATGCGCCGACACTTGTGGCCCTCGGGGACGTTGGGCAGGAAGTGTGCGGCTTCGAAGCGGAAATCTTTGACGAGCTCGATGTCGGACATACCGCAGGGCCACACGATATGCTACTGGCCACTCTTTTGCTCTCTGGAAGTTTTCGTTATGGGTAACTACTCAGCAACCGATTCCGACCGGTCCATCGGTACGATCATCAAGGACCTGACCGCCGACCTCTCGATGCTGCTGCGCAGCGAGATCGCGCTGCTCAAGCTCGAGCTGAAGGAAGCGGCCGCCAAGCTCGGCGGCGGTGCGGCCATGATGGGCGCGGCCCTCTTCCTCGGACTGATCGGCCTGGCTTTCCTCTTCGTCACCATCACTCTGGGCATGATCGCCCTCGGGATGCCCCCCTGGCTCTCGTCGCTCATCGTCACGCTGGTGCTGTTCGCGGCCGCGGCCGTGCTGGTCATCCTCGGCAAGAAGAAGCTGGCGGGCGTGAATTTCGTCCCGAGCGAGTCGATCGAGCACATCAAAACCGATATCGACGCGATCAAGGCCGACGTGGCCCGCGCACGGAGCAGATAAATGGCAGACGAACAAAAAGAGCACATCCAGCGCGCCATCGTGCGCGCCCGCGACGGGGTCGGCGACCGCATCGACGAGCTGGACCGCCACGTCCGCACGAACCTCAATCCGAAGACCATCGCCAGCACGTACGCTCCGGCCATCATCGGCGGCGGCGCGGTCCTTGGCCTGATCGTCGGCTTCGGCCTGCCGAAGGTCTTCCGCAAGCTGGTCACGTGGGGCGTGCCGCTGGCCATCATCGCGGTGACGGTGAAGAACGCGCGCGAAGCGGATCAGCTGTCGATGTAGGGCGGTCATTTCACCCGTACGTAGCGCGCCCCGGGCAGCGCCTGGATCCATCCGCCCAGCTCGAGCTCCAGCAGCGACTCGGCCACGGCGCCCGGCGTCTTGCCGAGGTGCGCGGCCAAGGCGTCGATGTGCGACGCTTCCTCGAGCGTGAGCGCGGCCAGCACTTCCTGCAGCGGCTTCTCGGGCTTCTCCTCCTTCGGCGGCGCGACGCGCACGTGGCCAGGGAGCTCTTCGAGCACGTCGTTGACGTTGTGGACGAGCTTGGCCCCGAACTGGATCAGGCGGTGCGTGCCCTCGGAGCCGGCGGCGAAGACGGAGCCGGGGACGGCGAAGACGTCGCGGTTCTGCTCGGCGGCCATGCGCGCGGTGATGAGCGAGCCGCTGCGCGCCGAGGCCTCGACGATGACGGTGCCGAGCGTGAGGCCGGAGATGACGCGGTTGCGGATGGGGAAGTGGATGGGGAGCGGCGGCGATCCGGGCGGGAACTCGCTGACGATCAGGCCGTGCTCTTCGATGCGCCGGAAGAGGCGGGCGTTGGCGTGCGGATAGACGACGTCGATGCCGGTGCCGAGGACGGCGATGGTCGTGCCTCCGGCATCGAGGGCGGCGTGATGCGCGGCGGCGTCAATGCCGCGGGCCAGGCCCGAGACGACCACGACGCCCGCGCCGGCGAGCTGCTTGGCGAGGTGCGACGCGGCGTTGACGCCGTAGGGAGACGCGCGGCGCGAGCCGACCACGGCGATCGAGGTGCGCGCGAGCAGCGAGGCGTCGCCGCGGAAGTGCAGGACGAGGGGAGGGTCAGGGATTTCCTTCAGCAGCGGCGGATAGGCGTCGTCGAGGAGAGTGACGACGCTGTCGCGCAGCGGTGCGATGCGCGAAAGGGTCTCGTTTGTTAACGCCTTCTTGACCTGCTCCGCCTGCACGGGGGTTAAGCTCAGAAGGCCCTGCAGGAGAGTGACGGTCGCGCCGCAGACCTGCGCGACAGGATCGAAATACTCCCGCAGCAGGCGGGTGCGATTCGGCGTGAGAAACGGTAAGAGGGAGAGAGCGATCAACAGATCGCGCGATGGGGTCACGTTCATGCGCGTGCGGTGGCCAAGAGGCACGACGCACGGACGGCGGTCGCCGGAGCGTGGGAACGCCGGGATTATACTGGCCGCACTTTGCCCAGCCAAGCAGGATAAGGAGACCGAATGAGGCGCGCGTTCACGTCGTCTTTCATCGCCGTCACGTTGCTGCTGATCGCGATCGGCTGCAGTTCCGGCGGCGATCTCACGAAGCCGGAGACGCAGAGGCAGTTCGGCGTCCGGATGGCGAAGATGAATCTGTGGCGCGAGGCGGCGTTCCGCTTCCAGCGCGCCGTGGACATCGATCCGAACAACGCCATGGCCCACAACAACCTGGCCGTGGCCCTCGAGGCGAACGGCGACTTCGACGCCGCCGCGAAGGAGTACCGCGAGGCGCTCCGCCTCGACCGCTCCAACCAGCACATCCAGAAGAACTACTCGCGCTTCATCGAGTTCACGACGAAGGCGAAGAAGCGCGACGCGTCGGCGGCCACGGCCACCACCACGACCGCCGCTCCCACAGGTCCGACGCGCCCGGTGACGACGACCGACATCCCGGTCGAGGTCACGTCGACGGACGACATCACCACCACCAACCCGCCTGCCGGAGGCACCCGATGAAACGCAGCATTGCCCTCGCTCTCGCCCTCGCCCTGCCTCTCTCCGCAGCCCCGGGCGTGATGGAAGTGAAGCTGAAGCTCCCCGTCAAACCGAAGCTCTCCATCACCGGCGAGGAGAAGATCGCCGTGGCGCCGTTCATCATCGCGGCGAAGGGGGAGAAGCGCAGCGACCGCGCGGCCAAGGTGGACGTGCAGACGGAGTTCAACCGCTACCTGAAGAAGCAGCTCTCGAAGTCGACCAAGCTGCGCCTCGTGGACGTCGGGCAGACGCGCCTCCCGGGCACGGACATCAAGACGCTGGAAGCGGCGCGCGATTACTGGAAAGAGATCGGCGCGCGCACGGGCGCGGACTACATCGTCTCCGGCATCGTCGACTTCGACATCAACGACAAGTCGGGATACCGCACCGAGGAGTACACCTCGCCGGCGGACGGCCGGACGTTCTACCGGCAGGTGCTGGTGGAGTCGACCGGGTTCGTGTTCGACATCGACCTGGCGGTGTTCAACGCCGACACGGGGGAGATGGTGCTGGAAGAGAACTTCCGCGACTTCAAGGAGTTCGACCAGCGCAACTACGACGAGATCCTCGGCTTGTTCGAGAATCTCCGCGCCCTGGAACAGCAGCTCGTCGGCATCTTCGTCGCCCAGGAGACCTCGGCGACGCGCTACGTTTTCACCGAGTAGTCATCCATCCGCGTGCGTCACATGGAGGTTTCGTTGAAGAGCCTGTTGAAGAGACTCGTCGTCTTCCTCTTCCTGCTTGTGCTTGCCATTCCCGCGTACCCGTTCGGGCAGAACAAGATCGTCTACGACACCTTCAAGTGGAACGTCTACCACTCGACGCACTTCGACGTGTACTTCTATGAAGAGGAGCGCAACTCGCTGCAGCGCGTGGTGGACGCGGCCGAGAGCGCGTACATCGACCTCTCGCAGAAGTTCAACTACCAGATCGCGAAGAAGATCCCGCTGATCTACTACCACACGCACTCGGCCTTCGAGCAGTCGAACGTCATCCTGAATTTCATCCCCGAGGGCGTGGGCGCGTTCGCGGAACCGGCGCGGAACCGCATGGTCCTGCCGATCGACATGCCGGACGACCAGCTGCTCGAGCTGGTAACGCACGAGCTGACGCACATCTTCGAGTACGAGATCCTCTTCCAGGGGAAGTTCGGCAAGAACATCACCGCCAACCCGCCGCAGTGGATGATGGAAGGGCTGGCGTCGTTCATGGCCCAGGACGAAGACTCGCGCGACCGGATGGTGTTGCGCGACGCCGTCGTGAACGACCGCATCCCGCGCATCAGCCAGGGGCCGCAGGGCTACTTCGCCTACCGCTTCGGCCACTCGGTCTTCCGCTACATCCAGGAGACGTACGGGTGGGAAGGGCTGCGCGACTTCATCTACGAGTACCGCAACACGCTGGGCAACAACATCGACCGGGCCCTCAAGCGTGCCTTCAACGTGACGCCCGAGGAGTTCGACACGCGGTTCCGGACGTGGCTGCGCAAGCAGTACCTGCCGGCCCTGGTGGCGAAAGGGGAGCCGCAGGAGTACGGGGAAGTGTTCCGCGTGCAGGAAGACAACCGCAGCGATGAGATCTCCGCGGTGCCGTCGCCGTCGGGCGACCTGCTGGCGGCGTATACGACGTACAAGGAAGACGTCGACGTGGTCCTGTTCAACATCCCCGAGCGGCGCCTGCTGAAGAACCTCACCAGCGGCTATACGGCGGAGTACGAGTACCCGATCGTGCAGTCGTTCACGACCGGCCCGGTGATGGGACGCGACATCGCCTTCGCCCCCAGCGGCGATCAGATCGCGCTGTTCGTGAAGAAGGAGCGCGGCCGGAACCTGCTGTTGCTCAACCCGATCTCCGGCGCGCTGGACCGCTCGATTCCGATGACGGTCGAGCAGCAGCTCAATCCCGCGTACTCGCCGGATGGGAAGCGCATCGCCTTCTCGGCCATCAACGGCAATCAGTCGGACATCTTCATCTACGACCTCGATTCGGGCGGGATGACGAACCTCACCAGCGACTCGTTCTACGACGCGGCGCCCGTGTTCTCGCCGGACGGCAAGTGGCTGATCTACTCGTCGGTGGGACAGGAGTACGCGAAGCTGTACCGCCTCAACCTGGCCAACCCGAAGGAGCGCTATCAGCTCACCGGCGGCGACTGGAACGACATCGACGCGTATTTCTCGCCCGACGGCAAGCGGCTCTTCTTCTCCTCGGACAAGCAGACCGGGCGCAACGTGGAGACCGCGGCGGCGATCCTGGAGGAGGCGGAGAACAAGGCCCGCACGGACGGCGACACGCCGAAGGCCGACACGCTGAACTTCGCGGCGTTCAACATCTACTCGCTCGACCTGACCACGGGCGACCTGCTGCAGTACACGGACGTCATCGGCGGCTGCTTCTCGCCGGTGGTGTTCACGGGCACCAACAACAAGGAACGGATGGTGTTCTCGTCGTACTACAAGGGGCAGTGGCGCCTCTATTCGACGACGACGGACAAGCCGCTGCACGCGGCGGAGAAGACGGCGCTGCCCTCCGCGCCGATCGCGGCGGAGGAGCGGTCGACGTACCGCTCGACGTCGGAGTTCTTCATCGACGAGGACAAGATCGAGAGCACGAGCGGCTTCAAGCTGTTCATCGACGATATCGACGTCGCGGCCGGCGTGACCTCGGAGCAACTGGTGCTGTCGCGCTCGACGATTTTCATGAGCGACATGCTCGGCAACCGCCGCCTGATCGCGTCGCTGGATTCGGTGAATTCGTTCTCGAATTTCGACGTGCTCTATCTGGACATGCACCGCCGCCTGAACTGGGGCGGCCGCCTGTACGACAACCGGGCCTTCTTCAACACGCTCGACCAGAACTCGGGCCGCATCGACCGGCGCCAGTTCTATCGGGAGACGGGTTTCGTCGGCCTGACGAGCTATCCGTTCTCGCGCTATCACCGCCTGGACGCGGGCGCGGGCTTCCTCTCCCGCGATTTCTATCAGCCGGACTTCAGCGAGGGGGATCTGGACGGCGACGGTCTGGTCAATCTCAACGACGCGCAGTGGAGACAGCGGAAGGACAACTTCCCGGTGATCAGCTCGACGTTCAGCGGCGACAGCGCGGTCTGGAAGTTCTTCGGTCCGGTGTCCGGCCGGCGCTATCAGGTGAGCATGTCGTACGCGCCGGACATCAAGGACGGCGGCACGCTGACGGGTGACATTTCGGTGGACTGGCGGGAGTACAAGCAGCTCAGCTCGCGCACGCTGATCGCGGCGCGGCTGTACGCCGCGGTGTCGGAGGGCAATGCGCCGAATTTCCAGTATTTCGGCGGCCTGAATACGCTGCGCGGCTATGAGTTCCGCTCGCTGGTGGGCTCGAAGGCGGGCTTCGCGAATGTGGAGTTCCGTTTCCCGCTGATCGACGTTCTGGCGACGCCGATCCTGCTGATCCAGCAGATGCGCGGGGTGCTGTTCTTCGACATCGGCGCGGCCCGCTTCGACGATATCCCGTTCGAGTTCATGGACGACGACGGCCTCCTCGTGGACGCGAAGGCGTCGATCGGCTGGGGAATCTCGTTCAATTTCCTCGGGATGCCGCTGAACTGGGATTTCGCGAAGCGCTGGGACGGACGCAACCTGGACGAAGGCTTTCGCACCAGCTTCTGGATCGGCCAGACGTTCTGAGCGTTCATCGCGCTCACGGGAAAGGGAACGACGAAGGGCCTCCGGCGGGCCGGTACGACCGGCAGCGCTTGTTGTGCCCATGACGTCGCGCAAACGCGTGTTTGGTAGACGGGCGTGCGTTCAGGCTAGGCCATCAAGCGCTGCCGGTCGTACCGGCCCGCCGGAGGCCTCCCGTCGTCTCTTTTGCGTGGGCGCGATGAACGCTCAGGCTGCGCGGGGCGAGCGGCGGCGGTCGGCGATCGTTTCGCGGAGGAACTTCAACAGCGCCTTCTCCTCCACCGAGAGGCCGAGGCGGACCACGGGGGAGCCGCGGCGGGTCTTGCGGAGCATCTCGAAGGGGCGGCCGAGCAGGTACTCGTCGATCACGCGGGGACAGATGTAAGAGGAGCGGCAGACGGCGGGGGTGTTGCCGAGCTGCTCGGCGGTGGCGACGATGGCTTTGCGCACGCGGCGCTTGCGGTCGGCTTTGCTCGTGCCCTGGCCCTGCATGGCTAACGCGATGGAGCAGAGGAGGGTGCCGGCCCAGGTGCGGAAATCCTTGGCCGTGAAATCCTTGCCGATGATCGACTGGATGTAGTCGTTCACGTGGCGGTCCTTCACGTCGACGATGCGGCCGTTCTGGGCGAACTTGAAGAGCTCCGCGCCCTTCGTGCTCTTGAGCTGCGTAACCACCTGGGCGACTTCCTCGTCGCGGACGGCGCGCTTCTGCTTCTTCTTCCACTTGCCGACGTAGTCGAAGAGGACGTCCTTCCCGTCGACCTTCACGTGCGAGCCGCGGATGGTGGAGAGGCCGAACGTCGACTCGGCCTCGGCGCTCTTGTCGTTGCCGATGCGGAAGAAGCCCTGGTCGATGAGGCGGACCATGGCCGCCAGCACGCGCTGCCGCGCCAGGATGTCGTCGTGATTGAGGTCGGTGCGCACGCGGCGGCGCAGTGACGGGAGGGCCTCGCCGAATTCGACGACGCGCTTGAACTTCGCTTCTTCGCGCTGGGCGCGGAAGCGGGCGTGGTAGAGGTACTGGGTGCGCCCCTTCTTGTCGACGCCCACGCACTGCAGCGGCGCGCCGTCGCCGCGGGCGATGCGGACCTCTTTCCAGGCCGGCGGGATGCGCAGCTTGCGGATGCGCTCCAGCACCTTTTCGTCGGTGATCTCAGTTCCGGTGGAGAGACGAAAAGTGAAGCCCGTCTCCTTCGTGCCTTCCCGGCGGATGCCGTGCACGTCGAGGTACCATCGGCGTCGCACGCCCTTGATCGGCATCAGACCCGGCAATTTTGCGAGAATGGTGCCCTTTTGATGGCGCCGCTGAATCCGCTGCAGAAACGCATCCTCCTCGTCCTCTTCATCGTCGTGGCGCTGACCCGCTTCCCGGCCGTGGCCCATTCGCTCAACGACTGGGACGAGGCGCTCTTCTCGATGGGCGTAGCGGAGTACGACGTCAACCTGCACCACCCCCATCCGCCCGGCTATCCGCTCTTCGTGGCCGCGGCCAAGGCGATCCACCTCGCCGGCATCAACGAGTACCGCTCGCTGCAGGCGATCGTCCTCCTCGGCGCGATGCTGCTCTTCCCGGCGCTGGTCTTCTTCGCGCGCGAGCTCGGCTTCGAGTTCGCGACCGCGGTCTGCGCGGCGCTGATCTTCACCTTCCTCCCGAACGTCTGGGTCTACGGCGGCACCGGCTTCAGCGACGTGCCGGCGTTGACGCTCGGGATCGCCGCCTGCACGCTGCTCCTGCGCGGGCGCCACCACGCCCGCTCCTACGTCCTCGGCGCGATCGTGCTCGGCATCGCCGCGGGCGTGCGTCTGCCGAATCTCGTCATCGGATTCGTGCCCGCGTTGCTGTCGACGGGGTACCGCCTCCGCGCGCGCGACTTCCGGTCGGTGCTCGCCGCCATCGTCCTCGGCGGCACGATCCTCGGCGGCAGTTACGCGGGCGCCGCGCTCTCGTCGGGGACCATCGAGCAGTACCGCACCCGCATGCGCGAGCAGAGCGAGTACGTGCGCAACGTCGACTCGTGGCGCAATCCGCACCGCGCGCCGCTGCGCGACCTGGCCAAGGTCTTCTTCTTCTGGCCGATGCGCCAGCAGCAGCAGATGGCCAGCTTCTCGGCGCTGGCCGGCATCGGCATCGCCGCCGTGCTGCTGCGCCGGCGCTGGCCGCTGCTCCTGCCGCTGGCGGTCTTCGGTCCGACGATGATCCTGGCGTGGCTGAACCTCGACATCGAGGCCGTGGGGCGGTACGCGATCGCCTATCTGTTCATGCACGCGCTCTTCGTCGCGTATGCGCTGCAGTTCATCGGACGCAAGCCGGCGGTGCAGGCGGCGCTGACCGCGGTCGTGGTGCTGGTGTTCGCGGTCTGGACGTGGCCGGCGCTGCGCCTGCAACGCACGACCGACCCTCCGGCGACGGAGGCGCTGCTGTGGATCAGGCAGAACGTGCCGAAGACGGCGGGGGTGTACGTGCAGGGGGGACTGGGGCCGCACGCGACGTACCTGTTGCCGGAGCACCGGCTCACGTTCTACGAGCGTTCCGAGGAGATCTCGCGGATCGGGCCGGAGACGTGGGTGGTCGATACGCGCTCACTAGAGGGCGCGCGGAACTTCGCCTGGCCGCGCACGAACCCGATGTGGAAGATCCTCCGCCGCCGCAACTTCGAGGCAGCGGTGGTGAAGCTGCACAGCCTCGTGGCCTTTCACGAGGGGTGGCACCTGCCGGAAGGGGAGGGGGCGGATACGTTCCGCTGGATGGGGAAGGAAGCGCGCGCCACCCTCCCGCCCATCCCCTCGGGGGGCCTGCTCTCGATGCGCATCTACGTCCCGGTCGACACGATCCAGCCGCCGCCGACGATCGAGGTCCGCGTGAACGGGGGGCTGGTGGACCGGTTCGTCGGCAAGGAGGCGTTCGTGGAGAAGGCGTGGCGCGTGGCGTCGCGGAAGGACGCGCCGAACGAGCTGCGCATCAGCACCAGCGACGTGGTCGTCCCCGGCAACGGCGACACGCGCGAGCTCGGCCTCAGGATCGACGCGCTCTCATGGACGCCGGCGCTCTGACCCCGCTGATGCCGCTGACAGGGCGCGAGCGCACGATTGCGCTCGGGCTGGCGGCGCTCGTGGCGGTCACGCGCTGGTTCGCGCTGTCGAAAACGCTCTGGGACTGGGATGAGGCGCTGTTCGCCCTGGCCCTGCGCGACTACGACGTCGGCGCGTACCACCCGCACCCGCCCGGCTTCCCGCTCTTCATCGGCCTGGCGAAGCTGATCCCGGCGGATTCGTTTCACGCGCTGCAGACCATCGCCTTCGTGGCGTCGCTGTTCGTGTTCCCGGCGATGTTCTTCCTCGCCCGCGCCTTGCGTGCCTCGCCGGCGGTGGCGATGGGCGCGGGGCTGCTGCTGGCGTTCTTCCCGAACGTCTGGTTCTACGGCGGCACGGCGCTCTCGGACGTGCCTTCGATGGTGCTCGTCGTCACCGCCTGCGCGCTGCTGCTGCGCGGCCAGCTCATCCTCGGCGCGATCGTGCTGGGGATCGCCGCGGGGTTTCGTCCGCAGAATCTGCTGATCGGGGCGGGGCCGTTGATTCTGGGCGCAGTCAGGAGGGCGCGGGGCGCAGGAGAGGGCGTCGCTCCTGCGCCCCGCGCCCTGCTGTCTGCGCTCTTCCTCCCGGCGTTGATCACCGCGACGATCGTGATCGCCACGTACGCGACGGCGGCCTCGCTCAGCGGCGGCTGGGATGCGTACCGCGACGTGCTCGCGCGGCACGAGTCGTACATCCGGAACACGGACTCTTTTCTGGCTCCGAACCACCCCGGGCTGGTGCAGGTCGCGGACGATTTCTTCTTCCGGCCGTACCGCGCGCCGGCGATCAACGTGATCGTCACGATCCTGGCGGCCATCGCGCTGATCCGGCGGCGGCATCTGCTGATCCTGGCGATCTTCGGACCGTTCTGCGTGTTTGCGTGGCTCTTCCTCGACTTTCACAGCGCCAGCCGTTTCTCGATCGGCTACATGCCGCTCTTCGCCATGCTGGTCGCGGCCGGCATTCCGCGACGCGGCTACGCGGCCGTGACGGCGGTCGTGGTCGCGCTGATGGTGGTCTGGACGTGGCCGGCGCTGCGCGTCGTCCACACCACGCCGTCGCCGCCCGTCGCCGCCATCGAAACGCTGCGCACGTTCCCCGGCACGATCTACGTCGACGAGCGCCTCGGCGCCCACGCCGAGCTCCTGATTCCGGACCGTACCCGCCGCACGGTCCACGTCGCGCCGCCATTCGTCGAAGACCCGGCTGGCGGACTGCTCCGCGAGGGCGCCAGCACCGCTCCCGGCGCCCGTAACTTCACCCGCGACCGTGATCGCCTGGCGGCGATTGCGCGTGCCCGCTATTTCGAGGTATCGGTGGTTCCGGGCCGGCGCCCGATTGTCGTCCTGAGATGACAAGGGTGTCATCCGGGCTGTCATCCCGAGCGTGAGTCGAGGGACCTGGGGGGCGGGCGGCGCGCAGCGTGTCCCGAAGCTCGCGTCGCGCGCCGCCCACCCGCCCAAGTCCCTCGACTCACGCTCGGGATGACAGGAACATCGCCGTGTCCCGGTGGGACATCGCTGTGTCCTGGCGGGACATCGTCGTGTCCCGGCTGAACATCGTCGTGTCTCGGTGGGACATCGCCGTGTCCCGGTGGGACATCGTCGTGTCCTGGCGGGACATCGCCGTGTCCCGGTGGGACATCGTCGTGTCCTGGCGGGACATCGCCGTGTCCCGGTGGGACATCGCTGTGTCCCGGTGGGACATCGCCGTGTCCCGGCGGGACATCGCCGTGTCCCGGTGGGACATCGCCGTGTCCCGGTGGGACATCGCCGTGTCCCGGCGGGACATCGTCGTGTCCCGGTGGGACATCGTCGTGTCCCGGCGGGACATCGCCGTGTCCCGGTGGGACATCGTCGTGTCCCGGTGGGACATCGCCGTGTCCCGGTGGGACATCGCCGTGTCCCGGTGGGACATCGCCGTGTCCCGGTGGGACATC